>SAMEA3663241__coassemble_119_pt1 | contig 23015 bp, 21 predicted proteins | sample SAMEA3663241__metabat2_high_PE_014 | metagenome-assembled genome bin SAMEA3663241 (sample SAMEA3663241) | pig gut metagenome | biome: pig gut; feature: pig-associated habitat; material: faeces | place: China | collected 2013
GCTTAATTCGCAATGACGTGCTTAATGCGCAATGGTGTGCTTGAGTCGCAATAACGTGCTTAATTCGCAATGGTGTGCTTGAGTCGCAATAACGTGCTTGAGTCGCAATGACACGAATGCCACAACCGGCAGCAGCACCACACCCGTCATTGCGAGCATTAAAGCGTTTTGTCATTGCGAGCATTAAAGCGTTTTGTCATTGCGAGCATTAAAACACCCGTCATTGCGAGCGTTAATGCGTTTTGTCATTGCGAGCATTAATGCGTTTTGTCATTGCGAGGCATTAAAACACCCGTCATTGCGAGGAGCGTAGCGACGAAGCAATCCACCTATCAATACCGGAACTTATTTTGCAGCACGTCCGTAAAGGCTCGTGTAGAATCCAAGGAACTTGTTTGCTTCCTCCGTGAACATACTCTTTGAGGCACGCCACTTCCAGTTATTTCCAACTGTTGACGGAATGTTCATGCGTGCTTCCTTTCCAAGACCTGCAAGATCCTGCATGCATACAATACATGTATTTGAAACGCTCTGCATTCCCGCAATCATCATTTCCTTTACGAGATCAGCATTGTCCCCGGCACGAAGATATTCCCTTGCGCTTTCAACATCTTTTGGAGCTGCTGTCTCACACCAGCCCATAATCGTGTCGTTGTCGTGGGTACCCGTGTAGACGATTGAATTTGGAACATAACGGTATGGAATGTAGTCGCTTTCTTCACGGCTGTCAAAGGCAAACTGAAGCACCTTCATTCCAGGGAATCCTGAATCCTTTAAAAGCTGCTTTACGCTGTCAGTAAGGAACCCAAGGTCTTCCGCGATGATTGGCATGTCGCCAAACTGTGCCTTGAGTGCGTTAAAAAGATCCATTCCAGGACCCTGTCTCCACTGACCGATCTTGGCATCCTTTGCCCCGTAAGGAATACAATAGAAGGAATCGAATCCGCGGAAATGGTCGATGCGTAGAACATCGTAAACCTTGAGGGATTTTTCAAGGCGCTTCTTCCACCATGCATAGCCTGTTCCTTTCTGGTATTCCCAGTTGTAAACAGGATTTCCCCAAAGCTGTCCGTCTGCGCTGAAGCAGTCTGGCGGACAACCTGCAACTTCTACAGGAACAAGGTTCTGGTCAAGCATGAACTGGTCAGGATTTGACCATACGTCAGCACTGTCTGCAGCAACGTAAATAGGAATGTCACCGATAATTTCAATTCCGTTTCTGTTTGCATAGTCCTTAAGGGCAAACCACTGCTTGAAGAAGAAGTACTGGAGCATCTTGTAGTATTCCATTCTGTCGGCACATTTTCCACGCCAGCTTTCCAAAGTCACACTGTCGCGCTTGCGGATGTTTTCTTCCCACTCGCTGAATGCAACACCGCCGTGGGCATCCTTGATTGCCATAAAAAGTGAATAGTCTTCAAGCCAGTCGTTGGCCTTTATGAAATCTCCGAAGTCCGAAGGAATGTTCTTCTTGAAATTATTGTGAAGGATTGCAAAAACCTTGTGGCGCTCAACATAGAGGGTTCCGTAGTCAACATAATTTTCATGACCGCCCCACTTTACGTTTTCGTAATCGGACTTTGCAAGGTATCCCTGTTCCGCAAGGGTATCAAAATCGATAAAGTATGGGTTTCCTGCAAAAGTAGAGAAGCTCTGGTAAGGGCTGTCGCCGTAGCTTGTAGGACAGATCGGAAGAATCTGCCAGTAAGACTGCTTTGCCTTCTTGAGCCAGTCAACAAATTCGTAGGCTTCCTTTCCCATTGTTCCGATTCCAGTATTTCCTGGAAGGGAAGAAATATGCATCAAAACACCATTTGCTCTCTTGTTCAACATAAATCACCTCTAATAGTCATGTCTTTATGATTTGATACCCATATCGACGGGTGGGACGCAGGCAGAAAGAGTAAGGAGGAGCCCGCCATTTATGAATCCTCAAATCATAAAGATGTGGATATTTCTCTGACGCTTTCACCTTCAACAAATTCAAAGGGAATGTTTTTGTGAACGGCGCCGTTCTTTTTTTCTATGGCATCAAGCAGAGTCTTGAGTCCCTGGACTGCCAGCTCCTCTTCATTCTGCCTGATTGTTGTGATTCTAGGGCAGTAGTACTGGGCGATGGGGAGACCGTCAAATCCCACTACTGAAATGTCCTCAGGAACACGGAATCCCATGTCCTTTAATTTTCTGCATGCTCCCATTGCCTGCATGTCCGACATTGCAAAGATTGCCGTTACATCAGGAAACTTCTTTACAAGTTCTTCAGCTGCCTTGGCTCCGCCTTCAAGGGAATACTTTGCGGTGGCATAGGATTTTTCCGCATCGAAAGTCATTCCGCTTAGTTCAAGTCCTTCAAGAAAGCCCTCATAGCGGCGCTTGGTCACCATGGAAGAAGAAAAATCTCCCCCGATGATTCCGATTTTATCATGACCCTTTTTTGCAAAATGCCTTGCAATGAGGAGGGAAGCCTGATAGCTGTCCGTGCTGACGCTGGAAAGATTTTCGTGTTCCTCCGTATCAGCTTTTGTGGAGATAAGCACACATGGACAATTTATGCGCGGAAACACTTCCCTGTTGCGTTCAGGATTTCCGCCAAGAAAAATTATGCCCAGGGCTTTTGTCTCACGCAGCTCCTTTTCCGCTTCCACCGCCTCATTGTCATACTCGTCAAGAACGATGACCTTTGATGTATATGGAAGCTTTTCCATGTTTTTCTGAACCTTTTCCAGAAGGTTGTTCAAAAGGATGTTTGAAGTACCCTTTACAAGAATCAGGATCGTCTTTGTTCCGCGTGCCTTAAGGGCTTTTGCGTTGTTGTTGAGCACGAAGTTGTACTTGTTCACAACCTCCATGACCTTCTCACGTGTCTTTACGCTTACATAGTCCTGGTTGTTCAATACACGGGAAACAGTTCCGACTGCACAGCCACATTCTTTAGCGATATCCTTTATAGTCATAACTGAACCTACCCGAGTTTGTATTTTATGGAAACGTTTCAGATACTATCAAATTCATCGATTTTTTTCCATATATACCCAACATCCTCAAGTCCAGTCACCAAAAACAGACGCGGACTGCGGCTGAGTAATTCTCGCCGATGAAAATGCGCAGCATTTTCATCCTTTTATCGCACCCGAAATGACTCCCTTGATTATGTACTTCTGCGATGCGATGTAGAAAGCGACGATCGGAATGATGGCAAGAACCAGCATCGCCATGAATCCGCCGTAATCCGTAGATCCGTAGGCCCCCTGCATTGCAAGCTGAATTGCGACAGGAACCGTCTTGTGTTTTGTTCCGAGGACAAGATATGGAAGAAGGTAGTCGTTCCATACCCACATCGAATTGAGGATTGCGACCGTAATTGCCGTAGGCTTGAGCATCGGGAAAACGATCATGAAATAAGTCTGCAGCGGATTGCATCCGTCGATTTCCGCAGCTTCTTCCACTTCAAGAGGAACCGCCTTGACAAATCCCGTGAACATGAACACCGAAAGTCCCGCACCAAAACCAAGATATACAAGTACCACGCCGGGAAGATTGTTGAATCCGATTGACTGAACAACATACGTCATCGTATACATCATCATCTGGAAAGGTACGATCATTGAAAAAGCAAAGAGCAGATAAAGACCGCTGGTAAACCTGTTCTTCACACGGACAATGAACCAAGAAGTCATTGACGTGCAGACAATGATGACCGCTACCGAACAGACCGTAACAAAGAGTGAACGCAAAAAGGAAACAAAGAAGCCTGAAGATCTAAGACCCTTGATGTAGTTTTCAAGGCCGACAAAAGTAGTTCCGTCTGGAATGGCAAAAGGCGCACTGGAAATATAGAGACGCGATTTGAACGAGTTCATCAGAACAAGGACTATTGGAAGAAGAAAAACAAATGCAAGAACTGCAAGGAAAAAAATTGCAACCGTATTGGACGCTGTCTTCTGTCTGGAAAATGTCATGATTCAACCTCCTTTGTGTTTGTAAGCTTAAGCTGAACAAATGCGATTATTGCGACGATGATGAAGAATACAACAGCCTTTGCCTGACCTACGCCCTGCCAGCCGATTCTTCCGTAGAAAGTATTGTAGATGTTGAGGGCAAGCATTTCTGTCGTTCTGTTTGGAGCACCTGCAGTAAGGGCAAGATTCTGGTCAAACATCTTGAACGTGTTTGTAAGGGTCAGGAACATGCATATCGTGATCGAAGGCATCACCATCGGAATCTTTATTTTAAACAAAGTCTTTATTGGACCTGCTCCGTCAATCTGGGCTGCCTCGATAAGGTCTCCCGGAATGTTCTGAAGCCCCGCAATGTAGATGACCATCATATAACCGATGAGCTGCCAGTTTGTAAGGACCACAAGTCCCCAGAAACCGTATTTTGTCGCATAGGAAATATCCACGCCCCAGTTGGAAAGCACACCATTGATCATAAGATTCCAGATGTAACCGAGAACGATACCGCCGATAAGATTAGGCATGAAGAAAATCGAGCGGAACAATGTCACTCCCTTCATTTCCCTGGTGCAAAGAAGCGCAAGGCTGAAGGCAAACACGTTTACGGTGATGATTGAAACTATGGTGAACAGTGCCGTAAATCCAAGGGCACTGATGAATTCATTGTCAGCAGTAAATGCCTTTATGTAGTTGTCAAGACCAACCCATGTTGCCCTTGTAACCGTTGTAAATTTTGTAAATGACAAGCCGATTCCAAGAAAGAATGGAACAACGAAGAACATTGCAAAGGCAAGCAATGTCGGCAAAACGAAAACTGGAAAATATCTTGATAAAGATTTCTGCATTTCAAACCTCTCTTGAACCCGAAAAAAACCCCCCGCCGCAAAACCTGGCTGCAGCTTCCACAGCGGGAGCATAACTAATGAAGGACTGTTTAATGATATGGTGCATCAAACACCCTCTCCCCAAGAAGGGGCTGTCCCAAAAGTAATCTCAGGGTGGTTGAGCTTAGTCGAAACCACCACATATAGTGGTATCGGGCATTTCGACATTGCGGCTTTATGGAAGCTCCGCCGCCATATGCAATGACCCTGGCATGAATACTTATTGGACAGCCCCGTACGATTGCACTCCTTATTGCAGTAATTACGATTGCAGTGCAATCGTGCGGCGAAAGTTACACGACATCCAATTTTTATCAGATATGGCTTTCGCCGTTTTCCCCAATTTGGGAAAATCACATCGACGATTCTTTAGCCCAGTTGTTGATCACATCTGAAGAAACTTCATCCCAAGACTTTGTTCCCTGGGCATACTGAAGAAGGTCTGAGCCAAAGTCATCCTTGAATCTCTGTGATGGGAAGAGTGTAAAGTTCCATGCGCATGAAACGATTCCCTTCTTTGTCATCCAGTTGTTGATTTCAACAGCGAGTGGATCTGTTGGACGTTCGTTGGCAGCAAATGTATCAAACGGAGCGATGAAGCCAAGTTTGTTTGTTACGTAATCTTTTCCCATTGGGCTTGAGTAGAGCCAGTAGATGAAATCTGCCGTTGCTTTCTGTTCTTCGGCTGTTGCCTGGCTGTTGATACAGTAGAAGTTTTCTGTACCTGTACAAAGGCCCTGTGCTTCTTCACCTGCTACTCCAGAGTAGATCGGGAGGTACTTAACATTTTCTGGGAGAACCTTGTTTCCAGAAACACCGGCAACCTGACCCCATGCCCAGTTACCATTCTGTACCATTGCACATTCTTCAAGAGCAAATTCTGCCATTGAGTCTGTTACAGTCTTTGTACCAAGAGCCTTGCGGTCTGTTACAGAATCTGTGATGTAAAGATCGAAGATGTTCTTGAATTCCTTTCCGTACTGGAACTTGATCTTCTTTGTTGCGTCTGAACCAAGGTCAACCTTGTTGTTCTTGAATTCGTAGTAAACCGGTACGTTTGCAAGGTGAGTCTGCCATCTCCAGTCTTCACCTGCCTTAAGTGATGTAGAAGCGAATACACCCTTGATTCCAAGGTTCTTTGCATTTGCCTGCATGTCATCACAGAGAGCCTTGAGCTTGTCAAAGTTATTGATTTCGTCCATTGATGAGAAAGAAGTAGCCTTTGAACCGAGAGCAAAGTACTTGTCTGTAATAGCCTTGTTGTAGATGATTCCGTAGCCTTCAACTACATATGGAACACCATAAGCCTTTCCGTTTGATGAAACAGCCAGTGACTTGTCAGAAAGATGCCTGTAGATTTCTGTATTTGAAAGGTCAGCACAGTAATCCTTCCAGTTTGCGTAACCACGTGGTCCGTTGATCTGGAAAAGTGTAGGTGCCTCCTTTGTTGCCATCTTAGACATGAGAGTTGCTTCGTACTGGTTGTTTGCAGCAGTCTCAACGATTACCTTTACACCGGTTTCCTTTTCGTAAGCAGCAGCAAGTTCCTGATATACATTTGCTACTTCCGGCTTGAAGTTAAGGTAGCGTACTGTTACTTCTTTCTTTCCACCGCAAGAAGCAAGCATGAGAATTGATGATACTGCAGCAGCTGCAGCCATTACTTTTGACATCTTTTTCATTTTTTCCTCCAAAATTGAAAAATACTGATGGAATCTGTTTGAATATTTGGAAACGTTTCCATGTTTTCAGTATATACTTTCCACATTTAAAGTCAAATTTATTTTATTTATTTTTAGCAAAGGCGGAATTTATGGAATTTTCGCCTATTTTTTAAATACTTTTATCTGACATACTGGAAACGTTTGCAGATTTCAGTAGTTCCGCCTGGAAAAAAAACAGACAAATTTTCACCAGATAGATGCAAATTTTTCCATTGACTATCATTTATTGCGATAATCCGCTAAACTGTTGCAAACATTGCTAAACCATTTAAAAACATCCATATAAAAAAGATTTAAAAACGTAAATTTAAAAAGCACCTCCAAAAACTTCAGCCCGTTGGAATATGGTTCCTCCCTACAAACCTTTTCCAGCGGGCGTTTTTTTTCCTTGACAAATGACCCCCCCCACTACACTTACGAATAGAACTTATTGAAAATCATCCATATCGGAAAGGAGATTAATTATGAAAACTAAAAATACCTTTAAACGTATTTTTGTTGCCCTAATGTCAACTGCGCTCCTCATGTCAGCCTCCTGTAGTTTTGGTGGAGGCGACGATGACAAACCTGAGCCAAAGACCCTGACGGAAAAGATTTCTGCATCAGACGGAACTCTGGACCTCAAGGGACAGGCCATTGCAGAAGATGCCTTCATCAGCAGAAAGGATTTCACGCTTAAAAACGCGGACCTTGGCGGAAAGATCCTTACGGTCACAAAGCCAGGCGCAGTCCTTGAAAACATCAGCAATGCAAAGATCATTGTCGACGAAAGTGTCGGAGACGGTGACTTTACGATGAAAGGATGCAAGGACATCATAAACCTTACTGTAAACGGCGGAGGCTCAAACAGCGTCCACATCTCGGACTCAAAGATTCAGTCTTTAGTCGTCACAAAGACAAGTGTCCGAATCGTTCTTGAAGGCGCTGCATCGGTCGCTTCAGCCGAAGTGAAAGCAGACAGCATCAAACTTGAAGGAAATGCAAATTCGACGGTTGCAAAGATTTCAATGAGCGATGCGGTATCAGCCATTTCCATCAAGGGTGGATCCATCCAGAAAATCATTACCCTGAATGCGGTTTCCATCAAAATCGAAAGCAGCGAGACAAGCATTAATTCCGTAACGTCTTCTTCAACGGTCAAAATCGAAAAAGCCGAAGGTGTAGTCATCAAAGAACCTGAAGTTTTGGAAAACGCAACCATCGGCGACGACTACGAAGAAGTAAAGGAAACTGAAAAGCCGGAAGAAGAACCGGAAGAACCTAAGAAAGAAGAAGAGGAAGAAGAGGAAGAAGAGGCTCCAATCCCTGAAATCTTCAAAATCGAAAATGTTGAATGTGACACAGGCCTTCGCATCAGGGTTAAGAATCTTGATGATACTGATGTTGAGTTTACCGAAAAGGCAAATGAAATCCACCGAATCGACATCTATCTCGATGGTGTCAAGGTTGCATATGACATTCCAAAGATCGGTTCAACATATGAATTCTACTGTCCTTTTGTTGAAGCAGGAAAAGAAGTTGCAGTCATTGCCACATATTGCCGTGGAACCAAGAATGAAATAGGTCAGGAACTTACTGCTACAGCCGGAACAGGAAAGGGGAAAATAACTCCTGCAGGAGGATGCGGAAAACTCCTTCCTTCCGGAAAGTTTGACTACGAATTCAGCGAACGCGGAATCCTTACTGTAAAATCAATGCCATCCCTGTCTTCACCGAATGTAAAGTCTTACAATGTAGTCTTCGATATTGCTTCCGGCTACAGTTATAATGACAACTCAAAGATCAGCAGCTTTGAGCTTACTCCTGCTGAAATTCCGGCAGAAAAAGATATCTATGCAAAGGGAAGTCTGACCAACACTGCAAAGGTTGTTTCCATTATGCCTTATCTTGTCATTTCATATAATGACAGTGAACTTGGCCGTGAATGGAGCATGAGACAGAACATCCTCAATAGTGAAAAGCACAACCTCAAGCTCATGTCTCTTGAAGAAAGAAAAGAACTTGAAGCCCTTGAAACAATTACAGTAACACCTGTTGAGTGGGACGACGGAATCAGATTCAGAATTTCAAATGTAGATTTTTCTGAAGACAAGAACATTGAAGATGAAATCTGGATTAATATCGACGACCAGGAGGAACAAATCATCGGCAACCTGGAACAAGACTATTACTATCCGTTTGTAAATCCAGGAGAAGAAGTTACTGTCCAGATCATACATGAATGTGTCATCAAAGATGACAATGGCAATCAAATTGAGAAATTTAAAAAAGCCACATCGCCAAAGGTAAAGATGACACCGGCTGGCGGTCTTGGAAAAGTAGTTTTATCTGGTGACCTTGTGTACACAGCAGATGAATACGGAACACTCGACATATCAGCAATTCCAACAGTTACCCCTGCAGACCTTGAATGGGCAGTTCAGTTTGACTTTGCACAGGGAAAAAGCTGGGACGATGGCGGCCTTTGGAGAGGAAAGCTCACATTGCCATCTGAAAGACTCCTTGGAAAAGCCAACTACTATCTTGAAGGATGGACTGAATTTAGTGACAGTATTGACCATGGCTTTATTGGTCCAGTTCTGCTTTATTACTGGACAGATCCTGAAAGATACCGCCATAACTATAGATTTGGCATGGGTGATAAATGGGATAAATGGTACAAGTACAATTACAGGCTCAAGTCTTTTGATGAAATGCTCAGTAAAACCGGTCCGTTGCAGACAATTACGGTTGAAGTTGAAGACACAGCCAACGGCATCTTGATTGAAGCAAAAGACAGGACTGGAGAAAATCCATACAGATTCCTTACCACAAGCAACAATGACCAGCTAAAGCTTGTCATCGATGATCATTTTGTTTCAATAATTGGTGGCAACTGGGGCGGAGAGCTGAAGCATTTCATTGAATACCCGTTTGTTACTCCTGGAAAAGAAATAAAGATCAGGCTTGAACACTACCAGGAAGACTGGAATCAGAATGATGAAATTGTTAAAATTCGTACCGTCGAATTCGGTGAAACAAAATATACACCTACATACGGACGCGGTGAAATCAGATACGAAGGAGATTTTGAATACACAGTAGATACAGACGGCTACGGCATGGTTACGGTAACAAAAACTCCAACAATCACACCGGCACTAAGGGAAGGAGAAACATGGAAACTTTTCTTCAACTTCTACGATGTAAAAAACGGCGACCGGATGTGGTATGGAGAAGTCAGAATGCCTAAGGAAGATGCAGAAGATGGAATTCCTTGCAATGTTTACGATACTGCAAAGGGTTATGTAAACAATTTCAGCGGCTTTGACAGCGGCATTGTTGAACCATATATCGTTTACTACGTTATAAATGACGATGGATCAACCAGCGAATTCAGAAGCTACTGCTTTAGTGATGCCATCCTGGAAAACGTCAAACTCCAGTCAAAAAACCAGGTAATTGCAGCACTTGGTGAAGACTTCAGCGGCTTTGGCAACTGACATGAAATGATCTGAATGATTCCGGGCTGTCCGAAGATTGAGCGATTCATGAACGGACAGCCTTTTTTTCAGAGGCTGATTTTCTTCCGCCTGTAAAAAATGGAAAAGCAATCGGTTCCGCCATAGAAAAAATACTTTAATTCCACTAAAATATTTTCAATCTTATTTAAGTTTCAGGTGGTTATTATGACAACACAGACAATCGGAAAAATCTGTGCCTTTGCCCTCTATCTTGGCTTCATGGTCTACATCGGAATCAGAAGTTCAAAGAATACAAACAACGCAAAGGACTTCTTTCTTGGTGGACGCGGAATCGGTCCTTGGGTAACAGCCCTCAGCGCAGAAGCTTCAGACTCTTCTGCATGGCTTTTGATGGGTCTTCCAGGACTCTGTTACCTTGGCGGAGTAAAGGAAACTTTCTGGACAGCCATCGGTCTTATCGCAGGTACTTACCTCAACTGGCTCCTGGTTGCAAAGCCTTTGCGCAAATGTTCAATTGCATTCGGCGACTCCATCACAATCCCGGGCTTCTTCAAGAACAGATTCAAGAGCAATACATGTGCAGTAATCTCAGTTGTGCTCATCGTATTCTTCTTTACAATCTACACTGCATCAGGAATCGTCGCCTGCGGAAAACTCTTCCGCTCGGTATTCGGACTCAACTACACTGTCGGCATGATAATCGGTCTTGTGGTAATCCTTTCCTACACAATCCTCGGTGGATACCGCGCCGTATGTACGACTGATTTCGTTCAGGGTGCCCTCATTTTCATCGCCTTCGTAATCGCAAGCACAATCGCGGTAGTTGCACTCGGTGGTCCTGCAGAAGCAATCAACGCAGCAAAAGGATTCAGTGTAAAGGCCCTTGCCGGTGAATTCAACGCCGACCTTCAGAAGGTTTTCACGGCAAACCAGAGCTTCAGCGCCATGAGCGCAGTTTCCGCCTTCGCATGGTGTCTCGGTTACTTCGGCATGCCACACATCATCATCCGCTTCATGGGAATCCGTTCAAACGATGAAATCAAGATTGCACGCCGCGTAGGAATCATCTGGATGATCATCGCATACATCGGCGCATTCATCATCGGTTCTCTCGGAACAGTATACCTTCTTCCTGTACTCCTCGACGGATCAACAGCAGAAACAGTATTCAGCGAAACAATGCTCAAGATGTTCCCTGCCTTCATCGCAGGAATCTTCCTCTGCGCAATCCTCGCAGCTTCAATGTCTACGGCAGACAGCCAGCTTCTTTCTGCAGCTTCTTCCGTATCCCTCGACCTTTACAAGGGAATGCTCAACAAGAATGCCGATGAAAAGAAGGTTCTTCTTGTAAGCCGCATCACTGTATTTGCCATCGCAGCGGTTGCATTCTGCCTCTGCCTCCTTCCAAACAACAACTCCATCTTTGGTCTTGTTTCATATGCATGGGCAGGATTCGGAGCAACATTCGGCGCACTTATTTTCCTTGCACTTTTCTGGAAGCGCAGTACGGCAGCAGGAGCTTCATCAGGACTCATCGTGGGCTTTATTACAGTTGTTGCATGGCACAACCTCCACGGCGGAATCTTTGATATCTACGAGATTCTCCCAGGCTTCATTGCAACACTTGTTGTTGCAGTTGCAGTAAGCCTCTTCACAAAGGCAGACAAGGAAGTAGTTTCAGAATTCGAAAGCTACAAATTGATGGCTGACTAATCTGAACAGTATCCATCCATGACGTATAAAAGGCGTGATGTTGCAGACATCACGCCTTTCCTGTTTTAAAGCCCTATGCCAAATGTGAAAAAACTGGAATTAAATTGACAAATGTTTCTATCAATAGTAACATAATTAAAAATTTTTTTTGGAGAATCAGATGAAAAGAATCATTCTTACACTTACAGCAGTTTCACTGCTTTTCACAAGCGCCTTTGCAAAACCTGCGAAGGTAAAGAAAGTCAAGATCGGTATAGCAAAGATTGTTCAGCATGTTGCTTTGGACGATGTCGAACGCGGTGTAATGGACGCAATCAAGGATGCAGGAATCGATGCAGAATACGACCTCCAGAACGCAAACGGTGATGTTGGAACAGCAGCCCAGATCGCAGCCCAGTTCAAGGCTGAAAAAGTAAATGTTGCAGTCGGAATCGCCACACCTGTCGCACTAGCCCTTGCAACGACGCTCAAGAACATTCCGGTCGTATTCGGAACAGTTACGGATCCGGTTGGAGCAGGCCTTGTTTCTACGACAGCCCATGGTGAACGCAACGTCACAGGCATGAGCGATGCAATTCCAACGGAACAGCACATCAAGCTCTTCAAGGAAACAGCCGGAATCAAGACACTGGGCTACATCTACACAAGCAATGAAGACAATTCCGCCAGTGCCCTTGCCCTTGTTGAAAAGGGATGCAAGGAAGCCGGAATCCAGCTTGTGACCCAGAGCATCACAAAGTCAGACGAAGTAAAGGCTGCGTGTGAAGCAATAGTTGGCCGTTGCGACGGTCTTTATCTTTCAACAGACAACACTGTGTTCAGCGCGATCGCTTCGGTTGTAAACGTATTTGGAAAGGCAAAAAAGCCAATCTTCTCAGGTGATGTTACAGCAGCACGCCAGGGCGGAATTTTCATGGCCTCAGGATTCAACTACTACAAGGCAGGAAGGGCAACAGGTGAAATGGTTGTTCAGATTCTGGGAGGAACAAAACCTGCAAACCTTCCTGTACGCTTCATGACAAATCCAAGCGACTCGGACTTCCTCATCGACCTTGATGCAGCCGCCTCATGCGGAATCACAGTTGATGAAAAATACGTAAAGCAGGCAAACCTCATCTATCAGAAGGGCAAGCTTACAGAAAAATAATTTTTCTATTCAAATATGGATTGCCACGGCCTTCGGCCTCGCAATGACGTGCTCCATTAGTTGTCCTTGCAATAACTGCCATAAGCTGCAACGTTACGTCATTGCGAAAAGTTGCAACGTTGCGTCATTGCGAGAAGCTGCAACGTTACGTCATTGCGAGAAGCTGCAACGCTACGTCATTGCGAGAAGTTGCAACGTTACGTCATTGCGAAAAGCTGCAACGTTACGTCATTGCGAGAAGTTGCAACGCTACGTCATTGCGAAAAGTTGCAACGTTACGTCATTGCGAGAACTTGCAACGCTACGTCATTGCGAGCCGGAACGGCGAAGCAATCCACATGACCAGAACTTCTTGAGGTCTCCCATTTTTTTAACGATAATATAGTTATGTTGAATTCCATTTTGATTGAAGGCCTTATCTACGGCATCATGGTTCTTGGAGTTTTCTCCACATTCAGAGTACTCAACTTCTGCGACATGACAGTCGACGGAAGTTTTCCTTTGGGCGCCTGTGTTCTTGCAGCTTGCCTCACCGCAGGAATTCCACCCGTTGCAGCAATTTTCATCGCATTCCTCAGCGGACTTGTCGCAGGTATTGCAACAAGTGCGATCTATACAAAACTTAAGATTCCAGATCTGCTTGCCGGAATCCTCACAATGACGATGCTATATTCAGTCAATTTGAGGATCATGTCCAACAAGGCAAACATTTCCTTTCTGAAGATAGAAACACTTTTCTCAAAGATCCAGGACAAGGCCTATGACTTTTTCTTTGACAAGGGACTTGAATTTGATGTTGAATGGGCCCTTGTTTTCTTCCTCATCGTCTTTGTCGCAGTCCTCAAAATCCTCATGGATCTTTTCTACCATACGGATCTTGGACTTACCATGGGCGCCCTTGGATCAAATCCCCAGCTCATAGTTTCCCAGGGGGTAAATCCAGATATCGTCAGAACCATCGGCATATGTTTTGGAAACGGACTTGCAGCCCTTGCCGGAAGTTTTGCTGCCATGTACAACGGATTTGCCGACGTAGGCATGGGAACGGGCATTGTCGTCTCGGGCCTTGCTTCCCTCATGCTCGGTGAATTCATAATCAAATCAAACAGAATCGGGTTGCAGACCCTTCGCGTATTCATCGGCTCCATCGTCTACCGTGCACTTATGATTCTTGCCAGAAGCTACGGATACAAGATCCACATCACGCCAAACGACCTTAAGCTTGTCACAGGCATACTCATCATAATCTGCCTCATAGTATCACGCACAGATCTGATAGACAGATTGAAGAGCAGAAAAAAGTAAAAAGCCGTCATCAATGACACGGGGAACGGAAAAAAATGATTGAACTTAAAGACATAAACATAATTTTCAACAGGAATACACTGGATGAAAACCATGCCCTCAAGAACATAAACCTCAGGATCAACAGAGGAGATTTCATCACTGTCATAGGCTCAAACGGTGCCGGAAAATCAACCTTGTACAACGTAATAGCCGGAACCTATTCCGCCTCCAGCGGAACCATCCTGCGCGAAACTGACAGCGGCATAGTGGACATCACAAAAGAACAGGAATACAGAAGGGCCCGCTACATCGGACGCATTTTCCAGAATCCGCTTTTGGGAACCGCCGGAAAAATGTCCCTGGAAGACAACATGGTCATCGCCTCAAAGAAAGGTTTCAAGGGACTGCGCATAAGCCTCAATTCCAGACTGCGTGAAGAATTCAGGAAAAACCTGTCCGTTCTGAACATGGGCCTTGAAAACCGCCTCAACGACAACGTTGAACTTTTTTCCGGCGGGCAGCGTCAGGCACTCACTCTGCTGATGGCAGTAATGTCAAAACCCGACTTGCTTCTCCTTGACGAACACACGGCTGCTCTTGATCCGGCAAATGCCGCCATCGTAATGGAACTTACGAAAAAATTCGCTGCCGACTACAACCTTACGGTCATGATGGTAACCCACAACATGCAGCACGCCCTGGACTACGGAACCCGTCTTCTCATGATGGACGGCGGTGAGATAATCCTGGACATCGACAAAGAGGAAAAAGCAAATCTTACAATGGATGACATCATCGCGAAATTCCACGCAATAAAGAAAAAAAGTCTTGTAAGCGACAGAATGCTCTTACAGTAGGTTTCTGTTAGTTAAAAATATCCGTGAAATATCATTCCGTCCTCAGGGAAGAAAGAAATCCTTCAAAGCTTGAGAAGACTTCACCGCTGACTTTTGATGCCAGAGCCTTTGATATTCTCCTTGAAAGTCCCTTTTCCTCTGTAGACGATTCTCTTCCTTCAAAAGAGACAGCCCACATGGTCTCAAGAAAATTCACATCCTTAAGCTGTCCCTTGAAGGAATAAAGGCACTGCACCGTCTTTTTATCTTCAGGAATTCTCTGGACAAAATCAGCAGTTCCTGTAAAACCGTAACGTTCTTCCTTCATGTCAGAAACCCTGAATCCAAACTGACTGAACATTTCAGAAACATACTGCTTTATCTGGCCGTCCAGATCACCCTCGATGTTCAGATAGATTGGAATCATTTTTGCGATATCAAGCATCTGGGATCTTACCGATGCTGAAGAATAGATATTCTTGAGTCCTTTTGCAGTATCGCTGTTGATGACCTCAAGTTTTGAAAGCATCTTCTCGTCAAGAGATGCTATCTCCCTCGCGTAATCATATCTCGCATAGGTCTCAAGGGAATAAAGATCCGACGGTTTTGCGCATACAAGCTTTTCAACTTTGGCATCGTTTGCCCTTATGGAAGCCACAAGAATCTTTTCCGTTTCCTTTTTGTCCATGACTGCAAGGGCGTAGTGTTTCTTTTCATCCGCGTAATATTCCTTCAGTTCAATTCCGATGAGATCCTCAACGGCAACCTTCTGGGTTATACTTTGGGAGAAATCGGAATTTTTTCCGACTGATACGGTTCCGTCTTTCTGAGCCTGCTGCATTCTTGAAGAAGTCTTTGCTGAAGATCTGACACTGCGGCCAAAGATTGCGGCAAGATTTTCAACGGCTGCAAGTTCTGCCTGCTGCTGGTTTTTTCCACTGCCTACTGCCGTAAAAAAATCTTTCGAAGGATAAACCTTTGAAGGATTCTTGACCCACTGGGGCGTCTTTGCAGAAGCAAGGGAAGCGATGAAAATCAATGAAATCAATAAAAACTTTTTCATGGCAGTTTCCTATTTCTTGATTTCTTTTTTTATCTCGTCGTTCTCACCCTGCCATATGATTCTGTTGTTCTCGATGTTCGTAAGTGTGGCATAGACGAAATAAGCTCTGACTGAACGCTTTCCTTCTTTCTGAACGACACATTTAACCGAACCTGTAAGCATGAAATCAGCGGCGTCCTCATTGTCCAGCGCTTTTGCCGTCTCAATGCTTGCATGCTGGTCCTGATCTCTCTTTTCGTCCCTGAGCTGTTCCCTTTCATCCTTTGATGCGACAAACTCAAGGACACCTGAATTGATGATTGCTGTCTGAAGTTTCTTGGCAACGATCGTCGTATCGATTTTTTCAGCGCTGTCATTCTTTATTTCACCAACAATTACAAGACCAGGTCTGCCATGCTGTTCTTCAAATTTTGCAACTCTTGGAGATGTGATGCATTCCTCGATCAATGACTCACATACGATGCGCACATCAGTGTCATTCCAGTAACCGTCGAGGTCGGTCACCTTTGAGCTTTCTACTCTCTTGACTTTTGTCTTGCCCAAAGCAAATGCATTTACAGCCGCAGCCATCATAAAAAATAAAACCAATTTTTTCATAAAACACCTCACGTGGTTTTTAAAATTCATTTTTCAGAAAAAAAATTCCTTCAGTTGAATTTCATAAAGATCTTTTTCCATGATCCATACAGAATAATAATTATATTTCACGATATAGTCATCTTCTTTTTTTGCCTTTTTATCTGGTTTTTTTGCGTAACCGTTTTTTATCCAGAAGGATTCCACTTTCTGAAGTCCCCTGAGACTGCTTTCCGAAACCAGTTCCATGACCCTGAGAAGATTTCTTTCCTTAATGTCATTTTCCGAAATGCCTGTTTCCTTCACTGAAGCGCTCATGGTCTGTGAAATCTCGCAGGAAATTCCGCTTGTGTCCGCCATGAATTCCGCAACCTCAAGATCCTTGTCCGTAGCAGTCGCCACCCAGACTTTGTAATCCTCAAGGCCCAGTTCCTTTGCCACAGTTTTTCTGTCAGACTGTGAGGCGGCTTTTACCCAGGCCGGAACTCCCTCACCCTCGTCCCTGTACTGCCAGTCCAATATGACAGTGGATCTTTCCGTGGCCTTCTTTGCGGCAAAGACCGATGAAAACGCAATAGTGATCTGAATTAATGCAATGATAATTTTTTTCATTTTATTTCCAGTGTTAAAACAATCTAAAGATGAATGAGTTACTGATGAAGCGAGAGCTAATACTGCTTTGTAATCGTCCTTCCTTCCCATCCAGGAAGATTCAATCTCTCATGTTCAAGTACAGCCTCAAAATCCGCCCGTGGATCACAGTGCTCCTCTATTTCAAGCTGTGTCCTGTGCAGGCGGTTTATGCACTCGCTTTTCTCCTTGTAGCCAAGCCGCGACTTTTCAATGGCATCACCAAGGATGCGTATACTCTCGTCGTATATCCTGAGCGGAACAGGAAATGGATGTCCATCCTTTCCACCGTGGGCAAAACTGAAACGGGCAGGATCACGGAATCGGCTTGGAGTGCCGTTGATCACCTCACTAACTAACGTTAGTGACTGCAAAGTTCGCGATCCAAGACCAGGCGTCAGTAAAAGGCTTTCAAAATCCTTTGGCTCGCTTTCGTAGGCCGTTGCAAGAACCCCGCCAAGCCGCTTCAAATCTACGTCTTCTGCCCTTACATCGTGGTGGGCAGGCATCACGATATTGCGACTAACGACCGGTGGTTGCATTTCTGCATCTAGACTAACTTTCGTTAGTTCATGATGTATATCCTCAAAAAGTTCCAGCTGCTGCTTTTGATCCTTAATCACCGCTTCTGAAACACCGTGATTCTGGATGTCCCTTATCTCGCTGATTATCCGTTCCGGATTTTCCTTTGAAAGATCAAGGATGGAAGAACGGGTTTCCTTTGCATCGCTGTCAGTAAGATTCAGGATATATTTCTGGTTCTCACCTGTGATTCCCGTGTGGGGATCTTCAACAAAGGACTTGAGGTTTTCCGAACACCAATGGTAGCGGCGTGCAGTCTTTGTGGCGCTGTTCATTCCCTGCTGAACTACAGTCCAGTCACCTTCATCGCTTACAATGAAATTATGCTGATATAACTGAAATCCATCCTGTACCGCAGTGTTGTCGACCTTTGCCACAAGCTTGCTGTTGCGCACAAGACCGTCGCCATCAAGGCCCGCCATGTTGCTTACGAATTCAAGCTCTTCCGGAGTCTTTCGCGAATACTTGCCGCGACCGCCGCAGACGACAAGACCAAAATCCTTTGCACGTGCGTTTATTCCCCGCTTAAGTGCATACATCACGCTGGTCGTAATTCCGCTTGAATGCCAGTCCATTCCAAGAACAGCACCAAGGGACTGAAACCACAACGGATCGCTCAAACGGCGCAGGACTTCTTTTTTTCCATACTGAATTATAAGGGCTTCGACAATGAGTGTTCCCATATCGCGCATACGATCCGCAAGCCATTTTGGAACTGTACCCGAATGAAGAGGAAGATCAGCATGTCCTGTATTTCTTGGCATAATTTTTCCTTTTTATTAAGTTGCAATGGATCGCCACGTCGCCAGTCTGCCTAAGGCATCCCGCCTCCTCGCGATGACGATATCTTGTCTTTGTCATTGCGAGTGAAACGAAGCAATCCACATGCCAGCCGTGCTATGGCGGCGCTTATCTTCCTAAAAGAACCTTTATCAATTCCGGTCTTCCGGCTTCTCGCAAGGCTTCCTTCACAAGGTTTGCATTCTCGCGTTTATTGAACTGAAGCAAGGCACGCTGAAGACGGCGCTCGTGTCCGCCACGGGCAACATAGACTTTCTCAAGATGTCCGTCGCCGCCTTCCTTGTGGGGATTATAACCTGTGTAATACATTGCCGTCGCAAGACTTCCGGGAGTTGGATAAAAATCCTGAACCTGATCCGGAACGAATCCCGTCTTTTTAAGATAAAGGGCAGTTTCAATCGCTTCGTTAAGACCAGCCCCTGGATGCCCCGCAATATAATATGGAACAAGGTACTGTTTCATATTATATTCTTTATTGATTTTTTCATATTCCTTTGAAAAGTCCTCGTAGACCTTGTGGGTGCTTTTCCTCATCAGCGAAAGAACATTGTCGCTTACGTGTTCCGGCGCAACCTTGAGCTGACCCGAGATATGGTGCAAAACAAGTTCCTTGAAGAAAGTCCTGTCCTTGTCCATCATAAGGTAATCAAAACGGATTCCCGAGCGGATGAAAACCTTCTTTACCTTTGGAAGCTCGCGGAGTTTTCTTAAAAGGGAAACATAATCCGTATGGTCAACCCTGACATTTGGACAAGGATCTACACCCATGCAGTCACGGTTAGGACAGGCACCTGCTTTTGCCTGTTTCTCGCAGGCATCGTGGCGGAAGTTTGCCGTAGGACCACCGACATCGTGGATATATCCCTTGAACTCCTTGTCTTCCGTCATGCGCTTTGCTTCTTTTATGAGGCTTTCGTGGCTGCGGGCCTGGATTCTTCTTCCCTGATGAAATGTAATTGCACAGAAGGAACATGCACCAAAGCAACCTCGACAGCTTGTAAGGCTGAACTTGACTTCCGAGAGAGCCGGAATTCCAGTCTTGTTGTTTTCCGCAGGCTCATCATACATAGGGTGCCAGCGACGGGTAAAAGGAAGTTCATAAACTTTGTCGAATTCTTCAGTCGTCAAAGGAAGGCCTGCCGGCATCTGGACAACAAAACGGGTGTCGGCTGGCTCAACAAGAACTTTGCCATTGATGGCATCGGTATTCATTTCCTGGGTGTGATAGCTTCTGGCAAAAAGTTCACGGCTTTCTTCCGTATTTTTTGAAATGTCCTGATAGGATGGAAGCCAGATTGCATCCTCGGGAATTTCTTCTTTTTTGCTTGTGTACCAGCAGGTTCCGCGGACGTTACGTATCTGACGTGCAGGAACTCCTTCGCGCAAAAGGGCTGCGATTTCAAGCAGAGAATGTTCACCCATTCCGTACATGAGAAGATCTGCCTTTGAATCAAGAAGGATGGATCGCTTTACGGTGTTGGTCCAATAGTCGTAATGGGAAGTACGCCTCAAGCTTGCTTCGATTCCGCCTATGAGAACATTGACTCCCTTGTAGGCCTCGCGGATTTTCTGGACATAGATGTTTGTGGCGCGGTCAGGTCTGTGGCCTTTAACTCCGCCGTGGGCATAGACGTCTTCCGAACGGGGCTTGTTGTTGGCGGTATAGTTTGAAACCATGCTGTCCATGGCACCCGCGCTTACAAGAAAACCAAGCTTAGGCTGTCCAAACTGGCGGAACACCTCCACGTCCTTCCAATCGGGCTGTGCAAGTATGGCGACAGTGTATCCGTTTGCCTCAAGAAGACGACCAAGAAGCGCCGATGCAAAACTTGGATGATCGACGTAAGCATCCCCGGAAACAAATACGAAATCTACCTGAGAAATATTCCTGTCAATGAGATCCTGCCTGCAGACAGGAAGAAAATCACTGCTGCTCAAGTTCCTTCTTTTCCTTTGCAAGCTTTCGTATCAGAACCGTCACGCAGGCAAAAATACCGATGTCGGCCGCCATGAGAATTCCGATTACGATGTAGTAGACAGTGGAAGCATTTCCTTCCTTGTATGAATCATAAAAATAATAGCAGAGGAGAGCAAACAACGCCGCAATAAGAGTCCGGCTGTTTTCAAATTTTTTAATCTTTGCCTTGATGGCATCCAAGTTGCTGTCTGCAACTTCATTTTCGTTTTCCGACATGTCTCAATGATAAATGTAATTGTCAAAAAATTCAATTTTGAATCAGGGGCTTCCGGCGCAAACGCCGTCAAACTCGCTCAAACCTTAAGCGTAACCGTAGAATATCTTGTCACAGGCAAAAACCCTTCACCGCAGAATTCAGCACCTCAGCTTACCGATGAAGAAATCCGCATCTACAAACAAAACTCATCATTAATCAAGAAACTTGCTCAACTTTCCCCAGCCAGCAAAAAAGCAATTGAAGATTTATTAGAGCGGATGAAGTAACACTTGTGATTTATTTACTATACAAATATTCGATTTCATGTTAGTATAGACCTATCGGAAATGACTGAGCAGGCGGCGTCTCCCAAACTCAACAGCTTATGCTGAATTATGATTATGGGAGGCTTGCATATGACTTGTGAATGTATTATTGCCTTTGTGACATGCGTTGCAACAATAATAACTACAGTCATGGCAGTGCTTTCTTATCTTAAAAACAAAGATGAGTAAAAAAACAATAGCCGCCCAATAGTTTTCGACGCATTTGGACAGCTATTTCGTACTAAAGCGGAGATGACCAAATGTTCAGTCATTTCCTTTATTTAAATCTAGCATAATTTATTTATATCGTCAAACCTAATTAATGGCACATCAAGGATTTTCCCCCAGTCCATTAATCACTTGCAGCACATTTTTCCATGTAACCGCTGCCGCCCATCTAAATTCATCCACGATGTTATTCCATTTCCCAATCCAAAAATGGCAAAATTTCCCATAAACAAGGCAGAATAAACACCCTTCAAACATTTACTCAAAACTGCAAATTCTATATTTTCTTCTATAATGATTAAAGAACCGGTTTATTGAGGAACAGATCAACGACAATTGGAACACGGGCAAGCTTGAATATCCTTTTGGCCGCGGAATTAATTTTGAGATCGGCGTCTCGGATGTGGAAGCAGTTTACAACCGCGCAAAGGGCGCTATGAACCGCTGAATGTCATGGAAAAAGATGAAGAATTCCTGGCTTCACTTTCAAAGGAAGAATACGACAGCTTTACTTACATGAATGTAGTACTTACAAAAGAAGTCTTTGAACGCTACAAGACCGACATCATGAGTGCCCTTGACGAGCCATGCCAGCTGCCTTGCATTTTTATCACGGGAAAGCAGGACACGGAAGTTGGCTACAAAGATCAGTTTGATCTTATGAGGAATTTTCCAAAGGCAACGTACTGCGCAATAAATGCTGCCGGTCACAATCTTCAGATTGAACAGCCGGAAATGTTCAGGAGCATTGTAAAAAGCTGGCTTGGAATCTGATTTTATCGGGAGAAAAAAATGAATACACTGGATGCAATAAATTCGAGGCACAGTTACAGGGGAAAGTACAAGGATATTGCGGTTCCCAGAAGTGACCTGATTAAAATAATTCAGGCCGGCATCAGTGCACCTTCGGGCTGCAACAGGCAGACCACATCCTTCATTGCAGTTGATGACAAGAAAGTTCTTGCTGAACTCAAAGGCGTCATTGATCCTCCGGTGGGTGAAACTGCACCTGCGGCAATCTGTGTGCTGACCCAGCGCATCAATGCCTACAGGGACAAATGTTTTTCCGTGCAGGATTATTCTGCCGCCATTGAAAACATGCTTCTTGCCATAGTTGAACTGGGGTACGAAAGCTGTTGGTACGAAGGCCACATTACGGACGACGACGGCATAAACCACAAGATGGAAAAAATCCTGAAAGTGCCGCAGGACTATGAACTGGTCTGTTTTCTTCCGGTGGGTGTTGCAGAAGAAGATGTCAAGTTGCCTAAGAAGAAAGCCTTTGATGAACGGGCATGGTTCAACTGTTTTGGGAATTCAGATAACAGATAATAAAAGGACAATTAAATGGACGCAAACTATTTTAAAAATAGACTTGTGGAATTTCTTTCAGCCGACGAAAGGATTCTGGGAATCGGACAGACGGGAGAAGTGAACGCACCGCTGGTTCCGGGATAAAGCGACATTGACATGTTCGTGCTTTGCTCAGGTGTTTCTTCAAAAACTGAGCGGGAAGAAATGCAGGGCTATCTTGAAGAAGCCCTTTACGCAAAAAACGACAGCTACTTTCCAAGCCGTAAGCGCACGGAAAAAGCAATTGCCGGATTCAAGAAGAAACCTGCCG
>SAMEA3663241__coassemble_132_pt1 | contig 21991 bp, 22 predicted proteins | sample SAMEA3663241__metabat2_high_PE_014 | metagenome-assembled genome bin SAMEA3663241 (sample SAMEA3663241) | pig gut metagenome | biome: pig gut; feature: pig-associated habitat; material: faeces | place: China | collected 2013
ATCTACGACCTTAAGGGAAAGCGCGTTTCTGTAGGAGACGCAGGATCAGGTGTTGAATTCAACGCAAAGCAGATCCTCGAAGGCTACGGACTTACATTCGACGACATCAAGAAGTCTAACCTTTCTTTCAAGGAATCAGGTGAAGGCCTCCAGAACGGAACTTTGGATGCATGTTTCATTACAGCAGGTGTTCCAAACGCAGCCCTTCAGGAACTTGCATTCACAAACGGTCTCATCCTCATCCCTGTAAACGGTGCTGAAGCTGATGCAATCTGTGCAAAATACGGATTCTACACAAAGACAACAATTCCAAGCGGAACATACAAGGGAACAGACGAAGATACAGAAGCACTTTCCATCAAGTGTACAATCGCCGTAAACGCAAACCTTGATGAAGATACAGTCTACAAGATGACAAAGGTTCTCTTTGAAAACCTTGAAGAACTTGGAAACGCACACGCAAAGGGTAAAGAAGTTACAGCTGCAAAGGCAGTTACAGGATGCTCTGTTCCATTCCACCCGGGTGCAAAAAAGTACTTTGAAGAAATCGGACTCATTAAATAATTAGGAATTAAGGAGCTGTTCCAAAAGTAAATTCAGGGTGGTTGAGCGTAGTCGAAACCACCATAGATAGTGTAATTGGTCATTTCACCATTGCGGCGCAATGACCCTGGCATAGATGCTTGTTGGACAGCCCCTTTATCTTTTACAGCAATGAAGACAAAGGCACTTTTAATTTCAGTCATTTTCTTTTTAGTAGTGGCGTTTGTTTTCATTTTTCCTTTTTTTTCCGTTCTTTCAATTTCAAACAGAAAGAATCCTTCAGAAAAAATTCATTTTGAAAATGGCGCCCGTGGATTTATAATTTCCTATACCCATTCGGTAAACAAGGGCAGGGTCCACGACTACTACAGGGCAGATGGCAAAAACCTGATTCTATACAGGACCGATTTTGTCAGCTACGGCGCCGGAATGCCTGAAATAGAAGAAACTCCAGATGCAGTTTTTTACCAGGCAGGCGAAACCTACACCATGGAATACGAAAGGAATGTCGGAACCAGTTTTCTTCTTTCCGTCGGTGTAATTGCCGAACATTCCATTACCCTTGGAGACTATGAATTTTTCCTGAAAGATTTTTTTGAGCCTAAGACAAGTCTTGTTTTTAAAATCAAAAGAATCTCACTTATTGAATTGCTGAATAAAAAGAGGAGGCCAAATTGAGCAACAAAGAAAAAACAACACAGAACGAGGAACAGTTTGAAAATCAGATGGAAAACCTCGGACCTACTTCAAACGAAGCTGAACTCAAGGAAATGATGAAAAACCTTGACCGTGAGCAGGCTTATCGAGAGCATACTTGCTGGCGTCAGTACATCACGGTAGTGGTTTCAATTGCATTTGTAATTTTCCAGCTCTATTCCAGTCTTTCGGGAATGGTAACGGCACAGGTCCTTCGCGCAACTCACCTTGCCTTTGTGCAGATGCTTGCTTTCCTTCTTTTCCCTGCAACAAAGAAACTGCCACGCAACCATCTTCCATGGTACGATGTTGTCCTTGCACTGGTTGGAGCCGTCTGCTGGTTCTATATTGTCGTTAACTTCCAGGAGCTTGCCCGCCGCACAGGAGCATTTACTTTCCTTGACATTTTCGTTGCCTGTGTTGGAATCCTTGTACTCGCAGAAAGCTGCCGCCGTATTGTAGGTCTTCCAATCCTCATCATTGCAACCTGCTTTATCCTTTACGCACTTTTCGGGAAATACATGCCTGGATTCTTTAACCACCGCGGTTATACGGTCAAACGTGTCGCAGCCCATCTTTTCTACAACACGGAAGGGATCATGGGTGTTCCAATCGGAGCATGTTCTACATTCATTTTCCTTTTCATTCTTTTTGGTGCCCTTCTTGAAAAGACAGGAATCGGACAGTTTTTCATCGACATCTGCAACGCAATTGCAGGTGGAGCTTCCGGAGGCCCTGCAAAGGTTGCTGTTTTGACATCAGCTTTGCTTGGAACAGTTTCAGGATCTTCTGTTTCAAATACAGTAGGAAGCGGAAGCTTTACAATTCCGATGATGAAAAAACTTGGTTACAAGAGTGAATTTGCAGGAGCAGTAGAAGCCGCAGCCTCTACAGGTGGTCAGCTTATGCCTCCAATCATGGGTGCCGCAGCATTCCTTATGGCAGAAAGTTTGGGCATGCCTTACATCAAGATTGTCAAGGCTGCTATCATTCCTGCCCTTCTCTACTTTACAGGAATTTTCATCACAGTACATCTTGAAGCACACAAGCTTGGACTCAAGGGACTTCCAAGGGAACAGCTTCCAAAGTTTCTTCCATTGTTCCTTCGCAAGGGATACATGCTTCTTCCATTGGTAGCAATTGTATTCTTCCTTTGCATCGGACGCACAGCAGTTTATGCTGCCTTCATGGGAATTGCAGTCTGCGTTGCCATCGGTGTAATCACATCCTTTGTTGATGTTGCCCAGGGACGCAAGCCTACTTTCAGCGCCAACGATGTTGTTGAAGTAATGTGTTCTGCCGCAAGAAACATCATCAGCGTTGCCATTGCATGTGCCATGGCAGGAATCATCATCGGCGTTGTTACCCTTACTGGAATCGGACTTAAGTTTGGTGCAGGCCTCATTTCCATTTCTCACGGAATTGCATTCATCACCCTTTTCCTTACAATGGTTTCTTCAATCATCCTTGGTATGGGTGCTCCAACAACAGCTAACTACCTCATTACTTCTACAATCACAGCAGGTGCAATCATCCAGCTTGGATACGAACCAATCGCAGCCCACATGTTTGCATTCTACTTTGGAATCATTGCCGATGTTACACCACCAGTTGCCCTTGCAGCTTTGGCAGGTGCCGCCATCGCAAAGGGAAAGCCGATGAAGACAGCCTTGAACGCTACAAAACTTGCCATCGGAGCATTCATCATTCCGTACATCTTCGTATTCAATCCTGCAATGCTTATGATCAATACGAATCTTATGGGAATCCTTTCAATCAGCATGTCAGCCATCATAGGTATGTTTGGAATCAGTGCTGCACTTGAAGGTTATGTATGCAGAAAGGAATCAGTGATTGAAAGAATTCTTTTTGCCACCGCAGGTTTCTGCTGTGTCATGCCGGGATTCACGACAGACGGAATAGGATTCCTGACCATGGGTGCACTGATCGCATACCAGATAATCAGGAACAGAGCTGAAAATAGAAATGCATAGATGATAAAAAACGGATGCCGGCGTCATAGGCATCCACAATGCTTACAATGCGGGCATCATGAGACAGAAAAACACAACATGTACCAGAAGAACCATCAGTGATACACATGCCATGAACAGGTGCATGTTGTTCATGTTTATGCCATTTCGCAATTCACTGAATTTCAAAACTTTCACCCTGTTTTCTTTTTTATTCTATTATGTTGCATAAAATCACAAAATCAACGAAAATCTTTGTTCCTGGCGGTATTACAATGAACAACAGAAAAGATTTTTTTAACGGATTTCGCGACGGCATCCCAATCGGACTTGGTTATTTTGTGGTTTCCTTTTCTCTTGGAATCATCGCTAAAAAATCAGGAGTCACATTCTATCAGGGCTTCATAGCAAGTTTTTTCAACCACGCTTCAGCCGGAGAATATGCCCTTTTCACCGCGATCGGAACTTTGGCAAGCTACGTTGAAGTTGCCCTGGTGACATTCATAGCCAATGCAAGATATCTTCTCCTTTCAAGCGCATTGAGCCAGAAGTTTGATCCCCAAACAGGCTTTCTGCACAGGCTTTGTTCAGGCTTTGTGATCACCGATGAAATCTTCGGAATCTCCATCGCACAGAAAGGATTCGTAAATCCGTTCTATATGTACGGAGCATTTATCTGCGCCGCAACTTTATGGAGCCTTGGTACTGCCTGCGGAATTCTTGCCGGAAACATCCTTCCGCTCAGGGCCGTAAGCGCGCTTTCTGTGGCACTCTACGGAATGTTCATTGCCATCATAGTTCCGCCTGCAAAAAAGAATCCTGTAATAGCTGCCTGTGTCATAATCAGTTTTGCCTCAAGCTGGGCGATGGTTATGATTCCGCACTTGAAGGAAATTTCAAGCGGCAACAGAGTCATCATACTGACAGTGATCATAGCAACAGCCGCAGCAATCATCAGACCTGTGAAAGAAGAAAAAGAAACGGAGGTGTAAAAAATGAAAAACATCTACATATACATTTTTGCCGCAGCACTTGTTTCCCTTGTCATAAGGGCACTTCCGCTTACATTGATCCGAAACCAGATAAAGAACAGATTCATCCGCTCATTTCTGTTTTACGTTCCCTATGTGACCCTCGCCGTCATGACTTTTCCAGCGATTACGGAAGCAACACAGAGTCTTTGGGCCGGGGTCGCAGCCCTTTTAACCGGAATAATCCTTTCTCTTGCAGGTGCCGGTCTTTTGCCTGTAGCCGCCGCATGCTGTGCCGTCGTTTTTGTTATTGAATTGTTTATCTAAGTCTGTTATGTTTTTAGCAGGAACTTTACAACGGAGAACATGAGTTTTATCATAGAATTCGGAGCAATTTATGGAAAATATAAGTGCAGAAAATCAGGAATCCAATGACATCCTCGACCAGATCCGCATTCCTCTTTCAGATATAAGCGGAATTTCAAGACTTCTCAGATACAATATACAGAACATGAAAAACAATGACGAATCCCAGATCCATGCACTTTTTGATCTTCTGAATGCCCTAGATGAGAATACGGCACACATTCTTTCACTTCTCAATGAAAATCTTGAACGTGAATATGAAGACAGAGCAGATCTCGCGATTCCAAAACAGCCGGAAAATCCTGCTTCCACAGGTTATGAAAAACTTGCGGGAAAGAAGATTCTTGTTGTCGATGATATTGAACTCAACCGCGTTCTTTTGAGCCTCATGCTTAAAAACATCGGAATGGAAGTAGTCGAAGCAGAAAACGGTCATGACGCCATCGAACTGCTTCAAAATTCGAAGCCTGATGAGATTTCCTTGATTCTCATGGACATCATGATGCCTGTCATGGATGGATATACCGCAACCATGAAGATCCGTGCCTTCGAAAGAAAAGACATTGCAAACATTCCAGTCATCGCCGTAACAGCCAATGCATTCCAATACTACAAAAAGCAGGCTGAAGATTACGGCATGAACGGCTACGTAATAAAGCCTTTGAGCAAAGAAAAGCTCTATGAAGAAATCACACGACTGATCTGAAACTGGAGTCAATGAAACTGAAAAAAAGAATTCTGCTTATATCTGCAATCCTCATGCTGGTGGCATCCGGCGCATCTGCAAAAAAACAGAACAGTCCTTCGCAGAAGAAGAAGAACGTTCTCGAAGCGGAATATACGATCAACCTTCACGATAACTGCCCCAGGACAACAGCCGCATTGAACGAGGAAGTCGCATTGCGGGCAACGATTCCGGGATACAGAGGAACATTTTCCGTGATCTACAAGACATGGCCGGAAGAAAAGTACGCATATCCGCTCACCGGATACTATGACTGCTGCCTTAGGATCAAAGACGCCATCGAAAAAAGCAAAGAAAAAAAATGCACGCTCCTGTTCAATTCCTCGCAGGACATGTGCGGCCTTCCGCTGGACTTTTCCACAACCGCAGCCGCAACGGAATCGGTAGTAAAACTTATCGAATCAAAACAGACAGAAGCCTACGCCTTTTATATTTTCGAAGATTGAACCCAAGATCCCTAAAAACGCACCACGCAGACAATGGGCAGATGATCGCTGTAACCTTCTCCGTTCCATATCTGGTACCTGTTGGGAACAAAAATCTTTGAGTCACACCACGGCCCTTCAACAGCAACATGGAACTCAATGAATTCCGCTTTCCCCGCAAGGAACATGTTGTCGATCCGCGACCATTCTTCCTGAAAATAATAGCTTCCCGGCTGAACCATCTTGCCGCTGTCGGAAAACCAGGGCGACTGGACGCAGACTCCTGAATCGACAAGAGTTCCATCTTTCCAGAACCTCATGACAACCTTGCCTCCGGAAGCCAGATCAAAATCCGCAATATCACGGTTGAAATCACCAAGAGCAAGCAGGGCACTGTTATTTTGGATTCCCTTCTCCATTATGCTGGAAAGGACACCTTCCTGTCTGTTTCGCCAGATTTCAGATTCCTCCTCACCTCCGCTTTTGCTCTTCCAATGGTTCACGAAAATCGTAAGTCTCCTGCCTCTTGAAATCACCTCCACTTCCATAATAGGGCGCAGACGCGGCATATCCGACTCCTCTGTCCTTATATCCAGGCTGTGCACCTTCATGTCATCAAGCTGAACCCTGGACAAAACGGCACAGCCGATGGAACTTCCTTCATCCTTTGCAAATACGGCATTTCTATAAACCTTCTGGCCATTCCATTCACCGGCAAGAAAATTGCTTATGTCGTGAACCACAGCCTCGTTCTCAATTTCTTCCATCACAAACACGTCTGCATCAATGGCCTTTATGACGGAACACAGACGCTTGAGACGTTCTATGTAGGCTTCTTTACCCCACCTTCCGCTTTTTACGAATTCCGTATACTCATCCCCGGTAGTTACAGCGTCAAAAAAAGTCTGGACATTCCAGTTGGCAACCTTGAGTTTTTCTTCCCTGACAAGGGTCTCGGTTGTCATTTGGGCACACGAGGAGAACAAAAGGAAAACGGCGATTACAGGGACCAGATTTGTTTTATGGCTCAAAGGACACCTCCTGAAAAAATCCCGGCTGACTACGGGAATGTCCATATAAATTATTGTGGCGGAATGAAATTTCCATACATCTTTTTTCAACTTTCTTCGTGAAATTTCGGTCACAATACCGTGATTTAAATCACACAAATCTCCAGTACCCTCCTGAATTCCCCGAATTCAACAGTTTGTGTGCAATAAATCACAGCAATTCGGTTTTTTCTATAGACCCGACTGTTTTTTGATGATAGTATTAAGGCGAACAAGAGATAAATTATGTGATTTTTTTCACAAAAGACAGATAAGATGATACAGAAGATTCCGCAGCCGGCCAAAAGAAGGCTTGTTCTTCTTGAACACCTTCTCTCGACTTACAAAGAAAAAAACATCACCTCACAGAAAATACAGGAAATGGCCGGGTGGTCTTCAGCTGTTGTAAGGCGTGATATTTCCTACATCGACGTTAAGTGCGGTGCGACAAACGGCTACAAGGTTGCTGAACTCAGAGAGGCCCTTAGAAAGACTTTCAATCTTACCACGGCGGAACAGAAGTGCTGCATCGTTGGACTTGGAAGAATGGGCCAGGCACTTCTCGACAATTCCGAACTGTATGAATCACCGTTCAAGATTGTGGCCGGTTTTGATTCAAGCGTAAACAAGACGGAAGTTTTGAGTTCCGCCTTTCCCCTTCATCCTACAACACTGATGAAAAAAATCATCAAGGAAGAAGGAATCAGTTTCGCGATCCTGACCGTGGATCCTGAGGAAGCAAAACCGATGACGGACCTTCTTCTTGAATGCGGAATCAGGGGAATCGTCAACTACACTCCGTGTGTACTGACAGTAACAAAGGATGTAAAAGTAGAAAACGTCAGCCTTTTGACTGCACTTTCAACTTTGGCAATACAGTAAATCAATAGCAGCCTTTGCTTTCTGGCAATGGCGGATAACTATGGGGGTTATAATATGAGTCGTGTTTACAACTTTAGCGCAGGTCCTTCTTGCCTTCCGGAAGAAGTTCTCAAGGAATGTGCAGCAGAAATGATGGACTGCAACGGAACAGGTCAGAGCGTAATGGAAATGAGCCACCGCTCATCTGCATTCGAACCAATCATCGAACATGCAGAAGCACAGATCCGCAAGCTTATGAACGTTCCTTCAAACTACAAGGTACTCTTCGTTCAGGGTGGAGGATCAACACAGTTTGCCATGGTCGCACAGAACCTTGGTATCAACAAGAAAAAAGCTGCTTACATCGAAACTGGTGTCTGGGCAAAGAAGGCCGCAGCAGAAGCAAAGCACCTTGGTGTTGAAGTTGATGTAATCGCTTCTTCTAAGGACAAGAACTATTCTTACATCCCACGCGTTGAAAAGGTAAGCGGAGACTATGACTACGTTTATGTCTGCTTCAACAATACAATCATGGGCACACACTACGAATACATCCCTGAAACTGGAGACATTCCACTTGTTGCAGACATGTCTTCATGTATCCTTTCTGAAGAAATCGACGTCTCAAAATTCGGACTCATCTTTGCAGGTGCACAGAAGAACCTTGCTCCAGCAGGCGTTACTCTCGTAATCGTTCGTGAAGACCTTATTCCGGAACCAGAAAAGTGCCTCCCAGGAACACCGACAATGAGCATGTACAAGACACACAGTGAAAACGGTTCAATGTACAATACACCACCTTGCTACACAATCTACGTTCTCGGCAAGGTCCTCAACTGGATTGAAAAGAACGGCGGTGCAAAGGGAATCAACAAGCTCAATGTTGAAAAGGCAGACTATCTCTACAACTACCTTGATAATTCTGACTTCTACCATGCAACAACAGAAAAGGGAAGCCGCTCGTTGATGAACGTTCCATTCCTTACAAAGTATTCTGACAACGACGGATCGGAAGAAGCACAGGCAAAGGAAAAGGCAATCAACAGCAAGTTCGTTAAGGAAGCAGAAGCTGCAGGTCTCGTCAACCTTAAGGGTCACAGACTTGTAGGCGGTATGCGCGCTTCCATCTACAACGCCATGACAATGGACGGAGTTAAGGCTCTCGTCAAGTTCATGGAAGAATTTGCAAAGAACAACTAAATAAATGTGAATTTGATGGGCCCCAGCGACGGCGATAAGGGCAATGGAAAACCTCCCGCTCCACTCATTAAAGCGTTGAGTCAATACGGCGGGTCCCTCCTTCCCCTTATCGCCTGCGTCCCATCAAATTCACAATATTCATTAAAACCACATAAGTTTATTCTTCTGTGGCTGATATTTTAAAATTATATATTAGGACAAGCTGCGAGTGGGACGCAGGTGGGAAAGAAAATGGTGGGGCCCGCCAAAAAGGCTCATCGTTTTTCAACAGTGAAGCGGGAAGGTCCCATTTTTTTTCCACCGTCAGCGAGGGGCCCACTCGCAGCTTGTCCAGGAGTTTAAAGATGTATAAGATTCAGACACTTGATAGAATTTCTGCAGTTGGGCTTGATAACTTTCCACGCGATGAATATGAAATTGCTTCGGAAATCATGAAGCCGGATGCAATCCTTGTCCGCTCACACGACATGCTCAGCATGGAACTTGATGAAAACGTTAAGGCTGTTGCCCGTGCAGGTGCCGGCGTTAACAACATTCCATGCAAGGACCTGGCAGCAAAGGGTGTTGTAGTATTCAACACACCAGGTGCAAACGCCAACGCAGTTAAGGAACTTGTAATCCTCGGTCTCCTTATGGCAAGCCGCCCTGTAATCGCTGCAAACAAGTTCTGTAACGGTCTTGCAGGAAAGGGTGCAGAAATTGCAACTCTCGCAGAAAAGGGAAAGAAGGACTACATCGGCAACGAGCTCAAGGGAAAGACTCTTGGTGTTATCGGTCTTGGTGCCATCGGTGCACAGGTTGCAAACACAGCTATCGAACTTGGAATGAACGTTGTAGGTTACGACCCATTCCTTTCCATCGATGCAGCATGGAGCCTCAACCACATGGTTAAGCACGCAGAAACTCTCGATACAGTTCTTGCAAAGGCTGACTACCTTACATTCCATGTACCTGAGACACCAGACACAAAGGGATTTGTAAACGCAAACACAATCAAGAACATGAAGGACGGCGTTCGTCTCATCAACATCGCCCGCGGTGGTCTTGTTAACAACGAAGATGTACTTGCCGCAATCAACAGCGGAAAAGTAAGCTGCATGGTAACAGACTTTGCTGCTGAAGAACTTCTCAACAATGACAAGGTTATCTGTATGCCTCACCTTGGAGCATCTACTCCAGAAGCAGAAGACAACTGTGCAGTTATGGCAGTAAAAGAACTCCGCGACTTCCTTGAAACAGGTGCCATCAAGAACAGCGTAAACTATCCAAAGTGCAAGATGGACAACGCAATCCCAAAGAACGGAACTCGCCTCTGCATCGCACACAAGAACGTTCCAAACATGATCGCACAGTTCACATCAGTACTCGGTGAAGCAAAACTCAACATTTCCGGAATGGTTGACCAGAACCGCGGTGACATCGCCTACTGTATGATCGATGTAGACGGAAAGGTTGAAGAAGCAACTTTGACAGCTCTCGGTTCAGCTGACGGCGTAATCAAGGTTAGACCAATCTACGCATAATAGACGCAATGCATTATAATAAGGTGTCTGAGAAGCAATGCTTTTCGGGCACCTTTTTTTATTATGTTTGTGTTCGTTAACAATGTTGCCCGAAGAACCCTTCGACTGAGCTCAGGGATCCTATAGGCTGGCTGAGCGTAGTCGAAGCCTGCCTATAGCGCAGCAACACTTTCTACGGACATAGCCTTTTTTTATTTAAGGAGGATTTTTATGGAAGCAGTGTTATTGATTTCGGCAATCATACTTCTGGCATTAGGCTTTCTCGGAACATTTCTTCCTGTTCTTCCTGGACCTCCGTTGGCCTGGAGCGCACTTCTTCTTGAATATTTTATGGAAAGCAGCGGTATGACAGTTACACTTCTGGTCATTACGTTCATCGTTGCCGTTGTAGTAACCATAATGGATTTTGCTTTTCCTACGATTCAGACAAAGAAATCAGGCGGAACAAAATACGGAACTTGGGGATCAACCATCGGACTCATAGTGGGACTTTTCAGCGGACCTTTCGGAATCCTTGTGGGACCTTTCATCGGTGCATTCATTGGAGAAATGATTAACGACTCAAGCGATTACCACAAGGCGTTAAGATCTGCATGGGCTTCCTTCATTGGATTTCTTTCGGGAACATTGATGAAAATCGTCACGGTGTCAGTTTTCATAATCATTTTCATTTTAAGATTGAAATAGTTCACCCAATGAAAAACTCAACTCACCCAACACTAAGCCTACATAAACAATAGGATATAACAGCAATTAAAAGATGCAATATTCATATGTTGCATAATGTATTATAATCAGAATAGAGAGTTTAAATCCGCAAAGGGGTCTATATGCTTAAAAACAAATCACTCACATTCAAGGCTACGGCTTTTGCTGTTGTCTTCAGCGTAGGTATCATTACCTTAACCGGAATTACCTGTGCAATTCTTACAAGAAAGAACTTCAAGAAAAATGCCGACACAATGATTACTTCACTTGCAGAAAACATCAAGCTTTCCTTCATATCAAGTGTACAGAAGGAAATGATTCTTTCGGAAAAGATGGTCACTTCCGCAGTAATCAGGGAATACATGAAGGATCCATCAAATCCCAAGTGGCATGACATTGGACTGAAGGAACTTTCTTCCTATGAAAAGATGTTCAAGAGCAAGCTCAGTTTCTGGATTTCAGACAAGGACAAACAGTATTTTGCAAACTGCGAATACAAATATACACTGGATCCTTCCCTTCCTGAAAATTCATGGTACAAGCAAAACCTTGAGGCAGGCGGCAACTATTCATTCTACGTAGATTATGAAGTTGCCCTCAAATCGACTTTCCTTTGGATCAACGGAATCGTACGCGATGAAAAAGGAACTCCACTAGGACTTGCCGGTACAGGAATTCCGCTTACCCAGTTCATAAACGAGATATATGACGGTTTTGACCCTCGTCTTGAAATGTACATGTTCAACAGCGGAATGGACACTTCTGCAGCCCGTGACAATCAGAAACTCATAGACGACAAGGTACCAATTCAGGATGTACTTCCAAAGGCAAACATACCAACCAGTATTCCGGATAAAACAACCCTGGTCTCTGCTGATGACGGTGAATATGTAATATGTCCTCTCACGGAAATAGGTTGGGGACTTGTCATCAAATGTCCAAATGACAATGCATCGTTCTATGACAAATCCATCATCAGAATAGGAATAGCAGTCATCCTTGTTTCTCTTTTAATCATATTCGTGTTTACGGTTTTCCTTCTCAGGATTACAGGCGGAATAAAAAAAGTCCTTAAGGCTCTGAGAAATTCAGTTGAGGAAATTGAAAACGGAGAAGCGGACCTTACAAAGAGAATTGAATCTGCAAACAACAACGAACTTGGAGAAATGATCGACGAGTTCAACAGATTTATTGAAAAACTTCAGTCAATCGTAGGTGACATCAAGGCATCTGAAAGTGGGTTGAACACAGCCGGAACAGGATTGAACAGGATCATAACAGAAACCTCCGTAGCCATTGAAAACATTCTTGAAGAAATCAACACGACAAATACGAAGGTCAACGAGCAGCATGATAGTGTCGGAAATACGGCAGCAGCCGTTTCAAAAATTTCAACAAACATCACATCGCTTGAAAAACTGATTGCGGAGCAGACAAACGGAGTCAAGGAAGCTTCTTCCGCCGTTTCAGAAATGATCAGCAACATAGAAAACGTAAACAGTTCCGTCGAGCACATGGCAAGATCCTTCAGCGAGCTTAAGGACAACACCCAGAAAGGCAGTGCAAAACAGAATGACGTCAACGAAAAAATCAAGGAGATTGTCGTACAGTCCCAGATGCTTCAGGAAGCAAACCAGACAATTTCCAGCATCGCAGCCCAGACAAACCTTCTCGCGATGAATGCCGCAATTGAAGCAGCCCATGCCGGAGAAGCCGGAAAAGGATTCAGTGTTGTTGCCGATGAAATCAGAAAACTTTCGGAAACATCTTCAACACAATCAAAGACAATTGGAGAACAGCTTGCGATGATCCGTGATTCCATTCAGAGTGTCGTTCAGACTTCCGATGAATCCAGAATCGCATTCGACAATGTATATTCTGAAATTACTGAAACAGACAGCATCGTTCAAGGAATAAAATCTGCCATGAGTGAACAGCAGACCAATTCCCGTCAGATCGGAACCATCCTCAACAACATGAATGAAAGTTCCGGTTTTGTAATGCAAGCAGCTTCTGAAATGACAAATGAAAACAAGGCCATAACCGGTGAAGTTGAGCAGCTGCTTGAAGCTACTAAAGAAATCAGGAACAAGGTTTCTAACATCGCAAACGGCGCAGAAAAAATAAATGAAAACGAATCTCTTCTTTCAGAGATTTCAAATCAGGTAAACGAATCAATTTTGACCGTCGCAAGCCAGATTGGAAAGTTCAGAATTTAAGATGCCGGTGCATAAAAAGGCCCCCGCTTCAGGAGATTTTCATTTTCTGAAGCGGGGGCTTTCTTATCCTGCAAACTATCTGTTACTGTGGGCGTACAACAACCTTTGCAAGGTCAGGGCGCTTTACGAGATCTGCCTTGAGGCCTTCTTCGCGAGCCTTGTTTACATAGTCCTTGCTCTGGAATGAATATGTGAAGTTTGTATGAACATCATATGTTCCCTTCATGAGGGCATAAGCATCTTCTGTCATTACAAGTTCTTCGTCTGTTGGAATTACGAAAATCTTTGTTGCACTGTCATCTGCACTGATACAAGTTTCTGCGTTTCCTGTGAATGACCACTGGTTCTTCTGTTCGTCAATCTTGATTCCGTAATTTTCAAGACCCTGTGTAGACTTGAGGCGGAATACTGGACCGCGTTCACCAACACCGGCTGTGAATACGATTGCATCAACATGACCAAGTTCTGCCATATAAGCACCGATATACTTCTTGATGCGGAGGGCTTCCATCTCGATGCAGAGCTTTGCCTTTTCATCTCCGTTCTTTGCTGCCATTTCAACATCGCGGCGGTCTGCATATTTTCCTGTAACACCGAGACATCCAGACTTCTTATTGAGGGCTGTGTCCATTTCATCTGCTGACATTCCTGTCTTGCGCATGATGTAGAATGGAAGAGCCGGGTCAAGGTCACCAGAGCGAGTACCCATTACAAGACCTTCAAGAGGTGTGATACCCATTGTTGTGTCGTAGCACTTTCCGTTCTTAACTGCACACATTGAAGCACCATTACCGATGTGGCAGATGATTACATTTGTATCTTCAGGTTTCTTTCCAAGGAGAACAGAAGCACGCTTTGCTGTGTAAAGGAATGATGTTCCGTGGAAACCGTACTTGCGTGCTGCATACTTTTCGTACCATTCGTGTGGAATTGCATACATGAAGTTTTCAGCAGGCATTGTCTGGTGCCATGCTGTATCCATGACTGCTGCGTGTGGAACATTAGGCATAACCTTCTGTGCAGCTTCGATACCCATGATGTTTGCAGGCATGTGGAGAGGTCCAAGATCTATTACTTCCTTGAATCCTGCAAGAACTTCTGGAGTTACGAGAACAGACTTTGTGAACTTTTCTCCACCATGGAGAACACGGTGACCAACGGCTCCGATTTCGCTGAGGTCAGAAATAACACCAGTTTCCTTGTCAGTAATCATTTTCAAAATAAGTTCAATGGCTTCCTTGTGTGTTGGACATGGGCTTTCAAGTTCTACCTTGTTTCCCTTTGCCTTGTGTGTGATGCATGAACCTTCGATTCCGATTCTTTCTACAACACCGTTTGCAAGAACTTCCTTGTTGTCCCAGTCGTAAACCTGGTATTTAGCTGATGATGAACCACAGTTCAATGTTAAAATTGTCATAGCCATAATGCGCCTCTGATATAATAGAAAATTATGCAGACATTATATTGAAAATATCAGTGAAACTCAATTATGAATAAATCAAAGCTTTGCGGAATAATACAACTAAAAAAATGTGGGTCCCAGCGACATAAAAATCAGGAGTGGTGCTCCCGGTTTCATGGCTCTAAGCCTTGCGGCCTCTGCTATTTTGACCGGGTCCTCCCTCCTGCATTTTTCCTGCGTCCCACATTTTTTTAGACATACCTTTCCTTCGTGTTGTGATTTTCTACAATCCATCATATATTAAAAATGATTTCACTTCCGTTGATCAGAATAAAGTTCAGGAAAATCTTCCGGAAACTGAAAGTGTAAATTCAATTGAAAATCAGGAAACAGAAGAGAAAAAGAGTGTACCTATTATTCCATCCAATCCATATAAAGATGTTCCAAAGAAAATTGATCTGGATTTTACAAAGATGAATTACAACATGGCCTCAAGTGTTATCTTTGAGATGTTGATTGAACCGGAAAAATATTTAAATAAAACAGTGAAAATTGACGGACAGTTTGAAACTTCTGTTTATGAAGGTAACAGATACTTTGCCGTGATTAACTGGGATTTGACAGGATGCTGTCCATCAGGATTAAACTTTATTCCTCCAGATTCAATGATATATCCATATGATTTTCCTGAAGCTGGTGCTTTTGTCACTGTGACCGGAACAATGAAAGAAGCATTCAACGGGAAAAGTAATGAACTGTATTTTTTTATGGAAGACTGTTCGTAATCCTGTGCTTGATGACACATTTACAGCAGTTTCCGTGATTCGGATATGTCAGCTTCGGACACATACATTCTTTTACATTGGGACAGTTCATTCCTTACACTCCTCGTAATTTAAAAATAACACCAGAAGCTTCGTAGGTGAACTCTCCTGGTGTTATTTATGCAATAATTTTACTTTGAAAGAAGCTTCTTTACTTCCTCAACCTTCAGAACCTTTCCAGTTGAAACAACTTCCCCGTTCACCATCAAAGCCGGCATACTCATAACTCCCGCTTCCATGATTTTCTGAAGATCTGTCACATATTCAAGATCAACTGCAAGATTCATTTCTGCAAGTGCATCAATCACATTCTGATGAAGAGCCTTGCAGTTCTTGCATCCGCTTCCAAAAACCTTTACAGTTTCAACCTTACCCTTTACTTCCTTTGCAGCTGATTCACAGCTACCGCCACAACAACAATCGCTCATTTAAAGCCTCCTTAAATTGTTTTATATTTACAATATAAATCCCTGAACTAAATTGAAAAAATAACCGACTAAAATAATTCCCAAAGTGCAAATCGAAATGAAAACGCCCAAAAGTTTAGGCTTCACCGCCTTGCTCAGCATGATCATACTTGGAAGACTCAATGTTGTAACCGCCATCATAAAGCTCAAGACAACACCAAGCAATGCTCCTTTTGCCAGAAGACTTTCCGCTATAGGAATGCAGCCGAAAATATCTGCATACATTGGAACGCCGCATATTGTGGCAAGAACCACTCCAAATGGATTATTGGAACCAAGCACTTTCTGAATCCAGCTTTCAGGAATCCAGTTGTGAACCAAGGCTCCAATTCCAACGCCAACCAAAATGTAAGGAAAAACCTTTTTCAATGTTTCAAGAACTGCATCCAGCGCCGACTTGAATCTGTCTTTCTGAGTAATCTCTTCTTCCGGGAGATATGTATTTATGTTCTTTCCATTGCGGATAAAGTCTGCAACCTGATCTTCCATATGAAGCTTTTCAATTATGGTTCCGCCAAGTACAGCGATTATAAGGCCAACGATTACATAAGCCACTGCAATTTTCCAGCCAAAAATGCTCATCAAAAGCACAAGGCTTCCCAGATCCACCATAGGGGACGAAATCAAAAAACTGAAAGTTACGCCCAGAGGAAGTCCCGCAGTTGTAAAGCCCATAAAAAGCGGAATGGATGAACAACTGCAGAATGGAGTTACAGTTCCAAGAAGAGCAGCCACAATCCTTGCTCCAATACCGTTAAACCGCCCCATGATTTTCTTGCTTCTTTCCGGTGGAAAATAGGACTGAATGTATGAAATTATGAAAATCAATACGAAAAGCAGAACAGTAATTTTTATTACATCATAAATGAAAAAACTTACGCTTCCCCCTATTCTGGTCGTTACATCAAGCCCGCAAAACCCAAGAAAATTCTGAACAAGAACATTCAGCCACTTCATCCCAAGAATCTGATTCTGTATAAAATCCCAAACCATATGGTTCCTCCTGTTATATCTATATATTTACAACTTTCGATATATAATACAAAAATATCGGTGATTCCATTCTTTGAAATCACCAGCCTTAATAATCCTATTTACCGCAGCATACCGACTTGCCGCTTTCTTTATTGCAGCTTATTGATCCAATAACAGACTTGAATTCGGAAAATTTCTTGCAGTTGATTGAATAGTAAACCCATTTTCCGTCTTTTCTGAAACTGACCAAATCACAGTCTGTAAGAATCTTCATATGATGAGAAAGTGTAGACTGCCCTATATTGAATTCTTCCAGGAGCTTGCAGGCACAAAGCTCACCCTTTGTCAGAAGCTGGATGATCTTTACACGGTTTTCATCTCCCAGAGCTTTGCAGATCTTTGCAATTTCCCGTTCTTTCATTTTGACCTCTTTCATATCGACACTCATAGATATAATATAAATATCGATAATTATCAATGTGAAGGAAACAATTTACAAGTTTCAATTCATAAGAAAAATAACTATAATCATACCCAGAGGTTAACTATGGATTTCATGAAAAATAACTGGAAAGGAATTCTCATTTCCCTTTTGATCGCCGTACCTTCCTGGTTTTTAGGAAAGCTGTTCCCGATTGTGGGCGGACCTGTCATTGCAATTGTTGCAGGCATGATCATTACGATTTTTGTAAAAGATAAAAGTTCTTTCGCCTGCGGAATTAAGTTCACTTCTAAAAAAGTCTTGCAGTGGGCAGTAATTCTTCTGGGCTTTGGCCTTGATCTTGGCGTTGTTGCTAAAACTGGAGTTCAGTCTCTGCCAATCATCTGTTCTACAATTGCAACTTCGTTAATTGTTGCATTCATCCTTTGCAAGCTGGCAAAAATTCCTGGAAACATTTCTACCCTCATTGGAGTTGGTTCTTCAATCTGTGGAGGATCCGCAATCGCGGCTACTGCTCCTGTAATCGGTGCAGACGATGAAGAAGTCGCTCAGGCAATTTCGGTAATCTTCTTCTTCAATGTTCTGGCCGCAATCATTTTTCCATACTTTGGTCAGCTGGTAGGATTTTCTACATCAAGCGGAGAAGCCTTTGGTATTTTCGCCGGAACTGCCGTAAATGATACATCTTCCGTAACAGCCTGTGCTTCAACATGGGATGCCATGTGGAATCTAGGATCTGCGACTTTGGACAAGGCTGTAACTGTAAAACTCACACGCACCCTTGCAATCATTCCAATCACATTGGTTCTTGCATTGTACAAGGCACATCAGGCAAAGAAAAGTTCAGCTGAAACTACAGGCACTTCTTCATTCAGCTTGAAGAAAATCTTTCCCTGGTTCATTCTGTATTTTATTGCCGCAAGCCTCATTACAACTTTGTGCTACAAGTTTATCTCTGCCCCTGATGCATTGAATGTTGTAAAAGAAATTTTCAAGTTCCTTAAAAACTGTTCAAAATTTTTCATCATCCTTGCAATGGCTGCAATCGGCTTCAACACAGACATCATCAAGCTTGTAAAAACCGGCGGAAAACCATTGATCATGGGAGCATGCTGCTGGATATGTATCACTGCCGTAGGCCTTCTGATGCAGCACGTCATGGGATTGTGGTAAATTTGTGAGAAACAGATTCTCCAAAGCCAGCATCAGAAACCTGCAGCCAGTGAGACGGACAAGGGATGCGGAAGGCGGCGGAGCCGTTGCGGCCTCCTGGCCGTAATGGAGGTAGCGAAGCGTACGGAACCTGGAGCAGCCCGGGTTTTGCGCCAGCAAAAATGGCCCCGTAAAAAAAACATTCAGCATACAGAAAAAAAATCACTTTTGCACTATATTTTAGATATGAGTATTTTTGAAAAGAAGGAAAAAACTCCGTCACAGACTGTGGTGGATGATGTTTGTAAAATCAAGAAAGGCGAAAAGGTCCTGATCATTGCAAATCCTGAGACAAGCTACATTTCCCAGGAACTATACAAGGCAGCATTGGAAGCAGGGGCAAAACCGGTTCTTGCATATCAGCCTAAAAAAACTTCCGGAGATTTTTGCGAGGAATCTGTTGTCGGAGCGATCAAAAGCGAACCTGATGTAATTTTTTCCATTTCCGAGATCAAACTGGGTAAGGACGAAAAAGCAATCCAGACTCCATATGAGATTGACGGCAAGACTTTTGACAATACATTTGACTATCTTCTCAACGGAAAGAAAACAATCCGCGCTGTATGGACTCCTGGTCTCACAGAGGACATGTACAACAGAACTGTAAACATCGACTATAAAAAACTTGCTGAAAACTGTGCCACCCTTTGCAGGAAATTTGAAAATGCACAGAGCGTCCATGTAACAGCACCAGGCGGAACTGATATAACCATCGGACTTACAGACAGAGCCGGCATGGTTGATGACGGTGATTTTTCAAAACCAGGAACAGGCGGAAATATTCCTGCCGGCGAAACTTTCATCAGCCCTGTTGTTGGTACAAGCGAAGGCGTAATCGTCTACGACGGAAGCATGACTTTCAGCGATGGTGATGCAATTCTTGAGACTCCCATTTCATGTAAGGTTGAAAAGGGATTCATAACGGACATCACCGGCGGAGAAGAAGCAAAGAGACTTTTAAAGGACATCACCCAGGCTGAAAAGGATTCCGTTAAAATGGAAGAAAGCGGAAAACTTCCAAAGGGTCAGGGAGCGATCTACGCAAAGAACGCACGCAACATCGGAGAGCTTGGAATAGGACTTAATCCTGCGGCAAACATCACGGGCAACATGCTTGAAGATGAGAAAGCTTTCCGCACATGTCATTTTGCAGTTGGGGAAAACTACGACGGAGATGCTCCTGCTTTGATTCATTTTGACGGAGTTGTTCGCGAACCTACAATTATTATAAAATACGCAGACGGAACTGAAACAACGGTTCTTGAAAACGGAGATTTGAAGTTATGAAAAAAACAGCATCGGTTGCAATGATTCTTGCAGCATGCCTCATGACACAGGCTTTTGCATGGGGAAAGAAAGCCGAAGAGAAAGAAGAAAAATCACAGGTTGAGAAAGATGTTTCAGATGCCCTTGAATCAGCAGGCAACGGAATCTCAAAAGGAATTGAAGCTGCCAGCCAGGGAATAAAAAAAGGTGTCGGCAAAGTCAAGGAAAAGTCCGAAGACGGAACCAAAGAACGCGCCAAAGAAAAGGCCGCAGACATAGGAACCAAAATCGGTGATTCTGTAAAATCCGGAGTAAAGAAAACAGAAGACGCAATCAACAACCATTCTCCAAAATTCCTTACAGGAACGTTGAAGGTAAAAGGGAAAGGAAAGAACACAACTTTCACATTGAAGGCAGACGACGGAAATACTTATACGGTAAAACCCTTCAGCAGTTCTGAAGATGCCATCATAAAACTTTCTGCCTACAATAAAATGAAAATAAAAATCAGCGGCATGCTGAATGCGGAAACAAACACAATCACACTTACAACATACAAACTTGCTGAATGAAAAATGGCAGGGTACTTCGACTGCGCTCAGCAACCCTGCCGTCATAGATTAGGCAACTTACAAAAAAGACTGTCGTTAAACAACGGCAGCCTTCATCATTTTAAATTAATCTTTCCAATCATTTACCAAAAAGCTTTACCTGCTCGGCAAGTTCTTCACGGGTAAGACTCTCATTGTGCTTGAGCATGCTTGCCGGAATTCCGTATGCCTTCTCAAGCTCATCGTTTGTCATGACTTCCTCAACAGTTCCGTATGACATGTCCCTGTTTGGATGGATCAGAAGAACCTTTTCGGCAAACATCCGCGTAAGGTCAAGTTCGTGCATTGAAATGAACATTGGTGTTTTTGTTTCCATAGAATATGCGCGAAGATATTCCAGGGCAGACATTTTCTGCTTGTCTTCCATGGCAAACAGAGGTTCATCCATGAAGACGCTGGCACTTCCGTATAGAAGACTGAATGCAAGAAGAACCCGCTGATTCTCGCCTTTTGAAATCTGCGTAAGGCCGTGGTTCATCACAGACGAAAGTTCAAATGTATCAACAACTTCGCTGAAAAGATCACTGCCCTTTATCCCCTTGGCGTTTGCCTTGAGGGCACCGTTCTGGTAGACATAGGAAAGAAGCTGCTCAACCTTGTCCTCAGATTCAAACTCCATGTTCTGGTAAATCATGGAAGCAAGAAGATTCTTTTTTTCTTCCGCAAGTGTATTTACATCCTGACCAAGAAGGTAAATTTTTCCGTTTGCAGGCTGAATACGACCGCTTGCCAGAAGCATGAAAGTAGATTTTCCGCATCCGTTTGGCCCGATGATGCTGGTAAATGCACCCGGGATGCTTCCGGTAAAATGATCAAAAACTGGAGGCAATGCATCCTCGCCTTCTTCTACCGGATAAGAAAAAGAAACGTCGTTAAAGTCAATAAAATTCATGATGCCATTATATATTTGAAGCGGGAAAAATTCAATTTTGCCCGGCAACCGACTGTATGTCCTGTTCCTCAAAGCGCCACTTCTGTTTTACATCCGGATACTTTTCATGATCCACTTCCTCAAGGAACATTTCAAGCGGCCTTACCCATAGGGAACCGTCACCATACAACCTGCGGTAGACTACCATTTTTTCCTTTATTTCCGAATGAAACGCAACATCAACAACAATATAGCTGTCTCCCTTGAAATGCCTGTAAACCTTATTAATCTTTATTTCACGCATAGGCGGAATAATACCCTGCCCCATAGCTAAAGACAAGCCACCCAAACAGCAAATTCAATAGAAAACAATGCATTTTATCATTTTCTCCATTTCTTTATTGACACTATTTTCTAAAAACACTATATTATTTGAACATAATACGACGCGAGGTAGAGCAGTTGGCAGCTCGTCGGGCTCATAACCCGGAGGCCGCAGGTTCGAGTCCTGCCCTCGCTATAAATGAAAGCTTCAGTAAACAACTGGAGCTTTTTTAATTTTAAACCAGCATATAATTGTCAATTGTAGGACTCGAAGTGCAGTGAGCGCGCCGCAGGCGAAAAGGCGACAGGACGTCGCCG
>SAMEA3663241__coassemble_137_pt1 | contig 21145 bp, 19 predicted proteins | sample SAMEA3663241__metabat2_high_PE_014 | metagenome-assembled genome bin SAMEA3663241 (sample SAMEA3663241) | pig gut metagenome | biome: pig gut; feature: pig-associated habitat; material: faeces | place: China | collected 2013
CACCGGTAAAGATGCAGGCGGAATTGTTGATGTCGTCAAGAAATCGGAAAACCCAGGTGATTCTCCAAAAATGAAAGCCTTGAGTTTCTATGATTTTCCTGTAGCAGGTTCAGCAAGCACTTATGATGCAACATCATTTGCTCCTGATTCTGCTTCTACAGCAACTTCAATTTTCACAGGTTACAAGACCCATTCATCGTCAATCAACGTGGACATCACAAAGAAAATCAAGTACCGCACAATTGCAGAACAGCTCCGCGATCAGAAGAAATGGAAGATCGGCGTAATCTCAACCGTAAACCTGAACCACGCAACACCTGCCGCAACTTACGCACATCAGGCAAGCCGTAAGTCAAACTATCCCATCGGACTTGAACTTGTTGAATCCAACTTCGATTATTTTGCCGGTGGTGCCCTGATGGAACCACAGGACAAAAACAAAGATAAAACTTCAATTTACGATCTTGCAAAAAACGCCGGATATAAGGTTTGCTTTGACCAGAAATCGGCAGCCAGACTCAAGAATGGAGACAAAGCTCTTGTAGTTGCTGAAACTTTGGCTGACGCAGATTCTATGAGCTACGATAACGACCGTAAGAAAGGCGAATGGGCTTTACGCGATTATGTTCACAAAGGTATTGAAGTTCTTGATAACAAGACAGGTTTCTTCATGATGGTAGAAGGTGGAAAAGTTGACTGGGCATGTCATGCCAACGATGCACGTTCTTCAATCGCCGATACTTTGGCTTTGAGCGAAGCCGTAGAAGAAGCAATCGCATTTTACAAAAAACATCCGAAAGAGACCTTGATCCTTGTGACAGCCGATCACGAAACAGGTGGACTTACAATCGGATATGCCGGAACCGACTACAATCTGTTCTTCCGGACTTTGGACGGACAGAAAATCTCCTACGCAAAATATGATTCAGATTATGTTTCTTCATACAAGAAAAATCAGACAAGTTTTGCGGATGTGATGAAAGATGTCGAAGCTCTCTTCGGCCTGAAAATGCCAGGAAAAGACGGTTCCGACAAAAACGGTGGTCTTGTTCTTACTGGGTATGAACTTGGAAAAATCAAAACTGCCTATGAAAAGACAATCAAGAATGACAAGTCACGAAACCAGATGGAATACGACATCTACGGAACATACGAACCGCTGACAATTACAATCACACATGTTCTTAATGCAAAGTGCGGTCTTGGATGGACAAGCAACAGCCACACCGGACTTCCGGTTCCAGTATTTGCCCTTGGAGCAGGTCAGGAAGAATTCAAAGGCTTTTACGACAACACAGAAATCTACAAAAAAATGGCAAAACTTGTGAAGGTTGTAAAAGACTAATCAGCAAAAATACTTATGGTTAAGATAAAAAGCTTATTGTTTTTTATCTTAACTTTTTTTCGAAAAAATGTCGGCGACATTGAATTGAAAATGCGCAAAGGGCATATCGAAGGAGTCTGTAGAGGAAAATGTAATACAAAACTTACCTCTAATTACAACTAGATTCTGCATAACATGGACCAAATGAGCAACAGATGTGTAAACCTGGCAGATATAAAAAAAATCCAATTGAAAAAATTCTTCTGGAAGAAAAATTTGAGTGAGGTAAAAATATGAGTTGCTATACAAACCGAGAACTTTCATGGATAGATTTTAATGAAAGAGTATTGAACGAAGCCGGAAATACAAAAGTTCCCCTTGCAGAGCGCCTGACATTTGCTTCGATATATCAATCCAACCTTGATGAATTTTTCATGGTCAGAGTTGGAACTCTTATGGTTCAAATGAGCAGCACTGAAGTTGTCAGAGAAAATAAAACAGGAATGACAAGCCGCGAGCAGGTTGAAGCCATTTTGAACAAGGTAAAGAAACTTGAAATCAAAAAGGCTGTCATCTATGAAAACCTGATGAAAGAGCTCGAAAATCATAATCTGAATCTTGTAAATTTCAATAAACTCACGGAATCGGATGCTAAGGCACTTGAATCTTTCTTTGATGCTGATATTGCTCCTTACCTAAGTCCAATCATTGTTGGAAAACAACAGCCTTTCCCATTCCTCGCAAACAAAGAACTTAATGCGATTGTTCTCCTAAAAAACAAAAACGGAAAAAACAAAATGGGAATAGTTCCGTGTTCAAATACTATTTTCCCTCGATTGATTTCAGTCCCATCAAAACCAGGAACATTCATGCTGTGCGAAGAACTTATCCTGCACTTTGTTTCAAAACTTTTTGGGAACTATTCAGTTGGTGAAAAATCAATTATAAGAATTACACGTAATGCAGACATTGAAGCCACAGATGTTTTAGATGAAGACCTGGACTACAGAAACATGATGGAACATCTTGTAAAGCAGCGAAAAAGAATGAGTCCAATCCGTCTTGAATTAAGCAGAGTAATCAATGACAAGGCAAAAAAAGAGTTGCTTGGAATTCTTGGAATTTCGGAACTGCACATGATAAATGTTGAAACACCACTGGATCTGAAATTTGTATTTGAATTGCAGAATATCCTGAGAAATAAAAAGGAACTTTTTTACAAGCCACGAACTCCACGCAACTCCCCATTTGTTAATATAAAGAAAAAAATAATTCCTCAAATAGAATCATCTGACCTTCTTTTAAGCTATCCTTTTGAAAGCATGAAGCCGTTCCTGAACCTGTTGCAGGAAGCTGCAGAAGACAAGAATGTTGTTTCAATCAAAATGACTTTATATCGGGTTGCAGCAAAAAGCAAGATAATCGATTCACTAATTGAAGCCGCAGAAAACGGAAAAGAAGTCGTTGTTGTTGTTGAATTGAGGGCACGATTTGATGAAGAGAACAACATTGAAATGTCTCACAGACTGGAAGATGCAGGATGCAAAATAATCTATGGAATTGAAAACTATAAAGTTCATTCAAAATTATGCCTCATAACCAGAAAAGTAAACAATTCATTATCTTACATTACACAAATTGGAACCGGAAACTACAACGAAAAAACAGCAACCATGTACACAGACTTGAGCTTGATTACGGCAAACCAGGGAATTGGTAATGATGCGGCAAAAATATTCAAATTCCTTCTTCTGAATGAACCTGTAGACAAAACCGATTACCTTCTTGTTGCACCACTTTGTCTTCAAAACAGAATCATTCAAATGATAGATGAACAAATTTCACTCGGTTCCAGCGGTTACATCGGCATAAAAATCAATTCTCTGACAGACAAAATTCTTATAGACAAACTGATTGAAGCAAGCAGGGCTAAAGTAAAAATTCAGTTGTGCATCCGGGGAATATGCTGTCTTATTCCCGGAATTCCAGAAACTACGGACAACATAGAAGTCATAAGTATTGTGGGTAGATATCTGGAGCACTCTAGAATTTATATTTTTGGAAATGATTTTGAAACACAGAAAATATATATCGCCTCTGCAGATTTTATGACACGAAACACAACCCGCAGGGTTGAAGTGGCCACTCCAGTTTACGATGCAAAAATTAAAAAAAGAATTCTTCACATTTTCAACACGGTGATGGCTGACAACGAAAAGGGAAAAATTCTGTGCAGTAATGGAGAATACACAGACAGAAACACTAGCAAAGAAGAAAAAGAAAAAATCAATTCACAGGAATTGTTCTACGAAGAAGCTTATAAAAAAATAACTGACTATAACGGAGGAATATGATGAAAGAAAATTTAAGAATTGGAATTCTAACCAGCGGCGGTGACTGTCAGGCTTTGAACGCAGCCATGAGAGGAGTTGCTCTTGCTTTGTATGAAAAAAATAAGAAAACAGAAATTATTGGTATCGAAAATGGTTTTGAAGGATTGATAAATGGAAATTGCAGAAACCTTAGCAAGGATGATTTTGAAAACATTCTTTCAATCGGAGGAACAATTCTTGGTTCATCACGAATGCCATTTAAGCATATAAATGAACCTGATGAAAACGGAACTGAAAAAATTCCTGCAATGATTAAAAATTACAAAAAGATGGGATTGGACTGTCTTGTTGTTCTTGGTGGAAATGGATCACAGAAAACCGCTAATTTACTCAGCATGAAAGGATTAAATATTGTGAGCCTTCCAAAAACAATTGATAATGATATTTTTGAAACAGACATGACCTTTGGATATGCCAGTGCTCTTGAAGTAGCATCTAAGACAATTGAAAACATTAAAACGACAGCAGCCAGCCACTCAAGAATTTTCATTGTGGAAATAATGGGTCACAAAACCGGTCACCTCACATTGAACGCTGGAATAGCTGGTGGCGTAGATGTCATTTTGATTCCCGAGATCCCTTTTGATGTTGTCAGTGTTGCAGAAAAGATCAATAAACTTGAATCTGATGGAAAAAAGTATTCAATAATCGCGATTGCAGAAGGGGCCAAAACAAAGCAGGACGCACTTCTGTCAAAAAAAGAATACAAGGAAAAAATGGGAAATGTATCAATATCATTTCATCTTGCTTCCCAATTGAGGATGCTGTGCAATAAGGATGTCCGGATCTCCATTCCGGGCCACATCCAGCGCGGTGGGTCTCCATGCACTCAGGATAAGATACTTGCAAGCCGTTTAGGTGCAGCTGCGGCGGAATGCATTCTACAGGAAAAGTTTGGGACAATGGTTGCCATTGTAAATGATAAAATTGTTCCTGTTGAACTGAACAAGGTTGCCGGATTTACAAAGTATGTGGATGTTGAATCAGATGCAATAAAACAGGCAAAAGCACTTGGAATCAGCTTTGGTTAATAAGATGCATGTGGAAGAAAACATAAGATAATTATTACACAGCCGGAATATATGAAAAGCCCAAAAGAAATCAATGTTGACCAGAAATTGATGACACTTACAAAAGAAATTATTGAACTGACTGTCGAAAAAGACCAGCTTCCTCTGCTTGTCATAAAGGAACTGATTGATGATCCAGAAATTGAGGCCATTCAGAATTATGCAAACAATGTTTCTATTGTAAGGCTTGGATTCAATGACCATGGACCTGTTCATATGAGGACAGTTTGCAGGAATGCGCTTAAGATGCTGAAAATTCTTTCTTTGAGTGGAATAAGAACATCTCTTGAAGATGAACAGGATGGAAGTTTTTCTGATAGTGTGACGGCTGTAATTCTTGCAGGTTTCTTCCATGACTTTGGAATGACAATCGGACGTCAGGATCATGAACTGTATTCTGGAATCCTGTCGCAGCCGATCATCGATAGAATTCTTTTTAAATTTCTTCCTGAAAAAAAGGATTTGAACAGGCGTGTGATAATCAGATCCATGGCAATGGAAGGTATTCTTGGACACATGGGAACACGACGAATACATTCAATCGAAGCCGGATTGATTCTTGTTGCGGACGGTTGCGATATGACAAAAGGAAGGGCACGAATTCCGATGGAACTAAACACAAAACCAACCGTAGGTGACATCCATAAATATTCCGCAAACTCAATTGAAAAGGTTAAAATACATCAGGGGATTGAAAAACCCATCCAAATAGAAGTATTCATGAGCAGTGACGTAGGATTTTTCCAGATTGAAGAAGTTCTGATTCCAAAAATAAACTCATCACCTGCAAGAGATTTTGTTGAACTGTTTGCTGGCATTGGAGGAAAGGGATTGAAGAAGTATCTGTAGAAAAAGATCTTCTACTTTCATGATGTATTGCTATTACATTTCATCTCATATTAAACCATAGCTTTACGGAAAAAATTAAAAATTTATTCTATAATGGAGCAATGGAAAAATCCAAACTTCATGAATCCATTCAGAATAATTCTCAAATGACATTTGCCCGTAGCGGCGGAAATGGCGGCCAGAATGTAAACAAGGTGAACACCAAGGTTCATCTTGTGGTGCCGGTTACTGCTATTGGTGGAATTACGGAAGTTGAACGGAATCGTATTAGGTTGAAGCTTGCATCAATATTAAACAAGGATGATTGTCTTTTCTTGGATGTGGATGATGAAAGATATCAGGAGAGAAACAGAGAAATTGCCCTGGCAAGACTTGAAAACCGTATTGTTCAGGCGCTTGTCATTCCAAAGAGGCGAAGACCGACTAAGCCGACCAGAGCCAGCAAGGAACGAAAACTGAAACTGAAAAAAATCAGATCTGAAGTGAAGAAAAATAGACAGAAGCTATGGTAGGAGAAGATCAAGATTTTCCATAAATAGACAGAAAATTTTATAAAGGATTCATAATGACACACACAGAAAAAGCAGTAAATCATTTTTCGCAAAAGTTGCATTGTTCGCAGTCGGTGCTGGCATCCTTTTCTGATGAATGCGGTATATGTTGAAAAATGGACACCATCACAAATGAACAGCGCCATACAGTAATGTCTCACATCCGCGGAAAAAATACTTCCATCGAAAAGAAAATCCGTTCCGCACTGCACAGAGCTGGATTCCGTTTCCGAGTGTGTGACCGCCGTTATCCCGGTAGTCCAGATTTGGTTCTCCCTAGATACTATGCAGTAATCTTTATAAACGGATGCTTCTGGCATGCACACGAAAACTGCCAGTATTACAGAATGCCAAAATCAAATGTAGAATTCTGGCAGAAAAAGTTTACCCGCAACAAACAGCGCGACAAAGAAAACATCGCCAGATATCAGGACATGTGCTGGCGAATCTGCACCGTGTGGGAATGTGCACTCCGTGGAAAAAAGTCCCGTCAGAAAATCGAACAAATCACATCCCAAATCATCCAATGGCTCGACGAATCAGCAGATCCAGAGCTGGTGATAAGGGGATAGATTTTTGGTTGCTTACCTAGTTTCCTTCGGAGATTAACAGTTTTTCAATTTCAGGTAAAATAAGTTTATCAGCAGATAACCAATCCACCGAGTGTAAAGTTTCCTTATTCACCCATTTTGCTGCTTCGTGCTCAAGAAGTTCTAGCTCTCCTGAAACAATGGTGCACAAGATGCAGTGCATTGTCAGATGGAAAGTCGGGTAGTCATAATCTACAACGCCAAGTATTTTTTCAGCTTTAACTTCCGTTGCAAGTTCTTCCCGGATTTCGCGAACAATACACTGCTCAGGAGTTTCACCAGGTTCAAGTTTTCCGCCTGGAATTTCCCACCAGCCTTTCCAGTCTCCGTAGCCGCGCTGGGTTGCAAAGATTTCGGGCCGAGAAGTTTCTGGATTTTTGCGCAGGATGATTGCGCCGCTTACTGTTACTTGTTTCATAGTGCTTCTATCTTAATTTTTATAAAGCATATCTTATAGTATAATTCGAATGGACACTATCACCCAATATCAATGCCATATCAATATGCCGCACATCCATGGAAAGGACACTTCCATCGAAAAGAAAGTCCGTTCTGCATTACACAGAGCAGGTTTTCGTTTTCGGGTATGTGACCGTCGCTATCCAGGCAGTCCAGACCTTGTACTTCCAAAATACTATGCCGTAATTTTTGTTAATGGTTGCTTCTGGCACGCACATGAGAATTGCAGTTATTACAGAATGCCAAAATCAAATGTAGAATTCTGGCAAAAGAAATTTACCCGCAACAAACAGCGAGATGAAGAAAATCTGGCAAAATATCAGGAAACAAATTCATTGCAAAGAATAGACGATTCATTCAAAAAAATTGTGGTGGTCAAAGATGACATTGAACCTTGGATTGACGAAAAAGGCATTCAGTACATCGGCGTCCAGGACTTTTTGCTGGATGAAGATTGGTTGAGGTAAAGGAAGGGGAAAGCCTTCCCCTCGCGCCCACTGCGTTGGTCGCTACCCCTTCTGCGGGCCTCAAACGCCGGCCCGCAACGCCCGCTGATTAATAAGTATGAAAATCCTTAATTGAAAATTTGGAAAACTAATAATATAATAAATGATTAAATGGGTAATTATTTTTAAAAGGAGGTAAGCCAGTACTATGCGTTATTTAGACCTGTTTGCTGGAGCTGGCGGACTTTCAGAAGGATTTATTAAAGCAGGTTTTGAACCAGTTGCCCATGTTGAAATCAGCGAAGCTGCATGTTATTAGTTGGAGGCATGAAGATTTATGAGTAAAGCTTTATCTGCCATCGATTTTTTTTGCGGTGGAGGCGGAATGACTTGCGGTCTCAGACAAGCTGGCATTAATGTTATTGCTGGTGTAGATTTTGATTCTGCCGCTAAGGAAACATACGAATATAATAATAAAGGTTCTGTTTTTGTAGATGCAGATATAACAAAGTTAGAATCTGAATATTTTGAAAAAGAATTCAATATAAAAAAATATGATGACAACATGATTTTTGTTGGATGCAGTCCTTGCCAGTTTTACAGCATCATAAGATCATCAAAAGAAAAATCAAAAAAGACAAAAGATTTATTATTGCAGTTCGAGCGTTTTGTTGATTATTACAGACCGGGATATGTTTTAGTTGAAAATGTACCTGGAATAATGACAAACAAAGATTCCGTTTTACCTAAATTTTTAGCGTTCCTAACAGAATTGGGATATGGGACACCTAATTCAGATAAGTGCAAGTATGATGTCGTGAATATGAAAAACTACGGTATTCCGCAGAACCGAAAAAGATTTTCTTTGATTGCTACACGTTTAGACAAAGTTGTGAATTTGCCTAAGAAAGAAAATGTTCTTCATACGGTAAGAGAAGCAATTGGAAATGTTGACGAATTTCCTGTTATTCCTGCTGGATATCAAGATATGGATATTGAAAGATTTCACTCTACAAGATCACTGACTGAAATAAATATAGAACGATTACAACATACTAGCCATGATGGTGGAACAAGATTGGAATGGAAAGATAATCCAAAACTTCAATTAAACTGTTACATAGGAAAAGATAACATTTTCAGAGATGTTTTTGGAAGACTTCAATGGGATAAACCATCTTCTACCATTACAACAAAATTTTTGAGTATTTCAAATGGTAGATTCGGTCACCCAGAGCAAGACAGAGGTATTTCTGTTCGTGAAGGTGCTGTTTTACAATCATTCCCTAGGGATTACTGTTTTAAAACAAACAGCATAACAGTTGCTTCAAGATTAATAGGAAATGCAGTTCCACCTGAATATGGGAAAAGATTAGGAAGATTGATTCTTGAATTGAATTAGCAAGGAGCATTTTTTTATGGCAAATGATGAATTAGAAATGAAATTTAATCCGAATACAATTAGTCATCTTGGTATTCAAATGTACTCAACATTACCACCTGTTTTGGCTGAGCTTGTTTCCAATTCATATGATGCAGATGCACATGAAGTTATCCTTGAATTAAATGATTCGGATATAAATAACAAGACAATTTCAATATCCGATGATGGTCATGGAATGACATTTTCTGAAATTAATAATTGTTTTTTATTAATTGGTCGTAATCGTCGTGGAACTGATTTAAAAAATCAAAAGTCTCGTTCTGGAAAAAGATTTGTTATAGGAAAGAAAGGTATAGGTAAACTAGCATTTTTTGGTATTGCTCAGACAATAACGATAACTACGGTAGCTGACGGTCTTAGGAACACCTTTAAAATGGATTGGAAGGAATTACAAAAATGCACAGAAATATATCGACCTGAGATTATAGAGAAAGATGCTAAATGTGAATCTTCAAATGGAACATGTATTACTTTGTCTAACATAAAGAGAAAAAGTAGTTTTACCCCAGATGAGATTGCAGTACGTTTAGCAAAAACTTTTTCAATTTTCGACCCTTCTGATTTCAAGGTTATTGTTAAACATAATAATATAAAATCTATCTCAGTTGAAAACAAACTGAGATTCAATGAATTAGAAGAATACAAGTCTTGGTCTTTTCCATTGCAAAATGATAAATATGATTATTCTTTAAAAGGGGAAATTAAAGGGAAAATAATCGCCAGCAAAAAGACTGTCCCTGAGAAGATGAGGGGCATTGCTCTTTTTTCAAGAGGAAAACTTGTTAATGAACATTCTTTTTTTGATGTTACTGCTACAAGTTTTGGATATTCATATATTACTGGTTGGCTTGATATAGATTTTATTGATGAATGGATTCCGGATGTAATTTCAACTAATAGGCAATCATTAAACTGGGAAGATGAAAGATGCGAAGAATTAAAACATTATTTGGAAGCTGTTATTATCCAAGTTTATAAAGAGCACAAAGAATCTATTGAACAGAATAAAAAAGATGATATAAAGAAAAAAACTGGTGTTGATATTGATGAATGGGTAAATGAACTCCCAAAGCATGATAAAAATTTAGCAAAAAAACTTGTAAAAGCTATTGTATCAAATGATGGTATAGAAAATGACAAAGCAGCCGAACTAACATCTTTTGTGAAAGATTCATTCCAGTTTACAAGTTCTAAAGAAATGGCAGCAGAATTAAAAGATAACAATGCTTCAAATGCAGATTTATTAACTCTATTGAATGAATGGCAACTTATAGAAGCACGGGAAATGTATAAACTGTCAGAAGTAAGAATTGAAACCATAAAGAATTTAAAGAAAACATTGATAACGATGCTAAAGAAGTACCTGTTATGCATAATTTTTTCAAGAACTTTCCATGGCTTCTCGATCCTAGAATAATGAATTTTCAAGATGAGGTTAGGTATTCTGATTTATTAAAGAAGCACTATATAGAATCAGAAGAAATCCCCGAGAATGATAGAAGACTTGATTTCCTGTGTCAGGATTTTGCAGAAACATTCTTTATTATTGAATTAAAAAGGCCAGGAAAAGTAATAACAGATAAGGAATTGTTACAAGCGTTAGATTATGCTTCTTTTATACGTTCTCAATTAGGAAATACATATGGCCATAAAATTGTATGTTATGTAATTGGCAATAGACTTTCAAAAGATGATTCGACAAAAGAACTTGCAGAATCTCTTGCATCTTCATCAAAAGTATATTTGAAAACATATTCGGAGCTTTTAACTTCTGCTAGTAATTATCATAAAGAATTTATTGAGAAATATGAATCAATGAAAAAACGTACTTAAAAAAATGTCTTAATAAAAATCTATCTATTTGATACTTGAGGCGTTATATCAAGTATCAAATAGAGGAATCATAAAAAGTAATTAATTAGCAGAATATTAGATTTTATTTTTCAATTTCCTGAATATATCCAATAAACTTCTTAAGAGTCCAAATATCATTTTGGTATTTTTCAGGATATGTTTTTATATATCTTTCTGGAATGACTAAAATTACTTTTTCGTTTTTCATTTCTTCCAGTTGGGCAGAAGAAATTGCTTGTTGCAATGTACATAAAAATTTATTTTCTGAACGTAAACGGTCTGCTTCATTCAGAACCTGTCTCCATCTGTCTTTGCAAGTTGTTTTTGCGGCGAGAGATGCAAGCTTGCTAACAGGATATGAATTGTCGTGATACAATTCTATTGATGGGAAAATAAAATCTGGCTTCTTATTTCCTTCTGTTATAGCTTGAGGTGTAAATGTAATATTATTGCCTGTAAATAATGAACTTAAATGGTGTTCCAAACTTTTTCCAGCTCGACTTTTTCTACGATTTAAGACTTGATTTGCCATTTCTATAAATTTATCTACATCTGAAAAACCATTTTTTATAATCGTTCCATATCTTTCATGTTCTAATGCTCTAAAAAGACGATATTCGACTTCTGTCCAATCAAGAAGTTTGTCATCTGGATTTAATTGAACCTTTTCAATATGGTCATAAATTAAGTTCTGTATTCTTTGTGCCTCGATTGACATTTGTTCTGAAGACGGAAAATCTATAGTCAATGATTCTACAAATTCTTTGATCGCTTGATTTTCTTCTTTTTCAGAATTTATAAAACTTGTTGTAAGTAATTGATTTGTTTCTATCGGAGTAATACCAAAATAATCAAGAAAATATTCAATATCTTGTTCTGTTTCTAAAACATAGCCTTTATATTCACCATTTTTCTGTTTTAAAATTACAAGCAAAGATCCTGTATATTCAGATTTAAGGAAAGGGAAATTTCTTCCGAATCCTGTAATCCGGTATTCATTTCTTGTACCTTGTCCATAGTACTTAAAATTGGCATCAGTTTCAAAATCATTTTGCCATTTTATTTTGTTAAATGTTTCCTTGTTTTGGCCTTTTTCTCCAGGAGCATCGAAAATAAGCGAAATAGAATTTTTAGGAATATATATACCGCTTTGATGCCCTCCAGTTTCACCAGTATCATTTGCGGATAGAAATTTGCAGAAAACTTTTTCGCTGTTTGTTGTATCTGCAATAACTGTTAATGCTATATTTTCCATAACTTATTCCTTATATTGCAATTTGTTCAGTTACATTCTTTTCTTTTTCAATTTCTTCTAGCAAAAATGGTTTTACAAACTCTGCCAGAGCAGAAAATAATGGCACCACAACTGAATTTCCAAATTGTTTATATGATCTTGTATCAGAAACAGGAATTACATAATCATCAGGATAGCCCATAAGGCGAGCACATTCGCGAGGGGTAAGTCTACGAGGATTTTTTCCTTCACCTTGGTAAATTAAAATTTCGGATCCGTCTTTGTAATATCTCGCAGACAAAGTTCTTGCCACATCATTTTCAGTAACAAGTCCATAACCAAATCCATTACCTAAAGAACGATGTTTTGCTGCGTGAGCTTGCAAGTATGCCCAAAGATTATCAGTAAGTGTATATTTATCAAGAACTTTATTATTTTCAAAATCAAAATATTTATCACCATCTTGTGGTAATCTTGGTTCCGTTCCATCTGTCTTATGTAAAATGCTTGCAAGTTTTATTGTGCCTTTAGGCGGTAAAGGCATATTTTCAAGAGAAAAGTTTGTCTTATTTCTAAATCCCACAATTACTATACGTTCTCGATGTTGAGGTACCCAACTTTGGCCATCAATTATTTTACAACTACAAGTATACCCCAAATCCTGTGTCAAAGTTTCCCAAATTACTTTAAAAGTATTACCTTTATCATGTGATTTTAAATTTTTAACATTTTCAAGAACGAAAACTTTAGGCTGCTTTTCTTTTATAATTCGTGCAACATCAAAAAAAAGTGTTCCCTGTGTTTTGTCTTCAAAACCTGTAGGACGCCCTAAAGATTTTTTCTTTGAAACTCCTGCTATACTGAACGGCTGACATGGAAATCCTGCAAGTAAGACATCATGATCTGGAATATCTTTTGCATCAACTTTTGTAATATCTCCATTTATCCGATGTTTAGAAGGATAATTATTAATATATGTCTTTTGAGCAAATTCATCCCATTCGGATGTATATAGACATTTACCACCAGCTTGTTCAAAGCCTTTTCTGATTCCTCCAATACCTGCAAATAGATCAATAAATGTAAATTCACCTAATCGCTCATCATTTTCTTGGGTAGGTATTTTTCTGGCTATCATATTTACCAATCTGTCTGCAATGAATGATTTTGGTTGTATAGATCCATTTAACCATCTATGAATTGTACTTTTATTAACTTGCAATTCTGTTGATATATCTGAAATTGAATAAAGATTTGTAACTTGAGTTAATAATTCTGTAATTGATGATTGATAAAAATATTCGTCCATTATTGCACCTATAAAAAGGGGGTATATCTTGCATTATGCAATAATAATTCCCCATTGTCAAACACATTTTTCCGTGCAGGCTTTATTGAAAGTTGGGGACGGGGCATTGAAAAAATTTGTACTATGTGCCGTGATTTTGGTATTCCTGAGCCAGAATACATCGTTCATCCTCGCGATATTATGATTCTTTTTAAGGCAACTGAGGAATATGTTTCTGAAATGGCTAAAATAAAAACTGGTAGTTTTGGAGAAGAATCACAGGAAAAATCTGAAAACTACCCAGAAACTACCCAGAAAACTACCCAGAAAACTACCCAGAAAATACTTAAATTAATCAGGCAGAATCCAGAAATTTCAGGAAGTCAGCTTGCAGAGGAATGTGGAATTTCCCCAGATGGAATCAAGTGGCAGCTTAAAAAACTTAAGGAAAATAAAATCATTCGCCATATTGGACCAGATAAAGGCGGTCATTGGGAAATCATCGAATAATGAAATACTCATTAATAAAAATCAATTTTCCGGATGTTTCTCTTGTAATTTATGACCGTTATCAAAAAAAATTGGATGATCCAAATTCCATAGGCTTTTTGGATAAGAATGAAGTGCTCGCTCTTGCATCTGATTCTAGTTCAATAGAATTCATCCCTGAATCAAAAAATGGATTCTGCTCTTTACGGCTTTGTGAAACACAGCAGTATTTTGTAACACTTTCAGATTTTGCTACAGAACAACCCGAAAATTATTCAATTAATATAAAAAGTGAATTTGAAGCGACGGAAATTTCAAAAGGCATTTATTCCTTTAAAGTCATCAACTATTTAGGAAAAGCTGATTTTGAAATTCTTTCTGATGGAAATATAATTCATTCTGTAAAACTTGAAATTGTTCCAAAGAAAATTGACTATGAAGACGATTATGTAAAGCTCACGGAAGACATTGCGGAAAAATGTTCGACTCTTTTGCTTGACTATTCTAGTCCTACAAATCTTTCATTTAAAGATAATAATGAAACAGCCAGAACACCTTTGGAAAAGTTTATTTTCATCAGGACATTTTGCAACAATGACAATATCGAATCACTTTTTTACAGCATAAAAAGCAATCCAGATTCACTTTTGTTTTCTGAGGATGAACTCAAACCATTTGGAACTGCATCTGTCAGCAGAAAATTTTTCTCAAATCCTTTTGCCAATTCCCGAAACTGGACTGAAACAGAAAACCATTCTTATCTTCCAGAATTAATAACTACAACAAGAAAATATGATTCTCTTTATACTCCTGCAAAGCGTTTTTTGAAATTTGCATTCAATTCATTTATTGAAGTATGTGATGAAGTACTTGAATTTCTTGGTGATAAAAATTTGACTTACAAAAACGAAGCAGAATATATTAAAGAAAATCTTGAACTTTACTTAACGGAATCTTTTTTTGATGATGTTCAAGATTTAACTTCTATGCCTGTGAACAATCAGGTTCTTCAAAAACGCGAAGGTTATTCCCAGATTTTCAACGCTTTCAATATGCTTGATTTAGCAAAACAACTGGACTGGAAAGGCGAAAATGATGTCTACGAAGGACAGGCCAGAAATGTTGCCCTTCTTTATGAATACTGGCTTGTATTCAAATTCATGGAAATCTTAAAAGAAATTGGTGCAGAAATTGAATTTGACCTTTCTGATGATGACCATAAAGACAGAATGTTTGTAAAAGAAAATGGACTGCTTGTTTCATTAAAAGAAGGAAAGACAAGTTATTTTTCAGCACTTACCAAAGATAAAAAGTTCCGTATTAAGTTTTACTATAACAGAACATTCGGTAAAAAAGATTTTGAAGGAACTGATTATCAAGGTTCATATTCCAGAGATTTCCGTCCAGATTATACCTTGGCGATATTTCCTTCTGCATATAAAGAAGACCAAGCCATAAAAATTGGAGAAGTTTCTTTCATTCATTTTGATGCAAAATATCGAGTAACTGATATTACATCATTATTTGGAAAAGAAAATTTAGATTCAGAAGATTTCTCTGAACAAAAGAAAGATGAAACAACAAATACCTATAACCGTGGCGATCTTTTAAAGATGCACACATATAATGATGCCATCCGTAAAACAATAGGAAGTTATGTTCTGTATCCAGGAACTTCAAACAAAGAAAATGAATTTAAAGTTTACGACGAACTGCTTCCGGGAGTGGGAGCTTTTGCCATTAGACCAGGTGATAAAAAAAATGTAGGTGCTGAAACTCTCAAAAAATTTATTTCAGATATAATTGAATTTAAATCAAAAGATTCTACTCGCCAGTATCGTAAAGACTATTTTGAGAATTCTATTATCAGAGGTCCAGGTGATATAACCAGTTCAAAATATTCCGCTGTCGAGAAAAAAGATTATGTTCTTTGCGGAATGATAAGGCATGATTATTTGAATCACCTAAAAGCCAATCATTATATATCTTCATCTGAAATTGATTATGGATATAAATTAAAAGACCCAGAAAGCAGATTATATTTTTATTATCACGCAATAAAAGATGGGGCAGTTTATTCACTACATCCAAATACAAATGATGCGAAATATTTCTGTGGAACAGTTACTGATTTGGGAATAACTTCAGAAGTCAGCTTGGAAAAGTGGACAGCAGAAATTGAAAAATCTGAATTAGTTTCCGCAGCACAATTAATCGAAGCTCTGAAAAAAAATTCAGACTATAATTTAGAAAATCCTAAAGCAGACTTTTATTACCTAGTGACTCTAAAAAATATAAAATGGAAAGGACTTCCTATTGCCGATACAGAACAAAAAATTGAACACGATATCAGGAATCTGGTAGGAAGTCCTTATTCACCTAAGGTTTTTAAATTAGACAAAAATATGTAAGATGGGGCGTTGCGAGCCAGGGGAAGGGGTGCTTCGCTATCGAGTTTTGTTTTCTATTTTATTTTATCGGAAAACAAAACAGCGCTTTCCCCTCCTGCCTTTATCCCAAAATATGCTATAATACTTTTATGAAGAAACTCATCTTCCTCATTTTAATTCCGATTCTCTTTCTAACTTCCTGCAATGCAAAGGAAAAAAAATTAAAGGAAAACAGCCCAAAGGAGGTCACCGTGAACACATTTAAATCTGTTACCATGAATGAAGGCTTAAAGCTTATGGCAAATGGCAAGGATTTTATTCTGCTTGATGTGCGAACTTTGGAAGAATTTGCTGGCGGTCACATTCCGGGAGCTCTTCAGCTTACAAACGAAACTTTTACAAAACAGGATGCCGAAAATCTTCTTAAAGACAAGACACAGACTATTTATGTTTATTGCCGCTCTGGTAGAAGATCTAAACAGAGCAGTCAGAAGCTGGTGGATTTTGGTTATACAAATGTAATTGAAATTGGCGGGATTCTGGATTACAGCGGGGTAGTGGAGAAATAAAAAAGGCTTTCACAGTCTCATCTGCATTAAGCAAACCGAAAACCTCGTAATCTTAATTTTTAAGGAACCATTTCCATAGTGGGATGATTTCAATCCGGACCCCATCTACAGTGATTTTTGTTTCTATTCCTTCAAAATCCGATTTGTGCGAGGCTGGCCTTCGAACATTTTTCCATCAGCTCTATAATAAACAACAAATATAGAACCATTCACTTTTGTATATTCAATTCGCAAAACATCACCAATTTTTAGTCGGCAGTGACAATTGGACCAGAATCCATGCTTCTATGGCGAAAAATTGAGTTGATGAGAATTCTATTGTTGTGCAGTCCCTGGATTCATCATCGTAAAGAACCTGATCGTCAGCCCAGATGCAGTCTTTTACCATCTGGTGGGCCGATTGGTAAAATTCAATTTTGTAGTGGTCTTTTTGACCTGAAGAAAAGGAACCGAAGGCACATTTTTTCAAGGATTATGTGCAGATAAATTACTTTTTATGGAATTTAATCCAACAGACAATTTTCATCAAACAATCCAAATTCAAATTCTATTTCGTTGTTTTTGATGTTTGTCACGGTAGCATTGACAAAATAAGTTTTTTCACTTTTCTCATAATATTTGAATGTCAGAACATCGCCTTTCTGAATTATGAATTTTAATTTTTCTATGATGGCACTTACTTCACTTATAACTTCATTCATACTCAATTCCAATTTATAACTTGAGGAATCAAATTTTGAGATTTCGGAAATATAAAAGGAAAGGTTTGAATCGTTACCATACATTTCAGGAAACAAATTGAAAGTGTGATTCTTTTTACATAATTCACCATACTCTCGTCGAATAACTGCACTAATAACAGAAAAAGCCTGCCCGACTTTGAATATTTGCTTTGGAGGATTCCAAACATTATGCATCACAGATTCTGAATATTTTTTCAATTCATCAAAGCACTTTGACAAGCCATAGTAATCGTCAAAAAAATCAGCAAGTTTTTTTGGAGGATTTGTTTCATCTTCAGTATCTGCTTCTAATATTTCATAAAGATGCTCAAAAATATATTTTTCAACAGTTTTCAAGCACCATTCTTTCGCTTCTTCTTCAGTTTCTTCTTGTAAGAATTGTTTATAAAAATCAAGATTGAAAGAAACAGAATCTACTTGTTCAAATTCATATAAATTATAAACATAGCTTCGATAATTGCAGATATATTGTTCACCAAACAATAATTCAATTTCTGGGTAATCATTTTTCCTTAATTTGCAAATCATAATCTACTCCTAGTTGTCGCTTAATCTTTCAAATAATTTATTGAAGTTCGATTTTGTTTCATCAGAAAGCAAAGTCGAATCCATTATCACCTTTGTTTTGAACAAGGCAGAAGTTGAAGCGTGTTTATTGAAATTACCTTTGGAATCAGCAAGGTTGAATTTCTGCAAATCTTCTTGAGAGAAAAGAGATTCGATTGTCTTAAAGTTTGCATCAACTTCATCAAGGGAAATTATTTTGAGGTCGGAATCTTTGTTCACACTTTTCATTGACTGACCAGCTTTGTCGTTATCAACCAAGAGTGTCGGATTGTTTTTTCTGATTTTGAGAAGTCTTTCACTCACTTCCTTTCTGGCTTTGTCTGTAGTTCCAACTCCGTTTATTGGAAGAAAATAGATGTCATCTTTGCCAAGAACTTTTTTGAGTGCAGTCAAATAATTGTAATCAGTTATTCCTTCAACAAAAATCAAATCATTGTCTGGATTCATTATGATGTGATTTTCAACAGTCAAAGCATCTTTTACAGGCAAAAGAGAATCTGGGTCATTTTCATTCACGACAGAAAAATTATTTTCAATGCTTGTAATGTTATCTTTGTTCTGAACGATTCTAAGTTCATCAAGATAATCCAAATCAATCAAAAATGGAGAATGAGTTGCAAGAACGATTATAATGTCGTTACGAATTGCAAAATCCTTCAGGAACGCACGAACTTCCTTCTGACCTTTTGGATGAATATTCATTGCAGGTTCGTCCATTATGATAATGTCGCCAGAATTAAGTTCAGTCGTATACAAAAGACCAAAATACAGATTGAAAAACCACTTGAATCCCGCTGACTGATAATCCAAAGAAAGAGACTGTTCACCACGGAAAATCGAAAAATAAACATTGTCGCTTTCCAAACTTATGCTGAACGAATAAGGCGAATCGTCCAAATAATAAAGCTTGTTGAAATCTTGGGAAATTTTCTGAAGTTTCTTGTTCAAAGTCTTTTCAAGCTGAGTTAAAACACCTTTGTTGTTCTGCTTTTGAAAATTTGTATGAGCATTCTGAATTGTGGAAACTTCAACACCGATTACATTTAAAACACGATTGAGAAAAACGCTGTTTACAATATTTTTGTAATCAGTTTTCAAACTTGAATTTGAAAATTTTTCTTCTGTGTAATAATGAATGTTTCCTTCGAAATCATAACCAAATTCAGATTTATAACAACTATTAAGTTGATGAGCTGCATCATCTTTTTCTTTGTTATTTTCCAAAAAATCAGTGTAGAAAACATTATTTTCAATTTGAGAAATAAAATCAGTGTATGAGTTTCTTCTGTACGATGCTGCATCTGAACAATTAGCTTTGATTACTTTTAATTGTTCAAATACTTTTTGTGCTACTGTTAGAATTTGTTCATCAGTAAATTTCCCAGCTTCTTCTGTACATTTTTCATCAATTTCGTAATCATTGTAATCATCACTAAAAAACTCAGGAAAATTAGATTCTAAAATTTCTTCAAATGGATTATCATCAAGACAATTCTGAGCTTCAGAATACAAATCTTTCAGTTCTTCAAAAATATTTTCTTTTGTGATATTTAGAGAGATCTTTTCTTCAATTTCTTTTTCTGGAAAAGAAACAATTGTTTTCTTATTTCTATCAATTTCAACAGCATATTCTTCACCAGCATCAAGTTTGCTTGAAAGTTTCAGTTTTGGATTTCTGCAAGATTCATCAAAAGACAAATCTGTAATATCTCTATCAGAAATTGAGTTCTGCCCAAAAATATTCAATCCTTCAAGCACATTCGATTTACCAGAGTTATTCGCACCGATTAAAATCACGAGATTTCCAATTTCGCCTTTGGTGAGGGAATTGCTCAAAACAAATCTTTCACTTTTTGGTTTTAACTCGTCATTTTCCTTTTCAAAACCAATATTTCTGAAAGCCTCAAATCTCAATGCTCTTTCCATTTACTTTTCCTCCTGTAAATTTTCTATAATTGTTCTGATTTCGTCATAAGGTTTAAGAAGTTCGATTTCTTCTTGTGTGGGAGTACGATTTCGTAAAATCGGCTGTATTTTCAGCAAATACTCTGCAACTTCATCAAAATCAGACTTTTGAACGAACATTTTAATAAACTGAGTTTTTGTGGAATCTGGATTTTCTATCAGATATTTTTTTATTTTTGAAAAAACTGCATTGTCTTCTGGAGTTCCAAACTCATTTTCTGTCCCAAGATTTGTGAGAATGAAATTGACAACAGTTTTTTTTCCAGCAAGAGGATTTTTCTCTATGTAATTAAAAAGTTGGACAACTTTATCGTTTACAGAAGAAAAATCCTTTGCATCATACGACTCAATGTATTTATACAAAGTCGGTCTGGAAATCTGAAGATAATCCGCTAAATCTGAAATTTTTAATTCAATTTGCTTTAATCTATCTCTTATCATTTGTAAATAATTTACATCACTTTACACATTTTGTAAAGTAAAATTAAAAATTTTACATTTTTTGCAACTTCTATCTCCTAACATACCTCGCCCCTCGCTCATTTCCGATTATTTTTATCGTTTGAGCTTTGACCATTTTTCCGAGAACGGCTTCGATTGTGGACGGACTTACATCTGGTAGGATTTTGCAGATTTCTGATTTTGGGATTGGAAGGACGCTGTTTAAAACTGTTGCTTCGATTCTTGAATTTTTGTTTATTTTGGAAGAATTTTCGACTGCAAATCGTTTATCTAATTCGCAATAACATTGATACAAAGTTATAATGAAATTTTGCATAAACGGAGTGTAATTATTTTTGTTATCGTGCCAATTTTCTGAAGATATTTTTAGCGAATCGTAATAGTGAGCTTTATTTTTGTTGATTTGCTCTTCAAAAGAAATATATTTTCCAACATCAAAGCCATTTTTGTACAAAAGT
>SAMEA3663241__coassemble_139_pt1 | contig 20889 bp, 19 predicted proteins | sample SAMEA3663241__metabat2_high_PE_014 | metagenome-assembled genome bin SAMEA3663241 (sample SAMEA3663241) | pig gut metagenome | biome: pig gut; feature: pig-associated habitat; material: faeces | place: China | collected 2013
GATGATGGGAGAATAAAAAATGGCAGATAAGGAAAAGAAAGCAAAAAAGCCAAAGAAAGAGGCAAAGAAGTTTCCTGCAAAAAAAATGCCGGGAATGTTCAAGAAATCATATTCTGAAAAAAAACTTGAGAAGAAAGTCCTCAATCGTCTTTATGTTCCGTCTGACAAGAAAGAGGTCATGGCACTTTTTGAAAAAGGAGCAAATGCAAAGAAGCCGGAACTTATGGCCATGTCCAGGGAAAGGCAGTTTACCAAGGCTGAACTCAAGCACTTCAAATCGCTTTCAAAGCAGATAAAGGCACAGAAGTCGATTTTCAGTTTTGTACCATTTGCCGCCGTTGTAGGTATCATCGTTGGTGTCGGTGTCATCGTTACGGCGTTCAAGAATCCGATCGCAAAGAAAGTTCTTGTTTCTGTCTGTGAGAGCATGGCAGGTGCTAAGACTGAAATCCGTTCCGTGAATCTTGAGATCTTTGGAACTTCGCTTACCGTCAACCATATTTCTGTGGGCAATAAAAACTCGGAAATGAAGAATATTTTTGAAGCTGAAAAAATCGAGGTTGCCTTCAGTCTTACCCAGGCTTTGCGCGGAAGATTCGACTGCAAGAATATTGAAGTGTCTGGAATGGCTTTCAATACCGACAGAACTACAAGCTGCCGTCTGCCTCTGCAGAAGCTTAAGGAAAAAAAGGCAGAGAAGGAAAATGCTGAAAGTGCTTTCATGATCGCCGTCAAGGAACGTTCAAATACAGCAATGGAGCGTCTCAAGACACAGGCTGCCACAATGCTTGGAGGTTCCAGTCCTGAAGAAATAGTTAAGAACCTTGAATCCCAGCTCAAGACTCCTGCCGCTGTAAAAGATGCAAAGGACCAGAGCGAGGCAATGATCGCAAAGTGGAAAAGCAAGCCTGACGAGATGAAGAAGGAAGTTGAGTCCTTTTCCGCATCTGTCAAGGACCTGCAGAAACTTGATCCTTCAAAGATAAAGGACATAGCCCAGCTTAAGAGTACCCTCGAGTCTTTGAACACTGCCATTGAAAAAAGCAAGAGCGTGAAGAATACTTTTGCCGGTGTTGCTGACGAGATCAAGGCCGATGCAAAAAAAGTCAACAGTCTTGGGGAGTCAGTTACTGGCGCTGTCGCCGCCGACAAGAAATTTGCCCAGGAGACAATCGGGTCTGCCGTTGATACGGTAAAGAACGCAAAGAATCTCATGAATGATGCTCTTGAAACCGTTGCATGCAGCATGCTTGGAAATTATTATCCGTATGTGAAGAAAGGAATTTCCTATGCTGAACAGATGAAGGCCGCCTCTGCATCAAAGCCAAAGGCAGAAAAGCCTAAAAAGGAAAAGAAGGCAAAGGTTGAAAGAAAGCGCCTCAAGGGAACAACCTTCTGGTACGGAACTACAAGGCCTGCATTCCTTATCGAACGCATTTTTGCTTCAGGCCCAAATTTCGAGGCAAAGATCAACGACATTTCAAACGATCAGGATCTTCTTGGAAAACCTATGAAGGGAGAAGGTGCTTTTTCTGTTGGAAAGACTTCACATACTGCTAACCTTGTCGTTGATGCAAGAAAGAATTCAACAGCAAAACTTGTTACAGTCAGTTATTCTGGAAAAGGTTTTGGTGCGAACATTGACGGAAGCAAAATCGCATCTGCAAGCGGAATTCCGTCAATCGAAGGTACAGCTTCCCTTTCTGTTAAGGGTGCCTTTGACATGGGTGGTTTCGATGCTTCCGGCAGTGTTGATCTTAATCCGGTAAAACTGACTTCTGACGGACTTGGAAATGAGATTGTAACTAAGTATTACAACACGGCTCTTGCTTCCGTTACAAGACTGACTGCCGGATACAAGGCTTCCTACACGGAAAAGGACGGCGTAGGATTTTCTTTGAACGGTAATTTTGCCGATCAGTTTGGCAAGGCTCTCATGGCTGCCGTTTCAGAAGTTGGACAGGATGCAAAGAAACAGGCTCTTGCAAAAATCAATGAAAAGATAAACGGTTCATCGTCTGAGGCCATGAACAAGATCAAGGAATTCGCCGGAATCCAGGGTGACATTGATGTTCAGAATGCAAATTTCGCATCTATCCAGAAACTTCTTGACAACAAGAAATCTCAGGTTGAGGCAGAAATCAAGAAAAAGGCCGGGACAGAGGCAACAAAAGCTTTGGAGAAAGCAGGTGTTCCTTTGGGAACAAAAGATGCCGCAAATGCCTTGAAAAAGAAGCTTCCATTCTGACATGAAGTCTTCTAGTCATTGACGATATACTGCGTTTTATGATAATTTATGATACAGTTTGCATACAATTTATAGGAGTTATACATGTCAGGACACAATAAATGGTCGACAATTAAACATGCCAAAGGTGCTGCTGATGCAAAGCGTGGTGCACTTTTCACAAAATTGATTAAGGAAATTTCTATCGCAGCAAGCATGGGTGGTGGAGATCCAGATTCAAACCCACGTCTCCGTGCAGCCATTGTTAAGGCACGTGCAGCTTCAATGCCAAAGGACAATATCAAGCGTGCAATCGACAAGGGTACTGGTGCAGGTGCTGGTGCAGCTGTTTATCAGGAACTTGTATATGAAGGATATGCTCAGGGTGGTGTAGCTGTTCTTGTTGAAGTTCTTACAGACAACAACAACCGTGCTGCAGCAAACGTTCGCAACATTTTCTCAAAGAACGGCGGAAACCTCGGAACTTCTGGTTCTGTAAGCCGCATGTTCGACCGCAAGGGTGTCATCGTTCTTGACGGTGAAAAGCTCACAGAAGATGAGGCTATGGAAGTTGCTCTCGATGCAGGTGCAGAAGATGTAGTTGCAGAAGACGGAGTAATCACAATCACAACAGATCCTAACGACTTTACAGCTGTTGTTGAAGCTATCCAGGCAAAGCATGATGCCGGCCTTTCTCCAAAGGAAGAAGAAACTCCAGAATCAGAAAAGTGGGCTTCTCTCTCAGCTGCCGTTTCAATGGTTCCACAGATGACAACAGCTGTTGACCTCGACACAGCAGCAAAGGTTAAGAAGCTTCTTGATAAGCTCGAAGAAGATGATGATGTTCAGGCTGTATGGTCTACAGTTGAATATCCAGATGACTTCGACGAAGAATAATTGATTGGGAATTCTTGATTCCTGATTGAGAGCCACGTTTTTCCATGGAAATTCGTGGCTTTTTTGTTTATCTGAGTCATTCCCGGATTTTGCATGAGGGTATTGGGTATAGATCCAGGCCTTGCCCATGTTGGCTTTGGCGTGGTTGATTTCAACAACAACAAATTGTCTCTTGTAAGCTACGGTGTCATTGAAACGGCAAGCACGGAAAGCCACGAAGTGAGACTTCTATCGATATATAACCGTCTTTTGGCTGTCATCGATGAGTTCCGGCCTGATTGCGCGGAAATGGAGACTCTTTATTTTGCCCGCAATACGACAAGCGCCATGGCTGTTTCCGAGGCCAAAGGTGTCATTACCCTGTGCCTGGCCCAGCATGCCATTCCGGTTCATCTTTATACTCCAAACCAGATCAAGTATGCTGTAAGCGGAACAAAGACCGCTGACAAGGAAACGGTGGAGCATTGTGTGAAAATTCTTCTGAACCTCAAGGAAGTTCCAAAGCCTGATCATGCCGCCGATGCTCTTGCCGGAGCCATAACCCACTGTCACAGCGCCCTGTAGACAAAGGCGTTGCCTTTCTTTTCTCCTGTCCGTTCAAAAAATCCCATTTTTGTGTAGACCCAGAGCATTATTGAGGATTCCTGTCTTTTAGTTTTTGGATAAAGAATTGTTATTTTATTATGAAAGTCTGTGCTGGTAAATTCAGCGCCTTTTTTCAGCAGTTCAGCCGGAACCAGTTTTTTCCAGCTTGCTTTTCCGTGGAGTTCCGTAGATTTTCCGATTTCATCGAGTCTTTTCCCGGTTTTATTCCATGTTTTGCGGAACTTTCTACGGCTGTTGTCTGATTTCTCAATACTGCCGTAGTCGGTTCTTTCTTCCGTGATCACTGTTTCAACAAGCTCAAGGGTGAAATTTCTGTCCAGTAAAAAAGGGTGGAGTTTTGTAAGTTCCCTGAAGGCTGATGGGACCGTGATTTTTTTTGGGCTTTTTTTTCGTCTCGTCTTTCCTGTGGTTTCATCGAAAGTTTCTATATATTTTTCTACCGCCAGTGGGTGAACGACCCGGATTTTTCGTTTTTCGGCAAGAAAATAAGCGATTTTTGGGGCAAGGGAAGCCAGTGTTCCTGTCTGGATTTCGATTATTCCGCCGTCCTCAAGAAGAATGTCGGCTATGTATTTTCCGCATGTAACCTCTGTACGGGCACCGTCATGCTTCATTGCATATATTTCCTTGAGGGTTTTGTGCAGTTTCGTCTCGTTGTAAGTATTTATCATGCTTTTTTCTCTGTTTTCCGTTGTTTTTTCCGTTGTGGAAAATTTTTTCATTATCGGTGCATTTTTTTATTGACTTTAACGAATTTTTAGCTAAAATAGGAGATAAGTGGGAAATAGTGGGAAAAAGTGGTGAGTAGTGGCATGAATTTGCTCTGTGGTGAGTACAACAATACACTGGACGACAAAGGTCGCATTCAGTTTCCGGCTAAGCTGCGTTCCATTTTGCAGCAGGAAAGCCTTGTTGTAACACGCGGGCTTGACAACTGTCTCATGCTTTTTACTGTGGACGAGTGGACCTCATTAAATGAAAAAATAATGGGGTCTGCTTCTCTTTTTGATGACAAAAAACGAATGGTTTTGAGGCGCTTCATTTCTCCTGCTCAGGAGATTGCCTTTGATAAATCAGGTCGTCTTTCTATTCCCCAGAGCTTGAGAGATTATGCTGAACTTAAGGGTGAATGCACGATTCTTGGAATCAACAGATACATGGAATTGTGGGATTCCCAGAAGTACAGTGAATATCTTGAGAAAACAGAGGATTCATTCCTTCAGGCTGCGTCTGAGTCAATGGGTGATATCCTTCTCTAAAAACAAACAGGAAGCAGGGTCGGACTTTCGTGGTTCCGTCCTGGTGAAAAAAAAAGGGAAATAGAAATTGGAAGCCGTACATACTCCTGTACTTTTAAACGAATGTCTCGAATATCTTTCTCCGGTCGGAGAGCCCTTTGAGTCTGATGCATATCTCATCGATTCGACTTTGGGCGAGGGTGGGCATTCCTTCAATTTTCTTTCAAAATATCCAACTCTCAAAGTAAAAGGGCTTGATGCTGACAGCGTCATTCAGGCCAGGGCAAAGGAACGTCTTTCTCCTTTTGGTGACCGAATGTCCTTTTTCAATGGCTGGTTCAATGATTTCTACAGGAATTTCCCTGCCGATGCCGAACGTCCGAATCTCATTCTTTTTGATCTTGGCATCAGTGTGTTCCATTATGAACGCAGTGGCCGCGGATTTTCTTTCCGTCACGATGAAGTTCTTGACATGAGGCTTAACAGCGCCACTGAAGAAAGTGCAGCTGATATCGTCAACAAGATGGCGGAAGAAAAACTTGCCAACATGATCTATCTTTATTCTGATGAAAAATATTCACGCCGCATAGCTTCTGAAATCTGCAAGGTTCGTGCAGCACAGAAGATAGAGTCGACGAAGCAGCTTGCGGACATAATATACAATGCAGTTCCGGCCAAATACAGGCACGGAAACATCCATCCTGCCACAAGAACTTTCCAGGCATTGCGCATTCAGGTGAACAGCGAGTTGAAAAGACTTCCTGAAGCAATCCATGACGCATTCAATGTTCTTGCAGCTGGTGGCAAACTTGGTATCATCACATTCCATTCACTGGAAGACAGAATAGTTAAAAATTATTTCAGAAATCTTGGCAAGCAGTGTGTGTGTCCGCCTGAAGTAGCCCTCTGTAATTGTGGCGGCACACCCTGTGCTGAGGTTCTTACACGCAAACCGGTTGAGCCTACTGAAGAGGAGATCAAGATGAATTCACCTTCGAGAAGTGCGAAACTGCGTGTAGTCAGAAAGCTTCGTGATGCTGACGAAAAACGTCTTTATGGCGTGGAGGCAATGTGATGAAGAAGAGAATCCGGAATTTCATCAAGAACTTCTTCTTCTGTCTGGTTGCCCTGGGAATTCCAGGACTTTTGATTCTTAGCGGAATCCAGTCCAGCAAGTACCGCACACTCCAGAAAGAAGTGATCGAACTTGAGAGAAAACAGGAAGCTTTGATCGAAGAAAACAAAAAGCTTATTACGGACATAAGTCTTCTTTCGTCTTCTGACAGAATTGAAAAAATCGCGGAAGAAGATCTTGGAATGCGCCAGGCAGAAAGTGAGGAAATCGTCAGGGTTGACGTTAATACAGCGAAGAAGGAAAACAGAAAATGATCGGTATAGATAGAAGTCTTTTAACATTGGAACAGATTCTCCAGGCCACTGACGGTGTTCATGTTCTTGGACCTTCTTCAATTACATTTACATCTGTTCAGACTGACAGCCGCAATGTTGAAAAGGATACCCTTTTTGTTCCGCTTGTTGGAGAAATGCAGGATGGCCACAAATACATTCCGCAGGCAATCGAGAAGGGTGCAAGCGTCATTTTCATAGCAAAAAAGAATTTTGAGTCAGACAGCAGTTATTTTGTAAATCTTTATCAGGAACACAACGGTGTTGCTTTTATCGCCGTCGACAATACTCTTACCGCACTCCAGAAAGCTGCAGGTGCCTATGTGGAAAAATTTCCTCATCTTGTAAAAATCGCAGTTACCGGTTCCAGCGGAAAAACAACAACAAAGGAAATCCTCGTTTCGCTCATGAAGCAGAAGTACAATGTAATCTGCAACAAGGGTAACCTCAACAGTGAGACGGGGCTTCCTCTTTCCGTATTCAACATCCGCAAAGAACATGAGTGTGGAATTTTTGAAATGGGCATGAACCGTAAAAATGAGATCGGAGAAATTTCAGCAGTACTTAAGGCTCATTTTGCCATCGTGACAAACATCGGAACGGCGCACATAGGACTTCTTGGAAGCCGTGAAAATATAGCCGAGGAAAAGGCAAAAGTTTTTGATCATTTCAACAACTTTGGAACAGGCGTCATTCCATGTGACGATGATTTCTCTGATTTCCTTGAAAGCAAGATTGAGGGAAAGGTTGTCCGCTACGGAAAGGACACTGATTCAGTCAAGTTCATTGCTGATCTTGGTCTCAAGGGGACTAGGTTTTCTGTGGACGGAATCGAAACAGTTCTTTCTTTGCCTGGAAAGTACAATTATAAGAATGCCCTCGGTGCAATTGCCCTTGCCCAGGTTCTTGGTCTTACATCACAGCAGATCGCAGACGGTATCAGAAATCTTGAGCCGATGTTTGGGCGTAGTCAGGTCATCGATGGAAAATACACATATGTCCAGGACTGCTACAATGCAAATCCTGACTCGATGGAAAAGGCCATAGAATTCCTTTCGTCTGTCAGTGACGGGCGCAAAAAAATTTTTGTTCTTGGTGACATGCTTGAGCTGGGTGATGATTCTGCAAAGGAACATGAGAAGGCAGGTCTTCTTGCCTCTGAATCATCCGCAGATGTGGTTGTTTTCTCCGGTGATGAAATGAAGGCTGCTTATGATGCATGCTCACGTGCAGGAAAGACATGTTTTTATTTTGAAGGCCGCAGTGACGATTCAATGAAGGCAATCGCGGCAAAGGTTGTTGAATGCGTTCCTGAATCTTCCATTGTTCTTGTTAAAGGTTCCCGTGGTATGGGACTTGAACGCGTTGTTAAACTTCTTGAAGGCGGTGAACTGTGAGTGATTATGTGATCCGCGGCGACAGGCCTGTTCTTGTCTACAAGAAATGTGACGCTCTGTTTTTCATCTCTGTTCTTCTTTTGTGGGGACTAGGAATTTTCACGATTCTTATCTGCACTCAGGGAGTAGGTGAAAGATTCTTTCATGACAGATATTATTTTTTGTGGAGACAGCTTGCTTATTCTGTTGTTGGAGCTGCGGGACTTGTTTTCTTTGCCGTTTTCCCGGTTAAGATGATAAGAAAAATCACTTTCTATTTTGCCATTGCTTCGGTTTTCCTTTGTCTTCTTGCTCTTCTTCCTGGTATCGGAAGTTCGAGAAATGGTGCTCCAAGATGGGTATCGATTCCACATGTGATCACATTCCAGCCTTCGGAACTCATTAAATTCACAATGGTGCTCTATCTTTCCAATCTGTTTGACAAGCACTTTCAGGAATACGAGGAGAACAACAGGGAGTTCATGTATCCTGCCATTGCTCTTGTGATTCTTTCAGGTTCTGTGTTCATCCAGAGGGATCTTTCAACAAGCGTAATGATCTTTGGTATTGGTGTTGCCATGTTCATTGTTTCGGGTTCTCCATTGCGGGCATTCATTCCTTTGATCACACTCATAATTCCTATAGCAGTTCTCATGACCCTTACGCACAGGTACAGGCTTCTAAGAATCCTTTCATTCCTGAAGCCAAGTGATTATACTTCAACTTCCGGTTATCAGGCTCTTGCTTCTGAGCGTGCCATCAGTGCCGGTGGCATCTGGGGTGTTGGAACCGGCAGCGGACTTGAGAAACTTTCATCGATTCCGGAAATCCAGACTGACTACATTTTTGCCGGATGGGCAACAGCCATGGGACTTGTCGGTGTTATTGCCTATTTCCTGCTTCTGGGAATTTTTCTTTTCCGTGGACTGGTGATTTCCTTCAACTGTCCCAACAAATTTGCTTCTTTTGCATCTTTTGGATGCGTATTTACCATAGCAACACAGTCGGTTGTAAACTGTGCTGTTGTCTGCGGCGCAGCCCCTACGACAGGAATTCCGCTTCCGTTTTTCTCGAGCGGAGGCTCTTCCCTGATAGTGACGCTGTGCATGTGCGGCTTTGTGATTAACGCTTCACATTGCGATGCCGATAATGATTATGGCGGAGATCGAAATAAAAAAAGAAATATAGAAGAAAAAGAAAGTTTTGGAGAGACGGTGGTTGAGTTATGAGCGAGCTTGCAGTTACAGATTTTGATGATTTTTTTATCTCTTTTGAAAACAGGAACACTGTGGAGTCTACTGCTGAAAATACAGGAAAGGATAAGAAACTTGTTGCACTCAAGGCGATAGTAATCATTCTTGGTGCCTTTCTGGTTATCGAGGCTCTTTTTTACAGTTTTGTTCTTCCTTTGTTTTCAACTCCAGAAATCACATATTCCGGATTGAATCACCTTACAAAAAAAGAGCTTAATGAAAAACTTTCTGAACTTGATGTCTCAACATGGGGCGCATTCAGTACGGAAAAGGCTGTTTCACTGATCAGCACTATTTCATGCGTTGAGACTGTTTCTGTCGACAAGCATTTTCCGAACAGAATTTCCATCAATGTAAAGGAAAGAAATCCTGTCGCAAAATCCATTATCTGCAAGGATGGAAAGTCAAAGTCTATTCAAATTGATGAAAATGGTATATTATTCAGTCTTGACTCTGCATCCGTTGCGACCGACTATTCTGTTCCGCTTATCTCTGGACTTCCAGTAGACAATCTTCAGGAGGGCATGCGTCTTCCAGCAAAATATCGGGTTCTCATGGATCAGATCTCTGACATCAGAAAGCTTCCTCATAAATATTTTGCTGCAATTTCTGAAATTCAGGTTGTTCCAAAAGAGTACGGTAACTATGAACTTGCCCTTTATCCTTCACAGGCAAAGGTTAAGGTTCTTACAGACCGCAACCTTAACGAGGATGCCCTTCAGTACATGATGGTTGTTCTTGATGTCGTAAATTCAATTGAACCGGATGTTTCGGAAATTGACCTCCGCTATGGTGCAGTTTCCTACAGACGCCGTTAGAGAGGAATGATTTGAGCCGCCGAATTGTTGGTCTTGATATTGGAACTTGTTTTATCAGGACAGTAATTGCTGAAATAGATTCTGAAGGTAACATTGAAGTTATCGGTCTTTCAAAGAAGCCGTCGCAGGGTGTTCGCAATGGTGTGATCGTAAACATTGATGCGACAAAAGAAGCCGTAAAGCAATCTATCGAAGAAGCGGAACAGATGGCGGGTGTTGAAGTTGTTGAACTTAACACATCTCTTGGCGGATCCCAGGTTTCAAGCATGAAGTCCAACGGAATTGTTGGAGTGGATCCAAAGGGCCTTTCGACCCGTGAAATGGAAATCAAATATGAGACAAAGGACAGGGCCTTGAAATCGGCAAAGTCCATGCTCATTCCATATGATGAAGTTCTTCTTCACATAATTCCCCAGGAATATATAGTAGATGGTCAGGAATATCCGGATCCGATCGGAATCAGCGGTGTACGTCTTGAGGTAAAGACACTTCTTGTAAAGGTTTCAAAATCGGCTTCAGGAAATATTGCTGAATGTATTTTCCGTGCAGGCTATGAACTCAGAAACATCACTTTGAAAACTCTTGCTGCGGCGACAGCGACAATTCATAAAGACGAGATGGCGCTTGGTTCAATCCTCATCGATCTTGGTGGCGGTTCAACTGATGTCATTGTCATCAATAAAGGTGCTCCTGTGTTCACTGCGTCGATTCCATCTGGAGGAAACAGGGTTACAAACGATATTGCCACGGTCATGGGAGTTCCTTTTTCAATTGCGGAAAAACTCAAGCTTGATTACGGTTCATGTTGGCTTGAGCCGGAAGAGGAAAACGATGAGGTCATCATCCCGGGTGTTGGTGGTATGGCACCTCAGCTTTCCAATAAAAAAATCCTTGCGGAAATCATCTCTGCCCGTGTCGAGGAGATCATGCTGGCCGTCAGAAAGGAAGTTGTCCGTCATTCAGGACTTACAAAGCTCAGCGGAACAATTGTCCTTACCGGTGGCGGTGCGAATATGCCTGGTATCGTTACTCTTGTTCAGGCAGTGTGGAATTCTTCTTCAGTCGGAATCGGAACATGCGCTGATTTTGGCGGAGCGGATACAAGTTACCGCAATGCTGATTTTGCTACGGCTATTGGTCTTGTCCTTTGCAACAAGGATGAGGATTCCAAAAGTTCACTGAAGAAAACAGCAAGAAAACAGACTTCGGAACCTAAAAAGAGTTTCCTGAAGAATTTACTAAATAAATTAAATTAGTTACAATGTAAAGCGTTGAAAATTTCTGGTTGCGTTTTTTCGGAAGGGGGATATTCTGAAGAAACTTCAGACAGCCGGAAGTTGGGTCGGGAGGAAAAAATGCTTGAATTTACAAATGTACAGGACTCGGTGTCTTCGCAGGAAAATGCTGCATCTAATGGTCTGCTTGCATCAGCACAGACAATGACATCTCAGGGGATTGCAGGCAATGCTGCTGCGGGTTCTGTAAAAGACGAACTTAATTTTGATGATGAACTCAATACAATAAATCCAACAAAAATCAAGATCATCGGTTGTGGTGGCGGCGGATCAAGTGCCGTTCAGAGAATGATCGATGACGGTGTAAGCGGAGTTGAATTCATCGTCCTCAATACAGACAAGCAGGCTCTTTTCAAGTCAAAAGCAAAATATCGTGTTCCTATCGGACAGAAGATCACTGGTGGACTTGGTGCAGGCGGAAACCCGAAAGTCGGTGAAGAAGCTGCAAAGGAAGACACTGAAAGACTTAAGCTCATAATCAAGGATGCCAACATGGTTGTGATCACAGCCGGAATGGGAGGTGGAACCGGTACCGGTAGTGCTCCTGTTGTTGCCCAGCTTGCCCATGAAGCCGGAATCCTTACAATCGCAGTAGTTACAACTCCTTTTGAATTTGAAGGTAATGTGCGCATGACAAATGCCATGGACGGACTTGCAAAGCTTCGCAGCAATGTCGACAGCCTTATCGTCCTTCCAAACGACAAGATCTTCAAGGCAATGAAACCTGCAGGAGACAGGAGACTTACATTCCGTGAGCAGTTTGTTCTCGCAGACAATCTTCTATGCGCCGGTGTAAAGGGTGTTACTGAAATCATCACAAAACCAGGTGAAATCAACGTTGACTTTGCCGATGTCTGCGCAATCATGCGTGGTTCCGGAGAATCAATTCTCGGTGTTGGAAAAGGCAAAGGCGAAAATAGAATCAATGAGGCTGTTGAGGGTGCCATCTTCAATCCTCTCCTTGAAAACCGTCAGATTGACGGAGCAAAGAAAATCCTCATCAATATCACTACGAATGGAAACATTTCTCTTGAAGAAACACAGGAGATCACCGACCTTATCCGTCATTCTGCAGACAGAAACGCAAATATCATCCTTGGCCTTGCAACAAACGAAAACATGGAAGACGATGACCTTGCCGTCACGGTAATTGCCACAGAATTCGATGCATCTGACAATGACTTTGTTACAGAAGCTGAAATCAAAGAGAAAGAAGACAAGGATGACACTGTTGTTTCCATGGAAGACTTCAACAATATCATCAAGGGTGGCCTTGCTCCGGAAGCTCCTGTGGAAAAAGCAAGTGAATTCAGGGCTCCAGAGCCAAGATACAGCACAGTGGGCAAGAATTCCATGTACGATGTCATCGGAAGCTTTGAGACTGTAAAAACCGTTGAGACGCCGAAAGCAGAAACTACTTCTTCTCCTTCAGTATTTGACGGCAATGTGGACGAAACTCCTGCTGCTCCTGTTTCATCTGGTGCAGGAATGGGAATTTCATCTTCATACAGGGAAGAACCTTATGTTGGTAAGGAACCACCAAAGAATATCAGATTCGATGATCCTGATGTGCCTCCTTACTGGAAAAACAAGGCAAAACTCCAGCATCTGAACCGTTCAATCGATCTTACTTCGGAATAAACTGGGATAAAGTGGAATCGGAAAACCTTTTACGGGAATTCTACAATGAGATCATCTTTGTGGAAAATCATTCCCCGATTACGGCAGAGACCTATCTGTTCTCAGTCAAGGAATTCGTTTCCTATCTGGAAGGTGAGTCCATTCCCCTTGAGTCGGCGGATTCCCAGACCGTGCTTTACTATTCAGCATGGAGAAAGACCAAAGGCTTGAGCGAGCTGACTGTCGCAAAGGATTTTACGGCTTTAAGGGAATTTGGAAGTCTTCTGGTCAGAAAAGGGGTCTGGCAGAAAAACCATGTGGAAGACCTGGAGCGGCCGAAAGTTTCAAGGGCTTTGCCTAAAGTTCTTGAGGTGGAACAGGTTGATTCACTTCTTTCGGCCATCGATGTATCCAGTCCTCTAGGTGTAAGGGACAGGGCTCTCTATGAGGTGATATACAGCTGCGGGCTTCGAATAAGCGAGGCATCTGGACTTTTGATCTCAAACATTCATTTTGAGGAGCAGGTTCTTATGGTACGCGGAAAAGGTGAAAAGGAACGTATCATTCCTTTTGGAGGGGATGCGGAACTCTGGCTGAAAAAATGGATTTTCGAGGAACGGCCTAAAATCGTCGGGCAGAAAATAATCGATGAGGTTTTCGTCAATTCCCGCGGTGAGGTTCTTTCCCGTAAAGGAATTTGGAAGAACTTCAAAGCTCTGGGGGTAAAAAGCGGAGTTGATGCCAAGGTTCATACCTTGAGGCATTCTTTTGCAACCCATCTGCTGGCCGGTGGTGCCGATCTGCGTTCCGTTCAGGAACTGCTTGGGCATTCGGACCTTTCTACGACCCAGATTTATACCCATGTTGATGACGGTCAGCTCAGGGATTATCACAGGGATTATTTCCCTGGACATGAAAGCAAGGAAAACTAAAACCGCACTGGCGGACTTTTATAAGGACAGGAGTTCAGTATGAAAAAATCATTCCGTAATGCAATGCTTTGTGTTGCCGTATTTTCAGTTTCTTTCGCAGTTCTTTCTTGCACTCCATCGTACAACACCGTGAAAAGAATGCAGAAAATCGAGGAAGGAGTGCATAATCCTACGACAAAGGAAGAACTGCAGGAAGCCATCAAGAAATTTGATGCCCGCGCCCTTGACCTTGCTACTACAGAAGCTCAGGTAGGCATCTGGTATAAAATTCTCGGTACCCGTTACCTTGATCAGCAGCTTTACGGAAAGGCCTTTGAATGCTTCCAGAAAGCCCTTACATACTATCCTGACAATGCCAATCTCTATTATTACGTTGCGGTCTGCGCGGGTTACCTTGCTAATTCTTCAATGGATTTTGAAGCCCAGGGACCTTCGTCAAGCAGCATGGAAAAAAGACAGAATTATCTTCGTCTTGCGGAAACAGCCTACATCCGTGCGCTGGGAATCAATCCCAAATATTACCGTGCCATGTACGGACTTGGTGTTCTCTATGTTTTTGTTCTTGATGAAAGCGAAAAAGCAATTCCGCATCTTGAGAAATTCCTTTCAGTACAGGTCAAGGACACCAATGCCATGTTTGTCCTCGCTCGTGCTTACTACATGAACTATGAGTTCGATAAGGCCGTTGCCCTGTATGACAGGATCATTGAGCTTAAGCCTAATGCCGAGAAAGTCAATGAGGCTGAGACTAACAAGAAAACTGTCCTCGACGCAAAATTCAGCCAGGGAAAATAAAGAAAGTTGAAATTCTTATAACATTTTATTTATATAAAAACTCCGATAGGGACTGTCCAATAAGTATTCATGGCAGGGTCATTGCATATGGCGGCGGAGCTTCCATGAAGCCGCAATGTCGAAATGCCCGATACCACTATATGTGGTGGTTTCGACTAAGCTCAACCACCCTGAGATTACTTTTGGGACAGCCTCTTTTTTGCTGAAAGTTCACTGAAATTTGACAAAATTCAAAGTTATTTCTACCTTTTGCTTTGTGGAATTGATTGACATTGCTTTATCTTACATCTGGTTCCTCACGAACCGGGAAAAAAATCTTTTAAAGAAGAATATTGACAGTTTGGATAAACTTGCGTTACTGTCTATAGAAGATATTTCTTCAATTGTCGGCAGAAAATCCAGGGCTGTCTGGAACGGTATGGAAACAAAGGCTCTTGCACTACGTGCATCTTCCATAATGGAGTCCAAGAACATAAAGGGCGCTGTTTGGGGTTCCGTAGAATATCCTGCAATGCTTGCGACCATCGATGACAGACCCTATGCGTTTTTTTACAGGGGCAATCTTGAGGTTCTCCGGAAAAAGTGCGTTTCTGTTGTCGGTACAAGAAGGGTATGTCAGGATACGGCTGTGGCGGCTCTTTCCTTTTCCAGGGATGCGGCCATTGACGGTCAGACTGTGGTATCTGGACTTGCCAGCGGAATAGATTCCTTTGCCCATCGGGGTACCATTCAAAGCGGAACTGACTGTTCTACGGTTGCTGTTCTGCCTTGCGGTATAGATTCTGTTGTTCCTTATGGGAACCGTAGCCTTGCTTCCTCGATTCTGAGGAATGGAGGGCTGCTGTGCAGTGAGTATATTCCGGGTACTCCGGCGGAACCATGGCGGTTCATCCAGCGAAACAGGCTCATTGCGGCCTTGTCTCCGGCGACTGTCGTTGTTCATGCACCAAAGGGTAGTGGTGCGCTGGTCACTGCGGATTTTGCCCTTACCTACAATAGGGAAGTTGTTTTTCATAGGGCAGGTCTGGACGGAACCAGAACAGGCGGCTTGGGACGGCTGAAAAAATCAAAGGAGAAATCTCCGGATTCCATGTGGTATGTTTCCGAAGGTGCTCCGGTAATAGAAAATTACGCTGATTATGTAAGGGTGATGAAAAGTCCCCCTGGGACATTCAGTATCAATAGACAGCTTGAGCTGTTCTAGCTCAGGTTTTGTGAGGTTTATGAATATGGCTGAAGAAGCAGAAAAAGAAACAAAGAAAAAAGCAAAAAAGACAACTAAAAAGGCTTCGGCAAAAAAAGACAAGAAGCCTCTCGTAATCGTCGAGTCTCCACATAAGGCACAGGTTATCGGTGGTTTCCTTGGAACCCACTACAATGTAAAGGCTTCGATAGGTCACGTTATTGATCTTCCCAAAAGCCGCATGGCAATTCAGATAGAAAATAATTTTGAGCCTGAATACATCACTGTCCGCGGAAAGGCAAAGCTTCTGAAAGAGCTTCAGAAAGACGCAAAAAATGCTGATCTTGTCCTTCTTGCATCCGATCCTGACCGTGAAGGAGAGGCGATTGCGTGGCACCTTAACAATGCCCTCAAGGAAAAAACGGAAGCTCCGATCAAACGTGTTGTATTCCCTGAGATTACTCCAAAGGGAATTTCTGAGGGTGTCGCAGATCCACATGACATAAACGAGTCCATGGTCAATGCCCAGAAAGGCCGTCGTGTAATTGACCGTCTTGTTGGTTACAACCTTTCACCTCTTTTGTGGAAAAAAGTAAAGAACGGTCTTTCCGCAGGACGTGTCCAGTCCGTAGCCCTCAAGATGATCTGTGAGCGTGAGGATGAAGTTGAATCCTTCATTCCGGAAGAATACTGGAGCCTGGATGCAGATTTCCAGAAAGGTAAGTCAAATTTTACTTGTCAGCTTGCAAAGTATCAGGGAAAAACTCCTGAACTGAAAAATGAAGCTGCCGTGGAAAAGATCATTGAAGAAATAAAAAATTCTGAATGCAAGGTGACTGACATAAAGTCGACTGAAAAGACCGTTAGACCAAAGCCAGCATTCACCACTTCAAAGATGCAGCAGGCAGCCGCAAACAGACTTGGGTTCAATGCAAGAAAAACAATGCAGATTGCGCAGCAGCTTTATCAGGGTATCCAGGTAGGAAGAACTACTGTCGGTCTCATTACATACATGCGTACCGACTCTGTCCGCATTGCAGACAGCGCATTGGAAGAGGTTAGAAACTGGATCGGGAAAAACTATCCTGATCAGCTTCCAGAAGAGCCTATTCAGTATGCCGTAGGAAAGGGTGCTCAGGATGCCCATGAAGCAATCCGTCCTACATATGTTACATATACACCTGAAGAGATGAAGGAATACTTGAGCCGTGATCAGCTCCGTCTTTATCAGCTCATCTGGGAACGCTTTGTTTCATGCCAGATGACAAATGCAAAGACAGTTACGACTACTGCGGAAATTACTGCAGGAGAGGCTGTGTTCAGAATTTCATCTACAAAACTCAGTGAGAAGGGATTCTATTCTGTGATAAAGCTTCTTTCTTCCAAGGAAGAAGTTACAGGAAGCCTTCCATCATTGAAAATCGGTGAGGTTGTCGATGCAAAGGATTTCCATCCGGAACAGCACTTCACCCAGGGGCCTGCCCGTTATACAGATGCCTCGATCATCAAGCTTCTCGAAGAAACAGGAATCGGTCGTCCTTCAACATATGCTACCATTGTAATGGTCCTTCTTGACCGCTACTACATCACTAGAAGCAACAAGCAGCTTGTGCCGACCCAACTTGGGCGCATGATCAACAAGATTCTTGTGGAAGCCTTCCCTGAAGTGATCAACGAAAAATTTACAGCTGAAATCGAAACAAAACTTGATGAAGTTGAACAGAACAATGTTGTATGGAACGACATGATCCGCGACTTCTATTCACCGTTCAAGACAAGGGTTGATGAAGTCGAGGCAACTACGGAAAGCATCAAGGGATTCCTTGATGAAGCAACTGACAAGGTGTGTGAAAAATGCGGAAAGCCTATGGTAAAAAAATTAGGACGCTTCGGATACTTCCTTGCATGTTCTGGGTTCCCTGAGTGTCACAATACAAAGTCTGTTCCTCTTGCAAAGTGTCCTCGTGAAGGTTGTAATGGTGAAATCGTTGCAAGAAAGACCAAGGGACGCGGTAAGGAATTCTACGGATGTACAAACTATCCTGAATGTGACTTTATTTCTCACTTCAAGCCTATTGATGTATACTGTCCAAAATGCGGATGGTTCCTTGTTGAGAAATACGACAAAAAGAACGGAACATACAAGAGCTGCATCAACCCTGACTGCGATTACCTGCACTCGGCAGATGAGGCTGTTGCTGCTGAAGCGGCAGGTGAATTTGCCGCTGCGAATGAAGCTGACAAGAAAAACAAGGGCGAATGATAGAACTTTTGTCTGACTGCTGTGAGGAATTTCTCGTGTATCTTTCCAGTGTTCGGGGACTGTCTGAAAATACAGTGACCGGATACAGGCAGGATTATATGCATCTGTGCAGTTTTCTTGGAAAGGACAGAAAACTATCGGATGTGAACCTTGAGGATCTGAGAAGCTGCATAGGCTTTCTTAGTCAGAAGAAATATTCAGTGACGTCAATCAACAGATTCATTGCTGCGGTCCGCGGTGTTTTTCTCTATGCGAAAAAGTTCAATCACATTGAAAAGAATCCTGCCGCCGAACTGAAAACCCTCAGGGCACCAAAAAATCTGCCGAAATTTATGACCCAGTCGGAAGTCGATTCCATATGCAGACAGCCGGAACAGAAAGAGCTGCTGTGGGAATCAAGAGATAAGGCTCTTTTTGAGATGCTTTATTCAAGCGGATGCCGTGTCAGTGAGATGGCTAACTTGAAATTCAGTGATTTCACATCGGACTTCAGAAGTGCCATTGTTACAGGTAAGGGAAAAAAGGACCGCAGGGTTTATTTTGAAAAGGATTCCCTTAAAGCGCTTGAAGAATATCTTGCCGACAGAAGGAAGAGATTTCCAATGCATGAAAGAGATGGAGCCTTTCCGGTGGACAATGTTTTCATCAATCAGAAGGGCACAGCTCTTTCTCCCCATGGAATCTGGTACATTGTCAGCAGGTACAGCGGTATTGAAGGGACAAACAGGCAGATTTCGCCACATGCATTCCGACATACCTTTGCAACCCAGATGTTGAACAATGGGGCTGACATCAGGATGGTACAGGAAATGCTTGGTCATTCAAACATCAGTACGACCCAGCGTTACACCCACGTAACGATGGAAAGACTGAAAGAAGTATACAGACAGGCCTTCCCGCATTCGGGAAAGGAAGACTGAAGGAAAAATTATGGATGCAGAAAACAAAATAAGAAGTACTACCGTAATTGCGGTAAGAAAGGACGGCAAGGTTGCCATGGCCGGTGACGGTCAGGTGACCATGGGAAATACTGTCATGAAAGGTAATGCACGAAAGGTGCGCAGAATTTATGACGGCAAGGTGATTACAGGATTTGCAGGAGCCACAGCAGATGCATTTACACTTTTTGATAAATTCGAGGAAAAGCTCAAGGCTTTCAACGGGGATCTTACCCGTTCCGCAGTCGAACTTGCAAAACTCTGGCGTACTGAACGCAGCATGAGCAAGCTTGAGGCACTCCTTCTTGTCGCCGATTCATCCAAGATCCTGCTTATTTCTGGAGGCGGTGACGTAATCGAGCCTGAAAATGACATTCTTGCCATCGGTTCAGGTGGAAACTATGCGTATGCCGCAGCCATGGCCTATATGGAATCAAGTTCATTGTCTGCCAAGGAAATTGCAGAAAAGTCTCTGAGAATTGCAGGACAGATCTGTATTTATACCAATAACAATGTTGTCGTTGAGGAACTATAATGGAACAGAAAATGGACGGATTGACTCCTTCTCAAATCGTAGGAAAACTTGACAGCTACATCATCGGACAGAACAAGGCTAAACGTTTTGTTGCCGTTGCCCTCAGAAACCGTCAGCGCCGTATAAAGCTTCCTGACGAAATCCGTGATGAGGTAGCTCCCAAGAACATCCTCATGATCGGTCCTACAGGTTGTGGAAAGACTGAAATTGCCCGCCGCCTTGCTAAACTTTGCGGGGCACCATTTCTGAAGGTTGAAGCCACAAAGTATACTGAAGTTGGATATGTGGGCCGTGATGTGGAAAGCATGGTCCGTGACCTTATGGCAGTCGGCGTCAATATGGTGAAATCTGAGATGCAGGAAAAAATCCGGGAGCAGTGCATTCCTCTCGTGGAAGAACAGCTTTTGGATCTCCTTTTGCCGGGTAGCGGGTCAAAGAAAGATGACCTCAATGGAACTGTTAAAAATCCTGTCCAGGTGCTTGGAAATATTTTCGGCGACGGAAGTCCTATACAGGGCAGCCTCATCAAGATAGACATGCCAAAATCAGATGCTTCAGTTCAGCAGGAAGAGAAAAAGGAAGATGATGTAAGTCCTGAGGAAAAGGAGCGCATGGCTTCAACAAGGGAGAAGTTCCGCCAGATGCTTAGGGAAGGCAAGCTTGAGGACCGCACAGTTGAGATTACAGTTCACAAGACACCTTCGTTCTCTATGGGGATGATGGGAAGCGGAAATCCGGAGGATATTGAAGCCAGCCTAAGCGGAATTCAGGAAATGCTTGGAGGTGGAAGAAGCCGCAAGAAGACTGTTACCGTGCGTGAGGCAAGAAACATAATAATGGCTGAGACACTTGACCGCCAGGTAGACAACGACAAGGTTGCCGACGAGGCAAAATCCCGTGTTGAACAGAGCGGTATCATTTTTATCGATGAGATTGACAAGATAGCAACCCATGGTGGTGAAGGCGGAAGGGCAGAAGTAAGCCGTGAAGGTGTCCAGCGCGACATACTTCCTATTGTTGAAGGCTGCGATGTGAATACAAAATGGGGTGTGATCAATACCACCCACATTCTTTTCATCGGTGCAGGTGCCTTCAGCGTTTCTGCTCCAAGTGACCTTATTCCGGAACTTCAGGGACGTTTCCCTCTCCGTGTTGAACTTGAGGCCCTTAAAAAAGAGGATTTCAAGAGGATTCTTACGGAACCTAAAAATGCGCTTGTGAAGCAGTACAAGGCTTTGCTTGCAACTGAGGGTGTTGAACTGGAGTTTTCTGATGACGCCATCGACCACATGGCTTCCATCGCCGAGGACGTAAACAGCCATCAGGAAAACATCGGTGCAAGACGTCTCCACACAATCATGGAAAGCGTTCTTGAGGAGTTGAGTTTCGAGGCCGACATGCATGATGGTGAAAAAATAACAATTGATTCATCATTTGTCGACAAACGCCTTGAAGGAATTGTCCAGAACCAAAACCTGGAAAGATATATTCTCTAGAAAAAGATCG
>SAMEA3663241__coassemble_144_pt1 | contig 20284 bp, 14 predicted proteins | sample SAMEA3663241__metabat2_high_PE_014 | metagenome-assembled genome bin SAMEA3663241 (sample SAMEA3663241) | pig gut metagenome | biome: pig gut; feature: pig-associated habitat; material: faeces | place: China | collected 2013
TTTTATTTACAATCCTGCATAAATCCATTATTCTATTGCCATTATGATTAATCCATTGGCTCAAGAATTAAACGACGCACTCAAAGGAACTACAGCCGGCGAGTTGCTTTCTGATGTAGGTGTTAGACTTTACTTCCCTAAGGGAATCATTGCCCAGAGCGGTGAAGCCAAAAAACTCGGTCATACAGCAAACGGAACTATTGGAACAACAGTAGTAGACGGTAAACCACTTGTACTCCCTTCAATTAGAAAGTACATCAGCGGCGAACTCACTTCAGGTGAACTCGTAGGATATGCACCTACAGCTGGTAATCCAGATCTCCGCGCAGTATGGAAAGAAGAATTAATCAGAAAAAATCCTTCACTCAAGGACAAGTCATTTTCACTTCCAGTTGTAGTTCCAGGACTTACAGCCGGAATCTCATATCTTGCAGACCTCTTCCTTGATGAAAAGCACGCACTCGTTGCAGCAGATCCTTCATGGGACAATTATGTTCTCATTGCAAACGCAAGACGCAACGCAGACTTCGTTCAGTTCAAGGTTTTCAAGGACGGAAAATTCAACATCGAAGGCCTCAAGGAAACCCTCAACGAACAGGCAAAGACAGGCAGCGTCCGCGTTATACTCAACTTCCCTCAGAATCCTTCAGGATATTCTCCAACAAAGGACGAAGCAAAGCAGCTTGTTGCCATGTGCAAAGAACTTGCAGAAAAGGGAACAAAGGTAATGGTATGGTGCGATGATGCTTACTTTGGTCTCAACTACGAAGATGACATTGAACCACAGTCACTCTTTGCACACCTGTGCGACCTTCACGAAAATGTTCTCGCTGCAAAAATCGACGGACCAACAAAGGAAGACTTTGCATGGGGATTCCGCACAGGATTCATTACATTCGGTTGTAAGGGAATGACAGAAGCTCAGTACGATGCCCTCGTAAAGAAGCTTATGGCTGCAATCCGTTCTTCAGTTTCATGTGCTTCAACACCAAGCCAGTCACTCATCCTCAAGGGATACAAGGCAGGCAACATCGAAGCCGAAAAGAAGGAATTCCGCAAGATTCTTGAACGCCGCTATGCAATCGTCCGCAAGTTTGTTAACGAACACAAGAGCGACTACATTGAGCCGCTTCCATTCAACTCAGGTTACTTCATGTCATTCGATACAAAGAACATCAATGCAGAAGAACTCCGCGTAAAACTTCTTCATGAACACGGAATCGGAACAATCCAGATCGACCCACAGACACTCCGCGTTGCTTTCTCTAGCCTTGACGAAGAAAACATCGAAGTTGTTTACAACGCAATCTACAAGGTTGCAGAAGAAATGGGAAAGAACTAAAAAAAACTGAGCTGTGTCGAATTCATACCACAACACCGGGGACTTCGACACGCTCAGCCACCCTGAAATTTACTTGTGGGGCAGCCCCTTTTTTTTAATCGTTTTTTCTGCTAGAATATTTCCATGAATCTTATTGTAAAACTTGCCTGTTTTTTGGTTCCGCTTGTATTCATGTCATGTGCAAAATCAAAGGACAAGACTGTAATCATATGGACAAACAACACGGAAATCGTTTCCTACGTGGAACTCTTCAACGCGACCCACGACAAAACAAAGGCAGTGGTAGTCTACAAGAAAGAACCTGCCCGCTCCCTTCCACCATCAAAAGACGAGATCACTCCTGACATCATAATCGGACCATGGCTCAAGAACTCACTGACAAAAAAATATTTTTCTTCAACTGAGAGTCTTTTTTCGGAAAAGAGCGTTCCAAAATCCCAGTTCTATTCCAAGATACTTGAATACGGATGCATCAACAACAAGCAGTACCTCATTCCGGTCAGCTTCAATCTCAGCGCCATCATGTTCTCACGCAAAAATGAATCACTCCTTGGTAACGAACGCTATCTTGGCATCGAGCAGATCCGCAACACAGCTTCCTCATACAACCAGAAAAACAGCAAGGATGTATTCACAACGATGGGTTTTGGTCCTTCGTGGGACAAGGAATTTCTTTACACTGTCACAAAGCTATACGGAACTGCATATCAGGAAAAAGGCACAAGCTTCCTCTGGGATTCCAGCAGGCTGTCGTCGTCCATCGACATGATCAAATACTGGACCTCAACAACAAATTCGGACACCACTACGGAACAGAACTTTCAGTTCCGCTATCTTTACATGCCTACATATCGACAGGTCACATCTGACAGATGCCTCTTTGCCTACACGACAAGCGACAAGCTTTTCACACTTACGGATGCCCAGTCCTCAAGCATTTCATTCCGCTGGTTCGTTCAGAATGACATGATTCCTGTGGAAGACAACATCCTGACCATGGGCCTTTACAAGGCATCGGAGAATTCTGCACAGGCAAAGGAATTCATGAGATGGTTTCTGAAGGAAGAGACACAACAGAAACTCATCGAGCGCACCGAAAACATGAAACTAGACAGCGTGAACTTTGGTATTGCCGGCGGATTTTCTTCGATCCGCAATGTAAATGAAAAGTATTATCCTGCCTTTTACCGCCAGCTTCTGGGAAACATGCCTCCTGAGGAATACTTCACGTTGCCTAACATTCTTCCTTATCGATGGGAAAGCCTTAAGGAAAACGTAATCCTTCCATATCTTGAGGATATGACAAACACCAACGGCGCAAAAAACAACGCCTCACTGGAAGAAAGAATCACAGAGTGGACAAAACAGTTCTATTGATGAAAAGATAAAAACCGTTTTTGCTAAACTTGAGCCTTCACTTTCCGATAATGAAAGTGAGGGTAGGATCATGTATTCAAACGGAATAAATCTTAACGCAGCATCGTACAACAATGTTTTCTCTTCGTCTTCAGGACAGCTTTTTGTTCCTGTAAAGCCAAGTGCTGTAATCTATTCCCAGCTTGACTACGTACACGGAACAGCCGTAAGGAACGGTCAGAATGGAGTTCCCCTCAGCAAGGTAAGAATCCTCAACACACTCATCAACCAGCTTGTTTCAATGAAGCAGAAGACAACTTCACATTCAGATGAAGAACTTTCAGGAATGTCAGAGGAACAGAAAGACGCACTCATCAAGGAATACCAGCAGCAGATCAAGACAGCGGTGACAAACACAGCCCAGCCTTCAACTTACGGATTTGCAGGTCTCATGCCTGAAGCCGGAGCTGTAGTAAACGTCAACGCATAAATTCATCATTTCAAAGAAATCCTTAGACCAATGAATCCGGAATATACGGAACACATTTTCCCGGTACAACCTGATAGAACACACTGTCGTACCAATTCTTTTCTTTTTCTATCGTCACAACTGAAAAACAGGGAGGCTGCCCCATGCGTGGTCTTGCACAGCTTCCTGGATTCAAGGCAAAAATATTTCCGCAGGTAAGGGCACAGCCACCGACATGAGTGTGTCCATAGAACACCGCACTGCAGTCAAAGGTCGATGCAAGATTCCGCAGATCCCCGAATCCATCATAAAGTGAATATCTGTGTCCGTGGGTAAAAAGAATTCTGTGGCCTGCAACATCAATCGTGTTGTTCAACGGAACTTCAACTTCCATCAATGCGGCACCGGAATCAAGCGCCACGGTCAGAGGATATCTGTCAGGATCGTTGTTTCCTTCAACTATTCCGATTACAGCCGGAACCATTTCTGCCAGCTTTGGATCTTCGGCACATTCCGCAGAAAGCCTTGCGATGTCATTGATTCCATCTCCGCAGAAAATCATGGCGTCACAACCGGAACCAAACTGTTCGATTGCCGTCTTGAGACTGTAATAGGAACCATGGGAATCTGAAATAACGAGAATGACTGCCTTTTCAAGATCTGCGAGATTTTCTATATCTCCTGTTTTTCCAAGGAGACGCGTTGCATTCTGAACAAATGTATTCAAATTTCACTCCGAAGATTCAATTACAAAATGATTTCGTACCTGGATTCCGGTTTCACCATCCACATAGCGGTGGACTTTTCTATGACCTACGATTGACTGCACATGGGAGTGAAGTTCTCCATCGACAGGAAGTTCCGACGGAAGAAGGGCTGCATATCTGATTGCAGAAACGAGAATATTGAAGATGTCTTCATCCATCACCTGCCCCTGCTCCTCAAGATTCACACCACCGGCAGACTCATGATCAAGCACAAAACTACATGTGCCTTCCTGTCCAAGAACATCGTCCTGCGGAAAAAATGAAAAAATGCTGAAAAGAGGATTGTTGTTTCTGTCTTCGCGAATTTTGGCAAAGGTAAGATGACATCCCTCCGGAGCACCAAAAACGATTATGCCGCGCACATTGTTCTCGTCGACGATCTGCCTGAAATTTGAAATGCGGTTATGGAGGTCATCAGGAAAAACGACACACCTTACAAGGCCTCCGTTTTCAGAAAGACCATAGGCAGAAGAAATGACTTTTTTTGCTTCCGCGAGGAATTCCGAATCATTGAACCCATATCCGAAAACCACAAGAACAATGCCTTCATCGTCTGACCATTTTACTGAATGGTTCCTTTCAATTGATACGTCAGAAGGATTTATCTCTATCACATCGTCTGAATACACGACAGCAGTATCCGTGTTCTTCTTTGCACATGAAACTGAAACGAAGGCAAGCATAACCATTGCCATCTTGAACAAACATGTTTTTAAATTCATTTTTTCTTCATCCCCGTAAACTGTCACAAAATTATACCATATGATATAATTTGTGTCATGAAAAGCAAAAGAAAACAACAGCGCAAAAAAAATAGAATTTCCAATCTTCCAGGATTCATCGCACTTGTAGTGCTGACGACCACGGCAATATTTTTTTCACATTTCAACATGTTCCAGAAACTGGATTATCGTCTCTACGATTTTATTCTTGGCCTGTCGGAAGAAATTGAGACAAACGAGAAAATCGTTCTTCTGGATATAGACGACGAATCATTGGGCAGAATCGGTGCCTGGCCGTGGACCCGTGACATCATGGGAAATGTCCTGATCCGCATGAAGGAATTCGGCGCAAACAATACTGTTTTCGATATTGAATATCTTTCACCGTCTTCAAAAGGTGTAAATGACAACCTGGAAGCTACAGTAAATGAAACTTTTGCAAACGGTGAACAGCAGATTTCCCAGAGCGTCTCACAGTTCGCTGCCTCAATTGAAAATGGAGAGACAACAAAATACAATGCCCAGCAGAAATCTGCCCAGCTGGTTTCAAACCAGATAGATGGAATTCTCTATGAAATGCAGCGTGACATTACATCTGACTTTTCGATGGATTACGATGATTATTTTGCACGGTGCATACAGTTTTTTGGAGATACATCACTGACAGTGAATTTCCGAAACCTTGCAATCAAAAGAGATCCGGAAGAACTTCTTTACACCCGCAACAGATTCCTTCTGGACAATGTAGACGATCCACTGAATCTCATCCAGGCCGGAAACCTCTACAGCACAAGAGAAGAAGACGAGACCATTGAACGCAGCTTTACACCTGCCATGCACAGATTTGTTTCCCGAGGTTCCGGAGTTGGTTTCACCAATGTTGTCGTTGACAGGGACGGAATCCGTAGACGTGTCGAACTGCTCAACTACTATGACGGAAAATACGCAGCCCAGCTTGCATTCGCACCTCTCATAAAGATTCTTGACATCAAGTCCTTTGAAAGAAAAGAAAGGTCATTGATCCTTCACGACGCAAAAATTCCGGAAAGCGATGAAAGGCAGGACATAAAGATTCCTCTGGACAAACATGGCCGCATGCTCATCAACTGGATTCATTCCAATTACTACAACAGTTTCAGACATGTCCCGGTTTATATGCTCTACAACCTTGATCTTGCGGAAAAACTCATACTGGACAATCTGTTAAAAATTCAGGAGGCGGATTTGAGCAGCCTTGCAGAAGAAGATGCGGACTACCTTCTCAACGCGGCTTATTTCACGGACGAATACAAAACCCTTGTAAAGAACAAGAGCCGGATTCTCCTTAAGTGCAGGGGATTTTCAGAAGACGGAACTCCAATAAAAGGCGGTCTCAGCAATTCCGACTACAGCGTATATTTCTTCGCGAGGAAAGATTTCTTCCATAATCTAAAGGAATTCACAGATTCACTTACAACCATCCGGAATTCACAGTCAGTTCCGGAAATTGAAGAACTTGTCACCAGCGTAAACAACTTTCTCAAGGATGAAGAACTTCTACGATCAGAGCTCAAGGATTCTTTCTGTCTCATCGGTAACTGCGCAACATCCAGTACAGATCTTGGTGTCACACCTTTCATCAAGCGTTACGCAAATCTTGGAACCCACGCCAATGTCGCAAACACAATCCTCCAGCAGAAATTCATCACGGAAGTTGATTCCGTCTGGGGCGTCGCAGTCTGTTCCGTACTGATTCTTCTGATTCTGCTTTTGACCTTCAGGATGACACCTGGAAGAAAAAACCTCTTCGGACTCATCTATATAATCATTCCGCTTGCGGCCTTTGCCTGCCTCATGATCATGTTCAGGATTTATGTTCCGGCTGTAGTACCATTCCTGCTTTGTCTCACAGTATATTTCTTTCAGCTTACGATCAACTTCAGGGCAGTAAACGCCGACAAAAAATTCCTGCAGTCAACATTCGGAGCTTACGTTGCACCGGCCATCGTAAATGAGATCATCAGAAATCCGGAGTCTGCAAAACTCGGTGGTGAAAACAAGAACATAACGGCACTGTTCTCCGACGTAAAGACCTTCTCAAGTTTCACAGAGATCATCAACAACGAGGAAGGAGAAAGCAACGGAGCCGTCAGACTGGTTTCCATCCTCAATGATTACCTTGGAGCGCTGAGTGATGCCATAATGAGCTGCAACGGAACCATCGATAAATACGTAGGTGATGAAATCGTTTCGTTCTTTGGAGCTCCTGTCAATGACAGCGAACACGCATATCATTCGTGCATCGCGGCAATAAAAATGAGACAGGCAGAACAGCAGTTCAATGAGGAAAACAAGACAAAACTGCCGGTCATCGCGGAAACTGGAGAACCTTTCTATCTCCACTCTCGTATCGGAATCAATACGGGCCGCATGGTTGTAGGCAACATGGGAACAAACCAGAAGCTCAACTACACAGTCATGGGCAACAATGTAAACCTTGCTTCTCGTCTGGAAGGTACAAACAAAGCATACAACTCATGGATCATCTGTTCGGATTCAACATGGAAAGAGGCTGATTCAGGAATCCATAAAGGTGAAATCATTTCAAGAAAGCTTGATTATGTGCGGGTTGTAAACGTCAACAAGCCGGTTCAAATCCACAACATCCTTGGCCTCAAATCAGAGCTTGGTGCAGACCAGATAGAAGCCGCAGCACTTTTCAATGAAGGTATGAAATTCTACCTGAATGGATGCAATACACCTGAATTCCAGAAAAGCGTAGAAGATCTCAAGACTGCATATGCATATTTCAAGAAGGCCAGGGACTGCTATCCTTTGGACGGATCTTCGGAAGTATTCATGAAACGCTGTTCAACATTCATCAAGAAAGGAATACCACCTGTCTGGGATGGTGTTTATACAATGAAGCAAAAATAAAATGCCAGAAAAAACAAAGGTAAAAGCTTATACCATGGATATGACAGAAGGACCTGTTTTGACAAAGATCCTTATGTTCTCCATTCCACTCATGTTCTCAAGTGTACTGCAGATTCTGTTCAATGCCGCGGACATTGTTGTTGTCGGAAAATTTGTCGGAGATACTGCACTCGCCGCTGTCGGTTCCAATTCTGCACTGATAAATCTTGTTACAAACCTTTTCATTGGACTTTCCATAGGTGCCAATGTCATAGTCGCAAGATATTTTGGCGGCAAGCAGGATGAGAACACAAGCATAGCCGTGCACACATCAATAGCCCTTGGCTTCATCAGCGGAATCATACTCACCTTGATCGGAATCATAGGAGCTCCTTTTTTCCTGCGTATAATGCTCACGCCGGAAGATGTTCTTCCACAGGCTGTCCTTTACCTCCGCATTCTTTTTGCAGGCATCACAAGCATGATGCTTTACAATTTTGGCAGTGCGGTTCTCAGAGCCGTAGGTGACACAAAACGTCCTTTGTACTTTCTTCTTCTCGCCGGAATCATAAACGTCATTCTGAATCTTTTCTTTGTCATTGTGCTCAAAATGTCTGTTGCCGGAGTAGCCCTCGCTACAATCCTGTCGCAGGCCCTTTCATGCGTACTGGTCCTCTGGTGCCTCACTAAAGAAGACAGTGCCATAAAACTGAATTTCAGGAAGATAAGGATCAACAAGATAAAATTCATTCAGATACTGAAGATTGGACTGCCAGCCGGATTCCAGGGAGTTGTTTTCGCCCTCTCAAACACAGTCATCCAGTCATCGGTAAATTCATTTGGTTCAGTAGTAATGGCTGGCAGTGCCGCCGCACAGAACATCGAGGGCATTGTCTATTTTGCGATGAATTCCTTTTACCAGGCATCAATCACTTTCACAAGCCAATGTTATGGTGCAAAAAAGTTCGCAAGAATAAACAGAGTCCTTGCCATGTCCCTTCTCTGCGTTGTTGCCGCCGGTCTCATATGCGGCCATGGACTTTTGTTTTCAGGCTACAGGATCCTTGGCATATTTTCATCAAATTCCCAGGTCATCGTAGCTGGAATGAACCGTCTGTCGGTCATTCTATCCACATATTTTCTTTGCGGAATAATGGATGTTCTTGTAGGGGCACTGCGCGGCATAGGCTACTCCGTGCTCCCGATGGTGGTTTCCCTGGTCGGCTCATGTCTCCTGCGGCTTCTGTGGCTTGCGACTGTCTTCCAGATGGAACGGTTCCATACGACTACGACTGTCTATCTTTCATATCCGATTTCATGGGCCATAACCCTCAGCGTCCATGCTGTCTGCTTTGCAGTCCTTAGAAGAAAACTGGAAGACAAATAAAAAACGCCCGCGGACTTGCGGGCGAATCGTTGGTGCTCAAAGTATAATTCGCGCCAGCGAATTATACTTTGAATTGATCTACCTGGGCACCGATTTCAACAATGGCATCTGCCATCTGCTGTGAAATGCCGGAGAGAGCAGCTCCTGTTTCATTGATCTTTGTTGCACCTGTCGTCATTTCATCCATTCCGCTCTTCATGCTTGTTGTAGCATCCTGGAGATTTCTGATTTCTTCAAGAATAGCCTTGTTACCTTCAGACATTTCTTCAGATGCATTCTTAACCTGTGCGGAACTGTCATTCATGTGTCCGAGAGCTTCAGAAATCTGCTTTGATCCTTCTGCCTGTTCGTCCATTGCATTCTTGATTTCCTGAACAAGGTTGCTTGTATCATTCATTCCGCTTGAAACGAGAGCGAATGTTTCTGCAGCATCCTTAGAAACATTAACGATGTCTTCGATATTTGCAGCAATCTTCTGCAGCTGGTCACCGATTGTCTTTGTCTGTTCAGAAGATGTCTCTGAAAGCTTACGGATTTCATCGGCAACAACAGAGAATCCCTTACCTGCTTCACCGGCGTGTGCGGCTTCGATTGCGGCATTCATGGCGAGAAGGTTTGTCTGTTCTGCAATTGAAGAAATGACAGAGTTTGCTTCCTGAAGAGCTTCAGATTCACTTGCGATTGTAAGGATCTTTGAGTTGACGTCTTCCTGTTTCTGAACACCTTCCGTAGCCTTGTTTTCAAGTTCACGGAACGATGTAGCCATTCTTGAAACAGAATTGTTTACACTGTTGATGTTTCCGATCATTTCCTCTACAGCACTTGCAGCCTGAGTAACACTTGCGCTCTGACCTTCAATCATGCGGTTGAGAGATTCAATGTTAGAAGCGATCTCGTTAACCGCACCTGCTGTCTGGTGTACGCTGTCAGACTGTGCATTGATGCTGTTGCCCATGCTTTCAATATTGGCGATGATCTGAGTAATCGATGCAGAAGTATCTTCTGTAGAAGCTCTAAGGTCGCTGCCCGAACGGTCAAGTTCATTCTTGGAGTTCTTCATTGTTGAAACAATACCCTGGAGCTTTTCAGAGAACTTATTGAAGCCCTCAACAACACGACCGATTTCATTGTTGTTCTTGCCCTTGAGTTCAATTCTTCTGGTAAGGTCTGCATTACCTGTTGCAATTTCATTGATTGCCTTCTCAACAATTGTAAGCGGACGCATTACGCTGTTGATGAGCAATCCGATGATGACAAGAAGAACAGCTGCCGAAATGATGCTGAATGTGACGATGAGTTTTGCAGTAGCATTTGATGTCGCAAAAACCTCTTCACTGTTCATTGCAAAAGTCATGTACCACTTTGTGTGTTCAACAGGTGAATAGACGAGCATCATTTCCTCAGGAAGTTTTTCATAGAATACTGTTGTCTTGCCGCCAAAAGAATCAATGAGGGAATCAATTCTTGCTGAATTAACTTTGTCATTGCGTGCAAGCTGAATGCTGTCCATGTTTCCAGATGTAGCAATTGGGTTATGATCAGATGAATAAAGTGTACCGACACCTGTCTTTCCAATATGAACATCGTCAACAATGTGGCTCAAGTGTTCGATAAGGATAACGGCACAGAAGAAACCGATTCTGTCTCCGTCTACATCAACCGGACGGCAAACATGGAGAACTGACAATCCTGTTGTCTTTGATGCAACAGGATTGTCCACATAGAAGTCCTTCTTCTGAACCATGATTGCCTGATAGTAGTCGCGGTCCTTAACATTTGTATGCGTCATAATGTCCGAATCGAAGTTACCGTTTTTATCTACGAATGCAACATAGTCAAAATCTGAAGGACGAATGTCTGCATTGTTCTGAAGCCATGCAACAATCTGAGCAGGGTCCTTTGTCCTGTTGACCTGATTCTTTGTATAAGTCGCAAGTTCAGAATTATATTCGTCGATTTTTGCCGTAATTTCTTTACTGAAAAGTTCAGTCATTACTGAGTAAGAATTTTCAGCTGTCTTCCTCATTTCGTTTTTTGTATAATTTGAAATTACCAAAAGCTGAATTGCATTAAGTACGATAAAAGCAACAGCGATGGTAAGTAAAAGCTTAATTACAAGCTTGCCGTTTTTTTCTTTCTTTTCCATGGCAGATAAATCTCCTGATTTTCAGTAGTTCTATAAAGGATGGCCTCTGGATTTTTTTTCAGAAGCTCCCTCAATAGTAACCCTTTATATTGTCGGCCATTTTACTCCAATTTTCAACAAAAAATTAAAAAATCTCCAACCTACTTTCGTAATGAATAGTATTCATAAGACAGGCGGAACTATTCACGGCGGACTTGTCTTTGTTCCGGCTGTTTTGCAATTTTAAGGAAAATTTAGTATCTTCTATAAATACAAAGATTTTTTTAGGGGATCATCATGGCAAAGAAACCTACACCTATCACATTGCTCTGCGGATATCTCGGAGCAGGAAAAACAACTCTCATGAACCAGGTTCTTTCCAATCAGGAAGGATATAAAGTTGCAGTCATCGTCAATGACATTGGCGAAGTAAACGTTGATGCAAAACTCATTGCTGATGGAGCAAAGATCACAGACACAACAAGCATCGTTCCTATGACAAACGGATGCCTCTGCTGCACCCTCAAGAGCGATATGGTCAAGAACATCGAAAATCTCATCAAGAGCGGAAAATTCGACTACATCATGATCGAAGCTTCCGGCGTATGTGAACCAATGCCAATCGCCCAGGAACTTGAACTCATCAAAAACGGAAAGCTTGACAACGTTGTCGGCGTTGTTGATGCCGCACGTCTTGTTGATGAATTTGCAGGCGGTGACAAACTTCTCGCAAAGGAAGCAATGGGAGAAGAAGACATCGAAAGCCTCCTTGTTCAGCAGATTGAATTCTGTTCGACACTTATCATCAACAAGAAGGATCTTGTAACGGAAGACCAGTTCAAGAAAGTTCGCAAGGTAATCGAAGTCCTCCACCCTGGAGTAAACATCATCGAAACAGACCACGGCAAGGTTGAAGTCTCAAAGATCATGGGAACAGGTTCCTTTGAATTTGATTCGGTCTATGCAAGCGCCGGATGGTGCAAGCACCTTGAAGAAGACGCGGTAGAGGATGATCATGACCACGACGAGCATGAACATCATCACCACGACCATGATCACGATGAACATGAACACCACCACGATGACGACCACGAGCACAATCCTGCTCACGGAGAAGAAGGACATCACTGCGATGAACACTGTCACCATCACCACCACCACGAGCACAAGCACGAAGGTGAAAGCGAAGACGAATACGGAATCGGTACATTCATCTACTACCGCCGCAAAGCCTTTGACCGCCAGAAGCTGGACGAATATGCAAACAAGTGGCCACGCAACATCATCCGCTGCAAGGGCTTGATGTGGTTCAGCGATGAACCTGAAATGGCCTGGGTATTTGAGACTTCAGGACGCCAGATTTCCGCAGGCTACAGCGGACAGTGGGTTGCCGCATGTCCTGCAAAGGAACAGAAGGAAATCCTTGAAGCAAATCCAAAGATCAAGGAAGAATGGGACGAGACTGTGGGTGACAGAATGATCAAGCTCTGCGTCATCGGCCAGAACCTTGACAAGGCAAAGATCAGCGCAGAACTGGATGCCTGCCTTGCTGATTAGAAAAAAAACCAGGACCCCTGAAATGGCAGCGCAGCTTCAAGCCGCGTAGTCGAAGGGTCGTCTTTTGACGATCATTTTTTTTACTTACATAATCTTGAATTCCTCCTCATTTGATATAGAATGGAAAGCATGAAAAGCATCAGATCAATCATAGTTACATGTATCGTGCTGCTTACCCTTGTTGTAAGCGCAGTATTTTTTTCATTATCCAATAGATTCGCACACTACACACTTGAGAAGTCCCTTGAGTCCACTCTGGGAAATCTTGCAGACACTGTAGCCGCAGAAATCACCGAACAGAACGAAAAGCAGTTCAAGGCGTTGAGGGCAATCGCAGCCCTTCCTTACATCAAGGACAGCAGCAACGACTTCTTTGAAAGGCAGAAGAACCTTGACGAAGTTGCCCACGCAGATCCAACCTTCATCGGACTGAGCATCACCGACGCCGAAGGAAATTCCTTCAAGGAAGAAGTGAACAGAATGATCAACTTCTCCGAGCGTCCATATTTCAAGGCAGCCATCAAGGGTCAGGAATATATCTACGGCCCACTTTTCAACAAGATCACAAATGCCCTTGCCCTCTTCTATTCAGTGCCTGTAGTGAATGAAAAAGGTAAAATCGAAAACATCCTCTTCTCCGCTGTAAACGGTGACATACTTTGCAACACCTGCAAAAGAATAAAGGTTGGAAAAGACGGCTACCCGATCATCGTTGACCGTGCGACAGGATGCACTATCGGTGACGTTGAGATCAAGAATGTCGTAAACATGCAGAAAATGCAGGAAGCCGCTTCCGAAGATCCTGCCATGGCTGAATTCGCAGAGCACATCAATAAAGTCTATGCCGGTGAAAGCGGATTTGCAGTCTACAATTTTGGCGGCAAGAAGGTAATGTCCTATTGCCCTATTGAAGGAACAACCTGGTCTGTAATTGTGCAGGCACCATACGAAGACTTTTCGGAAACCCTCAACATGATGAGCACTGCCATGATCATCTGCGCATTCATAATGATTGCCATCGGTATTGTCATCGCACTTCTTGTCGCAAGAGCCCTCATGCCTTTGAAGGCAGTTGGCAAAGCAATCAATGAAATTGCCAGCGGAAACGCAGACCTTACAAGAAGAGTCAAGATAAACAGCCGCTACAAGGAGATTTCCGGTGTTTCAAACGGATTCAATGCCTTTGTGGAAAAGCTCTATGTAATCATTGCTTCCCTCAAGAATTCTAAAAATGATCTTACTACAGCCGGAACAGATCTCACAGCCGGAACCCAGGACACCCAGAACAGCATCAAGGAAATCATCGGAGCGATTGATTCAATCAAACAGCAGATTGAAATTCAGTCCGGATCTGTCAGCGAGACAGCTGGTGCCGTAAACCAGATTGCCGGCAACATCGATTCTCTTGAAAAGATGATCACAAACCAGGCAAACGGTGTCAACCGCGCATCTACTTCAATAGAAGAAATGGTAAAGAACATTGCCGGAGTAAACTCAAACGTCGAGCTCATGGCAAGAAGCTTCAGGGAACTTGAATCAAATGCCTCTGACGGAATGACAACACAGCAGGACGTCAACGAAAAGATCAAGCAGATTGAAGAACAGTCAATGATGCTTCAGGAAGCCAATGCTACAATTTCTTCCATCGCGGAACAGACAAATCTTCTTGCCATGAATGCTGCGATCGAAGCTGCCCATGCAGGAGAAGCCGGAAAGGGATTCTCCGTTGTTGCAGACGAAATCCGTAAGCTTTCTGAGACTTCAACTTCCCAGTCAAAATCAATCGGAGATGAACTCCAGCACATTAAGGAATCCATCGAGGAAGTTGTATCAGCCTCATTTGAAGCAAACAAAAACTATGAGGCAATGAGCGAAAGTCTCAAAAAAACCGACAGCCTCGTACAGAGCATCAGAAACGCCATGGCTGAACAGAGTTCCGGCTCACAGGAAATTCTCAATGTACTCCGAGAAATGACGGACAGTACTTCAGAAGTAAAACTTGCATCCCGTGAAATGTCAGAAGGAAACAAGCAGATCCTTGACCAGATCAAGAACCTGCAGAATGCAACCGGAAACATCAATGATGCAATGAGCGGTATTTCAGCAAGTGCCTCCCACATCAGTGAAACCGGCAATGCCTTGAGCGGAGTTTCTGACATGATGACAGAAAACATCATGAAGATCGGAAAAGAAATCGACGAATTCAAAGTCTAGGTTTTAAAAACGCCCAGGCCCCCTAAGCAAGCCCAGGACCCCTGAAATGGCAGCGCAGCTTCAAGCCGCGTAGTCGAAGGGTCCATTTTTTCTTTTGCCCCCCCCTTGCACAAATTCCTACAATAAATAAAATTCACCTTATGAACCTTCTATCAATCAGCGGACTTGCAAAACTCAGCCGCGAAAACTATCTATTTACGGATGTAACATTTGGACTCAACGAAGGGGACAAAGCTGCCCTCATCGGGCGCAATGGAACAGGAAAATCAACACTCCTCAACACAATCGCAGGAGTCCTTGAACCTGACAGAGGAACCGTCGTCATCAACAAGGAAGCCGGAGTTTCATTTCTTCCGCAGAATCCGGTATATGACAAAAATGATACAATCCGCGACCACGTATTCAAGTCGGACAGTCCAAAACTCAAGGTCATCCGCGATTACGAAGACATCTGCCTCAAGCTTGAAGATTCAATATCAGACAGCGTGCAGAAAAAATTCGATGAGCTTACGGTAAAGATGAATGCCGGCGACCTGTGGAACTACGAGGCTCAGGTGAAGTCAATTTTAAGCACACTGGGCATCAACGACATGGACCGCAAGATGGGGGAACTTTCAGGCGGAATGATAAAGAAGGTCGCCCTTGCCCAGGTTCTTGTAGAGGACACAAAACTCCTTCTGCTTGACGAGCCTACAAACCACCTTGACATAAGCACAATCTGGTGGCTTCAGAACTACCTTGCGGAAACAAAACGGTCCGTATTGATGGTAACCCACGACCGCTACTTTCTTGATGCTGTCTGCAACAACATATATGAACTGGACCGCAACCGAGTAAAGCTTTATGTGGGCAACTATTCCACATACCTTGAAAAAAAAGAAACAGAAGCAGAAATTGAGGCAAACACGGAACGCCGCATAGAATCGGTTCTCCGCTTTGAAAGGGACTGGCTGCGCCGTGGTCCATGCGCCCGCGGAACAAAAGCAAAGGCAAGAATCCAGCGCGACATGGCTTTGATCAACCGCGAGAAATTCCAGGAAGACAAGGGATTTACATTTCATGTTGAAGGCCGCCGTCTTGGAGGAAAAGTTCTTGAACTCCACAACATCACGAAAAACTACGAGAAGGGATTTGCCGAAAGCGCACAGTTAAAAACCGGCAGCCATCCTGTCCTGAAGAATTTCTCATACACCTTCAACAAAGGTGAGAAAATTGGAATCTTCGGAGACAACGGAAGCGGCAAGACTACTTTGCTCAACATCATCACGGGTAAAACCCAGGCAGATGAAGGAACAGTCGTAAAAGGAGACAACACCTTCCTTGCCTATTATGAGCAGAATCCGGTTTTTGAAAACACAAACCTTACGGTTCTTGAATACATAAAGGAAGCTGCCGACATCATGAAGACTGCAGACGGAACAATCCTGAGCGCAGGTCTTTTTCTCGAACAGTTTGGCTTTGAAGGCAGAATCCAGCACAGCGCCGTCAGCACCTTGAGCGGTGGAGAAAGAAAGAGGCTCTACCTTGTCCGACTTTTGATAAGCAATCCAAATTTCATCATCCTTGACGAGCCGACCAATGACTTTGACATCTTCACCATGAACATACTTGAAAAATTCCTTCTGGACTTTGGCGGATGCCTTTTGATTGTAAGCCACGACCGATACTTCATGGACAAGGTAGCGGACACAATGTTCGTGCTGGAAAACGACGGAAGCGTCTCGGGATTTGTCGGCAAGTGTTCTGAATACATCGACTACCGCGAGGAAAAACGTGCGGCAGAAAAAGAAGCAATGAAGGCGCAGGTTGCGGCAAGCAAGGCAGTGGAGGCGGCCAACGCCAGTACAAGCGTCCAGTCCGCAGATGCATCCGCTGCTGCCCCGGAAAAGAAACGCAGAATGACATTCAAGGAACAGAAGGAATTCGAGGAACTTGAAAAGAACATTGCGGAATGGGAAGAAAGGAAAGGATGGCTTGAGGTGGCCATGGGGGACAGCGATTATGCAAAGGCCCAGGCCGCCGGCAAGGAATATTCAGAAATAGAAGAAAAACTTACCGCAGCCTACACCCGATGGGAAGAACTTGCAGAACTGCAGTAAATAATTTTTCTGAAGCTACTGTCTGCACTTTGCAAGATATTTTTTCAACTCGTTCAGATAATCCTCGCCCGTTTGGGAGAGGATTATGTTTTTTTTGATCACATAACCAATTTCCATCTTGCTGTTTTTGTTTTCCCTGTCAGACTCAAATGGAACCGCTACAAAATCTCCACCATTCAATTCCTGACATATGATTCCAGAGCACAATGTGTAGGCATTCAGACCGACCATAAGGTTCAAGTTGGTGGCACGATCTGTAGTCTTTATCATTTTAGGATATTCGTTTTCCGTAAGAATTTCTTCCGCATAATAAAAAGCCGACGAAGCATTCTGATCAAAACTAAGGCACGGATAATCCTTCAGCTGTTCAAATGAAATTGATTTTTCCTTTGCGAGGGGATGTTTTTTCCACAGATAGACATAGGCATCACATGTAATGAGTTTTTCAAAAACCAGATCATTGGAATTGAACAGTTTTGTCATTGCCTTGCGGTTGAAATCGCTGAGAAATAGAATTCCGATCTCGCTTCTACCGGTAGAGACATCCTCGATTATTGCAAGGGTTCTCGTTTCATTGATGGCAAATTCATATTCCGTCGTATCGAATTTTTTCACCATCTCCACGAAAGATTTTACGGCAAAGGAATAATGCTGGGTAGAGACTGCAAAATGCTTTTTTCTTTTTGATTTACCGGCATCTCCAAAGCGTTCAAGAAGATTGTCATACTGGGCATAGATCTGTCTTCCATACTGGATGAATTCCTTTCCTTCAGAAGTAAGGGTTATTCCCTTCGAAGATCTGTTGAAAATCGTGATGTTGAATTCATTCTCAACGTCTTTGATTGCGGCCGTAAGTGATGGCTGGGAAACATAAAGGATTTCCGCCGCCTTGTTGATGGAACCTGTTTCTGAGACACCGATGATATATTTTAGCTGTTGAATTGTCATATGTTTTTCTATCTGATTTTTACGTTGACTCTTTCGTATCCGAATCCCTTTACCGTTGCGGTAACAAGTTCAACAAGATGCTGATCTGCTTCCTTAAGGAGCCCGCGGCGTTCAGCAGAAAGAGCAAAGTCCGCCATGGCAGTTTCTATCTCACTGAAAATTTCCTGCGTTGTAATAGGAACAAAGATGCTCTTGCGTTCATCAAAAACTTCCTGGGAAACAAGAGTATTATCAAGGATCTCACAATGGGGAATCGTGATGTCCACTTCAGTTCCGTTTTTATTTGTCTCTATGACTGCATCAGAAATTTTCTCAACCCCGATTCTGATCACGCCTGAATACTTTATGATGGCATAGGATTTTGCGATTCCGCCTACTCCGGATTTTTTTATGCATACAAGATCGCTGTAAGTATTTTTCAGCGTGGTAAGTTCCGCAACATGAAGAACCTGATTTGTCACAGCCTGATGGGTCTTTTCTATCCTTTCTTTGGCTAGCTTGAAATAAGCCATGATTCCAAAGCCAGCGGCAAAGGAAACTACAAGGACAGCAATGATGATCCTGATTTTTGAAGCCAGTGGGATTTTTTTCCCCGATGATCTTTTTTGTGTTTTCATAGGCAAAGTATATCATGAAATGGAATCGGTTGCTTGTTTTTACGTTGATTTTTCATTATTTTAAAGTAGAAAATCAATCCATTTTTTTTGAGGACAACAATGAATCTTGTAGACTTTGACGGAAACGAAGTTTATCTCAATACACAAATGACCCCGGACGTTTTTGCAAAAACAAGATTTGCGGAAAAAATCCACGAAAAAGGTGTTCTTGCTGAACTCAAAAACGGCAGATGGAACTATGAACCGTGGAGCTTCACCGACACCCTGGAAAAAGACGGATACATTTATCTCCATGGAACGGCTTTCAGCGGAACAACCGCAGACAGAATCCTGAGTTCCGCCTGTGAAGAAAAAATCCACGACACAGCAAAGGCAATCTGCAGTGCCCTGGAAGGTGGTTTAAAAATAAAAGCTCCACTTTCAAACATAGGCTGTGGCGGCATGATCCTTTCCGATGATCTCAATTCCATTCTTTTTCTTCCATATAATTTTTTCACGACAGCTTCCATGTCTGCAGGCGACGAGGAATTCAGCCTCATGAACGGAATCTACATCAACCAGAACGGCAACAGGGAAACGGCCATTGCTTTCACCCAGGCAGTCCTTGTCTACAGAACTCTGGCCGGAACTTTCCCATTTGAAGAAAAAAACACAAAGCAAAGACTTCTGGACATAGCGGATTCAAACTACAAGGTTTTAAGATGGACCGTTGCAAACGCACCTAAAAGACTTTGCGACTTCACGGAAAGGGCATTTGCAGGGAAATACGTTTCCTACCCAAAAGAAGAATTCGAGTCATACAAAAAAGTTCAGGTCTCACAGAGTGATCTTGAGAAATTCAACATGAAGGCCAGGGCTTATTTTGACAGAAAGAAAAACCGCGTAACCTCCAAAAGATTCATCAGGGCAAAGCAGACTGTGATTCTTTTCGCAGCAATGGCAGTTGGTGTCGTTTCTCTGATCGCAGGCAACCTCTACAAAACGTCACAGGAAAAACCGACAAGCAGAAGTCTTGATTCCCGGCAGACCGTTGAAATGTTCTACGCCGCAACCAGCAATCTTCTTGTTGATGCAGCCCGAAACTGTTCCGCAAAATCCATGGAGGGGCGTATATCGGTCATAAGCAACGCATTTGTCACATCGCGTACAAGAAGCATGTACAATACAGCAACACAGACTGTTAATCCTTCCGCCTGGTTCATACAGAACAAGACAAGACAGAACATCTATGGCATCACGAATTTCCTCATCGACGGAACTGAAGCAAGCCTTCTTGTTGAAGGCCCGCGTAAAAACACAAAGCCTCAGGCCATAACTAAAGAAGATGGACTCACACTTAAAGATGGAGATGAAAAATCCTACACGGTGGAATTCCAGCTTCTTGATACAAGTGGCGAGGATTTTCTTGGAGTAGTCTACCACAAGGAAAAAGTCACGCTCCTTTATGCCAAAGACAGATGGATCATCTCTTCCATAGAAACGGTTCAGGTGGAACCACAGGAATTCAAATTCTCCGAGTTCACCACAGACTACGAAAATGTCATGAAGAAAAACAGCACGGAAAAGGAGGATGTACTTTTTGCATGCAGGGCTTTGGCAGAAAAATACAATTTCATCCCAACTGAGCACGAAATCGACGAGGGCTATCTATATTTGAAACGTGTCAGTGTTTTCAATTTTGAAGACTAGATTGTCTGGAGAAGAACATCCGCAACGCCGGCAATAAGGAATAGAATTTTTCCGGCTTTTCAATATGACAAATTTACACTTTTTGTCATATTGACAT
>SAMEA3663241__coassemble_146_pt1 | contig 20036 bp, 13 predicted proteins | sample SAMEA3663241__metabat2_high_PE_014 | metagenome-assembled genome bin SAMEA3663241 (sample SAMEA3663241) | pig gut metagenome | biome: pig gut; feature: pig-associated habitat; material: faeces | place: China | collected 2013
GAAGAAATGGAAAACTTCATCAAGACAAACATCAACTGTCCTGTATGTGGAAGCAAGGAAAAGAAATATACAGCAGTTCGCGAATTCAACCTTATGTTCAAGACATACCAGGGTCCAATTGCTGATGAATCACACCTCATCTACCTCCGCCCGGAAACATGCCAGGGTATCTTCACAGACTTCAAGAGCATCGTTCAGTCAAACCGCATGAAGATTCCTTTTGGTGTTGCTCAGGTTGGTAAGTCATTCCGCAACGAAATCATCTTCAAGAACTTCATTTTCCGTACAGCTGAATTTGAACAGATGGAAATGGAATATTTCTGCAAGCCAGGTACAGAAGACGAAACTTTTGAACGCTGGAGAAAGGATCGCTGGGCATTCTACCTCAAGTACGGTATTCCGGAAGCACAGCTCAAGTGGCACCACCACGACAAGCTTGCTCACTACGCAAAGGATGCTTACGACATCACATACAACTTCCCGATTGGATTTGAAGAAATCGAAGGAATCCACTCAAGAACTGACTTTGACCTTTCACAGCATCAGGAATACTCAAAGAAGGATATGGCATACATCGACCAGGAAGATGGCAACAAGAAGTACATTCCTTATGTAGTTGAAACATCTGCCGGTCTTAACCGCAACTTCCTCATGTTCCTCTGTGAAGCATACGAAGAACAGAATGTAGCGGAAGCTGGACAGCCGGAAGACTACAGAACAGTTCTCCACCTCCATCCAAAGCTGGCACCAATTACAGTTGCAGTTCTCCCTTTGATGAAGAAGGACGGACTTGCTGAAAAGGCAAAGGAAATCCAGAACATTCTTAAGGAAGATTTCGTAACTGACTACGACCAGAGCGGAACAGTCGGTAAGCGTTACCGCCGCCAGGATGAAGTTGGTACGCCATTCTGCGTAACAGTTGACTACGATACACTGGACAGTGCAAGTGCAAACTTCAACACAGTTACTGTCCGCAACCGTGACACAATGGCACAGGAACGCGTTAAGCTTGATGAACTTACCGGTTACATCTTCAACCAGATTAAGAACTACAACAAGTAATCAATAATTAATAATTCATAATGCATGATTGGTTTTTCCGGTTATGTGTTATGAATTGATGGAGTCTCTAAAAATTGCAATTTTTAGAGATGCCCTTAAATATGGGGGTTTCAGTAATTATGAATTGTGCATTCATAATTATGAATTGTGTTTATGGAATTCATTTCACTTGGAAAATCAAATCTTCTTGTTAGCAAAAACTCTTTTGGAGCAATGAGCCTTGACTGCAAGGAAATAGAAGCTTTTGGAGACGAGGCCGATGAAAAGGCATGCGGTATCGTGCACCACGCCTATTCCGGCGGAATGAATTTTTTTGATATCAGCCATTCAAGACCGGTCTGTGAGAAACGCCTGGGTGCTGCCCTCCACGGCATAAGGCATAATGTCATACTGGCGACAAAAACTTCAGGCCAGACTGCAGCAGAAATCCGTCATGATCTGAACGAGAGCCTTGATGCGCTGGAATCTGACTATATCGATCTATATCAGATTGAAAATCCCCTTGTCGTTCCGTTGAAGGATGGAAAAGACGGCCTATATAATGAACTTCTCACATTGAAAGACAAGGGAATCATCCATCACATTGGAATCGCTTCAGAAAATTATGAACTTATAAAGGAAGCTGTTGAATGCGGATTATATGAGACGGTTCAGTTTCCATTCAGCATGATTTCTTCAGATGAAGTTGTGGGTCTTGTAAAGCTCTGTGAAAAAAATGATGTCGGTTGCATTGCCATGCAGCCTCTTAACGGTGGAATCGTCAACAACATTCCGCTTGCTTTTGGTTTTTTCCAGCAGTTTGAGAATGTAGTTCCTGTTTGGGGAGCTCACACTGATGAAGAGCTGCAGCAGATTCTTTATTTCAACGAACATCCACCGGTAATAGATGATGAATTTAAAAAAGAGGTGGAAAACGTCCGCCTCTTCTTCAATTAAGTTTCCTCAAAAAGTTTTCATAATTTGACTAATTTGTAGTCTCTCCCAATGCGGCCTTCAGATCATTGGTTTCCTGTTCTGTCATTACGCGGATGATCTTGAGCATTTCTTCATCTGTCTGAACTATCTTTGCTGAGCCGTCTGTGTTGATTCCTCCGATGATTTTTACGATAGGATTCTTTGGACTTGCAGGTGAAACGTCAATTACCTGTCCGACTTTGCCGTTTGCAAGATATACATAGGCACCGATAGGGTAGAGCGAGACACTGTACAGCAATGCTTTTACGACTGTATCATCGTAAAGGTGGTTCGAGTTCTTAAGCATTTCAATCATGCCTTCATAGGTAGTACGGGCTTCCTTGAAATGACGTGGAGCTGTAATAGCCTCATATGAACATGCAACGGCAATGATTTTTGCATACGGAGAAATGTTTCCGCTGCGAAGGTGTCTAGGATAGCCGGAACCAGTTTCACGCTCGTGATGGTCAAGGACTCCAAGCTGGATTGTGAGAGGAAATCCTGCAGCTTTTACGATGTTGTATCCAATGACAGTATGTGTTGCCATCTGCGATTTTTCAGCAGGTGTCAAAGGTTTGTCATTCATGTAAAGCTGAGGAGGCAGACGGATCTGTCCAATCTCATGAAGAATACATGCAACCGTAAGTTCAATGAGTTTTTCATAAGGCATTTTGAGCTGAAGCCCGATTACAATTGCAAGTACGGCAGTTCTCATGCTGTGGCTTATGAGGAAGTTTTTGTTGCGTGCTTCGTAGCTTGGAGAAATTCTGAGGATGAATTTTTTTGTTTCTCTGACAAAGTTGCACAGTTCAAGAGCTTTTTCATTAAGTTCCGGTTGTGAGATTGTTTTGTGGGTTGAATACTTCGTGTAAACCTGATTTATGAAATTCATGAACTTTTCATAAGTCTTTTGTGCGGCTTCCATGTACTTTGTGTCTTCCTCTTCCGACATTGGAAGATCACTTCTTGCTCCGACAGAAAACTTGAGGGCTTCATCTGAAGCTCCCGGATTATGTGTCGAAAGATATGCTGACAAAGAAGTCTGAGCCTGCTTTGTTGTACCTTTGAAAACTTTCGTAACGCTTTGAGCACCCTGTGCTGGAGATGACGGAGCAACCGTATCGTCAAAAGCTGAAAGATCCACACTTTCTGATGTCTTGAATTTGTCCGGAATCTGATCCTGGGGAATTGAACTGGATTCGTCATCTACTCCAAACTCTGAAAGGTCTACAGATTCTGTCTTGCCAAGATCGAGCTTCTGTTTCTGTGAGAGTCCATTTGCTGCGTTTGGATTTGCTGCCTGTGGTGCGGAAGCTTTTGGTTCCGGGCCGTAAACTTCCTTGAATCCCCATTTTACCAGTGCTGAAAGCTGGTTCTGTGTGATTGGACATGGAGGAACTGCAATTAAAAACATCTTGTCCAACGTTACAGGTGAACTGAAATGAGTATTTGGTTTGATATCAGCAATCTTTATTGTATTCATATTATTCCCCGTCATATTATCGGCATGAGGATTAATAATGATAATATTTTTTTTACATTATATTTATGTGAGAAGACAGTTTAAAAAATGAAAAGGCCAAAGCCTAAAACTTCTTTGACCTTTCCTCATGGAGATTTTATAAAGCAAACTTAGTTGCATACTGTGGTCTCATCTCTTACACAGGCGTCTGGATGTCTTTCTTTTGAAAAGAACCGTCTGTATAATTCTATCACAGCACGCTTATATTATCGGTTCTGAATTTTAAAAACTTGAGAAGAATCTATTAAATAGTTTTACGGATGAAAGAATCTGTGTGTAGATGAGTTTTGAATACTGTATCGGATACATTTCTTTTTCGAATTCGTTTCCACACGGAATCTCTTTTGCCATTTTGTCCAGCTGACGTTTTGTAGGAAACACGAGGGAAGCGGAATTTTTTGCATCGGAATTCAAGATATGATTGTCAATGTCTGAGAGTATGTCTAGAGACTGTCTTATTTTTGTCCTGTCCCTTAGTGCCTTTGATGTGATGTCGATGCCTTTCTTTGCAAGGTTTTCCAGCTCTACAAGATCTTCTGAAAATTTTTTCTTCATTGATTCAAAAAGCAATTTGTCAGGGAGGGAACTTCTGTTTCTTTCTGCATTGGCAAAGAATTCTTTCTTTTCATTTTCAATGACCGGGAATTCCAGGAAGCTGGAGATGGAGAAAATTTCGATTCCCTTGATGGCCAGGCTTTCCGGTGTAAGTGTGAAAGTCTCAGTTCCGTAGCTGCGCGACTGGGTGCATTGTGTCTCAAACCACCAGGAGAAAAGTCTCATTCTTTTGTCCGTAATGATGTCATTGCCGTTGTAGTCTTTTTCAATCGTCGGATTAGCACTGAACAAGGCTGCTGAATTTGCCGTTTCCGATGTCTTCGTTCTGGAACTTTCCGCATGAGCCTTTTCCTCAAATTTTGATCCGCGGATGTGGGTTTCTTTTCCCGGGTACCCAAGATCCATTCCGGCCATGAAGATCTTGGATGCTTTGCAAAGCCGTGCAAAGTCCCATGCACTTGTGGTGACGCTTCCTCCCGCTGCAAGTTTTCCTTTTTCTCCGGTCTGTGATTCAAAAAACTGTCCGATCGGGAACAATGATGAAAAAAGAACTGTTTCCCTGCACTTGAATCTCAACACGGAAGGGTATGCGGCGATTTCTGTAATCAGAATGGAGGAAGGTGCAGAAAGAAACTCCAGATGCAATGAGCAGTAATATTGAGGGTCTGCCAGGATTATGAAGTCCGGCTCGACATTCTGTCTTAGACACGCATGAAGTGCTGTGTCGACGCAGATTATCATGGCGCGTTTCTTGATTTCCTCAAGGTGTGGAAGAATTGATTCAAGGGATGGACCTGCTGCAAGTATAACAAATGGAATTTCTTTCCCAAGATTTCTGTATTTATTTACTCCGTCCAGTGATTGAAGGTAGTCCAAATTCCTGCAGCTGTTGTTCAGCCAAAGCCGAGCAAATTTCTCAAGTGTGTTTGTGTTTATCTCTTCTTTCTGTGAATTCTGCTTAAGGGCATTTTCCACGGCAGAAAAGTAGTTTTCACTGTGGGCGCATTGTGCCTTTGTTTTATATACTGCTGTAGCTTCGGTCTTGCATTTGCCAAGCAACGCGCTTACTTCTTCCTCTCCGGCTCCCAGTAGAAGAATTATTTTTTTGTGTCTGAAAACATCACTCCAGTCAAGCACATCGATTGCGAAAAAAAATCTTGATGGATCTTTTTCTACGAGAATCATTGTCGCATCAGGATGTTTTTTTGCAAATTCTATTGGACCATAGCCAAGTCCAAACCCAAGGAATATGACAGTGTCATGAATTTTTGGATCAAACGATGAAATGAGTGTTTCAGCTTCTTTTACAGGATTGTACTTCGAGTGGAGCAGAAGGCCGTTGTATTTTGCGGTAACAGTTCCGTTTCTACCTTCTTCAAGAACAAGGTCATCGGATTTTTTTGTTTCCAGGGACTTTGATAGTTCCGGAAACCTCTGATTGAACAGATCGATGTTTTTATTCCAAAAAGAGTTCAATTGTCATGTTCTCCGTAACAGGTGTTCCGGGTTCCGGATTCTGGTCTACAACCCAACCTTCACCGTCGATTACAATTTTTATGTCCTCTTTGTCCAGTAGAGGAAGAAGATCTCTTTTTGATCGTCCCTTGAAGTCAGGTACGACCTTTGAAATTGAAAGAGGTTTTATTTCACTCAATGAGAATTTTCCGGAATGTTCAAGGCTTGCTGCATTTTCTCTGTTGATTCCAAGATGATCGATGATTTCATCTGCAGCTTTTGCGATTACTGGAGCAACGATGCGGCCTGCGTATGTCTCTCCCTTTGCTTTCTGAATTACAATGTACAAAATGATCTGAGGATTGTTTACAGGAAATATCGACATGCAGTTTGAAAGAAAGTCCGTGCGGCTGTACCCACCGTTGATTGGATCTGCCATCTGAGCTGTTCCTGTCTTTACACCGATGGAAATGTCCCTGAGGGATGCTTTTGATCCAGTTCCACTTTGTGCTGTAGTCTCCATGCAGCTTAAAAGATAGTCTGCTGTAGCTGACCGGAGCACTCTGTTGCCATAGGTCGTTTCATGCTTATATTTTATGTTCCCGTCGATGTCTGTGATTCTCTGGATGAATGTTGGTCTTATGAGAACTCCCTTGTTTGCAAGAACAGTCGCAGCCTGAACCATCTGGATTGCACTTACGCTGATTTCCTGTCCGATCGACATTGTAGGTTTGCTTCGTGCGGACCAGTATTTGTCTGTCTGGTTTTTTACTGAACCTCTTGTCTCGGAAGGGAGTTCAACTCCTGTTCTTTCACCAAAACCAAATCTTCTGATGTATGAAAGGAATTCATCCGTGCTGATTTTTTCACTCATCTGAGCAAGTGCGTCATTGCACGAAAATTTCAATGCCGTTCTTGCGTTGAGCCAGCCGTGGTGTTCAAGGCATGTGATCTTTATTGTTTCACCAAGGTTTGTCCTGCGCTGATAGATTCCGTCACAGAGAAAACTGTCGTCAGCTGTGATCGACGAAGAATCAAGAAATGAAGCGACAGAGAAAATCTTGAAGACACTTCCAGGTTCATAGGCTGTAACGGAAGCCCTGTCTGTTCTTTCTGCTGTTGTTGCAGCTCCGTATTTATTAAGGTTTGCTGAAGGCAGACTTATGTATGAAAGAATTTCTCCGTTGGTTGCGTCGGCTGCAATGAGCATGATGCTTTCTGCCTGCGTTTCCTTCATTGCTTCTGCTGCGATTTTCTGAAGCTTGTACTGGAGTCCTGCATCGATGGTCAGGTAAACATTGTCGCCGTGTATTGTTCCGGTTGAATTTGAATCAATCTCTGGAGACAGCACTGACTGCTGGGAATATTCTATTCCGCTCAGTCCGGTTCCGTCGTCGCCCATAAAACCTATGAGCTGGCTTGCAAGATTGTTTTCAGGATAGATGCGGCCAGGAATTCTGTCAAAGCTTGTGAAATTTGAAAAACTGTTTTCAGATACGATTCTTGTGAGTTCGTCGTACTGATCCTGTGTGACTTTCTTCCTTAAATAGACAAAGTTTGACTTTATGTTGTTTTCAATTTTGCTTTGGATCTCTTCAGGATCGCAGTTCAGGGTTGGAGCAATTTTTTTTGCAAAGAAAGCCGGATCTTTTATGAGCTTTGGAGTTACTACAAGATGATAGAAATTTGTCTGTACGGCCAGCGGTTTTCCGTTTCTGTCCACAATGGAACCTCTTTCAACAACTGGTGCAGGAGGAATCAATTTCCTTCTTGGTCCGAATGCAAGCACTGTGAATTTTACGATTACCGCTATGAAAACCAGACTGAAAACAGAGAGAGTGAATATAACTCCGCCTTTCTTAAAATGAGACATCATCTTACCGTAATCCTGCCCAATATATTTTCCTGAGGAACAAAACCGTAGGTTCTGGAATCAATTGAATTGGAATAGTTGTCACCAATTGCAAGAATGGTTCCTTCAGGTACAGAAGTAGTTTCTTTCAACAGATTGTATTGCAATTCTGTCAACGGGTACTCTTTCTTGTTTGCAGTCAAAGTATATCCCGATTCAGTTGAATATTCTAGTATAGTGTTTTCTATGGCGACGCATCGTTTTACCACAAGTCTGTTCTTATAGAGGAAAACAACAATGTCGTTTTCTTGTGGACTGTTCCAGCTGAACAGACGGCTGCTTCCAAAAGGTTCGGTGATTCCATAGGCAAGCTTGTTGACGAAAATTTTCTGACCATCGGATAAGGTAGGTTCCATTGATTTTCCCTGGACTTCAAGTATGTCGAGAAAGAAAAATTTTATTATGATGCCTATACAGATGCCTGTAAGTAAAGTCAGGGCATACCTTGGGACCTTGATTTTCCTCATACCATATAATCGACAGTATTTGATCATTTTTTTAGGTCGCAGACAATTAATTTCTGTTTCTCTAATATTGCTTCGTTTTTCTGTCGATAATTGGAATATGGAAGTAATTGATTGTTTTGAAATCAGCGGCAGACCACGTGTAAGAAAGCCAAGGGCAAAGGCTGTTGCTTTGAACTCCAAAAGACAGGTAAAGAGAAATCCGGTGTTCTCTTATGGAAATGACGGGTTTGAAAAATCGAAGATATCTCTCGCATCAGTTTTAAGAAACATCAAGGCCAATTGCATTCTTCTTTGCAAGAATGTAAGACAGAGCGCAAAAATCATGCTTGTTGTTCCGGCAACGGTGCTGCTCTGTGCTGTTCCTTACGGAGTGTCAAAAATTATTTCCTGGCAGAACAGTTTTGTACATCAGCTTGATATGACTTCTTCTGTAAATTCAGAGGCGGAACTCCTTGATGGTGCCATGACTGAATTCGCTTTTGGAAAAACAAGTTATTACGACAGCGATGGAAACATCTTTGACGAAGACAGCGTGAAGCTTGTTTCATCAGCAAAGAATCTGAAGCAGGCTGTAAGTTTCCAGAATTATACAGTGAAGGCAGGTGACACCATCAGCGGAATCTGCCAGAAATTTGGGCTGTCAAACATTTCGACATTGATCGCCGTAAACAACATCGGCAACGTTCGTTCCGTCTATACAGGACAGAAACTGAAGGTTCCTTCCGCAGACGGACTTTTTCATACTGTCGCAAAAAATGAATCCATAGGTTCAATCGCAAAAAGATATAATGCTTCCGTGACAGATATCATTGATACAAATGATCTGTCTTCTGAAGTTCTTATAGAAGGAACATCACTTTTTATTCCAGGGGCAAGACTTGATTCAAATACACTTCAGAAAGCAATGGGAGAAATTTTCACAAATCCATTGAAGTGCAAGTACAGGATCACATCAAGATTTGGATATAGGCTTGATCCTATCACCGGAGTTGCTTCGACACACAAAGGCGTTGATCTTGCCTGTCCTACAGGAACTCCAATCTATGCGGCCCGCAGCGGAAAAGTACTCAAGTCGTCTTTTTCACCTCTCTATGGAAACTATGTTGTCATTGAACATGTGGATGGTTATCAGACACTGTATGCCCATATGAGCAAATCCCTGGCAAAGAAAGGAGACAGGGTTTCTCAGGGAACAAAAATCGGTCTTGTTGGAAGCACTGGATATTCAACTGGCGCACACCTCCACCTGACAGTATATAAAAACTCAAAGCCAATTGATCCTTTCACGGTTTTAAAATAACCGGTTCTTAAGAGAATATGGAGACGAAAATGAAGAATAAAAAACTGCTGATTTTTTTCCTGGGCATAATAATTTTGATTTCAGCTTCTCATGTCTACGCAAAGGTTAGATATGATGGAATCGATTTAAACCCTGATGGCAGAATTCTGTATACTTCTGTTCGACATGTGCCGGGAGTTCCTGATTACAAGAGTCTGTATTGCGCCAGACTTGGTGAAGAGAGGATCAATGGAATTCCTGAGATTCTTACATGCTTTCCTGAAAGAATGGAACTCCTTTGTGATGAAAAAGTTCTTCAGATCAGAAACATGAACGGCATTTCAAGATTCAGCATTGATGACGGAAAAATCATGCATATTACGGAAAACAGCAGACTTTCAAAGTCCTACGCAAGAACTTATCCGGTTTCCGTAAGCTGCGATGGAAAATGGTATTGCTGTGTGGAACGTGCTAAAAATGCCACAGGTCGTCTTGTCTTGGTAAATTCAAAAACCATGCTCAGAAAAATTCTTGTTGAGAATGTTGATATTGATTATTCAGATATCAGGGTAAAATGGTCTCCTGATGGAAAAGCAATCCTCTACGAGAACAACAATGCAGTTTACTTTGCTACTCCTGATGCTGTCTTTAAAAATCTGCAGATCAATGAAACTTTCAGAAAGATCGGCGACGGAACAATTGAAAGCGTTCAGTGGACGCAGGACAGAAAAATAATCTATCTGAAAAATGACATCGTCTATAAGATCGAACAGAATGAACTTTATACCCGCGGTTTATATTCAACTCTTGTCGGAAGCGGTGAAATCATCGGAAGACTTCCTGTCTCCTTTGACGGGATCAGAGACAAATTCTGGTGCAACTCAAATGGAAGTAAACTTGCAGTAATTTCCAATGGTAACATTCTGTCTCTCTATTCCATGAACCAGAAAGAAAAGAATGACTACATTAAAATCGACATGATCTATACACTCACTGAGATGAGCGGAACATGTCTCGGTCATAGAATTTTCTGGAACGGAGACAAGCCTGTTCTCTGGGTCGATTCCCTTGACTATGAATCAAATGAGAAGACAAGCAATATCTATGCGATTGAGGAAGAATTGAATTATATTTTCCAGGCAAAGAATACCATTGAGCCTGTTGTTTCTTCCGATTTCAAAAAAATTGCCTATACAGACAACGGAACATTGCGTATATTCGATATTTCCAATATGACGGAAACTGCATCCTATAGCGATGATGATGTTGTTTCTGTCGCATGGTGTGGAAAAAATTCTCTTTACGCCGGTGGAAAAAATACAATCAGCAGATTCAATATCATCACACGTGATGTTGAACGCGTTCTTGTTTCCTCAGTGGAAAAAGCTTACTGGGAGTCAGGAATGGTGATCGCAAAGTCTGCTGATGGAAAAACAACATATTGCTACGATACTGAAAATAAGACCTGGAAAAATTATGAACTTCCTGAAATCGTTCTAAATGCAAATGACAGGAACGGTAATTTCCGTGTCTTCCTCAGCGAAGCGGCAAATCCTGATTATGAAAATACAATCCTTGTGCGCTATCTTTCAGGAAAAGCATTGACATATTCTGTTTTCCCTGAATCTTTGAAAAATGAAAAAAAGAACAACAGGGTTGCATTGGTTTTCGATGCACTTGAAAATTCTGAAGGGCTTGGAAATGTGCTTTATATCTTGTCTGAATTTGGCATCAAAGGAACATTCTTCCTTAATGGCGAATTCATCAGAAGATATCCACAGAAAACACAGCTTATAGCAAACTCACGGAATGAATGTGCTTCCATGTTCTATACGACTGCAGATCTTGTTGCCGGAAATTTTGTCATTGATGACAGTTTCATCACCCGTGGTCTTGCACGCAATGAGGATGAATTCTTTGCCGCTACAAAAAAAGAACTCTCATTAATGTGGCATGCTCCTGAATATCATGACAACGAGATCATCAGGAATGCGGGTAAATCCGCAGGATACCAGTATGTCAGTGCTTTTTCTGGAATCAATGACAAAGTGACCTATGAGATTTCTGCAAAAACAGATGTTGAATATAAGTCTGCAAGTGAACTGATAGACTTGATTACGGAAGAACTTCATGACGGAATGATAATTCCGGTTTCAATAGGAAAAACTTCTGGCACCAGAAAAGATTATCTGTATGAAAAACTGGATCTTCTCATATCTGCAATTCTTGACAAGGGTTATGAAATTACAGATGTGAGAGGTCTAAAGCAGTGATGCTGTCTTAGCAACAATATTTCCCCAGAGCCGGAACAATACTCCGGCCTTTTTGTTTTCTCTGTCGGCTACAAGTGGAATTTTTCTGAGGGTTTTCCCGTCCAGGGAATAATTAAGAAACCCAAGTTCCTGTCCGCACTGTATTTCTCCGTTGATGTATGGAGGAATACTTGCAGTTACTTCAATCATAGAGGCGGCTTCTTCCGGTGTTGCACCGGCGATGAACGGTACTGAAAATTTTTCATCCAGTGCCGGAACAAGTCTTATGCTTCTGTATTCTGTACCGGAACAACCGATTGTGTAATTTCTCTCTTTTCCATTTCCTTTGTAGGGGGCGAATCTTGAGAACGCAAATTCCATCAATGTCGTTCCGTCCTGGATCCTGAATTTATTCCCCTGTACACTTCCTCGGCCTGGACCTTTCATTGTGATTGAAATGAATCTTCTTCCGTTGCGTTCTGAAGTCAAGGCGATGTTGTATCCGCTTTCATAAATGAAACCTGTCTTCAGTCCATCGCATCCGTCCAGAAGACCTAGAAGTTTGTTTGTGTTGTACTGTATTACAGCCTGGCTGTCTCCCTGGTCTTTCTGTTCCTTTGGAAGATTTTTTTCAAGAGGGTAGCGGAGAACTTTCTGACTGTGATAGTCCTTTATTGATTCTGGGAATTTTTCAATATATTTTCTGCAGAATGCGGCAAACTCTCTGGCTGTCGTAATATTTTTTTCACTGTATCCGCTGGATTCGACGAAATGGGTTTTTTTTAAGCCAAGGTCACTTATAACCTTGTTCATCCTTTCAACAAAGGATTCCATGTCCTTGCATATGTATTTTGCGACTGCTATGGAAGCATCGTTTCCGCTTGCAATGGCAAGTCCAAGAAGCAGTTCACGTAGTGTTACAGACTGTCCCTGCGCAAGGAACATGATGGAAGCATCTGATGGAAGGTTTACTGCCCAGCTCTCCTTTGGAAGCGGTACTGTGTCGTCCAGGGATACTTCTCCATTTGCGACAGCCTCAAAAACCACGTACATTTCGACCAGTTTTGTCATTGATGCCGGCGGAATAAGCATGTCCGCGTTTTTTTCAAAGAGTATGTTGCCTGTATCCTTGTCGATGATTATGGCGCTTTCAGCATTTATGAACAGATCCGCCGGGATTGTCTTGTATGGCAAAGGAGTGACAATTTTTGTCCTTGAAGGATAGTTTTGATTCAATGTGTCTTCCAGAAGTTCCGTCTGTGCTGTATTCAACGGCATAGGATCTTTTGGATTTACAAGGGAATGTACTGAAAATCCAAGTGCTGAAAAAAAAGTGATGAGAATCAATAATGATGCTGTAAGAATTATTCTTAGCCTTACGTATTTTCTTTTTGAGGTTTCAAACTCAATTGTATCGCTGTCAAAGTAATCCGGATAAAATGATTCCATTGCTAAATCCTGCTGCTTCTGTTTCTGAGAATCATGTCTGCAATGGTTATGGCTGTCATTGCTTCGATTACAGGAACAATACGTGGACAGAGACATACATCATGACGACCTTCGATGAGCATGTCGCATTCATTCCCTTCGATGTCGATAGTCTGCTGTGTCTGGTAAATGCTTGGAACAGGTTTTACTGCTGTACGGAAGACAAGGTCATTTCCATTGGAAATTCCCCCAAGAATTCCTCCTGCATTGTTCGTTTCAAAAGAAGGGCCTTTTCTCATGAAGTCATTGTTTTCAAAACCGTTGCTGTCGGCTGCGTCAAATCCGCTTCCGAATTCAATACCTTTCACCGCACCGATTGAAACAACTGCATGAGCAAGCTCCGCATCAAGCTTGTCAAAAACCGGTTCCCCAAGTCCTGCCGGCAGTCCCTTTACGACACATTCAACGATTCCGCCGCATGAATTGCCCTGCTTGTGGTACTCTTCGATTTTCTGCTGCATGAGTACTGCTGCGTCCTTGTCTGCTGCACGGATCTGGTTTTTCTCGATTTCATCAAAGTCTACAACCGTTCCTTCGATTCCTGCAGCTTTTTTTGTGTATGCTGTGACAGAAATACCCATGGATTTGAGGAACATTTTTGCGAATGCACCGGCTGCAACACGTGCGCAGGTTTCTCTTCCGCTTGATCTTCCTCCGCCTCTGTAATCACGGATTCCGTATTTTTCATAGAATGTGTAGTCGGCGTGTCCTGGACGGAACTTGTCCTTGATGTTGTTGTAGTCGGAAGAATGCTGGTTTGAATTTCTTATGAGTATGGCGATTGCAGTTCCTGTTGTCCTCCCTTCGAAGATTCCGCTCAATACTTCAGCCTTGTCGTCTTCTTTTCTGTTTGTTACGGCTGCACTTTTTGCTCCCGGCTTTCTTCGGTCCATTTCATGCTGAAGGAAATTTTCGTCAAAGGAGATTCCTGAAGGGCATCCATCGATGATGCAGCCAAGACCTGCGCCGTGGCTTTCTCCAAATGTTGTGACTTTGAAAATCTGGCCAAAAGTATTTCCGCTCATAAAAAATCCCTTTTATCCTGCATTAGTTAAATTACGTTCCTAGAAAACTTAAAACATCAGTTTTTAAACTTCCTTGATTTTATCTGACTTTGTTGATTAACTCAACTCTACTGTGTACGTCAGCTTTTTTGAATATTTTTTTGTTATGGGTTGCGACAGTCTGTGGTGAGATGTTCAGTTGTGATGCTATTTCCTTGTCGCTTTTTCCTTCTATAATCAGAGTTGCGATTTCTTTTTCACGTGTTGAAAAATCATACTTCTCAAACACATCCTTGATCTCTTCGTTTTCTGAACCATTGTTTTTGTGATTCAAGTCATTGGACAGTGATGGACTTGCATCCTCAGTGTTGTTCAACTGTGTTTTGTGGGACGGCTGATTCTCTTTTGTTTTTGATTTTAAGAGTCTTGAAGAATTTTCAGAAATCTCAAAGGTAGTTTTATCAATTACAACATTGATTCGATCTGTTCCTGTTGCTTTTTCAAATCTGCATGTAAATGTAAATCTGCAGTCTTCATCCAAAGGAGTGATTTCAAAAACTCCATCGTATGTTTTTGAGGTTTCAAGTATGAAATTAAAATAGGTTTCATCGTTGAGACATTGAAGAAGTCCCTGTTCTGTTGATGGAAGTCCGGATTTAAGTCTGCAGGTTATTGTCAAAGTGAAAGAACCTTCTTTCTCTTCTGTGTATACGGAAAATCTTGCTCCTGGATTTGAAATATGAAATACGGCAAAGGGAATCGAAGTGAATATGAATTCAAGAATGCGGATGTCTGCCAGAATTATTGTGTCGCTTGCAATTGCCGTTGTGAGGGATGGTGTGCATTGATTGTCTTTTGCAAAAGTTTTTATTGTCTGCATGCAGCTGTTTGTGAAACTTAGAAGCTGTACAGGCTCTTTCTTTCCCGGTTCATCTTTTGTGAGTATCCTTATCGCTGTAAGCAGATCATTCATCTTTGAAGATTCTTTTTTTATAAGCTCAATGTATTCTGCATTTGTCGCTGAGAAGTTGAGTCTTGAAAGTATTCCGGCGGAATTCAGGATGGAAACGGATAGGCGTCTCAAAGGTGTAGTTACAGTATCAACAAGTCTTTTTATTTTCTGGTGTTCAATGAATTGCTCTTCAAGTTCCTGATATTCCCTTTGTACAAACTGATATCTTACATTGAATCTTTTTCCAAGTGTGTACAGAGCCGGAACTGTAAGCAGCAAGAATCCGAGAGTGGATGAAATTATTTCATTGATTATGATGTTTTCCGGAAGTGCCATGGAAGTGAAATTGTTCAGCAGAAGAATGATCCTTAGAATTATCGATGCGATGAATACAGCAATCCATGGAATGAAAATGACTTTCTTTTCAATGTCGCTGGATCTTATGTTTCTGAATATTCCGCATAACAGGAGAATTTTCTGGATTATTGAGATCACTATATAGGCAATGAACATCTTCATTGGTGATGAAATTGTCGTGATGATTATTATCTCGATCAGTACAGTCTCAAAAATAATTGGTGTTGTTTTTGTTATGATAGGCCTGGTGTTCTTTATTGAAAAGAAAAATCCAGCGCTTATGGCAAGAAACAGGACTTGAAGTCCGTCTACGATGTATTCTATTTTATTTGAATTCGGAATGTAATTGATGAAATTCCAGATGAGTACCGGACCGGTTCCTCTTGCCTGCATTGCTTTTATGATATAACAAAGAGCTGAAAATGCAAGAAACAGATAGGCATGATCTTTGAGAAGAAGTCCTGTAAGGAGCAGTCCAAAGAAGATACAGATGGCGATTCCTCCCGTGAAACAGAGTCTTGAGATGATTCGACTTGTGGACTGATAGAATTTTATGTTTGAAATGATTTTGATTTTGACGGGAGAACCTGTGTTTGATGTCAGTCTAAGTCTTATGTGTGTTACATCTTTGTTTTCATCGAAAAGGTTTTTCATCAATGGTATCATCTGTGTTATGGCAACCATGGACATCTCTGTTTTGTTTATGTTTCGTCCGGTTCTTCCGATCAGGTTCCATTTTCCATCGTAGAAGGCAAATGCTTCTGCAAAATCAATATGCTCGTTTCCAAGATTGATAAGATGTCTTTGGCCGTCAAAATTAAGGGGTTTGTTTATTTCAAGGTCAAACCATAGAATTCCCTCAAAATATTTTGGTTTGTATGGATTATCAATAGGGATGAAGCTTTCGTCTGGAATATCGTTGCATTTCATGGAACCGGTCGGATCCTTGAATATTTTAAGTCTTACGCTGAGTTCCGTACTTTTTAGGAGGGGTACACTTTCTTCTGTGAGGTGAGGTCTGTACGGCGAATTTGACAGGTTTTGTGGGAAAATATAAAAAACGGTGAAAAACAGGGTAAAAATTAGGGATAGTGATTTTTTAGAATATACCATAACTGTAAGTATAACTAAAGTTATTGAAAATTCAAGGAGATTTTACCCTGATTATGGTAGTAAAATACCTTATTTATGGTATGGTATTCAAGTTGCATCCCATACCCTGTGCAATTAATATCTCTGCCATAAGGTTGAAAGAGATTAAATAAATCTGCAGCCGTAGTGTCAGGTGCTATGGCTGTGAATGTAAAAATGTTGCAAAGTAAAAAACATTGAAAAAAGTAGTTTCTGTGACCTCCAAAAGGAACCGACATTGTTCGGTTCTTTTTTTTTCTGCTGAAATTGATCAGTAGATCAGGGCTGTATTTCGTGATGAGTAGTTTTAAATGTGTTCTTTATTGATTTTTTCTATATAAAGTGCAATAATTCGCCATAATTTCAATAATAATTAGGAGTTCAATTATGGCAGCAATTCACGGTGCTTACACAGCAATGATTACGCCGATGAACGCTGACGGATCTGTTGATTACGACGGATTTGCCAAGAACGTTCAGTTTCAGTTGGATCAGGGAATTGACGGACTTTTGCCTTTAGGAACTACAGGTGAAACTCCAACCCTCACAGAAGATGAAGAAGACAAGATCATCGACATCGCAATAAAACAGGTTAAAGAATTCAACTCAAAGAACGGCAAAGACGTTAAGGTTATGGTAGGAGCCGGAAGCAACTGTACTCTTGATGCAGTCCGCTATGTTGAACGCGCAAAGGCAAAGGGAGCAGATTTCGCTCTCGTTGTTACTCCATATTACAACAAGCCAAGTGATGAAGGCATCTTCCGCCATTATGAAGCAGTTTCAAAGGTTGGAATGCCAATCGTTGTGTATAATATTGCAGGACGCACAGGAAAGAACATTCCTACAGCAACCCTTGAACGCATTGCAAAACTTCCTAACGTTGTAGGCGTAAAGGAAGCTTCAGGAAACATCAACCAGATGATGGAAGTTATCGAAAAGATTAAACTTGCAAATCCTGAGTTCAGCGTAATGAGCGGTGATGACGGACTTACACTTCCATTGATGGCAGCAGGCGGAGACGGAATTATTTCCGTTGTTACAAACATTGCTCCGGCTCTGGTTATACAGATGGCTCACTATTGTCTCGACGGAAATTTTGCAGAAGCACGCAAGATCCACTACAGACTTCAGCCATTCTTTAAGGCAGCTTTCGTAGACGGAAATCCAACAAGCATCAAATATGCAATGAACTACAAGAAGATGCCTGCAGGTAGCGTTAGACTTCCACTGGTTGAAGTTACAGACAGTGCAAAGAAGGTTATTGAAGACGCTCTCGCAAAGTGCGGTCTCTAAGTTAATTAGGAATTGGGAATTGGGAATTCCTTTTCCTGCTTCCTGAATTGTTTTGTAAAAAAATCCGAATTAAGTTCGGAATGACAAATAAGGATAATATTATGGCAGATAAAATTGCAGTAGGTGTTTTGGGCGCAACTGGTATGGTTGGCCAGAGATATATCAAGTTGTTGGAAAATCATCCTTTCTTTAAGGTAACTTATGTTGCAGCTTCTCCAAGAAGTGCAGGTCAGGTTTACAAGGATGTTGTTGCTTCTAAGTGGCTCATTGGAGAAGACATTCCTGCAGATGTTGCAGATCTTGTTATTCAGGATGCAAATGATGCAAAGGCTGCAATTGGAAAGTGTAAGTTTGTATTCAGCGCCCTTGAACTTCCAAAGAAAGAAGACATCAAGAATCTTGAAGAAGCTTATGCTGCAGAAGGAATCCCTGTTGTTTCAAATGCATCTGCAAACCGCTGGACAGAAGATGTTCCAATGCTCGTTCCAGAAATCAACCATGCACATCTTGATGTAATCGCAGACCAGAAGAAGCATCATGGCTGGGACAAGGGATTTATCGCAGTTAAGCCAAACTGTTCCCTCCAGACATACATGATGCCAATCCACGCTCTCATTCAGGCTGGATACGAAGTAAAGAAGATGGTTGTTACAACTCTTCAGGCAACTTCTGGTGCAGGATATCCTGGTGTTCCTTCATTCGACATGATCGACAATATTGTTCCATTCATCGGCGGTGAAGAAGAAAAGACAGAAAAGGAATGTCTCAAGATTCTCGGAACTGTTAAGAACGGAAAGATTGAAAATGCAGCTCTTCCTGTTGTTTCTTCAACATGTACTCGTGTTCCTGTAATCGATGGACACACAGCATGTGTATCCCTTGAGTTCGGTGACAAGAAGCCAAGCATGGAAGAAATCAAGAAGATCTGGGCAGCATACAAGTCTGTTCCACAGGAACTCAACCTTCCGTCTTCACCAGAACAGCCGATCGTTTACCGTGAAGAAGAAAACCGCCCACAGCCACGCCGTGACCGTGAGACAGGAAAGGGTATGGCATGTGTAGTTGGTCGCCTTCGCCCATGTAACGTATTTGACATCAAGTTCGTAGCACTCAGCCACAACACAAAGCGCGGTGCTGCAATGGGTGGAATCCTCAACGCAGAATTGTTGAAGGTAAAAGGATTTTTTGATAATCTCTAATACATTTTAATGTTTTCAGGTATAATTGACCTGGGGATGTTACAGTCTCCGGGTTATTTTTTTTCATGTACGTAAGTAGTGTTATGAAAATTTACAGAGGAGGGAAGTATGGATCTGATCATTGCAAAAGGACTGTTGATTCCATTTCTTGGAACTTCATTAGGTTCCGCCTGTGTTCTTTTCATGAAAAAGGAACTTGATGCAAGGCTTCAGAAGGGACTTTCCGGTTTTGCGGCCGGTGTAATGATTGCTGCTGCCGTGTGGAGTCTTTTGATTCCTTCCATGAATCAGGCTGGGGAACAAGGGCTTGGAAAACTTGCCTTTGTTCCTGCTGTGATCGGGTTCTGTCTTGGCATGCTGTTCCTGCTTTTGCTTGATGTTGTCATTCCGCACATGCATTTAAATGAAACCGTGGAAGGACCCAAAAGCAATCTGTCAAAAACTACCATGATGGTTCTTGCCGTTACCCTGCATAATATTCCGGAAGGAATGGCAGTTGGAGTTCTGTATGCGGGATGGCATACGGGGGCAGTTCATGTTTCCTCATCTGCGGCTCTTGCTCTTGCAATCGGTATAGCAATCCAGAATTTTCCTGAAGGTGCCATTATTTCCATGCCGCTTCACAGCAAGGGACTTTCAAAAATTAAATCCTGCTGGTATGGAATTCTTTCTGGAATCGTTGAACCAGCTGCCGGTTTTGTGACGATTGTTCTGGCTCAGTTTATAATTCCTGTTCTTCCGTATCTTCTGAGTTTTGCAGCCGGGGCAATGATCTATGTGGTTGTTGAAGAACTGGTTCCGGAAATGGCCGCAGAGGAAAATGAAAAACATTCAAATGCCGGAACCATTATGTTCATGATAGGATTCTCATTAATGATGATGCTTGATGTGGCTTTAGGTTGATTCAATAAAAATTTTTTCAGAAATAAAAATGTACGTTTAGTTTGCATGTGCCGTGAGTTTTTTTAACGCTTCGCTAAAAACTCACAAAAAATCAAGCCCGTCTTTTTTTATTTTGTGCTATATTGATTTTTTATTGATTTGACGAAAAAGCTGGTTGGTGGTATATTAAAAGAAAGGAAATGCCCGAACATTTGGTCATCTCCACTTTATGGTAATCGTCCTGTCAGGACGTAAGACCGCTTCAGTGAGTC
>SAMEA3663241__coassemble_147_pt1 | contig 19908 bp, 14 predicted proteins | sample SAMEA3663241__metabat2_high_PE_014 | metagenome-assembled genome bin SAMEA3663241 (sample SAMEA3663241) | pig gut metagenome | biome: pig gut; feature: pig-associated habitat; material: faeces | place: China | collected 2013
AGCCTGCGATGACACCCTGGTCAACATAAAGCTTACCGTCGATGATTTTGTTTGTAAGGTTGAAGTTCACCTTGTCGCCGAAAGAAACCTTTGCGCGTTCTTCAGTTTCGTGGAGAACATCCTTAAGATTCTTGTTTACGAAGTCGATTGTGTATGCGTTGCTTGGGTGGAATGGAAGGGCGATCATCGGTTCGATTTTATCCAGATCAACTTCGATTACGCCGTCGTAGTATGCAACGCCATTTGGTTCAACCTTTGAGTAGTCATTTTCACGTCCGTGGAGGGCATAGAATTCACGGATCTTTTCATCTGTTGTCCAGATTGAAGAAAGACAGGTTGTTTCTGTTGTCATTACATCGATGCCGATGCGGAATTCTGCGCTCAGGTTTGCAACGCCTGGTCCTACGAATTCCATAACCTTGTTCTTGACGTATCCGTTGTTGAAAACGGCACCGATGATTGCGATTGCAACGTCCTGTGGTCCAACACCCGGGCGTGGAGTTCCTGTCATGTAGACTGCAACTACGCCTGGCATGTTTACATCGTATGTCTTTCCAAGAAGCTGCTTTGCAAGTTCACCTCCGCCTTCACCGATGGCCATTGTACCGAGGGCACCGTAGCGTGTGTGGCTGTCAGAACCAAGGATCATGCCGCCGCAGGTTGCCATCATTTCACGTGCGTACTGGTGGATGACAGCCTGGTGTGGAGGAACATAGATTCCGCCGTATTTCTGAGCACATGTCAGACCGAACATGTGGTCGTCGTCGTTTATTGTTCCGCCTACTGCGCAGAGTGAGTTGTGGCAGTTTGTAAGAACGTATGGAAGAGGGAACTTTTCAAGACCTGATGCGCGTGCTGTCTGAATGATTCCAACGTAAGTAATGTCGTGTGATGTGATCTTGTCAAACTTGATCTTAAGTTTTGCAGCATCCCCTGAAGTGTTGTGCTTCTGGAGAATTGAATAAGCCATTGTGTTCTTTGCTGCGTCTTCCTTTGCAGCACCTTTGAATTCAGCCTGTGGAACAAGCTTTCCGTTTTCAAGGAACGCCCCTGTTTCCCAAAGTTTAATCATAGTGTTACCTCAACCGTCAAAATAAAAGTTTGCTTATTATAGATATTTTCAGTTTAAAAAACAACTTGAACATATCTGCGTGACTGCTTTTTACAAGGTCTCTTCCATCTGGTGCATTGATTTTTTTTATATTAACGTTTATCATTTGGAGGTCTGAATGTTGCGTTGCAGTGTTCAGATTCTCTGGAGAGTTCTCACGATGGAGTGGGGCGCCGAAGGGTTAAGGCTATTAGAGCCGATATCTCAGGCAAAAAGGACAGATGATAGGAATTTTACTGTCTTATTACTTTCTGGAGAGCTGACTCATGTAGTCGGCTCTTATCTTTTTTAAAGGACACGCTTATGTCTTTTGATTCAATTTTAAATCAGATTGATGACATTGTATGGGGTCTTCCAACAATCATCCTGATTCTGGCAACTGGTCTTATCCTTACAATTGCCTCACGCGGAATCCAGTTTTCAAAGCTCGGACGTGCTTTCAAGGGTATCTTCAAGAAGAATGAAGGTGCAGGTGAACTTTCAGGTTTCTCTGCATTGTGTACAGCTCTTTCAGCAACAATCGGTACAGGTAACATCGTCGGTGTTGCAACAGCCATCGCAGCCGGTGGCCCAGGTGCCCTCTTCTGGATGTGGTTTGCAGCAATCCTCGGAACAGCAACAAAGTATGCTGAATGTATGCTCGCTATCAAATATCGCGAAGTAAAGGAAGACGGACACATCCTCGGTGGTCCTTTCTATACAATCGAAAAGGGAATGGGTGCAAAGTGGAAGTGGCTTGCAGTTCTTTTTGCAGTATTCGGAGCCCTCGCTGGTCTCCTGGGTATCGGTACAATGACACAGATCAACGGCATCACTTCTGCCGTTAACAATGCCATCGACCCAGAAGCCAAGCACATTGCATTTACACTTTTCGGAACAGACTATACTTATGCAACAGTTGTCGGCGGCCTTATCGTTACAGCATGTGTTGCACTTGTTGTTCTTGGTGGTCTCAAGCGCATTTCTAAGGTTGCAGAAAAGGTTGTTCCAGCAATGGCAATCATCTACATCTTCCTTGGTCTTTCAGTTCTCATCATGAACGCAACACACATTCCGGCTGCCTTTGGCCTCATCTTCAAGAGCGCATTCGGTTTCAAGGCTCTCGCGGGAGGTGCTTGTGGTTATGTTTTCAAGCAGGTAACAGACGCAATGCAGAAGGGTATCGCACGCGGTATCTTCTCTAACGAAGCCGGACTCGGTTCTGCTCCAATTGCAGCTGCTCCAGTTCAGACAAACGAACCTGTTGAACAGGGACTCGTTAACATGACAGGTACAGTAATCGATACACTCATCGTTTGTACAATGACAGGTCTTGCGATCGTTATCGGCGGCATGACAAACGGTCTCTGGGAAAATCCTGAAAACCTCAAGGGGGTTGCTCTTACAGCAGCTTCATTCAACAAGGTTCTCGGCGGTGACGGACATTCAGTTCAGTTCCTCCTCATGCTTTGTCTTGCATTCTTTGCTTTCACAACAATCCTCGGCTGGGACTACTACTCGGAAAAGTGTCTTGAATACCTTACAGGCGGAAATATGGGAATCGTTAAGGGCTTCAGATGGCTTTACATCCTCGCAGTTCTTATCGGACCTTACTTCACAGTAAACGCAGTATTCACAATTGCCGACATCTTCAACGGCCTCATGGCAATCCCTAACTGTGTTGCTTTGATCGTTCTTGCAGGTGTTGTTGCAAAGGAAACAAAGTCTTACTTTGACAGATTCCCAAAGCTGTAATTTAAGATAATTTGAAAATAAAGAAGGCCTGTCAGTCTATAAAGATTGGCAGGCCTTTTTTGTTTTAAATTTTTTTTGAAATTTATTTCACCAGCTTATTCAGTACATGGTCTTTCTGCCGCCAGTTTTTGTCTACGGCAACATTAAGCTCGATGTCTACGCGGTAAGGGAAAATTTTACGGGCGGTCTTGATGGATTCAACGCGGATTGTCTTGATCATCTGGGCCCCCTTGCCGATGACTATGCCTTTCTGGCTGTCACGTTCGACGCAGATTTCAGCACGGACTTTAAGAAGATTTGCCTTTGCCATTTCCATGTGCTTGATGTTTACATAGATGGCGTGGGGAAGTTCCTGCTCAAGGCGGTTGATGGCTTCTCCGCGGATGATTTCTGCAATGCGGAATTCAACTTCCTGGTCTGTGTAGTATTCTTCAGGGTAAAGGTGAGGTGCTTCTTCTGCCATGTCGTAAAGGGCAGTGAGGACATCGTTGACTCCCTTGTCTTCCTTTGCGCTCATTTCAACGATGCGGCTGTCAGGAAGTTCCGGCAGGGTTCGGTGGATGAAGGCGCGTGAATTTTCAGGTTTTGCAAGAGGATCTTCTGTCTTGTTTATGGCAACCACAAGTTTCTTTGTAAACGGAGCCACAAGTTTTGCGATCATTTCCTCTTCATCTGTGTGATCGCGTGTAGAATCCAAAACATAGAGGATTTCGTCGCTGTCCTTGATGTTTTCTTCCGCGATGGCCGTAAGCTTAAGGTTGAATTTCTTTTCGCTCAAGTGCAGTCCAGGAGTGTCTATGAAAACAAGCTGTCCGATAGATGTGTTGACGATTCCGCGGATTGCGTTTCTTGTTGTCTGCGGAACTGCCGAAACGATGCTGACCGTTTCCTGGGTAGCCGTATTGAGAAAAGTGCTTTTTCCTGCACTAGGGCGGCCTACGATTGAAACCAGGGCTGTCTTTGGACCTGCAGGTTCTACTATAAATTCGTCTGTTTCTTCATTGACTATTTCTTCACTCATACTTTTTATTATGTGGAAAAAATGGGAAATCTGCAATATAATTGAGGCATTATGGACGATTTGAAAGTTTTACCGGGAAAACCTACGCCTCTTGGTGCAAACCTTGCGGATGGCGGCGTTAATTTTGCGGTTTACAGCAAAAATGCGACTTCAGTTTCAATAGAATTCTTCAGGACTCCTGATGATACGGAACCTTGTTCCAGGATAGATTTTGACCCGGTGCTCAACAGAACCGGTGATATCTGGCATTGCTTCGTTCCTGATGCAAAAGCCGGAGACCTTTATCTTTACCGGGTTGACGGTCCCTTTGATGTTTCAAGAGGCTTGAGGTTCAACAAAAAGCAAAAACTTTTTGACCCATATGCAAAGGCAATTACTCCCACATCGGTTTTCTATAATCTGCCTCCAAACTATAAGGCTGCCCTTGATAAAGAAGATGTTGAACTCCAGACTGAATCAAAACATCTTTTCCCAAAATGCGTAGTAATCGACAACGATTCTTTTGACTGGCAGGGGGACAAACCGATCAACCGTCCCCTGTCGGAAAGCATAATCTACGAAGTTCATCTTAAAGGATTTACGGCCGGTAAGAATTCTGGAGTTTCATGTCCTGGAACTTACAGAGGCTTCATGGAAAAAATTCCATACCTCAAGGAGCTTGGCATCACTGCAGTTGAGTTGCTTCCGATCCATGAATTCGACGAATACGAAAATGCGAACGTAAATCCCCGCACTGGTGAGAGAATGAAGAATTATTGGGGATACAGTACCATCAATTTCTTCTCTCCAAAGGCTGGGTATGCCGCTGACAAGACTCCTGGCGGCGTTGTCAATGAATTCAAGCTTCTGGTCCGTGAGCTTCATAAAGCCGGAATCGAAGTGATCCTTGATGTTGTATATAACCACACTGCGGAAGGAAACGAACATGGTGTTCCGCTCAATTTCCGCGGATTTGAAAATGAAGTTTACTATACGCTTGTTGACAGCCACAAGGAATACTACATGAATTTCTCCGGCTGCGGTAATACAGTGAACTGCAATCATCCGGTAGTGCGCGACATGATTCTGGACAGCCTGCGTTACTGGGTCACAAACTATCACGTTGACGGATTCCGCTTTGACCTTGCTTCGATTCTTACAAGAAGTCAGGAAGGAATTCTCTTGAAATTCCCTCCGCTGACAAATGCGATTTCTGAGGATCCTGTCCTTGGAAAAACAAAGATCATTGCTGAACCTTGGGATGCGGGCGGTGGATATCAGCTTGGTGGTTTCCCAGGCGGAAGATGGGCGGAATGGAACGACCGGTTCCGTGACGATATCCGCAGATTCTGGCGTGGTGATGAATTCTGCTCTACTGGAGCCGCCACACGCATAAGCGGATCCAGCGACCTGTTTACAATCAGCGGACGTACCCCTTGCCACAGCATAAACTACGTTACATGCCATGACGGTTTTACCATGAACGACCTTGTCAGCTACAACGGCAAACATAATGATGAGAATGGCGAAGGAAACCGCGACGGAACTGACAGCAACTGGAGTTACAACTACGGCTATGAAGGCCCGACCATGAATCCCCTCATCGAACGCCATCGCAACAAGGCCATGAAGAACTTCATTCTCACACTCATGGTTTCCCAGGGAACTCCAATGCTCCTTGGCGGCGATGAATTCCGCAGGGGACAGCAGGGCAACAACAATGCCTACTGCCAGGACAATGACATCAGCTGGTTTGACTGGGGCAACTGCAGCATGAACCACGGCCTCATTGAATTTACAAAAAAGGCAATCAGGCTCAGAAGGGAACACAAGATCTTCCGTAGGGAAGAATTCTTCCACGGTGACAGGGGAAATACTCCTGACATCCAGTGGTATGAAAAAGATGGAAGCAATCCTGACTGGTGCAAAATATCAAGGTTCCTTGCATTCCGCCTGTCTGGACTTTCGGATGCCAAACCTGGTGAAAAGCCGGACAACGATTTCTTTGTTGCCGCAAATACGGATCGCACTGATGCAATGATAAGGCTTCCTACAATAAAGGATGGCCGCAAGTGGTATCGAGTGGCAGACACTTCAATTGAAGATGAAAGCTGTATTCTTGACGTGGAGAATGCCGAAAGTCTTCTTGCTCAGGAACGCTACATTCTGCCGTCCGCATCCATGCTGGTTCTTGTGGCTAAGTAGGAAAGCTTGTTGAAAGCGGAATGAGGTTGTTTTTGTTCCGCTTTTGAGGAAAAATTTAACAGAAATATAAAAATTATGGTAACGCTTGCATATTTGAAACGTTTCCATATATACTTGTGAAAGATACCTGATGGGAATCTTTAAAACAGAAAACAACAAAAGTTCAATACGGAGGAAATATATGACTTTTGATGCAGAACAGTTCAAGGAAAACCTTACAGCCCGTCTTAGACGCCAGTACGGAAAGGACATTTCACAGGCTAACAAGCATGACCTTTTCGATGCAGTAAGTGCCAGTGCCCTTGAAATTATCATGCCTAACTGGATGGAAACTCGCAAAGCTTATGAAGCCAAGCCTACAAAGCAGCTTTGCTACCTCAGTGCTGAGTTCTTGATGGGTCGCGCCCTTTCAAACAACCTTATTAACTCTGGTATCATGGACCAGGTTAAGGAAGTTCTCAAGGGAATGAACATCAACTATGACCTTGTTGAAGATGAAGAACCTGATGCAGGTCTCGGTAACGGTGGTCTCGGTCGTCTCGCAGCATGTTTCCTTGATTCCCTTGCTACACTCGAATACCCTGGACACGGATACGGTATCCGCTACCAGTACGGTATGTTCGAGCAGCACATTGAAGATGGTTACCAGGTTGAATATCCTGACAACTGGCTCAAGCACCGCGACCCATGGGAAACAAAGAGATCTGACCTTGCTGTTACTGTAAAGTTCGGTGGACAGATCAAGTACGGCAAGACTCCTGATGGACAGGACCGCTTCTATCTTGAAAATGCGGAAGAGATCATCGCAACTCCATACGACATGCCTATCGTTGCTTACGGTTCAAATACTGTAAACACACTCCGCCTGTGGCAGGCATCTTCTCCAAACGGATTCGATCTTCAGCTTTTCAACGACATGCAGTACCACCGTGCCGTAGAACGCCAGAACGATGCGGAAAACATCAGCCGTGTTCTCTATCCAAACGACAACGGCCCTATGGGTAAGGAACTTCGCCTTCGCCAGCAGTACTTCTTCTCAAGTGCTTCTCTCCAGGACCTTGTTCACCACTATGTAAATACTGTTGGAACTGACTTCTCCAAGTTCCACGAGTACCACGTAATCCAGCTCAACGACACACATCCTGTTGTTGCTATTCCGGAACTCATGTGCATTCTCCTTGATGAATACAATGTAGGCTGGGATGATGCATGGAATGTTGTTACAAAGACATTCGCATACACTAACCACACAATTCTTGCTGAAGCTCTTGAAAAGTGGCCTATCGATGTATTCCAGAGACTTCTTCCACGTGTTTACCAGATCATCGAAGAAATCAATCGCCGCCTCGTAATTGAACTTCGCCATAAGTTCCCTGAGGACTACTACAACCAGAACCACATGGCAATCATCCATGACGGAAAGGTTTACATGGCATGGCTTGCGATCCACGCAGGTTTCTCTGTAAACGGTGTTGCAGCCCTCCATACAGAACTCCTCAAGACACAGGAACTCAAGAACTGGTACACATTGTATCCGGAAAAGTTCAACAACAAGACAAACGGTGTTACACAGCGCCGCTGGCTCCTTTCTTCCAATCCAGAACTTGCAGCATTCATTACAAAGAGAATCGGTGACGGCTGGGTAAAGGAACTTGACCAGCTCAAGGGCCTTGAAAAGTTTGTTGACGATGAAGCTTCCATCAACGAACTCATTGAAATCAAGCGCCACAACAAGGAAAAGCTTGCCGAATACCTCAAGCACACACAGAACGAATTCCTTGATCCAGAAAGCATCTTTGATACACAGGTTAAGCGTCTCCACGAATACAAGAGACAGCTTCTCAACGTGCTCCACATCATGTATGAATACAACAGAATCGTTGAAGATCCAAACTACAACCCTCCTGCACATACATACATCTTTGGTGCAAAGGCAGCTTCCGGTTACCGCCGTGCAAAGGCAATCATCAAATTGATCAATGCAGTTGCAGACCGCGTTAATAACGACCGCCGTGTACGCGGCAAGCTCCGTGTAGTATTCGTAGAAAACTACCGCGTTTCGGTTGCGGAAAAAATCATTCCTGCATCTGACGTTTCAGAACAGATTTCTACAGCCGGATATGAAGCATCCGGTACTTCAAACATGAAGTTCATGATGAACGGTGCCCTTACAATCGGTACACTCGACGGTGCAAACATTGAAATCGTAGAAGAAGCTGGTGAAGAAAACGCATTCATCTTCGGTCTTAAGGCTGATGAAATCATCAAGATGAAGAGCGAACATTCTTACAATCCGCAGAAGTATCTTGACCGCAACCCACAGCTTGCAAAGGTTGTTAACCAGCTTGTTGACGGAACATATGATCCAAGCGGAATGCTCTTCAAGGAAATCCATGACTCAATCGTCTATGGTGTTGAAGGACAGCCTGCCGATGTATTCTTCCTCCTTGCAGACTTTGATTCTTACTGCCAGGCTCAGGAAAAGATTGCCCAGGAATATGCAGACCAGAAGACATGGGCCCGCAAGTGCCTCATGAACATTGCAAATTCCGGCAAGTTCTCTTCTGACCGCACAATCGAAGATTACGTAAAGGACATCTGGAAGCTTAAGAAAGTTGTTGTAAAATAATTTTCTGAACATTCAGTGAAAGGAAAAGGGCTGTCGTAGATCTCTACGGCAGCCCTTTTCCTTTTTATGCAGCTGATATTGTTATTATGGAAAAGTTGCAAAATGAAAATGCGGGAAGAAAGCTAGAGGCTGACAAAAACACTTGCAGTCTGGAATGATAGTTTCCTTACCGAACTGCACGTGTAGCGACATATGGAGCGGTTTTGGCAGACTCGGTCTGACTGGTAGTATTTTCATTTTGTATGATTCTATGAATTCTTTTCAATGAAATCCGCGGCGGCTCTTGCCATTGCCTTGTAGGCTTCCTTGCCTGGGTGCAGGTGGTCTCCGCTGTCAAAGCCTTCTGCGAATTTTACGGGGCTTTCCTTGTCACGGACAGCCTTGTCAAAATCAACGCATCCGTCAAACTTGCTGCTTGTCCTGAGCCATTCATTGAACTGTGTGCGCAGGTCTTCGCGGAACTGGGCGTAGGTTCTCCAGCCATAAATAGGAAGCAATGTGCCTGCATAGACCTTGAGCCCGCGTTTTCTGCATTCATCGATGTAAAGTCTTTCCATTCCGCCTGCAAGGTCGTCAAAGGTAGGCATGTCCGTCATCGGCCGGAACTTGTTTACTTCAACACCAACGGGATGGATGATGGCGTTGATTCCGTGCTGGATGATTACCGATTCAAGGCCAGCGATGTTTGTCTCGATTGGAAATCTTGTTTCTCCCTTAAGTCCGTAGGCCTGGTATGTGATGCAGTCATACTGACGCAAAATTCTTGTTCCGCAAACGGCACGGCGGATGACGGCAATGTCTTTTATGCTCCGATGCTCAAGTTCCTTCTGAAGGTAGTCCGGCCAGTCCTGTGCCGTGATGGAATCTCCGTAGCAGCAGATGGCCCTGTTTTTTTCTTCTGTCAGGACATCAACAGTGTTGAGAAAATAGTACCATGAAGTTGGACGTGAAAGATCATCTGGGAAAGTGCCGGCAGTCGAAAAGTCGCCGTAGGCATATGTTCCGCCTGAAAGAGGACCTGTGACAAGAGTACCTGCGTTCATCTGGGTGCACTGTCCGAGATACAAAGTGATGTCGATGGTTCCGCCTGCAACTGCATTGTACTCGATTTCATCTGTTGTGACTTCTTTGCCTGCTGGAATTGTGATAGGGGTCTGTCCCCTCTGTTTCAGAGGAATTTTGTCCGCAAAAGCTTTTGTAATGCTCACGTCTTCAGTTCCAGTAAGATTTGAAAAACGCACCCGGATCCTGCTGCCGTCAAAACAAAGATGGATAGGGTAGCGCAATGTAATGTCTTTTGCGTAGACTGCTTCGCGTCTGTCTGTTATGGAAGTGGCTGTTCCCCAGGTCGAGACCCATTTGCTGTATTCTTTCATCTGCATTTTCCTCTTGTGCCGGTTCAGTATACAGAAAAAGTTTTCAACTTTCAATTTTCTATTATATTTGCTAAACTTCTGCTCATGTTGTCTAAATATCTCATTGTATTTTTCATATCCATGGTGCCTCTCCTTGAACTACGTGGTGCCATTCCGGTTTCCCAGGGCTTTGATCTTCCTATGATTCAGTCCTACATCGTGTGCATAATGGGAAACATGATTCCAGTGCCATTCATTTTTCTTTTTGCGAGAAAATTTCTTGAGTGGGGGCAGGATAAGAAATTCATAGGCGGAATCTGTACGTTCTTCCTTTTCAAAGGCAGGCGTGGTGGAGAGAAACTTGAATCAAAAGCTGGCCGTGGTCTTTTTGTGGCACTTTTCCTTTTTGTTGGAATTCCATTGCCTGGAACGGGAGCCTGGACCGGAACCCTTGCCGCAAGTCTGCTTGGCATGAAATTCAAGGAAACTGTCATCGCCGTAATGGCTGGTGTTGTTTTCGCCGGAACTATCATGATGGCCTTGAGCATGGGCGTCTTTTCGTTTATAGGCTGAACTGGATTGCGAAATTTATAGAAGAAATATGTGAAAATTGGCAGATTTTGTCAGGTTTTTGTAAATATAACAAAAAATTTATCAGAATTTATTGACGATTTCTGCTTTTTTTTTTATTTTTTCTAATAACAAAAGGTAAATGACAGGGTAAAAAGATGTCTAACGAAGAAAACAAAGAAAACGAAGAAAAAGTGACTGCAGAGACACAGGCTGAACCACAGGAAGCTTCGGCAGAAAATGCGGAAGAAAAGCCGGCTGAGGAGAAGACACTTACTCCGGAAGAAAAAATTGCGGAACTTGAAGCAGAGAATGCAAAACTCAAGGAAGAAGTTCTGCGTCGTGCAGCTGATTTTGAAAACTACAGAAAACGGGCAATCCAGGAAAAGCAGGATGCCTTTGACTATGCGAACACAAGTCTCCTGAAGGATCTTCTTGAAAGCCTTGACAACTTTGACCGCACGGTTGAAGCTGCCGCAACGGCAACAGATCCAAAATCAATCGCAGATGGTGTGACCATGATCAACAAGTCCCTCATCAGCATGCTTGAAAACAAATACAATCTCGTTTCTTACGGTGCTGCAGGTGATGCTTTTGATCCTGACATTCACGAGGCGATCGGTAAGGCAGACGAGGATGTGGCAGAACCGACACTCAAGGCCGTGTATCTCAAGGGATACAAGCTCAAGGACCGCGTCATCCGCCACGCAAAAGTAATGGTATCAATGCCAAAGGATAATGCATAATTATTTTTTGCATGATTTTTAATTGATAAAGGAAATACATAATGAAATAATTTGTAATTCATATGGCTTGAAAATTGTGCATTATGAATTGTGAATTATGAATTGGAGGAATAAAATGGGAAAGATTATCGGAATTGACTTGGGAACAACAAACTCATGTGTAGCAGTTATGGAAGGCGGAAAGCCTGTTGTAATCCAGAACTCAGAAGGTGGACGCACAACTCCATCAATCGTAGGCTTCACAGCTAAGGGTGATAGAATCGTAGGTCTCCCTGCAAAGAACCAGATGGTTACAAACCCAAAGAATACAATCTACTCAATCAAGCGTTTCATCGGACACCGCTACAGTGAACTCACAGGCGAAGCAAAGCTTGTTCCATATACAGTAAAGGATCACGGCGAAGATGTACGTGTTGAAGTCATGGAAAACGGTGTTGCCAAGGAATATTCTCCACAGGAAATTTCTGCTTTCACACTCCAGAAGATGAAGAAGACAGCAGAAGACTATCTTGGTGAAACAGTTACAGAAGCTGTCATCACAGTTCCTGCATACTTCAATGATGCTCAGCGTCAGGCTACAAAGGATGCCGGAAAGATCGCCGGTCTTGATGTAAAGCGCATCATCAACGAACCTACAGCAGCTTCCCTTGCCTTCGGCTTTGACAAGGATCAGAAGCAGGACAAGACAATCGCAGTTTACGACCTTGGTGGTGGTACATTCGATATTTCCATCCTTGAACTTGGCGAAGGTGTTTTCGAAGTAAAGGCTACTAATGGTGATACTCACCTTGGTGGTGATGACTGGGACCGCGCAATCGTAAACTGGCTCATCAGCGAATTCAAGAACGATACTGGTATCGACCTTTCAAACGACTCAATGGCTCTCCAGCGTCTCCGTGAAGCTGCTGAAAATGCAAAGATCAGCCTTTCAAACCAGGCTACTGCAGACATCAACCTTCCATTCATCACAGCTGATGCAACAGGTCCAAAGCACCTCCAGAAGTCACTTTCACGCGCACAGTTTGAACAGATGACAGACAGCCTCTTTGAAAGAACACGTGAACCATGTGTGAAGGCAATGAAGGACGCTGAAATCACTCCTGACAAGATTGACGAAGTTATCCTCGTCGGTGGTTCTTCACGTATGCCAAAGGTTCAGGAAATCGTAAAGAGCATCTTCGGAAAGGAAGGAAGCCGTGCAGTCAACCCTGATGAAGCAGTTGCAATTGGTGCAGCAATCCAGGGTGGTATTCTTGCCGGTGACGTCAAGGATGTTCTTCTTCTCGACGTTACGCCACTTTCACTCGGTATCGAAACTCTCGGTGGTGTTTGCACAAAACTCATTCCTGCAAATACTACAATCCCTACAAAGAAGAGCCAGATCTTCTCTACAGCAGCTGACGGACAGACAGCAGTTACAATCCACGTACTCCAGGGTGAACGCGAAATGGCTGCAGACAACCGTACTCTCGGAAACTTCAACCTCGAAGGCATCCCTTCTGCACCACGCGGTGTTCCACAGATTGAAGTTACATTCGACATCGACTCCAACGGTATCGTTCATGTTTCTGCAAAGGATCTTGGTACAGGTAAGGAACAGCACATCCAGATCACATCGTCTAGCGGCTTGAGCGAAGAAGAGATCGAACGCATGAAGAAGGATGCTGAGGCAAACGCTGAGGCAGACAAGAAGAAGCGCGAAGGAATCGACGCAAAGAACGAAGCTGACGGTCTTGTATTTGCAACAGAAAAGTCACTCAAGGAAATCGGAGACAAGATTTCTGCTGACGACAAGTCTAAGATCGAAGCTGCCCTCAACGAACTTAAGGAAGCCCTCAAGAGCGACAACATTGACAACATCAAGGCTAAGGCAGAAGCATTGAAGCAGGCCTCATACAAGATGGCAGAAGAACTTTACAAGGCACAGGCTGCACAGCAAGGTGGTGCTGCTGGTGCTCAGGGTGCAGGTCCTGATATGGGTGCTGGAGCTGGTCCTGATGCAGGTGCAAACGCAGGTTCTGGATTCAAGGGTGCTTCAAACGCAGATGATGTTGAATACGAAGTAAAGAACTGATCTTAATGCGGTTTTCTCCTGATGACCGCATTATATTTCTTTTTCGCAGGACCTGAAAGAGTGATTTGCTTTTTCAGGTTTTGTGGATTATGGAAAAAACTATGGCTAACAAACGTGATTATTATGAGGTGCTCGGGGTAGACAAGGGCGCTGACAAGGATACCATCAAGAAGGCTTACCGCAAGGTTGCCATGAAATACCATCCGGATAGAAATCCTGGCGACAAGGAAGCTGAGGAAAGATTCAAGGAAGCCACGGAGGCTTATGAAGTTCTCAGCGACGACCAGAAAAAGTCTGTCTATGACCAGTATGGTTTTGCAGGTCTTGACGGAATGGGCGGTGCCGGAGCCGGCGGATATTCCCACGCTTTCCATGATTTCAGCGATATCTTCGGTGGAATGGGTGGCGGCGGATTCAGCGACATCTTTGAAAGCATTTTTGGCGGTGGATTTGGCGGCTCAAGACGTTCTTCCCGCAGCAGCAACGATGGTGCAAGTCTTCGCTACGATCTTCACATTGATTTCAAGGAAGCTGTTTATGGCTGCAAGAAAGATATTACCTACAGCCGTGATGAACAGTGTCCCGATTGCCATGGTTCTGGTGGCGAGCCAGGATCTTCAAGAAAAACCTGTCCTACATGTCACGGGCGCGGTCAGGTCGGCAGATCCCAGGCTTTCTTTGTCGTTCAGCAGACTTGTCCTACATGTCATGGGGTGGGAACTGTCATCGATAATCCGTGCCATGGTTGCCATGGAAGCGGAGTCTATTCAAAGAAGACGACTTTGAACGTGAAAATTCCATGCGGTGTGGACATGGGCAAGGAACTTGTCATACATGGAATGGGCAATGCCGGAACCAACGGAGGATCTGCGGGAGATCTTCACATTGTGATCAATGTGCGTTCAGACAGATTCTTTGAGCGTGATGGCCATGATCTTTATTGTGCCGTTCCAATCAGTGTTTCCCAGGCTATGCTTGGTGCAAGCATTGAGGTTAAGAATCTTGATGACAAGGTGATAACCATAAAGGTTCCTGCCGGAATTCAGAATGGAAAATTCCTCCGCGTCAAGGGCGAAGGTGTTCCTATGGACGGTTCAAGCAGGAAGGGTGACCTTATCGTCAAGATAATGATCCAGATTCCTTCAAAGCTCAACAGGCAGCAGCAGGCCGCCATGGAAGAATTCCAGAAGCTTGAGAGGCCTTCTGTTGCACCTGAACTTTTGTCCAGAGAGTCTCTGTTCTAGGCTGTTTGCCGATCTTGACATCATATAATTGACTGAACGGGGCTGTCCAACAGGTAATTAAGCCAGGATCATTGGGCCGTAATGTCGAAATGCCCAGCAACACTATGTATGTTGGTTTCGACTACGCTCAACCACCCTGAAATTACTTCTGGGACAGCCCCGTTGGTATTTTAAAGGCGCTTCCTGAGTTCCGCCTGTGAAATTGATCGCAGGAATTTTAGTTTTTAGAGATTTTTTACCAAAATTAACTTTTTTCTCCTAATCTGCCGATAATGTGATATAATATAATTCGCTTGTTTTTTAATTTTGGGATTTTCCTTGGTTAAAGAATATGTTTCAAAAATGAGGTACAGGAATGTATAAAACCAAAAAACGCATTGTTCTTACAATTTCCGGCTTGATTCTTTTTGCATTTATGGTTCTGCTTGTTTTGCTTGTGACGCCATTTGTAAATCCTAAGAGCCCTTATGCATCAGTGTTTCCTTTCTTTACTGCCTGTGTGGTTTTCTGCGTAATATACGCAGTTCTCAGCAGGAACCAGGAGACGATTCTTGAATTCATAAGAGGAAAGGAACTTTTTACAAAGGAAACCGGAATCCTCAATGAATTCATTGACAGAATGCGTTTCAGCTATTCCCTTGATGATTTTTATGAAGCCATCGGTTCCGTTCTTGAAATGAAAGGTGACTGTTCCGTTCTTCTCGTTGACCGCGAAAAAAACTACGTTCTCTACAACAGCCCTGACAGACTTTCATGCTCTGCCCAGACGATGAGGACTTTGGAATTGAACTATTCCGCAGACTGGAAAGACGGATATTTTTTCATTGGTGATGAATTCGGTATTGTTACTAAATATTCACAGTCACGAGGTTTCATCCTCAGCAAGAACAAGATCCATCTCTATGTTTTCTGCCGCTATACAAGACTTTTTGATCTTGAAATCTACAAGCCTCTTCTCGAGGAATTTGAACGTTTCCTTGAAAGATCAAATACAATCTCAGATCTTTCGGAAATTGCATCCCTTTCACGCGAATGGAAGCAGCTTGCTGATACACAGCAGTCCTTCCTTCCGCTCAACATGCCAAAGATCGACAAACTGTCCATCGCCGCATATTACCGTCCGCTGGTCAACGTTTCCGGAGACTATTATTCAGTTCTTCCAATAACTCCGACAAAGACTCTTCTCATGCTTGGTGACGTTTCAGGTAAGGGACTTGCCGCCGCCCTGGTCATGGGTCTTGTTATGAATACTGCCAAGATCCTTGAGGACAAGGAAGATCTGCCTGGCATGATCATGGCGATCCATAAGGCCATCAAGGGAATGAAACTCCAGGATAAGTATACTGTTCTTTTCCTTGGTGTTGTTGATACGGAAAAAATGGTGATCCGCTATGTAAATGCTTCCATGTCGGATCCTCTTATCATCACCAATTCTCCAAGCGGCTACAGAATCAAGCCTTTGACTTCAAACTGTTCCCTTGTCGGAATCATTGATATTGATGAGGTTGAAGTCGCAGAGCAGAGGTTGTTCCGTGATGACGTCATCCTCATGGCTTCCGATGGTGTTTCTGAAGTTATGAACGACGAAGGCATTGAACTTGGTGATACTGAACTTTATCAGAACACGATCAAGAAAAGTGCCGCCAAGTCGCCAAAGGAATTCATCGATGACGTTGTGAATCTCATCATGGACTACAACGGCGGAAAGAAACTCAGAGACGACGTTACCATGATGGTTGCAAAGGTAGAGAGGTAAAAGATGATTTACGTTTTTATAAATATACTTATTGGAGCAATCCTGATCTTTCAGTCATTCAGAGTAGACCGTCTTTCAAACAAGCATCAGAGTTCCAGCAATCTTGTCAATCTGGTTCTTTTCAGCAGTGTCGTCTTCTTCTTCATGGCGCTTACTGTTTTCCTTACTCTCAAGGGTACAAGACAGTTTGCACTCATCGCAGGTAGAACAACATTCATGCTCATGGGATGGCTTTCCGTTTCATGCTGTGACTATCTTCTCCTGTATCCGAACCACAATAAGACTGGTTTCATGAGATTTCTTAAGGGAATTCTTGATATTGCGGCTTTGTACATCGTGTTCTTTGCTCCAAATGGACTCAACCTTTTCGAGTATTCTTCTACAGGATTTGATATTGTTTCCGGTCTTGCCATCGGCGGAAAGTTTGGTTATTCGCTCAGGCTTACATGGCTCAACATATACAACCTGATTTACAGAGGGATTTTTCCTGGCTTCATTTCCCTTATGATTCTTGTAAGGGCAGAAAATTCAGAGACAAAACTCATGAAGCAGAACATCATAAGCAATGTTCTTGGTGTGATGCTTTCCTGGGTGGCATTCTGGTATCTTTCAAACTGTGCGCTCTATATGCCTTACATCATGGCTATTGCTCCAGTCGGATATCTTCCGATGCTTTACATCTTCATAAGAACAAACAACAATGATGAAGTTACAGATGTCCGCGGAGTCATGCGTGCCTGCGTTCGTTTCATGCTGCGTTTTGCAATTCCTGTTCTGATCATTGGCGTAGGATTCATTCTCGTTCAGGATTTGAAGAATGTTGATTCCCTTCTTTTCAGCGGTGCCCTGCTTGCCATTGTTCTCGCTGTTGTTCTTTTCGAAACAATGATGCACAAGAAATTTGAGAAGTCTGAACTGTTCCGTGCCAAGCGTTATGCTGAAAGCTTTGAGCAGGATATTACAGCCCTTGACTTTTCCCTCAGTCCTCAGGAAATCACCGGCGATGTTTTCAGAATTTTCAAGAAGTACCTAGGTACTACATCAATGAAGATTGTCATGGACGACGGAACTGGACATATCTCCGTTGTTTATTCTTCTGACGACAATACCAATGTTGAGATTCCTTTTGAGCATGCAACCGGTGATGCAATCATGAACGCACACTGTCAGGTAATTTTCCGTGAACAGATCACAAGGAACAGCGCTCTTTCTGCTATCAAAGGAAAACTCAGCACTCTTTTCAACCAGACGAATTCAGATGCCCTCATCATGCTTAATGAAGGACGGAACTTCATAGGTCTCATTCTTCTTGGCCCAAAGGCAAGCGGAAACATTTATTCTGAATACGATTTCGATGTTTTCAACAAGTATTATTCAAATCTTTTCGTAGTTGGATATTACGTAAAGAACATCATGAATGAATCTGTTGTCGGTACCGTCAACCGTGAAATCCGCATGTCTGGACAGATCATCACATCCATCCAGGAAAACATGGATCTCATCAAGAGCAAGAAAGTTGATGCCGGCTATCTTATGATTCCTGCCCACAACATCGGTGGTGAATTCGTTGATATGATCCGTCTTACAGACACACGTCATATCTTCATTATCGGTGCTCTTTCAGGTAAAGGTATCGCCGCTTCCATGAGCATGGTCATCCTTAAGTCCATCATCCGTACCTACCTTGCAGAGACGACAGATTTCAAGAAACTTGTTGCAAAGGTAAACGTGTTTATACGTGACTCCCTTCCAAAGGGAACCTTCTTTGCAGGTATTTTCGGTCTTCTTGATTTCAACAACGATACACTGTATTACATCAACTGTGGATCTCCTGCACTTTATGTCTATACACGTGCATACAACAACGTAATTGAAGTTCAGGGTGAAGGACACATCCTTGGTTTTGTAAAGGATGTTACTCCTCTTCTCAAGGTAAAGAAGGTCAAGCTTGCTGAAGGTGATATCATCATGTCTGTTACAGACGGAATTCTTGATACCAAGTCGCTTCGTGGAGATATTTTCGGTAAGGCCAGAACTCAGACTGCACTTATGGACAACTCAGGTTATCCTGCAGAAAAGATGACTAAGTTTGCCTACGAGGTTCTTGTAGATTTTGCATCAAAGGAATTGGAAAACGATGTTACCATGCTTGTAATCAAGTATCTGGGAAACAAGGCATGACAGGGGGAATTGCTAAATGGATCAGTTGACATTGCGCGAAAAGGTCGGCGTTAACTATATGCTTCTTGAGCTTTCAGGGACATTCAATTCGAATACCTGCGTAGAGCTGCAGCAGAAGGTAAACCAGTACATCATAGATTCAAACGTTGTTCTTGATATGGAACAGGTTACTCAGATTGATTCGTCAGGAGTCGGTATCATTATTGCCGGGCACAACGATGGTGAAGAATATAATACGAGACTCTTTGTCATGAATCCGTCGGAATCTACGAGAATAGCCCTTAATAAAACAGGATTCTTTGACCTGTTTCACATAATACATTCCGTGACCGAGGTTGCAGATGTTTAGCTTTAAGGCTGGTGCCGCATTGCTCACAGGGCTTTTTGGCCTTTCTTTTTTATGCTGTGGTTGTACTAAGAAAGCTTATGCAGAAACGGCCGCGGAAAAGGGTTCCGTGGAAAGAATGATCGTTGACCGGAAAATTTCAGACCTTGATCTTGTGCTTTCCGGAATGAACCCAAGGGCTGCTGAATTTTGCAGTAACATCAGTAGAAACAGCGCTGAATTTCTTGGTGATCTTGAAGTCCTGCTGGCGGAAGAGAAAACGTTCCGTAGTGATGACAAGAGCCTGTTTTTTTTAATCGATAAGAAACACAAGGCTGAAAAAAATTATGTGCCAAAGGATCTTGTTGAACTTAAGGCCAACGAATATTTCAATCTCAATAAAAAAGGAATGTTCATCCGGCCGGAAGCTTTAGACGCACTTAAGAAAATGTCATTGGCTGCAAAACGTGACGGCATTACTCTTCTTGTAAGTTCCGTATACCGTTCGTACCAGTATCAGGAAAACCTTTTCAACTACTGGGTCAGTGTTGATGGACTTGAAGAAGCTGAACGTGAAAGTGCCCGTCCTGGAACAAGCCAGCATCAGCTTGCGACAGCAGTTGACTTTGGCAGCATCAGCGATGACTTTGATCAGACTAGAATGGGGCAGTGGGTCTATAGAAATGCCTCTGACTATGGCTGGTCACTTTCCTTTCCTAAAGGATATGAAGATGTAACAGGCTACCGCTGGGAATGCTGGCACTTCCGTTATGTCGGTGTCAATGCATGCCGCTTTCAGAAAAAGTGGTTTGGTGATGTCCAGCAGTTCATGCTTGAATTCCTTGACCTGTGGAAGAACTGTATCGATTAGTTTCATGCAAGTCGTTGCCTTTTTGGTGACGGCTTTTTTTATTTCCCTTCCATACGTATTGTATCACGTAAAAACCTTACCGAAATAGTTCTGTGAATCATGTAAAA
>SAMEA3663241__coassemble_152_pt1 | contig 19669 bp, 10 predicted proteins | sample SAMEA3663241__metabat2_high_PE_014 | metagenome-assembled genome bin SAMEA3663241 (sample SAMEA3663241) | pig gut metagenome | biome: pig gut; feature: pig-associated habitat; material: faeces | place: China | collected 2013
GATCCTAAGTTGCCAGGCCGGCTGAGCGTAGTCGAAGCCTGCGCTGGTAGTATTCGGGTCATTTCGACAGAGCTCAATGACCCTGTGCCTTAGGCAGAATCATATAGTTAATGTAAGCCTGTCGTTGCTTTCATTTTAGCAATTAATTCCGGATGATATTCAAAATGCATATTGTCCCAGATTGCCGGGCCAAACCCTTGCTCAAGTATTTCGATATTGCGGTAAGTTTGGCCGTACGGTTGTTGGGGCAACCGTATTCATTCCAGTAAAAATGGGCAATCCGGGGCCTGCTGTAGTTAATCTATATTTTCCTTTGTCTTCATTTTGGCAATTAATTCCGGGTGATATTCAAAATGCATATTGTCCCAGATTGCCCAGTAGCCGCCCCATATGAAGCCCTCGCTTTCAAAGGCATCGATTACTTCCTTTGGCGGCATCCATCTTTTTTTGAGCGGAGTCATCATCCAGCCTTCGGGATTCTTGTCACGTGCCCAGCTCCAGAAAACTTCACCGCCGTGGTATGCGACGGGAAGAACATCTACCGCAATGCCCAGGGAATGAAATGACTTTCTGTTTGTTCCGTCTATCTCGCGCCAATGGTAGGCTGCGGCACTTTTAAGTTCCCTGACAAAAACCTGAACTTCCGGCGATGTTTTTTCCATCTGCCTGATTTTTTCTTCTACCTTCTTGAGGTGCGGCAAAACAATTTCATGCACCCTTGTGTTCTTTCCAAGGAATGTAGTTCCGATTATATGTGGCTCAATTGACTTGCGACTGAAACTAGAATAGACCGCATCAAAAAAGAACATAGGTGTCCCGGCACTTCTGCGTCTGTTTTTTACAGTTCCGTATTCCTTAAGCCTTTGAATCTCTTCTTCGCTAAAAGTTTTTGGATCGCGCAGTACGTTACTGTAGTCGTAGATCAGGTGCCAGTACATCCCGCTGTTTTCAAGTTCATCTTTGGGAAGTACCGAACCCTTTGCCCATAAAAATTCGTAAGATTGTCCGTTGTTTTCAAAAGCCAGGACGTAGTCATTCTGTGCATCCTTGAATTCCGCCTTGATGGAAAGTTCAGGGTAGGAGTTTATCAGTATTTCCAGGTCAGCCGGAATTACTCGCGCCTGCACTTGTTTTTGTTCCGGCTGTATTGACGTCGGTTTCTTCCTGCGCCCCCATGAAAAGCAAGACAGCATCATGAGAAGCAAAAATGAGAATGCGATAATTCTTTTTAGCATACAACTAGTATAATTCAATTTTCCTCTCATTTCGAGTATGATTTTTTTACGGATGGAAACCAGCGGAGTGAGGGTTCGTGACAAAATGCGATTAATGAGCCACGGAAATGGAAATATGAGAGGAAAGGTACTTATGGATTGTTCCTATAAAAACTTGGCTTTACCAGACAGAATTGTTTTTAACGGATGGAAACCAGCGGAGTGAGGGTTCGTGACAAAATGCGATTTGCGACCCACGAAGAATCTGAGGGCTTGTCCCTCAGCCTTAATAGTGGAAAGGGAGCACCTGAGCAGGCTTGGCACGGTTCCTCACGGGAGCTGGTTTCTATACTTACTAATTGTAAAAAAAACAATTCTTTTCTATAATAAATGACAAATTTTTATAGGAATCATTATGGCTATTGAAAAATATGAAGTTGTAATCGGATGCGAAATCCATACCCAGTTGCTTACAAAGACAAAGGCTTTCTGTGCCTGTGAAAACCGTTACGGCGGAATGCCAAATACACGCGTATGTCCTGTATGTCTCGGACTTCCTGGTGCCATGCCACGCATTTCAAAAGGATATGTTGAACTTGGTGCCGTAGCAGGCCATGCGCTCAACTGCAAGATCGCCCGCTTTACAAAATTTGACCGCAAGCATTATTTCTATCCTGACCTTGCAAAAGGCTATCAGATTACTCAGTACGATATTCCTCTTTGTACAGACGGATATGTTGACCTTCCAATGATCCATTATCCGGAAGAAGAAAGGGCAGGCGGATCAAAGTGCCGTCCAACAAACTTCAAGGGTGAACCATGTATTGTTGGCGACGGAAAATACCGCCGTGTCCGCGTAGAACGCATTCACCTTGAAGAAGACGTAGGAAAGTCACTCCACTTGCAGGGTGCACACTCATACATCGACTACAACCGCTGTGGAACGCCGCTCATAGAAATCGTTACAAAGCCTGACATGACTTCCGGTGAAGAAGCTGCATTGTTCTTCCAGACGGTTCAGGAAATCCTGCGCTATGTAAAAGTTACAAACGGTAACCTTGAAGAAGGTAACATGCGCTGTGACGCCAACATCAACCTTAACGTTTGGGAAGACGGAAAGGTTTACCACACACCGATTTCAGAAATCAAGAACCTCAACTCATTCCGCACAATCAAGGATGCCTGTGCTTACGAAGCAAAGAGACAGCTTGAAGAATTCATCAACGACCGCCAGGAATTCAATGCCGGATTCAAGGTAACAATGGGTTGGGATGATGATAAAAAGCAGACAGTTGTTCAGCGTACAAAGAACTCTTTCGTAGACTATCGCTTTGTTGTTGAACCGGACATCAAGCCTTTTACAGTTGAAGAAGAACTCATCAAGCGTGCCTTTGACCGCGTAGGTGAACTTCCGGAAGCAAAGAGAACCCGCCTCAAGAAGGAATACGGACTTTCTGACTTTGACGTTCAGACTTTGACAACAAGCCGTGACCTTGCCATGTGGTTTGAAGATGCCGCAAAGAATGCAAAGGATGTTAAAAAAGTCGCCAACTGGATTCTTGCTGAACTTCTTGCAGTCCTCAACGAACAGAAAAAGACAATCGCTGATGTAACAATTACTCCTGCACATATTACAGAACTTGTCAATCTTATTGCCGACAAGAAGATTTCCGGTGCCCAGGGTAAGACAGTATTTGCAAAAATGCTTGAAACAAACAAGATGCCTTCTGTAATTGCAAAGGAAGAAGGCATGGAAGTTGTTGCAGACGAAGGTGCCATCGAAGCCATCGTTGATACAGTAATCGCAAACAATCCTAAGGCAATCGCAGACTTCAAGGGCGGAAAGACAAACGTTGTCGGCTGGCTCTGTGGTCAGGTCATGAAGGAGTCAAAGGGAAAGGCAAATCCTGCAGTTGCAAGCAAGCTTGTTGCTGCAAAACTCGCCGCACTCTAATCATTACCTGCCGTCATTGCGAAAAGTATTCGACGAAACAATCTGTTTCGTCATTGCGATTCGTCATTGCGAGCCCGGAACGGGCGTGGCAATCCACTTCTCTATCAAACTGTCATTGCCGGACTTGATCCGGCAATCTTATTTTAAAATTGTCAATTTAAATTTACCGATTTATAATGTTATTGAAATCCGTGTTGCTCTTATTTTTTTTGAGTGGATTCTTCTATATATCCTGGAGGTCACAATGGCTCGTGACGTTAAATCAATAATTTCAAAAATGACATTGGAAGAAAAAGCTTCCCTCTGTTCCGGTGCAAGTTTCTGGGATACAAAACCTGTAGAACGTGTAGGGATTCCGTCTGTAATGGTATCTGACGGACCACATGGTCTTCGTAAAATGAATAAAGACGGAACAACTGTCACATCTGTCTGCTTTCCTGCGGCTTGTGCGACAGCATCAAGTTTTGATACAGACCTCCTTGAGGAAATGGGAGATTCCCTTGGCCAGCAGTGCCGTGCACAGAATGTTTCAATTCTTCTTGGACCTGTAATGAACATCAAGCGCAGTCCACTTTGCGGCCGCAACTTTGAATACATTTCAGAAGACCCATACCTTTCCGGAAAAATCGCAGCAGCCCACATCCGCGGTGTACAGAAATGGAATGTGGGAACTTCCGTAAAGCATTTTGCCTGCAACAACCAGGAATTCTTCCGCATGAGCGTTAGTTCCGAAATGGATGAAAGAACTCTCCGTGAAATCTACCTTAGCGGTTTTGAAATTGCCGTTAAAGAAAGCAAGCCAAAAACCATGATGTGCAGCTACAACCAGATCAACGGTGTTTATTCCGCAGAAAACAAAAAACTCCTTACGGACATTCTCCGCGGCGAATGGAGTTTTGACGGATATGTAATGACTGACTGGGGTGCAGTTGCTGACCGTGCAAAGGGAATTGCTGCTGGTCTTGATCTTGAGATGCCTGCCAGCGGCGGTGTCAACGATGCAAAAATCGTGGAAGCCGTAAAGGCCGGAACTCTTGATGAAAAGCTTTTGGACAAGGCTGTTGAGAACATGCTCAATGTCCTCTTTGATTATGTAGACAATCCTCACGACGATGCTGTCTTTGACAATGAACGCGACCACAAAAAGGCAGTTAAGGTAGAAAGCGAGTGCGCTGTCCTTCTTGAGAACAACGGAATCCTTCCGCTTAAAAAAGATGCCAAGATTCTTTATGTCGGGGAATATGCAAAAGTTCCAAGGTACCAGGGTGGTGGTTCAAGCCACATCCAGTGCAGCAGGGTAAGCAACGCATTTGATGTTGCCCTTGAAAAAAATCGCAGTGTTGATTATGCAAAGGCTTTCCCTGCAGACAGGGATCTTGCTGACGATGGTGAAATCAAGGCTGCTGTTGAAAAAGCAAAGTGCGCTGATGTTGTGGTTGTCTTTGCAGGTCTTCCAGATGTGATTGAATGCGAAGGCTTTGACAGAAAGAACATGGATCTTCCTGCATGCCAGAACAAGCTCATCGAAGAAATCCTCAAGGTGAACAGGAACGTGGTTGTGGTCCTTCACAACGGTGCTCCTGTTGTTCTTCCGTGGAGAAAGGATGTCGGTGCCGTTCTTGAAATGTATCTTGGCGGCCAGGGTGTCGGAGAAGCAACAGACATGCTTTTGTACGGAGAAGCAAATCCTTGCGGTCACCTTGCAGAGACTTTCCCTCTCCGCGTTGAAGATACTCCTTGCTATCTTTCATTTGGCGGTGATGGAATTACAACAAAATATGATGAAGGCATTTACGTTGGTTACCGTTACTACGAAAAGAAAAACATGCCTGTTGCATACGCATTCGGCCATGGACTTTCATACACGACTTTTGAAATCAGCAACCTGGTTTTGAGTTCCGCAGAGCTTAAGGAAGGCGGAACTGTTACAGCGACTGTTGACGTCAAGAACACCGGAAAAGTTGCCGGCAAGGAAGTAGTTCAGTTCTATGTTGCTGATAAGACAAAAACTTTCGGCCGTCCCGTAAAGGAACTCAAGGGATTCAAGAAAATTTATCTTGAGCCTGGAGAGACAAAAAAAGTTTCCGTTGAACTTGATGCACGCAGCCTGAGCTACTACGAAACAAAAATTAACGACTGGTATGCAAAAAGCGGAGAGTACGAAATCCTTGCAGGAAATTCAAGCGATAATATTCAGACTTCAGCAAAATTGAATTTCAGGACTGAACGTTATCTTCCTTTGGAAATCAAGGGAGACACAACATTCAGCGCATTGCTTGACGATCCAAGAACGGCTCCGATATTCAAGGCATATCTTAAAGAAAACGACAAGGGCAGTGATGATACTGTCATCGGTGACATGGGGGCTGCCGCAAAGGAAATGGCAGACGCAATGTTCCAGGGCTTCCCTTTGAAATCTCTTTTCAGTTTTGGAATGGGTTCAAGAGAAGCTGCTGAAAAACTCATAGCGGAATTGAAGAAAGCTGTCGAGTGAAAAATAGCAGTCGAGAAAAACGGGCAGAAGCATTGCGATGGCAGGATTTTCCTGTTCCGTAACTTTTGTCCACTTTCTCCATTTCGTCCTTGACAAATTTTATGGGGGTAAATAGAATATAGATATGGACTTAAGAACAGTATTAACACCTGAAACAGTAGACCTTCACCTTAAAGGAACTACTAAAGAAGAAATTATCGACGAACTCATTGAAATCCTTGTAAAGGCAGGAAAGGTTACAGATAAAGCATCTGCAAAAGAATGTGTACTCGACCGCGAGCGCAAAATGTCTACAGGCATGAAGCACGGAATCGCAATTCCACACGGAAAGACAGACACAGTTTCTGACCTTGTTGCATGTATCGGAGTTTCTGACAATCCGGTTGACTTTGACAGCCTTGACAGCGAACCATGCCGTATCTTCATTATGACATTGTCTCCTGTCAACAAGACAGGCCCACACCTTCAGTTCCTTGCTGAAGTAAGCCTTCTGTTCAAGTCTGCAGACAAGCGTGCCCAGATCCTCAACACACAGGACAAGGCAGAAGTGATCAAGATTCTTACAGAATAGTTTCTTGGCTACAATGATGGAAAGCTCCCTCGATTACCGATGGGGGCTTTTTTATTTTTTAACATGTGCTCGTTTCGGCATGCAGGACAGCTGATCCATGACACGCAGGATTGCTGAGCTCTCGCTACACAGGATCGGTGAGCGCAGTCAGGATTGCTGAGCGCAGTCAGGATCGGTGAGCGCAGTCAGGATTGCTGAGTGCAGTCAGGATCGGTGAGCGCAGTCGAACCGTCCGTGGGACAACATGTCAAAGTACGACGGACCCTTCGACGTGGCTCAGGGATCCTTGAATTGCTGAATCATTTCTGCTTGACATTTTTTCTATTTTTGTCATAATAAATATACTAAACTTTTATAATGAGGTTAATATGTCAAAGAAGTATGCATTTTTGTTCCCTGGACAGGGAGCACAGGCACCTGGTATGGCTAAGGATATTGCAGAGAGTTCTCCTGCAGCAAAAAAAGTGATCGACGATATTTCGGCAATCACTGGACTTGATATGGCAAAGCTTTTGTGGGAATCAACACCAGAGGACCTTGCAAGAAGCGACAACAGCCAGATTGCAATTACAGCAGCTTCATTGGCAACAATGGCAGCTCTCAAGGAAAAGGGAATTGAACCTTCTTCTGCAATGGGATTCTCCCTCGGTGAATTCCCTGCACTTTATGCAGCCGGAGTTCTTTCTTTTGAAGATGTAATCAAGGTTGTCCGCCAGCGCGGTATCATCATGCAGAAGGTTTGCGAAGAAATCGCAGCTAAGAGTGAAGGTCGCGCACCTGGAATGACAGCTGTTCTTGGTCTTTCACAGGATCAGGTAAAGGCTCTCGTAGAACCAATCGAAGATGCCTATGCCGCAAACATGAACAGCGACAAGCAGACAGTAGTAAGCGGAACTTTCGACGCCCTCGACAAGGTGGAAGCAGCTGCCAAGGATGCCGGTGCCCGCCGTGCAGTACGCCTTAAGGTAGCAGGTCCATTCCATTCTCCACTCATGCAGGATGCTGCCGTTGAATTCGAAAAGTTCCTTGCAGACGTTAAGTTCAACGATCCAAAAATCAACCTTTTCTCTAACGTAACAGGAGGAAAAGTTCTTGATGGAGACCAGGCAAAGAAGGCTGCTGTTCTTCACCTTACACACCCGGTTCTCTGGACAGACGAAGAAGCATGTCTTGCCGGCGTAATCAAGGAAGACGGAATCGAAAACTCTGCAGTACTTGAAGTTGGACCTGGTAAAGTTCTTTCAGGTCTCTGGGGTCAGACAGAATTCGGCGCAGGAATCGCAGCAACACCTGTAAACACAGCAGAAACAATCAGCACCCTGTAATATACGGTTGGGATGTGATTCTCTCTCATCCCAAGATTTTGTGGGAAGAACCATAAAGTGTTTTTCTCATTAAACATAAAAGTTAAAAACATATGCGGAGTCAGGGTTCGAGAAACCTGCGACTTCCAAGGATTAATATTAATGTTTTATACATCCTGTGGGACGAGTTTTTCTCCTCTCAGGATGCAGCGGGAAGAACTTAAAGAAATTTTTCCCGTCAAACAAAGAAGTTATAAATACATGCGGAGTCAGGGTTCGTGAAACCTGCGACTTTGCGACCCACAAAAACTCTGAGGGCTTGTCCCTCAGCTTTATAAGTGGAAAGGGAGCACCTTGAGCAGGGCTTCACGGTTCCTGACGGGAGCATGTATTTATGGAGGTTTTAAATGCTTAAAGGAAAGAAAGCCCTTATCACCGGTTCTTCACGCGGAATCGGAAAGGCTATTGTAGAAGTTTACCTTAAGAACGGTTGCGAAGTATGGGGACTTTGTTCAAAGCCTTCTGCAAATAAAGACGCTCTTGAATCCCTTGCAAAAGAAAACGGAGTTGCATTCCATGAAATCTATGCAGATGTTGGAAACGCAGAACAGGTAACAGAAGTCGTAAAGGCTGCCCTTGCAGAAGCAGGCGGATTTGATGTTCTTGTAAACAATGCTGGAATCACACGCGACGGTCTTTCGTTCCGCATGAAGAAGGAAGACTGGGACGATGTTCTCCGCATCAACCTTACATCAGCATTCCTTATCAGCCAGGTTGTTTCAAACGACATGATCAGAAAGCGCGCAGGTTCAATCATCAACATGTCTTCTATCGTTGGTATCCACGGAAACGGCGGACAGGTTAACTACTCTGCCTCAAAGGGTGGACTCATTGCTTACAGCAAGTCACTTGCAGCAGAAGTTGGTGCACGTGGTGTTCGCGTAAATGCAATCGCACCTGGATTCATCGAAACAGACATGACAAATGTTCTTAAGGACGAAGTAAAGGCAGCAATGGCAGAAAAGATTCCGCTTAAGAGAGCCGGAAAACCAGAAGACATTGCAAACGCAGCATTGTTCCTTGGAAGCGACCTTTCGACATATATCACCGGTCAGGTCATCGGTGTAGACGGCGGTATGGGAGCTTAAGCACTTAAGCAATTCATAATTATGGATTGAAAAGAAACCTGGCTTCGTCTCGTTTCTTTTTATGAATGAAGATTACTTTATTTCCTTAAAACGAAATAATGGTATCGGCAGATAATATACGACGGAAAAAGTGCGGAATTGAGGTTCGTGACAAAATGCGACTTGTGACCCACGCGGATTCTGAGGGTGAAGCCCTCAGCCTTACTGGTGGACAGGGAACACCGGAGCAGGCTTGGCACGGTTCTCAATGGGAGTGCTTTTTCCATAACTATGAGATTAGGAGATAATATTATGAGAAGAGTAGTAGTAACAGGTCTTGGTTGTGTATCACCACTTGGAAATTCAGTAGAAGAAACATGGGCTGGCGTAAAGGCTGGAAAGTGCGGTATCGCAACAACAACAAAGTATGATGTAGGTCCTTTCAAGGTAAAGTACAGCGCAGAAGTAAAGAACTTCAAGGCTGAAGACTATATGGACAGTGCATCAGCACGCAAGATGGCTCCATTCACTCAGTTTGCAGTAGCAGCAGCAAAGCAGGCTCTCGATGATTCAGGACTTATGGGAAAGCAGGATATCCTCGACGATACAGCTGTTTACCTTGGTGTTGGTATCGGTGGTCTTGATGTTACAGAAGCAAGCATGAAGAGCTACATCTCTTCTGAAATGACACGTGTTCCTCCAATGACAATCCCAGAACTCATCCCAAATGAAGCAGCAGCAAACGTTTCCCTTCAGTTTGGTCTTCACGGTGCAACACACACAGTTGCTACAGCTTGTGCATCTGGTACAGACGCTATCGGAAACGCACTGGATGTTATCCGCTCAGGCCGCTACGATGTAATCCTCGCTGGTGGTGCGGAAAGCACAATCTGTGGATTCGGTACACTTTCTTTCACAGTTCTCCACGCTCTCTCTTCAAAGTGGGCAGATGATCCTTCAAAGGCTTGCCGTCCATTCGACAAGGACCGCGACGGATTCATTATGGGTGAAGGCGCAACAATCCTCGTTCTTGAAGAATATGAACACGCTAAGGCTCGCGGTGCAAAGATTTACTGTGAACTTGCAGGTTACGGTTCATCTTCTGATGCTTACCACCTTACAGCTCCTAACCCAGACGGAATCTGCGGTGCAAAGGCTATGACAATGGCCATGAAGGATGCCGGTGTTGAACCAAAGGACGTTACATACTACAACGCTCACGGAACATCAACATCAAAGAACGACTCTGGTGAAACAAAGATGCTTCACATTGCCTTCGGTGACGCAGCAAAGGATCTCCACATTTCTTCTACAAAGTCTATGACAGGTCACTGTCTCGGAAATGCAGGTTCCCTCGAAGCCCTCATGTGCGTAAAGGCAATCCAGGACAGCTACATTCCTGCAACAATCAACCTTGACAACCCGGATGTAGAAGGCGGATGTGACCTTAACTACACACCAAACAAGGGTATTGAAATGCCAGTTAATGTTGCAATGTCTGGAAACTTTGGTTTCGGTGGACACAACGGTATCGTAGTATTCAAGAAAGTTAACTAATTTATAGAACATAACCGAGGGCCCTTCGACAGGCTCAGGGACCCTGCCTTCATAGGATCCCTGGTCCTGCGTCCCCGTAGGCTCACTGGTCTTTCGTCCCCGCAGGATCCCTGAGCGTAGTCGAAGGGGCCGTAAACAATTGACGGTTAGACCATGCGGTTGCTGAGTTTATCGAAGTACACCGATCCTGTCTTCATAGGATCCCTGAGCGTAGTCGAAGGGTCCGGCTTTCGCCCAGTCGAAAGGATCAAAACATCTTCCCCATAAAATATAAGGAGTTCCATATGTCAGTAACAACAGATATCAAATCACTTTTGCCACATCGCGATCCTTTCCTCTTCGTAGATGAAATCATCAGCTGCGACGATGAAGGAAGCGTAAGCGAGCATACATTCACAGAAAAAGAGTTCTTCTTCAAGGGACACTTCCCGGAATATCCTGTAGTTCCAGGTGTCATCCTCTGCGAAACAATGGCACAGGCTGGTGGAGCTGCCTTGAGCTACCAGAAGAAGTTTGAGGACGGTGCCTTGTTCTTCTTTGCAACATTGGACAAGGTAAAGTTCCGCAACCAGGTTCGTCCAGGCGACAAGGTTCGCATGGAAATCAAGAACCTCCGCGTAAGCCCAAAGATGATCAAGCAGTCCGGTAAAGCCTTCGTAGGCGACACTCTCTGTGCCGAAGCCGAATGGATGTGCTTGGTAGGAAAAGCAAATTAAATAAATTGTGCAGAAGCAGAGTGGTAAGGTCGTGCGCTCGAGCGCACAGTGAGATAAATTTCCTTACCGCCGCGGATCGCGCAGCGACCGCATGTGTCTTGTAGGAAAGGCCAACTAGACAGGTTCTGTCCACCGCATTGCAATACAGCCACAGGGTACTTCGACAGGCTCAGCAGCCCTGACCAGACTATCGTCCAGAGCATCTACACAGCCTATACAAGAATTGCTATGCAATTCTTGGGGCAAAAGTTACAGAGTGTAATGTTTTACTTGCACAAGGCTTTTGCCGAAGGTGCCGAGCACAAGGAGCAGGTCGACTTTCTGCGTACTGCCGGCTGTGACAAAATCCAGGGATACTATTACAGCAAGCCCGTACCTCTTGAAGAGTATGTGAAAATGCTTGAAGCCCAGAAATGAGCTTTTGAAAATCTGCCTTATTTTTTGCGTGAAGCGGTTGTTTTTGCAGCCGCTTTTTTTGTTCCTGCAGCTTTTTTTGTTTTTGCCGTGGATTCTTCTTTCCCTGCTGAACTTTTTGCGCCATCCTTGCGTGGCCTTCCGCCTTTCTTGCCGTTTTCCCGGGAAGCGGCGGCCTTCTTTTCGGTCCTGGCGCGCCCAAGCAGTCTGCCCGCATTTGTCAAAGGCAGCGGAACTTCCGTAGTCTGCCATTCCTTTATTACTTTTTTCTGCGCCTTCTTAAGTTCCGTAAGCTGCCGTAGCGTCTCATAGGCGGAATCCAGCCTTGCTTTCACATTGTCGGTGAAAATCTTTTCCTGGATGTTGCCGACCCTGTCCTCAAGATTGTCTATGAGTTCCAGAATCTCCTGGGCTGCAAGGGCAATGTCGTTTGCCATGTCCGAGATGTCCATTCCCTTGACGGAATCATTCCTGAAGGCTCTGAGCGCGTCTATTATCAGCTTGTCCTTTGAAAGAAGCTCAAGAGGCCCGTCACGGAATTCCGCCCCAAGAAGAAAAAGGGAAATGTTTGAATCCAGCATGTTCAGGTCAAAGATCTTTGCCGAATCAGGCTTTGGAGAAAGGTTCATCTCGTTGATTTTACGTTCGATGTGCTTCTGCAGCTCTATTATTTCCTTTTTTTCTACGACCATACCTTAGATTAAAGTTTGTTTTGTTGATTTAGTCAATGAAATAATACTTATAGGCCTACTTCGACAGGCTCAGCAGCCCTGCGCATCCGTAGGATCCCTGAGCTCGTCGAAGGGTCCACTCAACGGCCTTTTACAGCACGTTCAGTCCCATAAAAATTCCACATTTTCTTTCTCCAATATCTCCCAAAAAAAGAGGTAATTTACAATAAAAATATATGAATTATGTAATAATTTTTAGATCATAACAAAAAGTTTGCGTATTTTTACAACTATGTTAAAATATTCTTTAATTAAAATCGCTTGTATTGTTGTCAGTTAATTGTACATGAAAAAAGTTAGGGGGCAAAAAGTGAATCTCAAAAAAGTAAGGTCAGCCATCAGAAATTTCATTCTGGCTGCGGGACTTGTGGTACCGCTGTTTTCGACTGTTTCCTGTGAAATCGGTCTTGGTGAAAGCGTTGATACCCAGGCACCAGTGATCTCCATCACCTATCCGCCGGTTGGTGCTACCATCATGGAAGATTTCATTCTTTCCGGAACATACGCCGACGATAAAGGAATCACAGGTGTCACCGTAACCATCCAGGGAACCGGAATCGACAATGGAAATTTTTCCATGGGACCGCTTGCAGCCACCTATGCAGACAACATCTGGCAGATAAACCTCAACAAATCAAACGGAACAGGTATCTACAACGGTTACGATATTCCGGATGGTCCGATCGAAGTGACTGTCAACGTATCCGACGGTGGAAACCATACAACTACAGAAAAAAGAGCCCTCGAGATCGATAATACAGCTCCTATCCTCATTCTTGCAAAACCTCTGTCCACAGCCCAGGATGTAAGTGCCACGACTTACGGACGTGTCCTCAAGCTTACCGGAGACATCTATGACCTTCACCAGTCAAACGGAATCTCTGTAAAACTTCATTATGCCCTTTATGACAGGGAAGCCGGAACGATTGGAGATGTCAAGACCCTCGACGGATATTCCATCAACAGTTCAATGACAGATGACAGCCCTCTCATTATTGCCCAGTACTATCCGACAAATGAAGCAAACGACGATGCTAAGAAAGCAATGCGCCAGAACTATATCACCCTCTACGGAACTGACGCAGATGCAGGCAACGGACATACCCTCGACAAGATTTTCTATTGTGGAGTCCAGCTTACCGACTGCGCAAAGGTTTACCGCAATCCAGCCGACCAGACAGGAGCGGATAAAGGTAATACAACAGAAAGATACTATATAAACTCAACAAACTTCTACAATGAACTCCAGTCTGAATCTTCTACAAGAACAGGCGGAAAGAATTTCAACATCTCGGCAACAAAGATCGCAAAGATGTTCAACGGCACCGGAACTGAATATTCGGCAGACGACAAGGCAGTCATCATCGACGTCCTGAATACGAAGGGCAACTGGTCCACATCGGTTGCAGAAAACATCAATACAGAAGAATCTTCAAAGTTCCTCATCAACCCGGACAACAGCCCTACATGGAACGTAAGCGGCTATGAACTTGGCAATGCCCTTGGCGATGCAGTTACCGGATTCAGAGCCCTTGCACAGGGAAGTTCAGTATCATTCAACATCAACGCCGGTAGGGACAACACGCTCATCAGACCGGAGACCGTTTCGGTAAAACTCAGGCACTACACAAGCTTTGAAAGCTACAAGTCTGGAGTTTCTTCCGGAGATGACATTATCCTTCTCGAAAAAGGAACCTGGAGCGAAAACGATGCTTCCACTGCGATTACACAGCAGTTTACTCCTACAGGAAAGGACGTTACGCTGCGTGCCGGTGAATTCTACGTGTTTGTCGTGGAAGGTATTGACCGCAACACCAACGAAGTGGTTTCTGCGGACGGTGCCGTATACGGCTTCATGGTAAAGAGGGCAGAGACTCCTCCGGAACTTTACGATGTATCGACCAGAGAAATCATTAACGACGTCGAAAGCGCCAAGACCATAGACGAGGCAGCCGGTGGATTCACCAACGGAAAGAATGAGATCAAGATTTCCGGTAAGGTGAAGATGCTCGGTCAGGAATTTGCGAAAGACACACCTGTCGCAGTTTCCTACACATGTTCAAATCTTCTTGATTCAAGCCAGGTCATCGGTGACCTTGGTACTGAGATCACTGTCAACTGCGGTGAAATTGTGGACGACATGGCCGGCTGGTCGGTTGTTCTTGGCGGAAAGCTTTGTCCTGAAGCTCCAAGCAAATACAAGATAACCGTGAACATCGTGATTAAGAATGCCTCAGACATTACTTCTGCGGCAGAAAGAATCAACTTCTATGTTGACAACATGGAGCCGGAAGTAAAGAACGAAAAGGTAAGCCCTTACGTTGTCGTAGATGAAAGCAATGTTCTGAACGGAAAAGTAAAATATTCCGCATCCATCACAGATAACAATGAAGTTGCTGATGAGAACATCGGTACATGGTATGCACGTAACGGTGATGCTGAAATCGCTAAGGGACCGATTGACAAAACAGACTTTACGACTACGGAAATCAACACGACACTTATCGGTGAGACAGGAACCCTTACAATCGAAGCTGATGCCTACGATAAGGTAGGCAACCTCAAAAAGCATATCAAGACCTATGCTGTTGATCAGAAGACAGATAAACCTGTGATCACACCAGGCAACTACAAGACAGATGTTGCTGCAGACGACATCAAGGTAAACAGCAACCTCTTTGGCATCACAAGCAACAACAAAATCTATGCCACAATCACTGATGATGATGGCATTGGTGCCGTAAGGGTATACGGAAGACTTCTTCCAGACGGAACTGAGGAAGAGATCATGAATGAGTCAGGTGACGGCATGCTCACCTATGCCCTCACAATCGATCTCAATAGTTCCACAGATGAAGGAAAGTACAAGTTCGATGAAGGAAAGTACAAGTTCAGGGTTGAGGTTGACGATATCCTTGGCGAAACTGACCACTCAAAGATCAAGGAAAGAGACCATGTATTCTATGCAGGTGTTTCTTCCGGGGCACCATCTATCCAGAGAACAACCCAGGATGACCTCTATGTCAGCACATCATCTCCTTGTATCGTAAAAGGTAATGTTGACGTTAAGGCCATAAAGGTCTTGAGGCACACAACAGTTAATGCAAGTGATGAAGGTGTACCGGTAACTACATATAAATCTGGAGATGCCAAATGGTCAGACAGCTATCAAGCAACGGAAGCAAAAGGTGGCAAGGTATACTATTTTGCCTACGACGTATTCGGACAGACTGCAGCCGCAACATTCACATACAGAATCGACGTAAAGAATCCTACAGTTGCTCCAGACTGGACAGGCCCTGCCGATGCCGGAAAGTGGACAAATGCAAGCGCCATTGCCTTCAAGATTCCTCTTTCTGATGCCTGGGATAACACAAAGAATGAAGTCATCGATTCTCTCAGTTCAAGTGGAATTGAATCGGCATCTTACTGGGTAGACACCTATAATCCTGCAGGTGATCCTACGGGATCTCTGGCCGGAAGAAACCAGTACAATGGCAGCAAATACGGCAACAAGTACATGAACTATGATGCCACAATAGAGCTTAATGACGGCAAGCATAAGATATACGTCAAGGCAGTTGATAGTGCCGGCAACAAACTTGAGATCAAGGATGACAGTGCCTATGAATACTGGATTGATACGACACCACCTGTAATTGAACCCGTAACAAAGAACATTTCACCCGATAAGACTCTCAATGCAAATGACGTCAAGCCAGAAACTCTTGCAAAATCACCTGTCACCATTACGGTAAGTGCAAAGGATGAAGTTGAGGGAAGAGATGTCAGCGGAATCAATAAATACATGCTTGTTGAAAACAACAGGGAACTTGCTCTTGTCGCTTCTGACGGCGTATTCTCTCTTACAAGTGAAATCCTTACCCACGGAGTCCACAACTTTACTGTCAGGGCTTACGATAAAGCCGGCAACTATTCAGACAGCGATCCTGTAGAAATCAGGGTAGACTCAACTTTGCCTACAGCATCGGTTACTTCTGTAACACCAACAGTTACAGTCAAGGAAGGTTCTGTAAACAAAACATACGTAAACGGTGTCATTTCAATCAGTGGTAGCGCCAGCGATGAAACCGCTCTTGGCACAGCAGATGGTACTGTTGAAGTATTCGTTGACGATGATTCAATCGGTAATGCGACACTTACTGGCCAGTCATGGACTCTGGAAAACTACAATACAAAAGATCTTACTGATAATACTGAGCATAAGATCAAGGTTGTTGTAACCGACAAGGCCGGCAACAAGGGTACATCTGCAGAATATACAATCAATGTTAAGCAGAGCACGGATACACCTGTTGTAGAACCAAGCAACTACAAGACAAATATAAGTGCGGACGAGCTTGAGACAAACAAGAACCTCTTTGGAAAGAAAAGCAACAACAAGATCTATGCCACAATCACAGATGATGATGGTATTGGTGCTGTAAGAGTATACAGAAGACTTCTTCCAGCCGGAACTGAAGAATTGATTATGGATGAGTCAGGTGACGGCATGCTTACTTATGCCCTTACAATCAACCTCAATACATTCACTGATGAAGGAAAGTATGAGTTCAGGGTTGAAGTTGACGATAAGCTTGGAGAGACTGGCTACTCAAAGATCAAGGATGCAGATCATGTATTCTATGCAGGTGTTTCTGACGGTGCTCCTGCAATCAGCCTTACGACAGCGGACAATACATGGCAGCAGCCTGATATGCCATTTACTGTAAGTGGTACAGTTGCAACCAAGGCCACAAGGATCGAATGCCGTACGTTGGACGCAGATGGCAAGATAAAGGAATCGACACCGCTTACGTCGTATTCAAAAGGTTCTCCATCATGGAGCCATAGCATCACAAGCACAGAAGGTGCAACAGTACACTTCGTGGCAATCGATGAGTTCAAGCAGGAAAGTTCAATTCCATTTACATATAAGATAGACAGCCACTACCCGACAATTGCATCGGACTGGACAAATACCGATGCAAATCACGGTGAAACTGTAGTATGGAGAAATTCAGGCAGCCTCAAGCTTGAAATCCCAGTATCAGACAGCTGGAATGGAAATTTTGATACCGGCGAAAAATGGGGTGAAAACAGCATAAGCGGAATCTCAAGAGTTTACTACACTGTTGATGATGATCCAGAAGAAGGTACAACTGAAGGAAACCTTTACGGTGATGGAAACAGGGCAAACTACAGATACTACAAGACGACTCTCGCGCTCAAAGATGGCCGTCATGTTGTAAAAGTATTTGTTGTGGATGATGCAGCCAGAAGCATCAACAGAAGTTTCACATACAACATCGATACAAATGCACCAAAGATCACAGACAGCAAGTTTATTGTAAATGGCAGTGTTCTTCATGCAGCAACTGTAAGCAAGAACGACCTTGACAACATGGATACAAAGAAGATCAAGATAACAGCTAATGTAACTGATCTTGTTGTTGCCGGAATTGACCATGTCAGCGGAATAAAGACTGTAGAACTTTACGATGGAAACACAAAGGTAAATATCAATCCAACTGTTTCTTCCGAAGTCTATACATTCGAATTCCCTAATGAAGGTATTCTTACAGACGGAACTCATACATTCACAGTGCGTGCAACAGACAATGTAGGCAATGTTTCTACAGGTACTCCTATTATGGTTACCGTCGACGGAACTTTGCCAAGCGCCGCTGTAAGTGGTGTTTCTCCTACTGTCACAAAGGACAATAAAACATACATCAACGGTATCGTAAAATTCACAGGTACCGTATCTGATAATTCAGCTCTCGGTACATCAATCGACTTCCTTGTTGACGGTGTAAAATACGGTGAATCAATCACAGTAGATTCAGGCTTGACTTACAAGGCCTGGGAAATGTCAGTTGATACAACTAAGCTCACAAATGACGTGCATAATTTCATGGTGAAGGTTTCTGATGCTGCCGGCAACCAGGCAAAATATGCCGAGTACAAGGTAAATGTAGACCAGGATACTGATATTCCGGTCATTGCATTCGCAAACCTTTCTGCCGGTGACAATGTCTTTGGTTCTGACGGAAAGGACAAGATCACATTCACCGTAACAGAAGACGACCTCATCAAGTCTATCAAGGTTTACGTTGACGGCAGTACGACTGCATCTTATAAATATGAACCTGCATCGCCTGCATCGCCAGAACTGAGCACAAAGACTGTAAGCCTCAATGTGACTGCATCTGCAAATGATGTTTCCAAGGGTGACATCCACCTTGCTGCGGAAGGACTTCATACGATCAATGTCGTTGTTGAAGATAATCTCCTCAGAACAGGTGAATCTGCAAAGAAGACAGGTAATATACAATTCATTCTTGACAATTCGGTTCCTGATCTTTCAGAAACAACGATCGGTGAGTCTGGACTCATCACAAATGGTGGTGCTGGTAAGAAGATCGTAATTTCACTTACCGCCGATGATGGTTATGGACTTAAAAAGATTGAAATAACCGACAGCATGAATGCTGATTCAAAGTGGGAACTTACACCAGAAAGCGGTGAGCTCAAGAGCATGTCCCGTAACCAGGAGATAAGTTTCGGTTCCGGTACCAATAAGCTTGATGACGGAAACCACGTGATCACAATCAAGGCAACAGACCTTGCTGGCAAAACGACCCAGATCAAACGCAATGTTACTGTTGATACAGTGAATCCAAAGTTTGAAAAAGTAAGTGATAGCGATGAAGCTGCGGCACCAAAGATTACTACAGCATCAACAGTCATCGAGTCAAAGACCTGGTATAAGTCTCAGCAGGTGTCATTGAAGGTAATGACTTCTGATGATTCAGGTTCCGGTGTTTCAAATGTTGAATGGACGACAGATGATGCAGCTTCAGAATCTGCAGTCTGGTCAAGCCTTACAAAGGACAGCGGTACAGAAGGCCTTTGGGCAGGTACTGTGACTCCTCTCGTCCAGGGCGCAAACAGAATAACTGTAAGAATCACTGACCGCGCAGGAAACTCTACATCTGCAAAGCTTTATCCATATGTGGACACTGAAGTTCCGGCTGAAACTGTCCTTGTAAAAGTTGATGATGTGGCTGGCGCAGATGTGGACAGAAAGATCGTGAACGGCACGGCTGATGTTGTTGTTCTTCTTAAGGCAAAGGATACAGGCAGTGTTGCAGAGTCAAAGGCAACTGGAATCGGATCTGTTTCTGTTTCAAGAATCGGCGGAACAGATCTTGCTGATGTGAACGGAACACCTACTGCCAATGCCGATGAATTCAAGATTGTCATTCCTAAGGAAAAACTTGCAACTGGAATGGTAATCGTCAAGGCAACGGACAAGGTGGGCAACTTCCTTGAAACATCCCTCTTCCAGATGGAACTTGATAATACGCCTCCAAAGGTTAAGATCAGCAATCTTGCAAGCTATGTAAATAGAAAGATTTCATTCTCTGGTACTTCAAGCGACAAGAACCTTGACGACTCATCAAGACCGGTTCTTGAGTACGCCCGCTGGGATGGTTCAGCATGGGGAGACTGGAAGAAACTCTCTGTAGAAGGCTTCACTGCTGACACAACCGCCGGCACATGGACAACACTTCCTGTAAA
>SAMEA3663241__coassemble_157_pt1 | contig 19333 bp, 19 predicted proteins | sample SAMEA3663241__metabat2_high_PE_014 | metagenome-assembled genome bin SAMEA3663241 (sample SAMEA3663241) | pig gut metagenome | biome: pig gut; feature: pig-associated habitat; material: faeces | place: China | collected 2013
GCATGCTGTCTTTTGACTGCCGTATCTTGCGGAGCGACTACTTCCATGCGTTCCGCAAGTTCAAGGGCTTCATCAAGTCTTCCTGTTGTTTCATATGTTCCTGCAAGACCTGACATGGCCTTTGTGTAGTCAGGCTTAATTGCAAGGGCCACATTGTATTCCGTCTCAGCCTCATCGTAATTATCCTGGCGGCAGTAAACATCACCAAGTTTTGTATGCATCGCCGCATCCTTAGGATTGAGATGCAACGCCTTCTTTACGATTTCACTGGCAGTCTTTGTCTTGTTTTTCCTCAGGAGAAGATCCGAATAATTTTCGATTGCCTCAAGCCAGCCCGGCTTTGATCTCAAGGCAGCTTCATATTCCGCCTGAGCCTTGATGAATTCCCCAAGCTTGTCATAACTCTTTGCCAGGTTCAGATGAAGGACAGGATGGTTAGGATCAACCTTAAGTCCTTTAAGGTAACATGCAACTGCATCTGCATGTTTTCTCTCTGTCGCATAGATCGTTCCCATGTGGTTGAAGGCAAGAACATCACGCGGATTTTCCTCAACAACTGTTGTGAAACACTGGATTGCGTCATCGAAATTTTCCATGAGTTTGTAAGTAAACCCAAGATTGTAATAGGTCTGCACATTGGAAGACTCGCACATTACGGCACGTTCAAGAACAGAAATGGACTCATCATACATCTTGAGTCGTCTGTAGATCGCACCGAGACTGTTGAGAGCCACTACATTCTGCGGCTGGAGCCTTACGATTTCCTTGTAATAGCCAAGGGCAACATTATCTTCGGAATTCTTGACGTAAAGATCACCAAGAGCATTGAGATAATCCATATTTTCAGGTTCCGTCTTGAGAAGTCCCTTGTATATTCTTGCGGCCTGCTCATAGTCTCGTGCAAGGATTGCCGATTTTGCACGTTCAATGATTACGCTGTTCTGTTCTTCCTTTGTGCTCATAAACTTTCCCTTCTATGCTGATTACTTTCTCTTTGGGCGTGCATATGTTTCTTTTGAAAGCTCACCCATGATTCTGCTGTCAAATCTTGAATATGAAGCAACTGAAAAGTAATAGATTTTTCCATTCTTAAGACCTGTCAGAGTGACGGAAGTAACGCTGCCTGCATCAACAGGAGATGTACCTTCCACAGCCTCACGTCCAAGATATTCACCAGGTCTGTCCCCATAGAAAATGTAATATCCACCAACAGTCTCGTCAACTGAATATGGCCATGACAGAGTAACCTCACCATCACCGGCATAGGCGCTGAGTTCAAAAGGAGGTAGAGGCGACGGAACTTCCTTGTACTTGATTTTGAGTTCTGTGACGGAAGGTGTCTTTTTTCCGTTTCCATCAGGCAAAAGATCTGCCGCAACCTGGAAATAGAGCCCCTTCACGTCTTCAAGTTTCCTGTGGTTTTTTACCGGAATCCACTCAGGATATTCGTCAGTCCAGTCGTAGAAATTGTCGCCTGAGCGTACATAGAACTGAATGTCTGTCTGGGATGGCATATTGACCAGCGCATCGATACCTGTGAGCTCAGCACCTGTGGAAAGCAATATAGGCTGTGTCTCAAATCTTCCGCCTTCAATGTTGAAAGTATCCATGCCTTTTGTTTCCTTTGTCTCAGGTCTTGCTTCCCTCTGGATCCTGAAGTCATCTATAAGTCCTGTGTATTTCGGAGCGATTTCTATTTCAGCCGGAACTCCAAGAATCGGGATGTAAATCGAACCTCCTGTTTCGTGGCTGTTTGTCGTCACGTAGACAAGAGATTCAAGAAGACCATCGATTCTATATTCAAGAAGTCCTGTATTTTCATCAAAACTGATCTCATGGTGCATCCACTGGTTCGGAACGATCGTCCTGTAGCTTGAAAGAGTGATTTCACCGTCATTGTCTACATATCCGTTGAAAACATTTATGAACGACCATTCAAGATGATTGCCGGAAAAAATTCCCGTGATCATCTGATACAGCGGATAGTTTGCAACAGTACGTGAAGAACGCCATGAGAAGACCACCTCACCATTTTCTGCGATGCTTGGATTAAGCCAGAAATCAATGCTGAAGGAACCACATGGCCCTTCCTTTCCGAAAATCGAGTTCCTGTTTCCGCGAAGTCTTATTCCGCCTGTACCACGGGTAATGGCTGATTTTTTTCCGATGCGTGCCTTTGATTCGGTCATGATCGATCTGTCTTCAGAAATTGAATAGTTTCCGCATCTGTCATCAGAAGTTCCGCTTTCAAAAGAAAGAAGAAGATCCGTATGCTCATCGACTCCATTTGAATTGGTTGCAAGCATCAGGGCTTCATAACCGTACTTTCCTTTGCCGCGGGAAATTCCGTCCATTCTCGAAAGAACAGGCCATCCGTTTTTACCGCCTATGACCATATTTTTTTCTTCAGCAAAAGCCGTATTCAAAAGACAAAACAAAACTGCTACAATGAAAGCAGATTTTTTAGAGTATGAACGAGCAGAACGAAAATTTACAAACATCAGCAAAACCTCTTTCCCCAAGGGAAGTCCTTCATCAGACTGCACTGAAAGCACCAAATCAGAGCGGTGTCTACATGTGGCGCAATGAAGGCGGAACCATCATATATGTCGGAAAGGCCAAGAATCTGAAAAACCGTCTTACATCCTATTTCAGCGGAAACAAGGACATAAAGACCAAGCTCCTCATAAGCAGGGCCAGATCCATTGAATACATCACAACGGGCAACGAATACGAGGCTTTTCTTCTTGAAAACAACCTCATCAAACAGCATAACCCGAGATACAACATTTGTCTAAAGGACGGAAAATCCTATCCAGTGCTTAAAATCACAAAGGAAAAATTTCCACGCCTTTACAAAACGAGAACTGTGGTTCACGACGGCTCCATTTATTTTGGTCCTTTCCCCGATGCCGCCGCACTTGATACGTTCATAGAAACACTCTACGAAATATATCCGCTTCGTCACTGCAGGAAATTCCACGAAAAAAGTTCCGCCTGTCTTTACTATCACATGGGCAAATGTCTTGGACCATGCTGCAAAAAAACCGACAATTCCACTTATAGTGAATTTATCGGCGAAATCACATCCCTACTTGAGGGCAAAGAGGACACAGTCAAAAAGCTGGAAAACCAGATGAGGGAAGCTGCCAGAGAGTTGAATTTCGAAAAGGCGGCAAGACTCCGCGATGGACTCAAGGCACTTTCCATCATGCAGAACCAGAACATAGTAGAAGGCTTTGACCAGAGCGACAGGGACTACATAGCAACCTGGCGTGAGGGAGAACTCGTAAGCTTTACGATCCTCAAGATCCGTGGCGGAAAACTTCTGGGTCGTGACAACTACCGTACACTTTCCATGAACGAAGACACGGAACTAATTCCGGAATTCATGAGCGCCTACTATACAGAAAAAGAGATTGTTCCGCCATCAATTTATGTCGTCTCAAAAGACGGAACTGAATTCATGAAGCGCTGGATGAAGGAATGCTACGGACTTGACATCGAGATAATTCCAGTTGATGAGACGGAAGGGATGAGGATGCACAAGGCGGCTGTAAACATGGCACAGCAGAACGCAAGGGAAGATATTGTCCGCCGTGTCCGCGAGCGCGGAGACTTTCCTGCAATGGAAGAGCTCAAGAAAGAACTTGGACTTGAAAAGCTGCCTGTACGTATAGAAGGATTCGATATCGCCCATATCGGCGGAAAATTTCCTGTCGCATCGCTCATCAGTTTCTACAATGGAAATCCGGACAAGAAAAACTACCGCTACTTCAGGTTGAGGACCACGGATGGACTCATAGACGATTTTGCATCCATGAAGGAAGCCGTATCCAGAAGATACACAAGGCTTTTGAACGAGGGCGCCGAAATGCCGGACCTGCTTCTGATCGATGGAGGCATAGGCCAGGTAAATGCCGTCGATTCAATTCTACAGACACTGGGACTGGACATTCCGATTGCGGGTCTTGCAAAACGCGATGAAGAAATCTGGAGGCCACATACATCAAAGCCGATCTGCCTTCCAAAAAGAAGTGACGGTTTGAGACTTCTGCAGCGTGTCCGCGACGAGACCCATAGATTTGCCACAAGCCGGAACCAGGAACTGCGTACAAAAGAAAACACGGTTTCTCCATTCACGAAGCTGCCTGGAGTTGGTCCTAAGCGTGATGTTCTTTTAATGAAGAAATACGGAACTTTGGAAAGCCTTGCCGCCACATCCGAAGCAGACATCGCACAGACGCTTGGAATCAAGGCAGATGCAGCAAGCGACATACTGATCAGCGCAAAAAACCTTTACCGCCAGCAGCAGGAAAAGCAGAATGCACAGAAAACATCTCTTGGAATGCCGGGTACGACAAAGGAAAAGGCGGCAAAATTCAAAATCAACCACGATCTTGCTGCGGAAGCATTGCTTGAAGTTGCAAGTCCGGAAGATGATGCATAATTACAGATCAGTTGACTTCATGAAATCCAGAAGATTCTGGGCAAGGTCACCGTTGTTCATGAAGTGACAGGCGGAATCCCTGAAAGCCTGCCTGGACAGTCCTGATGATGACAGTAGTTTTATGGCAAGGTCGCGCATTTCTTCACCGGCTTCGGACTCAGTTGCCGGCAATGGAGAATCCAAGGTCGCGATCTGCTGGCAAGCTTCGTCACCAGGTTCCACATGGAAGTTTCTATTATATAGGAAACAGAAACGCTTATACTCTTCAAAAAATTCCGGAGAGAAAAAATCCTTCATGCGGTCAAGGAAGGCATTGAGCTTCACAAGCTGGAATTCATCATCCTGGACATAGGCATGCCACACGAAAGGAATTCCGGAAAGGCTTGCACGGCTGAAAGAATCCTCACCCCGTATGAAATTGAAGTCCATGGAGCAGATGAAAGCATCCCACTGCTCCTGTTCAAGAGGCGGAAGTTTTGAATATTCAAATTCGATGTTTCTTCCGCTGCATGCATCCTCAAAAGGCTGAACACTGATTCCCCTGGCAAGAAAAACGTGGACTTTTTTGTCACAGAAACCTGCAAAGGAATCTATGGCTTCAACGAGAAAATCAAAACTGCGCGGGTAGGAAAAAACGAGAATCTTGAAATAATCATCATTCAGTAAAATTTTCTTCTGATCTTCATCAAGTTTCCCCGCAGCTCTTTCAAGAGCATATTCTGCGTCACCTGCACATCGGACAAAATTCTCGTCAAGTACAAGGCCACCTGTCTTTTTCGTGAATCCAGGCATGAAGATCGTCTTCTTGACTTTAGCTGAACGTGTGGCAGACTTCATCAGATGAAAACTGTCAGCCCACTCCTCGGCCGTCAGATATTCCACATCAAGGATATGGGAAGGTCCCTGAAAGTTTTCGGAGAAGATTATTTCATCAAACCATTCAGGACGGCCGCATTGAAAGCATTGCAGTATGAACTGAGGTGGATTTTCAAGAAATTCTTTTGTGCACACCTGTCTGTTGTTCCAGTCAAGGATTTTCCAACCGGATGAAAACTGTTCCGCCTGTGAGGAATTTATTTCTGGATTCATGAAGGCAAAGGAATCAAGGTTGTCGACAACGAGACGTATTTGGAGTTCCGTAGAAATTTCTGAAAGCCTTCTGCAAAGGCGATAGACAAATCCAATGTCGCCATAATTATCAACGACTGAACAAAGAACAGTTATATCAAGCATGGAAGTATTTGTACCATTTTTTTGATTTTTTTTCTCCTGCATCCGTCATTTTTTTTCTTTCTTTGAAAATAATTTCTATCAGACAAACGGATTATATTTTGCGGAGGAAAAAGCAGATGCAGATTTATTGTTTTTCACCTTTTGGATATGAAGGTTCCCTGGTCTCGGTCGAAGTCGATTTGCGCCGTGGAATTCCTGCAGTGGATATTGTTGGACTTGCAGACAGCGCCGTCAAGGAGTCCAGGGAAAGAATGCGTTGCGCCATAAACAATTCAGGACTTGCCTTTCCACCGGAGAGGGTTCTCATAAATCTTTCACCAGCTGACTTGAAAAAAGAAGGTGCCGGTTTTGATCTTGCCATCGCCCTTGCCGTTCTTTCAGCAAAGGAAAAACTTGAGCGTGATGAAACTGCCTTTGATGTTGAGAAAATGGAAGCGGAAGGTGCTGTTCAAGCCGGAACTTTTTGGGCGCCGGATGATGATTCCATTCTTGTGATGGGGGAACTTGAGCTCAATGGAAAAGTAAGGCCTGTACGAGCGATCCATGCGGCAGTAAGCACGGCAAAGGCTTCCGGGATTTCCATGTGCGTCGTTCCGATGGCAAATGCGGATGAAGCAAGGGAAGTCGAAGGCATGAAGGTTTTTGGAGCTGAGGACATAACGGAAGCTTTCAGCGCGCTTTTCAACCCGGAAGCTTTCACGCCGGCAGAAGGATCTGAAGATTTCCACGACAATGTTGAAGGTGCTGTAAGTGTGGGAGGAATTCTTTTTCCACCGGTCGATGATGAAAATGATTTTAAATATGTGGCAGGTCAGGAATCTCTTGTAAGAGGACTGCAGATTGCGGCAGCCGGCGGACACAACGTCATTGCCTTTGGTCCTCCTGGATGTGGAAAGACACTTTCGATGATGAGGTTCAATTCAATCCTGCCATGCCTGACAAAAGAGGAATCAGCAAGCGTCACACGGATCTATTCCATCGCAGGCCTCATGCAGCCGGGACAGAATTCCATGCGCAGGGTTCCCGTGAGAATGCCGCACCAGACTGCATCGGTCGAGGGCATCTGCGGCGGAGGTCCCCACTGCTATCCCGGAGAAATTTCACTTGCCCATAACGGAGTTCTGTTTCTTGATGAAGCCGCAGAATTCAGATCTACAGTACTTCAGATGCTGCGTGTTCCTTTGGAAAGCGGTTCAATCACCTTGAGCCGTGCAGGACGATCTACGGTTTTTCCTGCAAGGTTTCAGCTGCTGATCTCAACGAATCCATGTCCCTGCGGAAACTACGGATCCAGTGAAAAAATCTGCCTATGCTCATCCCGTGCCGTTGAACAGTACTGGCGCAAATTTTCAGGTCCTCTCCTTGACCGCATCGACATAAGGATCCAGGTGGAAAGCAAAAGCTTGAAGGATGGTGCGACGGGAATAAGTTCCGCCCGGCTGAGGGAAAAAATTGCGGCAGCCGTCATGACACAGCGGAAAAGACAAGGGAAAAAAAACGTCTACCTTACTCCGCCGGAAGTTGCGGAATTCTGTGTGCTTACCGAAGATGCCAGAATGATGCTGGACAAGGCAGCCAGCCGGTACGAACTTTCGCCGAGAGCCATCAGCGGCTGCCTTAAACTGTCAAGGACCATAGCCGACATGGAAGGGAAAAAAGAAATCGATGTGGTTTCAGTGGAAGAAGCGGTGAAATACAGGAAGCCACAGGGGGCGATGGATGTAATGAAATAGAAAAATCGCAGGAGAACAACTACTACAGGATGCTTCGACTATGCTCAGCAATCCTGTGCGCAAAGTAATCCTTCGAGATGCTTCGACTACGCTCAGCAATCCTGTGCGCAAAGTAATCCTTCGAGATGCTTCGACAATTGTTTGCTGAGCAGTCATGTTTGCAAAGTAATCCTTCGAGGTGCTTCGACAATTGTTTGCTGAGCAGTCATACGGGTAAAAAAAAGCTCCCTCAGAAACCAAGGGAGCTGTATACCGGATTAGAGACTTGAACTCTAACACGCTTGCGCGCAAAAGATTTTGAGTCTTTCGTGTCTACCATTCCACCAATCCGGCATGCGTGAAGAAAAATATATCAGATTTTTTTTGCTTGTGCAAGAGAATCTTTTCACTTTCATAAAAGGGTACTATATTGGATGGCATAGAATACAAATGGCTTATGGAGTCTGTCCGCAGTGTTTCACTAAGGTTTGCAGAAGAAACAGGACTGATTTTCAAAGAGGAAGAAATGGATTTTCCACATTACACAAAAACTCCTGAACATATATTGAAAACCGTATTCGGTTATGACAGTTTCAGACACATGCAGAAACAGGTGATCCAGAACGTCCTTTCAGGACGTGATACCCTTGCAGTCATGCCGACGGGAGGTGGAAAATCCCTGTGCTATCAGATACCTGCCCTACTTGGCAGCGGACTTACAGTTGTGGTATCTCCACTCATTGCCTTAATGCAGGACCAGGTTCAGCAGCTGGAGACCCTTGGAGTTCCGGCTGTATATTTAAACTCTTCGCTTGAATGGCCCAAGTACAAAAACTATTGCGACAGGATCCGCAAAGGAGAGATAAAACTTCTTTACGTTTCACCTGAAGGCTTGAACACGGAAAGAATACGTTCCATACTCCACAACTCCAGCGTAAAGGTTGACTGCATAACCATCGACGAAGCTCACTGCCTCAGCGAATGGGGCCATGACTTCAGACCGGACTATCTTGAAATTTCAAAGGCAAGGAAAGAATTTCCAAACGCCGTTTTCCTTGCACTGACCGCAACAGCCACCAGACAGGTTCAGAATGACATTGTAAAAAACCTGGACATGGACAATCCGGACATTCTGGTTGCCAGTTTCAACAGACCGAATATTTTTCTCGGTGTGGAACGCAAGGCCGATCCAATCCAGCAGGTCTATGATTTCATCGGAGACCATCTTGATGAAAGCGGAATCATATACTGCTTCTCAAGGAAACAGGTTGATGAGGTAGCTGAAAAACTTCAGCGTAAAGGACTCAAGGTACTCAACTATCACGCAGGTCTAAGCGATGCCGTCAGGGCCAGAAACCAGAAAGCGTTCATACAGGACAAAGCCGACATAATGGTCGCAACCGTTGCATTCGGAATGGGAATAAACAAGCCCGATGTGCGCTGGGTGATTCACTATGACATGCCAAAATCAATCGAACAGTATTACCAGGAAATCGGAAGAGCCGGTCGCGACGGTTTGCCTGCCGAAGCACTTCTGCTCTACAGTCCTGCGGACATACGAAAGATCCGATACTTTTTCAACGAGGCTGCGGATTCCACAAAGGCGGAAAAACTTTTGCAGGGCATGATCCGATATGCGGAAAGCACAGTATGCAGAAGAAAAACAATGCTTTCCTATTTTGGAGAAACTCTTTCTCCTGATGCGGAAAAGGAAAGCAAGGCATGCTGCTGCGATTTGTGCATGATGGAAAATTCTGCGCAGAAGCCACAGGTCAGACTCATAAAGGCAGCCGACAAGGCTGGGCAAGCAAGGCAGGCAGAACAGAGTTCCGGCTTTAAAAGCTTTCCAAAACCTGTAAGGGTCAGAGCGCCAAAAACAACCAGACCAGCGCAGAAAAAAGTTGCGATGGATGAAATTTCACAGGTCATCGCAGGCGAACTCAAGAAATGGAGAAAGAAAGCCGCGGAAGAACTAAGAATTCCGCCTTATGTAATTTTCGGTGACAGGACCATAATGGATATCGCAAAGAAAAAACCGATGACAGAAAGACAGCTGCTTGACTGCTACGGCATCGGCGAAAACAAGGCGGAAAAATTCGGCTATTTCATTCTGCGGATCGTCAAGGAAAACAACTTCTGTTGAAAACCGCGGGAAAAAAAACAATCGATGAAACTGCAACTTTTCAAAGAAATCTGTGTCCAATATAATGAAGAGACTCAATAATTTTTGAGCAATACTCAAAACAAAAGGAACTTTCATTATGGAAAAGGAAATTTCACACGTTGCAGAAGTCATCATTTCTATTGTTCCAATCGTCGGAATTACATTCGCAGCCATCATTGCTTTCTTTGCGCTTCTCTGGAAGCACAGGGAAAACAAACTGAAAATCATAAACGAAACCTTCAAGGAAACTGTCTTCAACCTTGCGATTTTTTCACTTTTTGCAGGTCTTTGTCTGCTGGGAGTCGGAATCGTGATCACGGGAGTCTTCCTTCTGCTCAAGCCAAGGTCCTTTGCGATCCTCGGTGGACTTGTTCCGCTGGCACTTGGAATCACACTTCTCATTTTCTACAAGGTCTATCCTGAACAGAAATAATCTTTCAAAATGGGAAAACATCTTGGGAAAGAGATTGAACATCTTTTTGCAAAAAAACGAGATGCAAAACTGATTTCAGAAACTCTTGATGGCAACAATCTTTCATTCGCGAAATTGATCCAGCTGCACGAAAACAGGGTCCGTTCAATTGGAGCCAGGTTTTACCGGAATGAATCGGACATAGATGATTTTTGCCAGAATGTTTTCCTAAAAGTCTACACAAACCTCAGGTCATTCAAAGGGAACAGCCTTTTTTCAACATGGCTTACACGGATAGCTTTCACCACTGCCATGAACGAGAAAACCAGGACAAGACAGGCGGAACCACTTGAAGACACCATGGAAATCATTTCACCCGATAAAACACCTGAAGAACATCAATTGGCAAAGGAAGCTGTGGAAGCCATCAGAAATGCTGTTGCCCAGCTACCTGAACAATATGCGGAATGCATAAATCTGTTTTTCTTCAACGGAAACAGTTACGCACAGATAAGCGAAATCACAGGAGTTCCGCTGAACACGGTAAAGTCCAATGTTTTTCGCGCCAAGAAAATTCTTGGAGAAAAGTTAAAAGATTTTGATGGAGGCATACTATGAAAAAAAACTGTGAAAATCATCTTGAGCAGTTTTACAGCCTGGACAAACAGGAAAGAATTCCTCTTGGACTTTCTGTCCATCTGCTTCTCTGCAGGGAATGCCGGAGCGTCGTAAGGAATCTTACAAAGGCAGAAAAAATTCTTGGCGAAAAAAGCACGCAGCCTTCACCTGAAAATTCCAAGACAATCAGTTCCGTGCTGAAAGGAATCAAATCCTCAAACCTTGACTACCATGGCCACCATGAGGAAAAAATTTCTCTCCGCAAATGGGCGGTTTCCGGTTCCATACTTCTGCTTTGTACAGTACTGATGATCCTGCTTATGGTCATTGATGGAGAAAAAACAGTTTTCGTTATAGGAACAATTTCACTTTCCGCAATCATGTGCATATGGTGCAGTCTGTTTGTTGGAAACAACATGGACTATTTTGTAAAAATGAGCAGCAGGATAAATTCAAAAAATGCTCGGCTAATACCTATGGCTTAGGACATGGAACACCAGGCCAGATTCACAAGGATGATGTAGAAGAGTATCTTTCAAAAACCCAACTTCAGTTCATGAGAAAACATTTCAATTCGGGCGCAAAAGAGCTAAGCATTCAGTACAAGCGTCTTATTGGAAATGACTTCAAAAAAGTCCTTATGGAAATCAAGCCATCAAGGGAATACTCTGAAGACAATCAGAGCTGCTTCCTTTATGTAAAGAACATCGACAAATAAATTAAAGAACTTTTTCCATAAGAATAAAACGGCCCTTTCTCCAGTCCGCAAATCCTACATCGCTGTAACCAAGCTTGTGGTACATTTTCTGTGAATATGGGTTCTGTGTAAAGCAGTCCAGTTTGATGGCCTTAACGCCCTGAGGCTTTACAAGTTCTTCAATTGCAAGGCAAACCTTACGGCCCAATCCCTGGTTCTGGAATTCAGGATTTACGCAGAGACGATGAATCACAATGTAGTCATCCCCTGTGTAAGCCCATGTACCGTTCTTGTATTCTTCATCGCAGTCTTTGTTTAAGGTAAAGCAGGCAGCAGGTTTCCCGTCAAGCTGAACAATATAGAGCTGATCTTTTGAGGCGTCACTTTCAAAATCATCCTGAGTCGGATAAATTTCATCCCACTGTGGAATCCCCTGTTCATCCATTTTCTTTACAGCTGCTTTTACAAATTCAAAAATTCTTGCAGCCTCTTCTTTGTTTGCTTTACTGATTTTCATTTTTTTTCCTTTAGAGATTTATTGTCATTGCGGAAGTATTGTAATTGAAGCCCATTGCTCCATACAAGGGCTTGTCTTTTACCTGAATTTTCAAGCATTTCGACTGTGGGTCCATCGATATATTCCTTCAGGATTCTTTCATTATGTATTATAAATTTTTGTGATTACTTCTTCCATTGGGAGTTCACTTACTGAAATATCCTTTAATGGAAGAACCCGTGAAATTTCATTTAGAAGAACTGGAGTTTTTGTCTCTGTCAGATCTGCTTCAAGGCTGTATTCCAGTTCAGAAATTTTTGACAGAAAACGAAGGCCCTTTATTTTAGAAACAGCATCTTCAACCTGAGCCGAATTTTCCAGAGTGATTCTGATTATTTTCTTTTCTCCAAGAACATTTTTAAGACTATGCAGATTGCCGTCAAAAACTTTTGTTCCGTGGTTTATTATGATGACTTCCTGTGCCAACTGTTCAACGTCTTCAAGATCGTGGGTTGTAAGAATAAAGGTTGTGCCCTTTCTGTTCATCTCAGCAATAAACTGCCGGATTTTTTGTTTTGCAATAACATCTAATCCGATTGTGGGTTCATCAAGGAACACTACCTGAGGTTCATGGAGCATTGCCATTATGAATTCGCATTTCATCCTTTCACCCAGAGAAAGCACACGTGTAGGTTTATAGATGATGTCGCCAAGTTCAAATAGTTCCAGCATCATTTTAAGCCGCCGCTCATAGTCTTTTTTTGCAATGTCATAGATGGCAGCGTTCATCATAAAACTGTCTGCCGGTGGAATATCCCATATGAGCTGGGATTTTTGTCCAAAAACTGCACCGATATGCTGAACATATTTTTTTCTGTCTTTTGAAGGCTCGTACCCCATAACATCAATTTTGCCGGTTGTTGGAAAAAGTACACCGGTCATCATTTTTATCAATGTTGATTTGCCGGCACCGTTGGGACCAAGAATACCGGTTATTGATCCTTTGCGAACCCGAAGATTTATTGAATTGACGGCAGAGACAATGACAGTCTGTCTGTGGAAAAAGCTTTTAAAATTTTCCAGGATACCAGTGCCCCTCTTGTAGGTTTTATATTCCTTGCAGAGATTTTCTATTTTGATGATTTCTTCCATAAATTATTTCCTGATTTAAAACAGTTTTTATTTTTTTGCTAAATATTTTTTTAGAATCATCCGCCAGCGCTTTCATACAGATGAACCATAAACTGGAAAATGCCTGCACCAAATGCCGCAAACAGAATGCACGGAATTATTGCGAGATAATAGGCCGGTGATATTTGTCCCATGAGAGCCTGCGCCGGAATAAAGGAAATCATTCCCACAGGAATCACAAAAAGGGAAATTGTCTGAATCATCCGTGGATAAACTGTAATGGGATATTTTGCAAACTGCTGCATGCTCTGAAAAATTTCTGGTATTCTGGAGTTTCCAACCCATTTGAAAACAGTTGCTGACATTATGAACGTCGCCCCCAGCATTACAAAAATTCCTGAGCATCCAAAAAGGATGAAGTTCAGAATACCTGCAAGAGATATGGAAACACAATGAGGTGCCGAAATGAAGAGCATTATAAGACCGCCTATGATGAATGAGATTCCGTAAAGGTTTACCGATGTTGCCGCCATGTAGAACAATGAATTCACAGGCTTTAGAAGAACTACATCAAGACTGCCTTCCTTTATGCAGGTGTTTGAGTTCCAGAAAATGCCTTCAAAGAATGTCTCAGAAATTCCACTGGCAATGGTGAATACCCCCTGAATCAAAAGAACCTGCCAGATAGTCCAGCCAGGGAAGGTCTGTCCGTTTGCATAAATTAAAATCGTAATTAAGGGGAACATGATGTTTCCTAAAAGAGTCATGATCAGCTCAAGGATAAAGTTTAGCCGGTAAGCTGTTTCTCCGCTGATGATAGTTTTCAGACACTGGAAATATAGTTTTACATGCCTTCTTATAACATGATTCATAAAAACTCCAAAAATTATGCGCCGACTCCGTTAAACCGCTTCATAGCTGCTTTGTACAAAAGGCATGTGATTCCAAAAAAAAACAGTACGGCCACAGCCTGAAAAGCAACTGCAACGTTAAGGTCCAGATTCATGCCAGCCAGTTCATAGCTTCCCGTGCAGACCCTGGAAGGAACGTATATCATGTACTGAAATGGCAGAAAGAACAGGATTTTTTGCCAGCTTCCAAAAAACACAAGTGGCACCAGCATTCCGCTGAACACAGTCTGCAGAGTCTGAAAAACTTTCCGCAAACCTTCTGCACGCACAATCCAGAAACCTGTCAGGCCAATGCAATAATTGACAAGAAATGTCATGCAGAATCCCAATATTATGGAAAGAACTGCAAGAATCCAATGTTCTGGAATCAGACTTATTCTGAACACAAACAGAAAAATCATAAAGCAGGGAATGAATTCAAAAGTAAAGCCTAGAATTCTGTGTCCCAGTTTTTGCGAAAATGCAAAGAGCTTGTGATCTATGGGACGCAAGGCAAATGTCAGGAATTTTCCAGTCCTTACCAGCATCTGAAGATTCCAGTCGGCAAAATCCATTGTAAGATAGCCTATCAGGGCATTGGTGCCGAAATACGTGAGCATCTGATTAAAGGACATGCCATTGATTACAGATTCAGTTCCTCCTTTAGCCATATAGACCGCTTTCCAGATGCAGTACTGCACAAGAAAGTAAACAGGCCCCACAAAAATGGATACCATTGAATGAGACCTGTATGCAGACCATTCCTTGTAAGTGACAAAGGCAATGGCCCGTATTTTTCTGCACTGATGCCTGAAATATTTTAAAATGTTAAAAATCATTTTATTCCTGACCACATTACGGCACTGGCATTGTAAAGTCCTTCTGGAATCCAATTTCCATCCGGATAAGGAACAAACCAGCTTGCCACCATTTTTTCAACCGGATCAATGGTGAGGCTGCATGCACCATAGCCTTCATGGAAGAAAGTTCCCAGACTGTAATGGTTGTCGGCAGTGCGGCGAGTATCAGGTCCAAGCCCATACATGCGGTATTTTCCACCTGTTCCCCATGTGTATTCACCAATATCCGGTGTGGTATAATTTTCTGTCATGCGCTCAATAGCTTTGCGTCCGATGATGCGGTTTCCGTTGTCTGCAACTCCGTTGTTCAAAAGCATGCGTCCAAATGTGTTTAAATCTTCAAGTGTGGAAATGACTCCGCCTCCAGTGGAAGGCTTGGAAATCTTATACCATTCATCACCAAGGGCTGTGGCAGGATCAGGACGTTCACCTTTTGAATAGACATCAAAATATTCAATGAGACGGGCATCCCCTTCAAAATGAACATAATAGCGCTCTTTCAGTTTAAGGGCATATTCGTTTGAAACTTCTTCATAGAAAATGTCATTGAAAAAATGGCTTTCATTCATTCCACATGGTTCAAAAATATTTTTTACAATCCATGTTTCAGCACGCATTCCTGTTATTCGGGAAATCACTTCTCCCAAAAGCGTGAATCCAAATGTACAGTAATTCCACTGAGTTCCAGGTTTGCAATGCATTCCGGTTTTCATTGCACCATGAATCCAGTTTTCACCGTCGCCTGTGTTAGTCCGGATAAAATTCCAGTCAATGGGTGAATTGTACTGAAAGTCAAATGCTCCTTCATCTGGAAAAAGTCCTGATGTATGGGTCAGAAGATTTGCAATGGTAATTTCGTTAAATGGTTTTACATCCATTTCAGGTAAAAAATCCTTTACAGGCTGAAACATGCGCAGGTATCCGTCTTCTGCCAGTTTGAAGATTGCTGTTGCCGTAATGATTTTTGTGATTGAATAAATATGAAAGAGAACATCATTTTGCATTGGTTCAGTTTCATTTTTCAAACCTGATTTTGGTCCCATGCAGGCCTTTGCGAAAGTTTTTCCATAGCGGCTGAGATTGTATGAAGCTCCCAGAAGCTGATTTTTTTTCATCAGTCTGTCAAAGTGTGCATTCAAAGCTTCAAGTCTTGAACCATCATAATCAACATCCTTTGGAAGATAAGGAGTCCTGCTTGTAATTACATTCATAATTCACCTCTATTTTTTTTTGACATCTAAACTTGTCTATTCATCTGTAAATTCATTGTCATTGCAGAATCGTTGGAGCTGAAACCCATTGATTCATACAAAGGTCTTCCTTTTTCAGTTGCATCAAGGCTGATTTCAGTCACATCGCGTGTCTTTGCTTCTTCTATCAGAAGCTCCAGCATTTTTCTTGCAAGCCCCTTGCGGCGGAAATCTTTTTTCACATAAACATTCATCAAATGACCACGCTTTCCTGATGGATGAGAAAAAGTCGGCATCATTGAAAGATAGCACAGGTTTGCACATGCTACAGGTTCTCCGTTTTCAATGCAGAGAATATCGGTTTGAGTTTCACCGGTACATTCAAAATTCTTTCTGCAGTTTTCAATGAATGACTTGTCGAAAACGTAATCGTCTGAAAGGCTGTTTACTTCCTTCAGCATTTCCATGCGGATTTTCATCAATGTTTCAATGTCATTCTTAGTTGCTTTAATGATTTCCATTTGTTATTCCCCGATCCACCACTCTGGAGTAATGTCTCCAAGGTTTATGATTCTTTCATTTTCGTAGTCCATTAAAATCTCGATTTCCTTGTAAGTCTTTGGCATGAGCTGAACCATAAGTTCACGGCATGCACCGCATGGAGCTCCGCATTTTCCGTCAGGCATTACAGCGACAACTTTCGTAAATTCATTTTCGCCGTTGGTAATCATGTTGAAGATTGCGTTTCGCTCGGCACAGATTCCCAAAGTTGAGCAGGTGTCAATGCAAACACCAGTGTAGATTTTTCCACTTTTTGAAAGAATGGCTGCGGCAACTTCTCCGCCAGAAACATAGTCAGAAATCTGTCTTGGCTTCTGCACTTCCTTTGCGTCGTTATAAAGTTCTGTCCAAATTGCGTCCATATTTTCTTCTCCTGTTATTCTTTTATTCCCCAAAGTTCAAAGGGTCTGTTCTTCAGTTCTTCGGCATAAAGGCTAACTACATCAAGAATATCAAAAAACATTACATGACAGTTGCCGATGTAGGTTTCCTTGATAAGTCCCTTTTTGTACGCCATGCTCTGTATAGTATACCATGCTTTCAATGGCGGATGTCCGGTTTCAATGAACCATTCATCAGGCGGATAAATTTTGTTCACTTCATCACTTGGTGCATATTGCTCATTGATTTCTTTTGGAGTATGAACTTCCATATAGTGCATGGCTGTAAGCTTGTAAATGTCTACTCCAAAAAGAAGTGCCTTTCCCCCATTATGGATTGCATAATCAAGTCCACCGGTCAAGGCTTCCTTTCCGTGCTTTCCCCATCCGCTGGTGCTGATTACTTCTCTGCCAGTGTACGTATCAGGAAGACTTCTGAAGGTATCAGCAATAATTCCCATGGCAGTTTTCTTTTCATCGCGGTCAAGAACCTTTATCTTCACCTTGATGCCAAGTTTTTTGTCCTCTTCTGTCGGCTCCATTTCGGAACTCAATCTGAGGGCTGGCATGAAGATGCTTCCTTCTTCTGTAACAGTTTCTTTAAGGGCATCGATTACGCTCTGTGCACCGCCAATAACTTTTCCAAAGCTCTTCAATGAACTGTGGACTTCAAGAATCATGCCTTTTTCAACACCAAGTTTTTCAAGGGCAGATTTAATGTCTTCCTTTGTTACAGTTTTTGGACCTGCAATAATATTTTCCCAGTCTGCACGCTTGATGGAATAGGCACAGGAAACATAGTTTTTTGGGTCAAGATATTCCTTTACTTTCCGCATGCCGTTTGCAATGGCTGTTGAATAAGAACCCACGTTTGTGTACTTCATGTAGGAATATATCTCGTTGTAGTCAGTGTTTGTGAAAACCCAGTCACGGACAGCACGGGCAGCTTCCTTTGCAAATCCACGGCGCCAGTATTTTTTATGAATGTGGTAGCCGATTTCAGGAAGAAGTTCACCGTCAATATTCTGGATTGTGATTCCGCAGTCGCCAATGAATTCTCCGGTTTCTTTCAATACAACAGCCCAAAGTCCAAAACCATATTTCTCGTAGTTTTCAAGATTCCATTTAATCCATCCCCGGGTTTTCTCTTCATCAAAAGGAGCAGGATAATGCTGCATGGTTTTAGGATCGCTTACAATTCCGTAAAGGGCATCAAAATCATTCATTGTGTAATTTCTTAAAATCAGCCTTTCTGTTTCAATCATATTTTTGCCCCCAATTGTCATATACGTCCTATTGCAAGTTAAATGGCTTTATCAGATTTTTGGAGGGTAATAGTAACAGTTAAACAAAAAAAATTACATACGGAAAACGCGTTATTATTTCCAATTAAGGTGATTATTTTGCCATGTCGCAACACAAAGTGGAAAGGATTATAAGGGCTTGAAAAGACGGTTCCGAAGCACATTATAGGAATGAAGCGGCAGCGGAACCTTTAAAAACGGAGGCTTACATTAATTAATGCAAAGAACGAAACATGGTTTTTCGTAAATGAAAATTCCGTACATCTTTCATAATTAAATTCTAGAAACTGCCAAGAACAGCAACCATTATAATAACCTGAAAGCAATGAAGCAGCTGATCTACAAACCAGGTGATTTTCCTGACATGTGTTCTTAAAATATCAATTACATAATGCAGAATCACATTAGCAAAGAAAGTAAAAATAAAAGTCCACCAGAAAACATTATTACTGAATCCGAATTTGCAATATCCATAAACGGCTAAGGGCAGAATTGAAAGGAATGCCCATTCAAATGCATGTGCAATTAAACAGGGAATCCAGCTGTTTTTTTCATATTTCCATGCCGCAGGATTTTTTTCCCTTATATTAGTACAGCCATGAAGTTTATTAAGTCCATCTTCCCACCATTTTTGAGTTCTCTGTTCTTTTAGACAACCCTGTATATGGTAAACTTCCATTAAATTTGTAAAATAGCAGACAATAAATAATAAAATGAATTTCATAAATCCTCCTATAAAAAGTCAAGAAAATTGTTTCAACAATCGATTGACTTCAATTTTCTTATTAATATCTGAATATATTTTATCATGACTAGCTTATAGTATCTACTTTTATTTCTTAAAAATCCATATTAATGAATCTGTTTATAATCATAAAATCATAAAAAAAATATTGTTTCTTTTTTTAAATCCTGATCAGGGTCTCCGCATTATAAACAAAAATCCGATTTTTTGGCTCCCAGTCACGGTTGCGCGATTCAAAACCGCGCAATAATGCGCTACACGCTTTTTGTGGTATAGAAACTATTGAACTGCCGCTTCGCAGCTGCCACAAAAAGAGTGTTTTTGAACCACGCCCCGCTCCTTCGCACCAACATTACAGAAAATCGTTTATAATGCGGAAGCCCTGAAATCCTGATTATATTGCATTGGAATTAGATTATATATAAAATAAAATAGCTGGAGGAAATTAATGAAAATTTCAGACTCAATAAAATATGTAGGTGTAAACGAT
>SAMEA3663241__coassemble_159_pt1 | contig 19239 bp, 16 predicted proteins | sample SAMEA3663241__metabat2_high_PE_014 | metagenome-assembled genome bin SAMEA3663241 (sample SAMEA3663241) | pig gut metagenome | biome: pig gut; feature: pig-associated habitat; material: faeces | place: China | collected 2013
ATTGCTCAATGACCCTGCCATGAATACTTATTGGACAGCCCCATGTCAGGCAGTGTTGAAGTCAAAGAAATTGAAGAAGCGTCCTACAGAATAATCTTTCGTTGCTTAAAAAAAAGAATGCCCGTTTCGCATCGAGCGAAACGGGCATTCTTTTTTTACATAATGTTTTCTATGCGCATTTGAGCATCATCGGCGTATAGATGATGCCGTCATCATTCTGCTCGCTGTCTGTGTCTTTGAATCCAAGCTTGCGGTAAATGTCCCTGGCATAGTGTGATGAATTTACAGTGTATTCGTTGCAGCCGGAACTGTCCTTCATGTGGTTGAACAGCTGTCGGCCGACACCATGCCGCTGGAATTTTGGCGAGACAAAGAAAAGCGCGATGTGCTTTCCACAGTCGCCGGTTGCTATGATTCCAATGAGAATGTCTCCGACAAATGCGCCGTAGATTTCAAGCGATTCAATCCAGTTTCTGTCGCTGATGATTCTGTGAAACTGTTTGATTCCGTCTTCTGAATAGAATTCTGCTTCTGTTTCCATAAATGAATTCCAGACGATTTCAATGGCTTCATCATATTCATGGGAATCAAGATTTCTGATTGTCATTCCAATACCTCCTTGCTGTTTACTATTGCGCTCATTGTAAAGCAAACGGACTTCTGTAGTTCCGCCTGTGTAAAAAACTGCATGTATAACGGCAATATTGACAACATGAAATGTCAGTTGAATGGTATCATCTGTTAAACTTTGACATTGTTTTCATAAATATTCATTTCTGATATTATATCGGCATGATTGGTATCGTAGATTACAACGCAGGAAACATTACAAGTGTTGAACATGCCCTTGAATATCTCAAGGCTGACTATGTTCTTTCAAAGGATCCTGCTGAACTCAAAAATGCGGATAAAATTGTTTTTCCAGGTGTCGGTGATGCAGCCTATGCCATGGAACAGCTGAAGGCAACAGGCTTTGATGAATTCCTCAAGGAATTCCATGCCAGCGGAAAACCGATGATCGGTATATGTCTTGGAAGTCAGATTGTTTTTGACTATTCAGAGGAGGGCGGTGTTGATTGTCTTGGACTTATTCCGGGGAAAATTTGTCATTTCTCCGACCTCTTGAAAGAACGAGTAGATACTGAAGAAGGAATGCGTGTTCTTCCAAAAATTCCTCACATGGGATGGAACGAGGTTGAGGTCTGCAATGGCGGATCGAGACTTCTTGATGGTGTTGCAAACCACAGTGATTTTTATTTTGTTCATTCATATGTGATTCAGCCTGAGGATCCTTCCGTAATAAAGGGGTATGCTGACTACGGAATGATGGTTCCGGCTGTTGTAGAAAAGGATAACCTTACGGTGTTCCAGTTCCATCCCGAAAAATCAGGTGCCGCTGGCCTAAAGATTCTGGAGAATTTTGTAAAATGCTGAAGAAAAGAATTATCATTTGTCTTGACGTAAAAGACGGTCGCACAACAAAGGGTGTTAAGTTCCAGAACAACATAGATATCGGCGATCCTGTGGAAATGGCTGCTGAGTATTACCGTCAGGGGGTTGATGAACTCGTGTTCTATGACATCATGGCAAGTGCCCGTGGTCGTGGTCCGATCCTTGACCTTATTGCCCGTGTTGCAAGTCAGGTTTTTATTCCTTTCTGCGTCGGCGGCGGAATCGGAACTCTCGATGACATCCGCTCTACAATTCTCGCAGGGGCTGAAAAAGTTTCTCTCAACAGCCAGGCCGTAAAAAATCCTGAGCTTATCAGGCAGGGGGCACGTGTCTTTGGCAACCAGTGCATTGTCCTTGGAATGGATGCTGCAAAAGATGAATCAATGCCTAGCGGTTACCGCGTGTACATAAATGGCGGTAGAGTTGCTACAGAACTTGATGCTCTTGATTGGGCAAAAAAAGCAGTTGAGCTTGGTGCAGGTGAAATTGTCTTGAATTCAATCGATGCAGACGGAACACGCAACGGTTACGAACTCAATCTTACACGCATGATAAGTGAGAATGTTGAGGTTCCGGTCATTGCTTCCGGTGGAGGCGGAACTGTGCAGCACCTTGCCGATGTCCTTAAGGAAGGAAAGGCTGATGCCGCACTTATTGCAAGTATGGTTCATTCTGGAGACTACACTGTAGGCGGAATTAAAACTGATCTTGCAAAACTTAATGTTCCTGTGAGAATGTAACTGAATATTCTATAGGATATATCTGGCACGGGATGTGTCAGTTTCAAAGACATCGACAGCGTAGAGATATGCGTTGTCGGTGTCATTTTTTTTGAGTGAAGGAATATCATTCAAAATGTTTTCTGCAATGTAAGTTGCGATGCGTTCGGCACTTGGGTTCTGCATGAAGTAATCAAAGTCATTTAGATTCTTGTGGTCCAATAATCCGCAGACTTTTCTAAGGGATGACTTGAGTTCTGTAAAATCTAATAGCATTCCGCCTTCATCAAGTCTGTCCCCGCGTACATGGGCATATACTTTGTAATTGTGACCATGTAGATTTTCGCACTTGCCGTGATAGTCTTTCAAAAAATGTGCCGCAGCAAAATCGGCTTCCACTCTAACTTCGTACATGCCGAATATGATACATCATATAGTATTTAAAATAAACATGGGCGATTCGTAAATACTGGAGCATGGGGACAGACCCCTAAACTTTAATAAAATTAATAAGCGAATTATAAAATGAGAAATGTAAAAGTTTAAGTTTTTTTATCAGAAAATTGTAAATATTTTTCAAAACTACATTATATAATTATTAGAAATATTATGGCAAGAAAACCAAGATTGTATGGAAGCTCTGGAACTTATCATGTGATTTTGCGTGGAAATAACAAGCAAAATCTTTTCAATGATGATTCGGATAGAAATTTTTTTCTCTGCAGATTAAGAAAATATTCCAAAGAATTAGGAGTTGTTGTATATGCTTATTGTTTAATGAATAATCATGTTCATATTTTAATTGGAAATGCTTCATTTAATATGAGTCTGCTAATCCAAAAGCTTGCAAATAGTTATGTTTATTATTTTAATCGTAAATATGAGAGATGTGGACATCTTTTTCAAGGTCGTTATAAAAGTGAACCTGTTCTTGATGATGCATATTTTAAGGTAGTATATCGATACATTCTTCAGAATTGTGAAAAGGCTGGTCTTGGACAAGTAGACAAATATAAATGGAACAGTTATAAGGATATATGTACTCCATCTGAGAAGTCATTTGTTGATGTTGACTATGTTACTGGAATGTTTTTTTCCAAAAATGAACTTCTATGTTTTATAATTCAGCATGACTCTAAAAAATGTATGGAATATGAGAATTTATTTGTTATGTCTGATCTAAAAGCATTCAAATTGATAAAAAAACTGTTTAAAATATCATCACCATATAAACTTGAACGGCTTTCAATTGATGAACAGATTGCAAAATGTAATGTGATGAAAAAGAATGGCCTTTCAATAAATCAAATAGCAAGACTAACAGGACTCAGTAAAGCTATAATCAGAAAAGCATAGAATTTGGTTTTCATATTTACTATGGATACAGATACCAGAACTTTATCTGAAAAAAAGTGATAATCTATTTTTAAGTATATTTACAGTTTAATTTTATATTCTTTGTTCAATAAACTAAAAATTTTTTGAGTAGGAATATGGGGTCTGTCCCTATTATTCACTATTATTCACAATTTTAAACTATACTCGAAAGAACAATTAAGTACTTTAAAACAAATAAAGGCACCTGAATTACTTCAGGTGCCTTTAATGACTAATCAAATACTATTAGCAGTTTTCTGCGAAATATTTGATTGTGCGAACCATCTGTGATGTGTAGCTGTTTTCGTTGTCGTACCAAGATACAACTTCAACCTGGTATGTATCGTCGTCGATCTTAGATACCATTGTCTGTGTTGCATCAAAGAGTGAACCGAACTTCATTCCGATTACGTCTGAAGAAACGATTTCATCTTCGTTGTATCCGAATGATTCGTTGGCAGCAGCCTTCATTACAGCGTTGATAGAATCCTTTGTGATGTCCTTTCCCTTTACTACTGCGAAGAGGAGAGTTGTTGATCCAGTTGGTGTTGGAACACGCTGTGCTGAACCGATGAGCTTTCCGTTGAGTTCTGGGATTACGAGACCGATAGCCTTTGCTGCACCTGTTGAGTTAGGTACGATGTTCTGTGCACCAGCACGTGAACGGCGGAGGTCACCCTTTCTCTGTGGACCGTCGAGGATCATCTGGTCTCCAGTGTAAGCGTGGATTGTAGACATGATACCAGACTGGATTGGGTATGCCTTGTTGAGAGCCTGTGCCATTGGAGCGAGACAGTTTGTTGTACAAGAAGCTGCAGAAATGATCTTGTCATCCTTTGTGAGGTTCTTGTTGTTTACGTTGTATACGATTGTCTTGAGGTCGCCTGTTGCAGGAGCAGAAATAACTACTTTCTTTGCACCAGCTGTGATGTGTGCTGATGCCTTTTCCTTGTCGCAGTAGAAACCTGTACATTCAAGTACTACGTCTACATTGTATTTTGCCCATGGGCAGTTTGCTGCGTCTTTTTCAGCAGAGATCTTGATTTCTTTTCCGTCTACGATGATTGAGTCATCTGTAGAAGATACAGTGTGCTTTCCTTCACCGATGCGTCCCATGAATCCACCCTGTGCTGTATCATACTTCAAGAGGTGAGCGAGCATCTTTGGGCTTGTGAGATCGTTGATAGCTACAACTTCATAACCATCAGCTTCGAACATCTGGCGGAATGCCAAGCGGCCAATACGACCGAAACCATTAATAGCAACTTTAACTGCCATAATTATTCTCCTTGAATAAAATTTTATTCGTTTCGGTATCATTTTATTCCTATTAAAATATAATGTCAATTGAACAGATTTAAATTTGAATATATAAATAACAGTTAGTTATTATCCTCATGACAAAATTGACATTTTTCTAAATCGTATTAAAATTTTCCCTATGAGAAAGTTGAAGTTTCTTGTTCTCGCTGAAGAAATTAACTCCGCATATGCGCAGCTTGTCATCGACGGAATAAGCAGGTACAGCAGAGAAAATGATGTGGAGTTTATTGTCTGTAATGTTCGAAATCCTAGATTTGAATACGGCAGTTTTGAATACCAGTTCTGGGCTGGAGCATCTCTTGTAAATACAAAAGAAATTGATGTGGTGATTGTTTTAAGCGGAATATATTGTTCGACTTTCACACCGGAAGAATTGGCGGAAATCCTTTCTGAATTCAAGGGTAAGAAAATAGTCTCCATATCACAGAAACTTCCGATGGAAAATTCATGGACAATTCTTTCTGATAACGAACATATTTATTCAGAGGCTTTTGATTTTCTGGTCAATAAAACAGGTTCAAAAAGAATAGCCTTCATGGATGCAAGCAAGACCAGTTCCCTCGAATCCATTGCCAGATTGAACGCATACAAAAAATGCCTTTCTGAGTTCCGCCTGGAATATGATGAATCCATTGTTTTTCATGGAAAATTTACAAATGATTCAGCATATACGGAACTGGCGGAACGGTTGGGAGAAGATTGCAAAGATGTTGATTTTGACACATTCATTGCGGCCAATGACAGCATGGCTTTAGGTGCTATGGATTTCTTCAAGGAACACGGAATAAAAGTTCCGGAGCAGGTTAAAGTTCTTGGCTTTGACAACATTGAGGAAGGTTCCGCTGTTGAACCAACATTGTCTTCAATAAATCCATCGAATGAGGATCTTGGTTACTTTGCTGCCAAAACGGCACACGAGATTTCACAGGGAAAGGATGTTGATGACGTTGTTGCCATTCCTTCTAAAATTGAGATCAGGGAATCCACTGGCTACGAATTCTGCAAAGTGAATGATTCCATCAGAAAAGAAAAATCCAGTGTTCTTGTAAGAAAAATTTATGATGACAGGAATATCTACTACATGCTTGATTCAATTCAGTGCAATGATACTCTTGAAGTTTTTCTGAAAAAAATGCAGAAGCCTATTTCTGAAGTCGACATAAAACGTTTTGCCGTCGTTATGTTTGAAAAGCCTATCTTCTATAAAAAATGGACAAAGTTTTCAATGCCGGAAAAAGTAAAGCTTGAGTATGTGTATGACAACGGAACTGGAACACTTTACAGCAATCATTATTTCAATCCAATGGACAATATTGTTCCTCCTGAAATCTTTTCATCTGAATCTGACCGATATGTTGTTCAGTCCATTTACTACGGTGAAAAACAGTACGGATATTTGTTGTACTCAATCGGAAAGCGGGGACTTGTTTTCTATAATTTATATGCAAAGGCTTTGTCCAATGCTCTGTCCAATTCCTATGAGTACACTTTGCAGTATATGAAAAACATTGAGCTTGAAATGGAAAAATATGAGCTTGAGCAGACTTCCAGAACTGATGAGCTTACCGGAGTTCTGAACAGAAGAGGTTTTGTCATTCAGGGACAGAAGCAGATAAATAATGCCTTGTCCACAGGACAGGGAGGTCTTGTCATTTATGGAGACATGAACAACCTGAAGATGATCAATGATAGATATGGTCATGAGTATGGAGATAAGGCGATCAAGGCAGAAGCTGAAATTCTGAAAAAATCTTTCCGATCTACGGATACGGTCGGAAGAATGGGTGGTGATGAATTTGCCATTGTTGCCTGTGGATTGAAGATCAGGAAACTTCCTGAATTAAAGGAAAAGGTCGGATTGCGATGTGTGGAAGCAAAGGAAAAATATGGCTTTCCTTTTGACATAACCATAAGTCTTGGTGCAATTGAATTCGACAATGATGTTTCTGATCTGAATGAACTCTTGAAGCTTGCTGATGAACAGCAGTATATTGCCAAACGTCAGTTCCATGGACTTTTAAGCAAGAATTAAAATTTTTCTATTTTTTCATTCCAGTTTTCATTCCAGGTCGAAATATTTTTTCATGGCATTGAGAACGGCACGCTTGTCTGCACACCAGGCAGGTTCTATTAAAAGCGATTTTGGTCCGTCGCCTGTAAGCCTGTGGAGGGCAGTTGTTCCCGGCATCATGTCTGCAAGTCCTTTGACAAAGATGCAGTATTCGTCCATGGATGGCAGCGGCCATGGATTTTTTTTGTATTCATTTTCCATTTTTGTTCCGCGCAAAACCTGAAGCAGCTGGAATTTTATTCCGTCGAGGGCAGGAGACAGGTCTGCAAGGTAAGCTGCAGTTTCCTTCATCATTTCTTTGGATTCACCGGGGAGCCACAAAATCGTGTGGACGATTACCGTAAGTCCCGCCTTCTTCAACCGGATGTAGGCATCCTCAAAAACTTTAAGTGAATAGCCGCGGTTGATTTTTTTTGCCGTATCTTCATGGATTGTCTGCAGTCCAAGTTCCACCCAGACAGGCTTTGTTTCATTCAGTGCAGAAAGAAAGTTGAGCATCCTGTCGCTGATGCAGTCGGGTCTTGTACCGATGGAAATGGCAGTGATCCGTTGGTCGGAATGTGCTTTCATGAAAATGTCTGAAAGCTTTTCAAATGTCATTTCCTTTGTTTCGTATGTGTTTGTAAATGACTGGAAGTATGCTATGAATTTAACCTGCTTTGTTTTTGGAAGTTTTGCAGAAATCCTGTTTATGGCATTTTCAATCTGTTCATCAATTGTTCCGCAGACCTGTCCAAATTCACCTGAACCACCGCCGGAACAGAAAGTGCATCCGCCGGTGGAAATTGTTCCGTCGCGGTTGGGACATGTGCATCCGGTACTGAGTGAGAGTTTGTAGACCTTGCAGCCAAAGGTATTGTACAGATATCTGTTGAGGGTAAGTTCTGACATCAGAAAAGTTCACCCTGCGCTGGTTTGCAGTTGCCGCTGTTGAGTGCAGGAGCCGAATTGCGTTCCCAGAAAACTCCGTCGCTGTATCCTTGTATGGTTTTGTTTTCCTCCGCAAGAAGAAGACGCTTGGCGGAATAAAGGCAGTATTCTTTGCAAAGCTCAATACCGCAGTAACGACGTCCAAGCTTCTTTGCTGTGACGGCAGCTGTTCCACTTCCAAGAAATGGATCAAGCACAAGACCATTTTCCGGGCAAGATGCCAGTATGAGTTTTGCATAGAGTTTTTCAGGCTTCTGAGTCGGGTGATCCGTGTTTTCCGGCATGGACCAGAAAGGAATGCTTATGTCGTCCCAGAAATTTGAAGGATATGTAAGGCGGAAATTTCCTGCTTCTGTTTCCAGCCAGTCCTTTGGTTTCCCGTTTTCCCTGTATGGTGCTATGACCTTGCGTTTTTGTTTTACGGCTTCTATGTCAAAATAGTAGTCGTCTGGATTTTTCACCGCAAACCATATGTCTTCCATTCCGTTTTTCCAGTTGCTTTTCGCGCCACGGCCTTTTTCCCGCTGCCATGTGATTCGGTTAAGTATTGTAAGGTTTTTCTCGAGACTGCGCTGGAGGGCTGATGTGCATTTCCAGTCACCGCATAGATAGAGGGATCCGCCGGCTTTTAACTTTCTGCATGCTTCAGGAAGCCAGGAATCAACATAGGCTTCATAATCCGTGTCCTTCATGGCGTTGAATTTTTCCCCACCAAAATTTTTTGAAAGATTGTATGGAGGATCAATGATTATGAGATCTGCAATTTCATCCGGCATCAATGCTAGCGTTTCAAGTATGTCACCATTGAAAATTTTATTTTCGCAGTTTCCGTCGTTTCTAAGATCATCAGTTGTTGAAATTGATTTTTCAAGTTCCGATGTTTCTTCCTGTGAGATTGTGATGGTCCTGTTTCTTCCCGCTCGAATCTTCTCTGCCATATGAACCTCAGATTTCATCAGCATGACGGCACATCCAGTAGCACAGCTGGCACATGTCGTTGCATTTTCCTTTGGAAAGGATTTTGTTTTTCTGCAGTTCCTTTGCTTTTGAAAGGAGCCCTGTCTCATAGCAAAGGCCTGTCATTTTGCTTGCCCGTGAATTTTCCATCAGCGTCTCAAAACTGTCCTTGATGGTTCCGATGAAAAGTTCCGGCCGTTCATTTGCAAAACCGCAGCATGGCGCGATGTTGCCGTCGGCGTGTACATAGAAAACATTTCCCGTTGCCTGGCAGTAGTCTTCTGCGAACCATTTTTTGTCGCCAAGTACAATTTTTTCAGACGGAACAAAACTTTGTGGAAACCTGTAGCAGGTGATCCATTCAAGATCCAGCCGTTTTTTTATTTCTTCAATCTGTTTTTCAAACCACTCGGAATCTTTTTTTGAATCCTTTGCATCAATTACGCTCAATATTTCAACACAGCTGTTGTCGGAAAATATTCTGTGGCATGTATCTATGAAAGTGAAGATCTTGTCAATTGGCTGTCCGTGGAAAACATCGAAGCTTAGTCCGATCTTTCCGTCAAATCCGGCGTCCCTTACTGAAGTCAGGCATCTTGCAAGGTCGTCCTCGTTGTTCCACCAGACACCGTTTGTCATGAGGCGGTCAAACATGAGGCCGGCGTCGAAGGCTTTTTTGCAGACTGCATTTACAAAGTCCAGGGCAAGAAAAGGCTCCCCGCCGGAAAATCCGATCTTGAAGTCTGACAGGTGGCCCAGACAGTCATCGAGGAAAGCAAGGGCATCGTTAAGGTTCAGCCTTGAATTCTTCTGGTCGACAAAGCAATGGGCACATTTTAGGTTGCAGAGACTTGTTGGACAAAAAATAATTTCTTCAGGATTGAAACCAGGACCTTGTTTTTTCATGAGGGTAGTATAGCACAATTTCATAACTTTAAAAAAGTAGATATTTACTGTATACTTACGCTCATGGCTAAAACAGTTGACGACAAGAAAATCATTTACACTATGGATCGTGTTTCGCGAGCATACGGAACAAAAGTTGTTTTGAAGGACATCAGCATCTCCTATTATTACGGTGCAAAGATCGGTGTCATCGGTGAAAACGGCGCTGGTAAATCTTCGCTTTTCAAGATTCTTGCAGGACGCGACACGGATTATACTGGTGAAACTCAGCTTCTCCCTGGATTTACAATGGGTTACCTTGAACAGGAACCATATCTTGAGCCAGGCAAAACAGTTATGGAAATCGTTAAGGAAGGTGTAAAACCAATTACAGATCTTCTTGCAGAATTCGATAAGGTAAACGAAGCCTTTGGTGATCCTGATGCGGATTTTGACAAGCTTTGCGCACGCCAGGCTGAACTCCAGGAAAAACTTGATGCCGCAGACGCATGGAACCTTGATGCAAATCTCGAGCTTGCCATGGATGCCCTCCGTTGTCCTCCTGCAGACCAGGTTGTTGACGTTCTTTCCGGTGGTGAACGCCGCCGTGTTGCTCTTTGCCGCCTTCTTTTGCAGCAGCCGGATATTCTTCTTCTTGACGAACCTACCAACCACCTTGATGCAGAAACAATCGCATGGCTTGAGCGTCATCTCCGCGATTACAAGGGAACGATCATCGCCATCACCCATGACCGCTACTTCCTTGACAATGTAGCAGGCTGGATTCTTGAAATGGACCGCGGTGAAGGATATCCATTCAAGGGCAACTATACTGAATGGCTTGAAGCAAAAGAAAAGCGTCTTGCCCTTGAAGAAAAACAGGCTTCCCAGCGCCATCGTGAAATGCAGGAAGAATTGGAATGGATCCACGCAGGCGCAAAGGGTCGCCAGGCAAAGCACAAGGAACACATCACAAAGTACGAGCAGCTTCTTGCGGAAGAAAACAAGCGCGTACAGCTTAAGGATACGCAGATTTCAATTCCGGCAGGTCCTCGCCTTGGTTCACTTGTAATCGAAGCACACGGTCTTACAAAGTCTTACGGTGACAAGCTTCTTTTTGAAAACCTTGACTTTGCAGTTCCGGCCGGTGCCGTTGTCGGTATCGTTGGTCCTAACGGTGCAGGTAAGACAACACTTTTCAAGATGCTTGCAGATGCCTACGGTGACAACGCAAACGGTGAAAAACCGGACAGCGGTTCATTCAAGATTGGTGAAACTGTAAAGCTTGTTTATGTTGACCAGATGAGAAGCAAGCTTGACGACAACAAGACTGTTTATGAAATGCTTTCTGACGGCCTTGATTTGATCAAGCTTGGTGCTGTTGACGAAAAGGGTAAGCCCGTAAATGGTCTGCTTCGCGAAGTTAATTCACATGCTTACTGTTCATGGTTCAACTTTAACGGTGCTGAGCAGAACAAGAAGATCAGCGTCCTTTCCGGTGGTGAAAAGAACCGCCTCAACATGGGCATGATGTTCAAGGAAGCAGGAAATGTTCTTCTTCTTGACGAACCTACAAACGATCTTGATATCGCAACGACACGTTCTTTGGAAGAAGCAATCCAGAACTTTGCTGGATGCGTAATGGTAATCAGCCATGACCGCTATTTCCTTGACCGCATCTGTACACATATTCTTGCATACGAAAACAATTCGGAAGTCCGCTGGTTTGAAGGCAACTGGTCTGAATATGTAGAATGGAAAAAGAAGGAACTTGGTGAGGATAGTGAAATTCCTCACAAGACAGTTTATAGAAAGCTTACAAGATAGTTTCATAAACTGTAGAAAAAAAAAGGCTGTCTGAGATATGTCTCTGACGGCCTTTTTGTATTTTAAATCAGAATCTGCTATTTGAGAATAAAATCCATGTAGACTGGGTTATGGTCGCTGTACATGAAGTTGTTGTCGATGACATCAGCTTTGACGACCTCAACATTGTCAGACACGATGAAAGCGTCTATTACGGTTACAAAGTTTTTTCCGTTCCAAGGCTCTTTTGTATCTCGGACTGTAGGAATTGGATGTTCCAGGTTTACCGGTGGTATAAGCTTAAGGTGTGCATCGAGTTTTTCAAAAGGAAATGTCTTTGTCCAGTTGAGGCCGTTGGATTCAAATCCAAAATATTTTGACATTCCTTCCATCACCTCACGGTTGAGGTCTCCGCCGCAGATGATGTAGTTTCCCTTGCCGTATTCTTCCATCATGTCGTTGTTGAGCATTTCAATCTGACGGGTGCTTGTCTCTGCATCTGTCGTATAGGCACTCATGTGTGTGTTGTAGAGCACCAGTTTTTTCCCGTTGTCGACATCAATGTGCGTTTTCATGAAGCAGCGGTCAAGATCCAGAAATTTTGAAAGGCCAGTTTCTATAGGAAATGACCTTCTTGAGGAATCATATGCCCTGTATCGCGTTGCGATCATTATTCCGGATTTGTTTGAACCGTGTGGCTGTGTCGGCGGCCAGAAAAGAAATGCGCTGTCATAGTTCTGGGCGAAGACCGTGTTTGAGCTGCCAAGTGATCTGCTTATTTCATCGGAAATTATTTTCCTTTCATCCACATGGCGGCTTCTGGTTGAATCAAAGTCTACTTCCTGAAAAAGAAAAAAATCAGGGTTGAATTTCAGAAGAGAAGCAACTGATCCTCTTACGTTCTTTTCAACCTCTTCCTTTGAGTAGGCCCAGCTGTATTTTCCGCCATCCATGAAAAAAGAAAAATCCTGGCTGTAGGCACCAAAACCAATGTTGGCAGACGTCAGAGTGTATGTGGTTCCGCATGAAATCTTTTCCTTGCTGTATGAACCGTCTGTCTCGAGGCTCAAGTTGTCGGCAATTCTGCTGTAGGAAAGCAAAATATAAGCAAAATAAGAAATCAGAGCGACAAAAAATACTGCCGCGAAAATGATGAAAACTTTTAAAACGATTTTTAACATCCAATTTTCCTTTATGGTTATTTTAAAGTAAAACTGAGAATATGTCATCAAGGATGACTCCGTGCTTGTTTGCTCATTCTTTTTCTGCATGTTTATAAAAGCAATGGATTCTGTTAAAATGTGGTCATGAATAATAATACAATTTACATTCTTGATTCCTATGGACTTATCTACAGAGCTTACTTTGCTTTGATGAACCATCCCCTTACCAATTCAAAAGGTGAAAATATCAGCGCCGTCGTAATATTTTTTAAGAATCTGAAATCCCTTCTGGATAAATACAAGCCGGCTTATCTTGCTGCAGCTTTTGATTCGCGAACAAAAACTTTCCGCCATGACATTTATCCTGAGTACAAGGCCAACCGTGCAAAGACACCGGAAGATCTTCATGCCCAGGTTCCGTGGATCGAGGAAATACTTGAAGAATTCGGAGTGCCTGTCCTGAGGGTGGATACATATGAGGCTGATGACATCATTGCTACGGTTGCAAAAAAATGTGCACAGGAAGGCAGAGAGTGCCGTATTCTAAGCGGTGACAAGGATCTTCTTCAGCTTGTTTCTGAAACCTGCAAGGAAATGCAGCCGGACAAGGCCAACGGTGGCTGGGAAACCATGGGTATTGAGGAAGTAAATGAAAAGTGGGGCATCGGTCCTGAAAAAATTCTGGACTATCTTTCACTGGTCGGAGATGCCGCAGACAATGTTCCCGGAGTCAAAGGTGTAGGTGATAAAACTGCACTTAAACTTCTGGTACAGTATGAGACTCTCGACGGAATCTATGAGCATGCTGATGAAATCAAAGGAGCCCTCGGTGAGAAAATCCGCAGCGATAAAGAGAACGCATACTTTTCAAAAAAACTGATTTCTCTCGATGACAATGTTCCGGTGGAAATTGATTTTGAAAAGTTTTCTACTTCAACGAATGATTACAGTGCCTGTGCAAGGGCTCTTGCGAAACATGGTGCGTTTGCTGCGGCCAAATCCTATGATGGTGTTTCAGTTTCTGGGACAGCCGGAACTAAAACAGCGTCAGAAAAAAAAGATGAGGCTCATGGCAGCTCCGTGGAACTTAAGGAGATTCCCTCTGATGATTCTGTAAAGGAAGTCATACAGAACAAAGGAAACTACAGGGCCGTAACTGATCTTAAGGAACTTGAAAAAATCATTGACGGTCTTGTTTCTTCAAAAAACAAGGTCTGCGCTTTTGATACTGAAACTGACGGTCTTGAGACCTGCAAGGCAAATCTCGTAGGCTTCAGTCTCTGTTCAAAAAAAGGTGAAGGTATCTATGTTCCTGTGGTTCTTTCAGGCGGAATGTTTGCGCCTCCTACAATCTCACTGAAAGATTGTGTCGCTCAGCTTAAAAGAATTTTCCTGAATCCCGAAGTCGTTGTCGTAATGCATAATGCAAAGTTTGATATTGAAATTCTTCATACGAACGGAATGAATGAAAAAATCTGCTGCAAGATTTTTGACACGATGATTGCTGCCTGGCTTCTTAATCCAAGTGCGCTGGGCAAGTCTCCTTTCAGCCTTGAATATCTTGGTGAGACAAAACTTGGTCTCAAGGGAATTGAATTCAAGGATCTTGTAAAGAAAGGTCAGACCTTCGCTGATGTTCCACTTGAGCAGGCGGCAGACTACGGAGCCGAGGACAGCGATTTCACTTTGCAGCTTTATGAACTTTTCAAACCTCAGATTGTGGAAAGAAAACTTGAGAAACTTTATGAGATGGAAATGAAAATCCTCCCGATACTTGTTTCAATGGAACTGCAGGGAATACATCTGGATAAGAAAGCCCTCAACAGTTATAGCGTTGAACTTGCAAAATTGATAGAAGAAAAAGAAAAAGAAATCCATGGTCTTGCCGGACATGAGTTCAATATAGCTTCTACAAAGCAGCTTCAGACTGTTCTTTTTGAAGAAAAAGGATTCAAGACAGCCAAGAAAACAAAGACGGGTTACAGCACAGATACTGCGGTCCTTGAGGAGATCGCTGAAAGCACCGATGATCCGCTGCCAAAGGCTATTCTTGATTACCGTTCATATGCGAAGCTTCAGTCAACCTATGTGGAGGCCCTTCCACTTCTTGCAGATAAGGATGACCGCATTCATACATCCTTCATGCAGACCGGAACAGCAACAGGTCGTCTTTCAAGCCGTGATCCTAACCTGCAGAATATTCCAGTCCGTGATGATGCCGGAAGAAGAATCAGAACAGCATTTACCGCACTTCCTGGAAAGGTTTTAATTTCCGCAGATTACAGCCAGATTGAACTTGTTGTTCTTGCACACCTGAGCGGAGACAAAAATCTGAGTTCGGCTTTCATAAACGGTATAGATGTCCACAAGTCAACTGCAGCTTTGGTTTTCAACAAAAAGCCGGAAGAAGTTACTGCGGATGAGAGACGTTTTGCCAAGACGGTAAACTTTGGTGTCATGTATGGTATGAGTGCATTCCGTCTTGCGAATGAGCTTGATATCAGCCGTACCGAAGCAAAGAATTTCATCGACCAGTATTTTGCCACATATTCCGACGTTAAAAAGTTTCTCGATGACACGAAGGAAAATGCAAAAACAGATGGATATGTTGAAACCATTACCGGAAGACGGCGCTATATTCCTGAGATCCGCTCTTCAAATAAAATGGTTGCTCAGGCAGCGGAGAGAATTGCCATAAATACTCCTATTCAAGGCAGTGCGGCAGACATTGTAAAGACTGCCATGATCAATGTCGCTGATAGAATTTCTGCAACAGGAAGTCCTTTGAAGATGCTTCTCCAGGTACATGATGAACTTATTTTTGAATGCACAGATGATGCGGATGAAATTAAAAAAGCAGTCGAGCTTATCCGCTGTGAAATGGAAAATGCCTTTCAGCTGAATGTTCCTTTGCGCGTAAGCATTGAATACGGAAAGAACTGGGGAGAATTCCACTGATGGTTATCTGTGTGACAGGTCCAATGGCTGCTGGCAAGAATTATGTTTCATCTCTTATTGAACAGATGTCTGTAGATGGAAAGATGTTTGTTTCAATAGATGCAGACATAGCAGGGCATGATGCTGTTGATGGTTCCGCCTTGAAAATCATGGAGACCTTTGGTGATCTTGCGGAAAAAAAAGGAATACCTCTTGCTGATGAAAACGGTAAGATCATCCGTCGTAATCTTGGTGCCCTCATTTTTGGCAATCCGGAACTTGTGTCTAAGCAGGAATCCATTGTCTATCCAAAAATTACTTCTACCATAGAGAAATTCATTGAAGAAAACAGCGGTAAAAATGTGATCGTCAATGCTACTGTTCTGTTTAAAATTCCGCTGGTGAAAAAAATGGATGCCATAATCTATGTTGACTGTCCCTGGTTCATAAGGTTGTGGCGTGCCAGAAAAAGGGATGGAATGAAACTGTCTCAGATTCTTGCAAGATTCAGAAGCCAGAAAAATCTTTATGCCTCATACCTGGAAACCGGTGTAAAGGTAATCAGAATTTCCAATCATGGATGCAGAAAACGACTGCAAAAAAAAGTACGATTTGTCATAACTAATTGCTAAATAATATTTTTATAGTTCCGATAATTATTGTATGGATACCGGCGTGTTTTGTTTTTGAAATCTAAGCCGGCAGGGGATAAGTTATGGAACAGAAAAGAACAATATGGATTGTACTCGCCGCAGGAATATTCCTGATGGTTGTTATCGGGGCTGCTGTAATTCTTTATGCGCCGGAAGCCAGAAAAGATACAACTGCATTGGTTCAGAAGGAGAACGGAACTGTATGGATGTCTCCGGAAGTTGCCCAGCATAAAAAAGATGAACTCATGGAAAATTCATCTGTTGTTTCAGCACCTGTTGAAGATGTAAAGGCAGTTGAAGACACATCTGTTGTTTCTTCGATAGCCACACCTGCAGAGGGAACAACTCAGATTGAAAACATGACAGTCATCGCAACTGGAAATACAAATGTCTATTCGATTGGTGCTGATGGCCCTGCTACAATTGATCTCAACAATGTAAGGGAAGTTGCTGATGAACCTGCAGTAAAAGCACAGAACCGTGCTGCTGAAGCTGCTATCAGAGAAACAAATACTGTCAGACGCAACGTTGAAGTAAGCGATGTTCTTGTAGAAAACTCATACAAGGATGTTTCAAAGGCAACCGCTTCAAGTAACGTAAGAAGAGCTGAAAGATCATCTTCAGCAAATGTTTCTGCACCTGTAAAGAAGGCGGCACCAGCTGCAAAAAAGACAGAAGCAAAGGCACCTGCGAAAGTTGAAAGAATCCCTGACAGATTCTGGGTTCAGGCTGCTTCCTATAGTGCAAAAAAGAATGCCGATGAAGCAAGGTCAGTTCTTGAGCAGAAAAAGATTCAGTGTGAAGTGTTCACATTCACTGATGCAAAGGGAACACTTTACTATCGTGTACGCGTTGGTCCTTATACAACCAGGAAAGAAGCTGAGTATTGGAAAAAGAAGATTGATGAGATTCCTCTTTTCTCAAAGAACGGATCTTTCGTTACCAACTCTTCTGCTGCAAAATAAAAACAGATCCATTCAACAAAGGCTGCCTTTTATGGCGGCCCTTTTTTTTGTATAATCTTATTTATGAAAAAGACAAATGCCATGAGAATCCTCGACGGACTCAAGATTTCCTACGAGGCAAAGGAATATGATGATGATGGCGAGCATGAACTTGCCAAAGGCGCTGCTGAACGTACTGCCGAAAAACTTGGTGTTGCTCCTGAATGTGTTTTCAAGACAATAGTTTTCCGTACTGATACAAAGGAAATAGTTGTTTTCTGCCAGAGCGCAATCCATGAAATCAATTTGAAGAAAGCACGCAAAGCCTGTGGGGCAAAGGAAGTGACTCCCGTAAAGCAGGAAGAACTTTTGGCTTTGACGGGTTACATCCGTGGTGGTTGTTCTCCTGTTGGAATGAAAAGAAAGTTCCGCACCTTCATTGATTCTTCTGCCATGTCACAGGAAAAGATAAACATAAGCGGAGGTCAGCGCGGAATTCAGCTGACACTTGCGCCTGCAGATCTTGTGAAAGCCTGCGATGCTGAAGTTGTTGACCTGATCCTTGAATAAAAGAAGGGATGTCCGATAAGTATTCATGTCAGGATCATTGAGCTTGTCGAAATGACCAATGATACTATATGTGGTGGTTTCGACTACGCTCAACCACCCTGAAATTACTTTTAGGACAGCCCTTCGTTGTTTATGCAGGCTTGTTATGCCTTGTAGAAGTTGATGAGACAACCTGCAAGGATGATCTTGCGTTCGTCGTCTGTCATGTCTCCTGTTGTAAGTTCAAATTCTGTTACCTTGCCTGAAGCATTTACTGCGTAAGCCTTGTAAGAATCTGCCTTTTCTGCAACCTGCTTCTTGACGTTTGGAATGTAAACCCAGTCGCCGTTTGCGAATGGAAGCTTTTCTGTTGCTGCCTGGTCTCCGCTCTTGTAGAGGAATGGGAGCATACCCCAGTTCATAAGGTTGGAGCGGTAGCGCTTTGTTGCATATTCACATGCGATGTTTGCGGAAGCACCAAGAACTCTCTGGCATGAAGCTGCCTGTTCGCGTGCTGAACCGTCACCAGGTTTTACTGCATAGATTGTAGAACCAACCTGAACGTCGCTTTCCTTTACGTTAAGTGCTGCACAGACCTTTGTGATTTCTGCCTTTACATCATCTGTTCTGTCACGAACTGATTTTGCGCGTCCAACGTAGGCTGGATCCTTGCGGCTGAGTGTGAACTCTGCAAGACCCAGTGGGTTAGAGCGGAATGAAGAAGTTTCTCCAGAAGGAATGAGTTCGTCTGTTGTTGTAACAGGATCGTGGATTTCCGAAACAACCTTTACGAGGAGATTGTCGCCAAGAGCTTCCATCTGTGGCCAGTCCTTGATGTTTGGACCAAACTGAATTTCCTGTTCTGGATGTGCAACGCCTTTGCTGTCGTAAACGCGTGTTTCGTAGATTGTCTTGTCAAAGAAATATTTCTTGTTTGAGTAATCCCTGTCAAAGTCTGTTGCTGCTGTAAGGAAGCCCTTGTTTGCGGCTGTAGCTGCGATTGAGCGTGCATCCATAAGTGCAACAGAAGAAATCTGTCCGTTCTGGATCTTTGAACCTTCGCGGTTAGGGAAGTTTCTTGTTGAGTGACGGATAGAAAGGGCACCGTTGGCTGGTGTATCGCCTGCACCGAAACATGGTCCGCAGAATGCTGTCTTGACGATGGCACCTGCCTTCATAAGTTCAACTGCGGCACCGTTCTTCATAAGGTCCATGTAGATTGGTGTTGAAGCAGGATATACGCTAAGGTAGAACTTGTCGTTGCCTGTGTTCTTTCCCTTGAGGATGTCTGCTGCCGCAACGATGTTTTCGTAGCTTCCGCCTGCACAGCCTGCGATGACACCCTGGTCTACATAAAGCTTACCGTCGATGATCTTGTTTGTAAGGTTGAAGTTAACCTTGTCGCCGAAAGAAACTTTTGCGCGTTCTTCTGTCTCGTGGAGAACATCCTTGAGATTCTTGTTTACGAAGTCG
>SAMEA3663241__coassemble_173_pt1 | contig 17953 bp, 10 predicted proteins | sample SAMEA3663241__metabat2_high_PE_014 | metagenome-assembled genome bin SAMEA3663241 (sample SAMEA3663241) | pig gut metagenome | biome: pig gut; feature: pig-associated habitat; material: faeces | place: China | collected 2013
TCCAAGCTCTTCTTTTTCTGAAATGTTTTCAGAAGAAATGAGAATTCGTAATGTTTGCTCAACTACACCACGAATATCGAGCCCTTTGTTTCTTAGCATTCTTTCACGTGCAATTGCTATGTGAATATAAGTATTAATCTTCAGTTTGATATCATCCATTATTTTGTTGTAGTCTTCATGAAGGAACTTCTTTGTGGAATCAATCATTTCATAAACTCTTTCTTCTGCTTCCATATTTGAAATCAGGACTTTATGAGCTTTTTCCTCTGCTGTTAATTCTGTGCAAAGAAGATTAAAATATTCAGGTTGCTTCATTTCATCAAGCTTACGAGTAATAAAGTTCCTATAAATGTGAATATTCTGTTGATGAACAAGTCTTGAATATTCTTTTATAAGATCTCCATCACAGTAACTGATAATGTTTTCAGTAAGACTTTCCAGGCTCCCTTCATGATTCATTTTCTCGATAATCTTTTTTATAGAAGTTGAAAGTTTTTTAAGATCTGAAGAAAGAGCTTTTGCATCGGAAAAAGTCGGCTTTAGGATAAAATTATATAGTTCCTGCTTATTTGCATATTCCTTTGAATTAAAACGGTTATAAATATTGAGAATGTAACTGGAAAACTCTGGAGTTGCCGGCCTTTTTAGTTTCTGTAGAAATTCTGCCAAAGCAATTCCATTACGGATTCGGACATTAGATTACCTCTCAGTTTTAAATATGTGAAACACCGTCTCACATTTTATATCTATTCAGTATCTTCTTCTGAGTTTTTCACCTGTTCTTCAATCAAAAGCCTGTTTAGTTGGCGTGTTGACCATGTTTGATTGGCTGCTTCATTCATATACCAGTTACGAGCAGTTTCATCTTTTACACGAATCATCATCCTGTAATGACTCCAGGTTAATTCGTGACGCAGTGTGTTACAATTCTTGAAAGTCTGATAGAACAATCTCATATAACGAAGATTACTTTCGTCAAAGCCTTTTTCAAATTCTGCATTTGCTCTGGCAGTGCGCAGGATAGAGCGGATTTCTTTGTAGAGTTTTGAGATGTTATTGGTTGTATTTAGTTTATTTTTCACAATTTACTCCTATATCAGAGACGCTCCGAAAGCCTTTATAACATCTTCACTGTCACGACCTGAAATTGGTTTTCCCATTGCTTTTTCAATGGAATCAAGCAATGATTTTGCACGGAAGACAATATGCCCTGCAAAATCATCTGATCGCATTAATTCAGGACTTAACATATGCGATTTTAGGTATTCGTCTAATTGTTCTCGAGCGACTTTGTTATCTTTTTCTATTTTATTTTTTATGTATTTACTTGGAGCTGTACCACCAATTTTCTGTTTGTGTCATAAGATATTGGAGTTTTATTTACAATTGAATTCCAAAGTGTTTTATCGTATTTCATTTCCTGACAGTACTTTTGAGGGAATACATGATGAATATCAATATTATCAGCTTTGAAACTTACAAAATCCATATCTCGACCACTGATAAAGTCTTTGCTGTGATTTTTCATTATTAAAGCCATAATTCCTTTATAGGCAGCACTTAAACGAGTTTGTAGAGTAAGCAAACGGGCAGGCTGAAAATATGCTTCCTGAACAGTTTTTGGCTGAGTGCCTCCAGCGAGCCAATCCATCACGCCTGTCATATCATTTACATATCTTGTTTCATTAGCCCCACCGTATAATTCACCTAAAACCCCACACCAGTACCACTGTTTTAATTTATCTTTCGTTGCAGTTACATTCATTTGCTTATTTTCAATCAAAACAGAACATATTGCAGAAAGTGGAATTAACTGAGTAGAGTAAGGTAAATCATTATTGGTAAATATTCTTTCTTCTGCTAAAAGCTTTTCCGCTTCTATAAAGCCTTCAATAAGTTGTGTTCGATTAGCTTTATAATCTTTTAACTTTAAATTTAAAATGTCTTTTCTTTTACAAGAAACAGCAGGACCACCATCCTTATAAGCCTTATACATAGTAAGCAGAGTCATTGCTGATAAGAAATCTGTCGCTTCAACTTTGCTCAGGATATCTCCAGTAAATTTATCATTATGAATTTCTTCCCAATCCTTTCTTAATTCAAAATCATCCATTGCGAACATAGCTGTTACAAGTTCAAAGACTGTTAATGATACTCCACCTGTATTTACATTTTCAAAAACCTGGCATACAGCTTCTTTCGGAGTATCTTTATCCAATCTTATAACCGGAATTGCATATTTCATCATTGGCATTTGAATTGTATTAATGAACTGCATAAATTCTTGAACAACTGCTGGATCACAATTATAATAATTAAAATATGCGGTCTGCCACATTGTAAACTTAGTAGAATCAAGTAGGATATTTGCAGGTATTAATTTTTTTTCATATTCACTATTAGCAGGGCTTAAATCCAAAAGAATTACATTTCGCCCAAACCCCTTTATTTGTTTATTTTCATCTACAGAAATAATTGCATCAATCCGGTCAACTGTAGTATCAAGACATTTTCTTATATCAAAATAATAGAATCGCTTTATGTCTACGCCTTTTTCTGTTCTTGTATCAACAGGATTTTCACTATATAAAGAAGAATAAATCGAAGTTAAACGCTGCTGTCCATCAAGAATAAGCCAACTTGGCTTTGTGCTGGATGCAGGGCAACCTTCTATAGTTCTATACTTAAAGTGTATAGACTCATTTCCGTATTCCAAAAACATAGCGGCACCAACAGGATATAAATTAGAGATGCTGGCTAATAGGGCTTTGATTCTGTTATCATCCCAAACCCAGCCACGCTGAAAATCAGGAAGCTGAAGCTTTCCATTGTGAATGTATGTTACTAAATCTGAAATTAATGTATCTTTGCTTTCCATGTAATATAAACTCCTAAAATATATTTCTGAAATTAAGAATTATGTAAGATGTTCAACAAACTTTCTTTTTTAATGTCCAATACCTTCTCTTAATGATTCCAAATGTGAACTATCGGTTTGAAGAATTGTATATACATCATCAACAACATCTTTTATTCTAAGAATTAGTTCACTATGTTTTGTAACTCTATCAAAAGATGTAAAGTGCGAGAAATTATGAAGTATTTTTAATTCAAAAAGTTTATCTTTACCAAGTAATGTTTTTATACGATTATCTATTTCACCTATATCTCCTGGAAGTTTCATAAGAGTATAAATTTCCAAAAAACGTCTTACGACATTTGGCATTATATAAGCTTTTTCTTCTGGGTAGCCATCATTTTTAAATGACTCTATCTGTGAAAACAAATATACATATTCTGAATTATATTTTAAAATCGAATTTGGCATATTTTTAATAATAGAATTATTTTCATTGATTTTTGTTATTAAAAATTGAGTACAATGTTTATTCTTGCCTAACAAAGTTGCTTTATTTATAAAAGAGTAAAATTCAAAATTATGAGTAGAGATAAAAAGTTGTTGCGAGCATAAACAATTTTTCAGGTTGTGAAGTATCTAATCCTTTTTCAAAAAAGAAGGAATTGATTAATGAATAAACCTGTGCTATATGGTTTGCATCTAGACTTGATATAGGATCATCAATAAAAACAATATAATCTTTTAGCTTCCCTTCATCTTTTAAACTTTTTAACATAACCATAAAATGAGAAAATGCAATTGCCGTTTTTTCACCATCGCTTAAATGAGTAGCAATTTTTCCATTACGATTTAATACAAAATACTTGTCCTCTGTAACCTCAATAATTAAGTCTTCCCTATTAAGGAATATTTTTATGAATTTATTAAGTTCATCTTTCCCTTTATCTACAGAATCCAATCTATTTCTCAATTCCTTTTTCTCTTGTTCTTTTTGAGAAACAATACTTCTGATAGCAGAGACTCGATTTTCAGAAAGTTCCTTTTTTTGTTTTGATTCTCGATACTTTTCACTAATTAGGAAACTTGCTATATAATGTTTCTTATATTGTTCTTTTGACTCCTCTTGTTTTTTTTCAAATTCGCTAATAATACCATTACTCTGATCAAAAACATCTTTTACAGACTTTATCCAATCTGCCATCTTCGTATCAGCGGAATTATTTAATTCACCTATTTCCATGGGCAAAAACAATGCTTCGTTCAATTTCTTATCAAGTTTTTCTTGTAAAATGATTAAAAGTGTTTTGTATTCGTTAAAAACAGATGTATATTCCTGTTTTTTTTGAATATAAGAAGTTTTCATACTGTTAGCTAAATCATTTTCACTCTTTATGCTCCAGTCTAAATTTTCAAATTTTCAAATTTTCTAATTTCGGTATTGATTTCGGTTCTTAAATTTTCTATTTCAGTTTTTACTTTAGCAGCTTCATTTGAATAATAGACATTTAATTTCTGTAAACGCTCAGTATGCAAAACAGAACCACAAAATGCGCATTTTTTCCAGTTTTGACCCTTTTTCTTATAAAGTCCCAAACCTTCCTTTACCCAATTGTATAAATCATTATCAGAAGAAAGCAGTTCTTCATCATTTGTTTGTTTTGGTTGCTTGTTTAGTACATTTGCAACTTTCCCTTTTAGATCTTCGAAAGAGGTATGGGGAATAGATGTCGTATTAATTATTGTTCCAGTATTCTGAGAAGTTGCATCCGTTTTTATCTTTTGTAAGTTAGTTTCATCAGTAATTATAAAATCATTTAAATCCTTACCAATCCATGAGCTTATATAATCATAAATATTTCTTTTAGTGAAATTCCTACCTAAACTTAGGATTTCACTTAAACTTCTTGCTTCTGCCGTAAATTTGGAATCAAATGAATTAAAGATTCTAATTGGCTCACTTATATGACTTATAACGATATTTGCTTTATCTATATATTTTTCAAGATTTGCAATACTTTCAAGTATTTTACCTGTATCACCGACAGCAAATTTTATACCTGTGATTCTATGTTCTTCAGATTCAGAACCAAAATGGAAATTATTCTTAATAAAATCACTATTAAATACTTTTACATACACAGAAGATTCTGAACGATTTATATTTGTTATTTTGGTAGAATCAGTCATTTCTATTTCAAATTCGAGATTTTTATAATCATCATCTATTACTGTTTCTTTATCCAAATACGATATAAGCCTTGAAATAGTAGTTTTTCCAGAATAGTTCCAACCATAAATTATATTTTTTTCATCAAAATCTTTTAATTCACTATTTCGGGGATAATTAGAGAATACACCTAAATTTTTTATTTTATTTATACGCTTAATCATCACTTCCCCTCCACAATCTTTATCTCGTCAATTGAGACCTTCATTTTATTATCTCCCAATGTCCGCTATATCCGCTTCCAACATATTTTATATGAGACAGTTTTGTGATATGCCGCTTGATTGTAATAACACTTTTTCCGCTAAGTTTTGCAAGTTCTTCTGTCGTTATTTTGGGATTTTTCCTTATCTGCTCTTCAATCCAATTATCAATGGTTCCACCTTGAGTATCATTTTGAGTATCACCTTGAGTATCATCTTGAATGACATTGTTTTCAATTTCAAACTCAAATGGAATTGTTACCCTTAAAAAAAAATCCAGGAACTCAAAAACCGTTTTTCCGTACCGCTTAGTTACAAGCGGAATTCCGTATCCTGTCTGCTCCATTAAATCAAGGCGAATAAATAATTTTGCAAGTTCTTCATTCACGGGCTTTGAAATCCCTTTGAAGAAATCTTCCTTTGATAGATTTGCAGGAAGCCCACCGGTTGAGACGATTTCCATTCTGTCTGTGTATATGTATATTGCTGGAGGCGTTCCGTCCGCCCAGTTGTTATGCAAACATGCGTTGAACCAGACTTCACGGAATGCATCGCTGTCAAAAAGCTTCTTATCGTTGCGTACACCTTTTGAAAAACTGGTTCGGGTTTCGTTTATTACGTCAGTGCAGTAATCAAAAGCCTGTTTCATCGCAACGACAAGGCATTTTTCACCGTATTCGTTTCGGAGTGCTATTCCGTCGGCCTTTTCTTTTCCATTAAATCGAACAACTTTAATTGAAGTTTCATTTTTATCAGCAAGAAGTTCCGCCATTTTGTTATAGTTGCCATCTTTTGTGAGCAAATGAAAATTTTCTGCAAATGTCTTTTCGTTTATAGAAAATCCTTTTTCAACAAGCAAAAGCTTTAAGTATTGAAATGTTGGATTATTTAGACGACTTGGAATTTCCGTAATCTTGACTTTTGCATCCAAATATTTATTATGAACCGTATTGATTTGCTCTTCTGTCATTGAACGACAAGTTGATCCGACACGAACATAACACCCCTGTGAGCTTCTGCCATATTTCTTTATGTAATAAAGGCTTTCACCTTTTCGGACCTTTATTTCAATGATGTGCTTGTTTTCGATATATTTTGTGCCAAGCTCGACAAATGAAGATGATTCAGGGAGAATCTGATTTTCTATTATATCCGCAATTTTTTTAAGAGATTCGTCAAGTTTTTCTATGCCACACACAAAACCGTCATCATTCACACCGATGTAAATAGTTCCGCCATCAGTATTCAAAAACGCGACTATTTCCTTTGGAATCGAGTCTGTAAGTTTTTGTTTTAGCTCTGCTTTCTCTGTTTCTGAAAATGTCATCTCTCTACCTCCCCTCCACAATCTTAATCTCATCTTCGGAAATCCCGTACAACTGATACACAAGCCGGTCGATTTCTGCTTCTTCTTTGCTTGTGTCAGCCTGCGGATTGGCTCTTTTTGCGGCGAGAATTTTATCCACCAAGTCAATGATGGGCTTTTGCTGGACGGATGTGGCAGATGGGATTGGAATGTTACGGATATGTTCTGGAGTAATGTGATAATCTCCACCTCGATTATTCGTAAGCAAAACAGAAGCATACTTCGAGTTCATCACTCCGAGCAAATAACGCAAATCTACCGTTTCAGAAAGTTTTTCCATATCTTCACGGCTCATCGTGCTGAACTTCTTGATTGATGTCGTAATACTCTTGTTTTCCACGCCGTGTAAATCTTTCCAAAGCAAAGCCATTCGAACCTGTTGTTCACAATAATAGTAATCGCCCAAATCAACAGAGGCTTTCAATTCACCAAGAGAATTTATCAGCAGCTTTGAATTAGTATAAAGCTCCTCAAAAGTAGAACGGCGTAATTTTGATGGACTTCTTTCAGTTCCATATTCAAGAAAGCGAACTCTTTTTACAGAATATCGTTCAAGATCTTTTCCCTCTATGTATTTTTTGCAATGGATTTCATCTTGATTATCACTTATCAAATCGGCTTTTACAAATTTATCTCCTTCTGCACTTTCATCAGAATTCAAAACCATTCCAACACTGATATAGCAATAATCTCCCAAGACGTGCATATCTGAATGGCGGTTCGTTTCGCGTTTTTCCTGCGTTACGTTCCATACATAAGTTTTTTCATCTTGAACAAGGTCGCTTTTTGTCTGTAAAAAGGCTCGGCTAATGTGTAAGTTTTCGTCAATTTTGCTAATCCAAGTAGAACTAGATGCTGAAACGAGTTCAGCATGACGTTTTTTTAATTCTGCAGGACTGTCACCCCGAACTTGTTTCGGGGTCTTTTTGACAAACGGAATGCAGTTCGACACTGTTGCGTTGTCAAAAATCTTTGTGCCGTTCAAATCGACAAGTTCAAACATATCATATTCTTCAACAAGCATTTTGCGAAGAACTTTTGCATAAAGCTGGTTCGTAAGCGGAAACGGTACAATCATCGTTGTTATTCCGTTTTGGCAGTTCAATTGAGTTCCAAGTTCAATAAAAGGAATGTACAAATCCCATTTCTGATAAAGTGATTTATATTTTTTAGATTCAACAAGTTTTTGTCTCTGTTCAGCTAATTGAGGGCTTGCAATCTGCATTGGTGCACTAATATACGGCGGATTCCCAATCACAACATCAAATCCATCTTTTACCCCGAACATCCATTCTGCATCAAAGAATGAACTTGCAGGTGCGCTCTGGTCGTAAGGGTTCCATGCTGCAAGTTGCCTGGCATCTTCCGGGGAATAGACCTGGTCTTCTTCCAGAAGTTTTGAAAGTTCCTTCCTGAGTTTTTCGTCCTCTTCCCGGTTTTCTTTTTTCTCCTGTGCCGTTTTTGCACTAAAGTGAACTTTTCGGATTTCTCCCAGTTTTTTGGTAATTTCATCAATTCTTGGATTTGCAAACAGAGCCATATCATCTGTTTTCTTTGCTTTTCCAATCAGCGTATTTGCCGCAACAAATTTTGTCTCAAGGTTCGGCAGAGGATTATAGCCATAATTTTCTTCAGGGTGATTTTCTATCTTTGGCTGCTCGCAAATCAGACTGATAAAAAAACGCAGCTTACTGATTTGTACGGCAATGGGCTGAATGTCCACGCCAAAAATTGAATCCTGAATGATTCTTGTTTTTAGGCTGTAAAGATATTTTGCATACTCAAAATCACTGTCTTCTTCCGTAAAATCAATTGAAAGTGCCGGTTTTTCTTCGTTTCTGTACTGGCGGAATTTGTTTTGAACATTATAGCTTCTGTACTGCCAGATAATGTCTTTTGTGTCTTCATCAACAATCTGATGAATATCTGTTTTGGTTTTTATTGAATTAAAGCTTTTTCCGTCATCAATCCGCCCCTGACTGAAAAGATTTGCAATAGTGCTTTTACCAATTTTTTTGTTGTGTTTGTTGATTATCTCTTTTACATGCAGGGCTAAATCCTGGGAATTATAAATTGTATTTTCTTCTTTTCCATTAACATAAAGCTTAAACTCTTGATTTCCAAGATACTCAGCATTAATTTTGAGGCTTTCATCAGGATTATAATTTACAGACTGGCCTTTCTTTATGTAAAGGTTGTGTTCTGATTTTGTGCTGGCACTAAGCTTGTCCAAAAGAACATGAATCTCTACCAGCTTGTTCAATATTCCCATTGGGAATGCACCGGAACCGCAGGCTGGGTCAATGATTTTTATTTCAAAAAGAGAGCTTCGGACTTTATTAATCTGCTCTTCTGTAAGCTTAATTTCTGAATCATCGGCTTTATTATCATTTGTAAGTTTTTCAAGATTCTCTTCGCTTATATCTGGTACTTTTTCCTGCAAATATGCCTTTATAGAAGAGTTCACCATGTAAGAAACTATTTCACGCGGGGTATAAAAAGAACCGCTTTCTTTACGGGCACTTTCCCTTGTTTCTGGGTTATAAGTTCCCAGAAGATTTTCAAAAACCTTTCCCAAAAGTTCCGGGTCCAAAGCAACCTGAACATCACTTGGAGTTGATTCTTCTACGGTAAAATTATAGCGGCTCAAGATTGTGATGAGGCCTGGCTGCTTTTCATCTTCATTCCAGAAAAGAATGTTTGGAACAAATGCCCTTCTGTCTTTATCGCGGCTAAAGCCGTCTACATAATGAACTTGGTGGTTTGTGTTGTTTTCAGTCGGTTCATCCCAATCAAGGCACTCAAACAAACCTCCGTTTAAGAATGGAACATCAAGGAACTTTTGCACCATCTCCTTTGGAGAACATTTAAAGAATGAACCTTCATTTGCATCCCTAAAATATGTTTTTATTCCATATTGCTCATTTGCAACACCAGCTTTTGAGACTTCCGCAAAGGCTCTTTCTTCAATCTTTTTATTCAATGCCCCAAAGAAAAGATTCTGTAAAACCGCATTGTAGTAGTTGCCCTTTTTGTCAGAAGTAAAATCTGCATCTGTAAGGATTTCTGCAAGTTCATTCTTATTAAAAATCCATGTCGGAATAAGATTTTTTTGTTTGATGAACCAGACAAACATGATTCGTGTAATCAAGCGAATAAGGTTTATTTCATTTTTTTCTGTTGTAAGGTCTGCATTTGCCGCGATGCACTTATCGCTTGGGAATTTACATACTTTGCAAGCCCAGTCACTGTACCATGTAAAAAGCTGACCGAAGAATTCTTTTGTAAGGGATTCTACACTGAAAGCAGAAATCATATCCTTATCAGTTATTCGGTCTAATTTGGCAAGTGCATTGAACCGTTCCGCAATTGTCCTGCATCCGTGGTTTACGCCACATAAATAGGTATATCTTTTTGCATTTGTTGAATCTTTTCCAGAGTCACCTTTATTAACAAAACTTACGCGCCAATCTTTTGTGTTATCTGTAAAATGAAAGAAGATGATTGCGCTGGAATCGTTTGTCATTATTTTTCTGACACAACTTTGAATTGCAACACGACTTCGCTTTAATGCAACAGTATCTTTTAACTCAACATCAGCAAAGGTGATTGGAAATCCTCCGCGAACCTGGGCAATAATGCTGAATGACTTTACAAGCCGTTTGTCGCTTTCTGATAACTGCTGATTATCTGTTAATGTAGCATCCTTTGCCTTGTCAAAAATTGGTTTAATAAGTTCACTAAAGATAACTTCTTTTCCGGGATATTTGTTTTCAAAAAGTGTGCGAAGGTTTGTTGCTGCTGTCATTTATTTGCTCCCTTATCTGTAGATTGTATTATTTCCCAATGTCCGCCCTTGTCTGCACCGACACGACGGATTATGTTTTTTTCTTTAAGCTTTGCAAAAAGTCGTTCTGCCTGGCGTTTACTTATATTCAGCTTTTCAGATGCTTCATGAGCCGTCAGGTTTGCATTTGCTTTTATAAGTGTAAAGATTCGTTCTTCATTTACACCGACATTTACACCGACATTTACACCGACATCTACACCGACATCTGATAGGTCAATTTTCTGTGAACTTTCTCTGTTTTCTATGAATTTTTCTTTATTTATTCCGCCATTTTCAAGCAAAACCGTTGTCTTAAAAACATCGCCCTCTTCTAAAATAGGTTCAGTGCTGGAATAGATTTTTGTGAACTTGTACAGGTTGCGTACACCCGAACCGAGTGTATCTGCCATTCCAAGTTCCATAAAAAACTTTGCGATGAGAGGATTCTTTGGGTAAGGCGTAAAATTTTCGGGAGTGAGCCGTCCGAATTTTGTGGAGCGGTTCCAGTTTTCGGTATAAAGGCTGTCTTTTGTGATAATCAGCTTTGCAGGATATGCACTTGAATACTCCCGGTGAACAAGCGTATTCACGACAACCTCGCGGGCAATCTTATCGCGCACGCTAGTCGAAAGATTGTCAACCAAAAAAAAACGGTCGTCCGTATGCTTTTGGACAAACTCCATCAGCCTCTCGTAGCTTTCTATAAGATTTGTCTCTACAATCAGTCGGTCATCATAACGGTCTGGGTTCTTATAGCGGAAAATTGCATCCGTTTTATATGCAGGAAGACATGATTGAATTGCAGTGTCCTTTCCAAACAAAAGTATTGCCGCAAGATTAAAGCCTTTTTTTCCAGTTATAAGATTATCTTCGTAAAGCCCTGCACTTTTGAAGATATCCATTGCATCCATGTCTTTCCACGGATGAAGAGTGTTCTTAATCTGTACAAGCTGTTTAACTTTTGGAATCAAATCAAGCCGCAAGTGGTCGAGCGTCGCATACGGAAGAAGCATCCTCTCATAAAAATCATGAGACTTTCTGTTGTAAAGATTCGCCACTAAATCGACAGATTTTGTTATGTCCTGGTCAGCATCGCCATTCCGGTCAAAAACTTTGCCGTCACAAAACTCAACATCAGAATTAACAGGCACGTACACCCAAAGAATCGTTTTTCCCTCGTAGTCGTATTCTTCAAGATTCAGGAAGAGCGATGGACGAATTTTATTAGGATTGTTTAGTATATTTATAAAATCCGTTTTGATTTTTTTTACGGCGGTCTGTTCAACGCCCAAAACATTTCCAGAATCGTCAACTCCAAGCAGAATAAAACCGCCGTAACGGTTGGAAAACGAGCAGACTGTCTCAAAAACCGAAGTCGGCAAAGCATTCTTGCATTTTTTGAATTCAACAGTAAATCCTTCACCGTCTTTAAGGAGTTTTTCCAGTTTTCTATTTGTCAAAATACTGCTGTCTGTCATTTATAATCCTTTTATTTAGCTACAAACTCTATTGCTAATTCTGTACTTACATTTTCATTCTGAACTCTTGTAAATTTGTACAGATATTCTATATCACTTTCAATTTTAATGTTACCAAGACCATCATTTGTAAAATCCATATTTATGATCTTGTTTATCAATGAATGATTTTTGTCTTCTATGGAGTTACAAATTTCATCCAGTTTGTCAAAAGTATCATCATTTAAATTTCCCATGTTGTAGAGAGCCTTAATTTTTTTTCTGGCTGTTGCCTTTTCTTTCTCTCCAGTTCGGATTTTACTTTTCATAGAAAGCTGGGAATTCTGTTTGTCACTGGCATAACAATTTAAAACTGAAATCTTATATTTTTCATTCAGTTCAAAATCTGTTTCTATTCCTTCTTTTTGTGACAAAGGTTTTAGAGTTTCAAAAAATTCCAGCTGGCCAACTTTTTTCGCACTGCCAGTATCCTTTCCAATGTAAAGATTTGATTGAATTAAATTGTTTGCCTTATCTAATTCATGCAAGCTTGCAAAAGCAAGGTGTTCATCATTTTCAATAGTAGAAACTACTTCGCCAGTAATCTTTTTTAATGCTTCATATTCATTCGGCTTTTCGGATTTAAAATCCCTCAATTCTGCAATAAACGGCATGATTGGAGTTTCTGCATCTTCTAGTTCTTCATGTTCCACTTTGTCAAAGTGCTTGACTTCTTCTTCTGTGGAATAAATCTGGCTGTCTTCGCCAAATAATTCATGGAAAGCTTGGAGTTTTACATAAGTTCTATTTTTCAGGTTAATCTGATTGTCACCTAAAGTAGAAGGATAGAAATTATAGTTCCAGATTTTCTTAGCTTCTGTACCAATGCGGTTTATGCGGCCAAGTCTCTGCATAAGCCGGGTTGCATTCCATGGGGAATCATAGTTTAAGATTGAATTTGCACGATGCAGGTTTACACCTTCTGCAAGAACATCAGTTGTAATTAAAATCTGATAATCGTCTTTTTTGGTACCTTTATAATTTGCATCAAAATTGGCAGAGATTTCTTCTCTTTTATCATCTCTGTTTTTTGCAGTAATGGACAAGATTTTATATTCACTGGCACAATTCTGAAATTTTTTGACCAATGCTTCTTGAGTTGCGATACATTCAGTAAAAATAACCAGCTTTTGATTTGTATTTTTATCTTTGTCCTTATATTTTGCGGCTTCCATAATAGAATCAAGTTTTCTTATGAAAGTTTCCATTTTTGGATCATCAGAAAGAACATCCCATTTTGAGCATAACTCATCAATGAGGCGTAAATCATTGTTTAGTTTATCAATATATTCTTCAATGAAATCTGTCCGCTTATATTCCTGGTTCGGGCCATCATTTTCATCCCCGGAATTTCTTTTATTAGCTTTTTTTGCTTTATCTGCAATTATGGTAAGGCACTGTTCAAATCCGCCATTCTTGGAAATATTTTCATCATCAAGTTCTTTGTTTACATCAATGTCCGGACAAATGAAGATTCTGTCTTTTTCCCACATTTTGAGCATATTTTCTGAATAGCGATGTAAATTATGAAGAGATTCTTTAAATGCGGCCTGTGAACTTTCCAGACGTTTAACAAGAAGAAGTTCCATTATCTGAGCAAGTCGTTGAGAGGTTCCTTCTGCCGTTAGGTTTCTTGTTTCATGTCGTTTTTTGTCTTTTTCGGCTTTTAAATACTCAATTGCTCTATAACGATAATAGCCTAATCCATCACCCCCGGCAGTTGCTCCAAAATCAAGTACAGGCTCACCTTCTTCATCTGTATCAACATGGCTTACTTGCGGTGCAATAATGTTTATAGTCTGATTAAAAAGATTTCCTAAATCACCTTTCATTTCATATGGAATTGCAACGGGTTTCTGAATTTTAGGAAAGCTAAGTCCCTGATTTTTCATATCATCTGCATAATATCGTTCAATATCGGTACGAGTCCGGCGAATAACTAAAGGTTCAACAATCCGTCTTCTGATATCTTCAGAATCTTCTTTTAAGGCAGCTTTATCTCTTTCTAATTCTTCTTTTGTTTTTAGAACTTTTTTACCGTCTACACTTTTTTCTTTACTGATATAAGTCTTGTATCTCTGCTGTTTTTCATAGAAATAACTTTCCAATTTATTTCCGTATGAGCCAAGGTTATCAAGAGTTGAATTATTATGTTCTCTTTGGAACAAGTATATTTGATTTCGTAAGTCGTAAGGAGCATTATTCTGCGGAGTTGCCGACAAGAGAACAACATAAGGCTGAGGTGCAATAGAACCGATAAGATCATCCAATTTTTGATACATAATAGTTCCGTCGTTTCTGAATCTATGGCTTTCATCAACAACTATCATTCCATAATTAGATTTCTTGAACGAAGAATCAAAGTCATCATTGGCGACATATTCATCTGCTTCATTTACATCTTCTAAGCAGCCTATAGTTGTTAAGGTGATTAATGGTTTCAACAGTCTGTCTGGATTTTCATTTTTATCAAAGTATTCAATGGAATCGATCCAACTCTGTCTAATTGCCGGAGGTGTAATTATTAAAATTGGATTTTTGAATCCTGTTTCTATGAGATGGCGTTTTATAACCATAAGTGCAGTAAATGTTTTCCCCAAACCAACAACATCGGCCAGTATAAAACCATGGTGCCGTTTCATAATGGCAAATCCCTGATTAACAGCTTCTTTTTGATATGTCAGTTTCTTAAAGTCAGGGTCTTTAGGCATATAATCATCAGGAGTAATTTTACCGTCAAAATTAACAACTTCATCAAACTGATCAATAAGGAATTTTAAATAGGTCTCATGCGGAGTAAGAACCGTACAAGAGTCTGCAATTGGCGGTAAGTTTGCCTGATTGTATGGAGTTTTTTTAGCTTCTTTTCCAACAGGAGAATTTTGGATTTCAACTACAAATTCTTTTGTCCAATCCTCGGAAAGAGCCCATTTTTCGTTAAACCATTGGATATGCCCTTTCTTAGTACCCGAGCTTTGATGATTCACAATCATTCCATTAGTTTCAAGATAATTAAGTTCAGAATTTCCAATTAATCCCTTTTCAGTAAAATTACTGCTTCCTACAATTCCTAATGAATTATCATCTGTTCCATCTGTAAAAATATAGCATTTTGAATGAAAGAATTGTTTTTCATCGTCTTCATTTAGTTTGAAAATGTGAACTTCGATTTTCTTTTCTTCGTTGCAATAATTCATTAAAAGATTAGCCGCATTCTGATAGGATTGATTATTCAATTCTACATTTTGTAAATCAATTTTAATATAATCCTGAGGATATTGCTTTGCCGTCTTGTATGAATCTGCTGTTAAATCCTTTTGATACACATTAGGGTCTTTTCCAATTAATAAGCGCAGTTTCGTTTCGTCTCTTTCCAAGAATTTTTTCAGGGATTCTGTTATTAATGCTGTTCCTTTTAAATCCCAGTATCCTGTAGCAATACATATTTCTTGAATTTCTGGAATACTAATTATTTCATTTAAAGTATCTACAAGTTTTAGGTTCTGTGAATTATCTATAAGAGTATTTCCTAACATTTACAAACTCCCCTCATTTTCAACAAATTTATCAAAGTTACTCTTGTATAATCTGTCCTCTCATCATCCATTGCAAAGCCTTTGATGGTATATTCTTTTGCAATATTATTGACCCATTTGCGGAACTGCACGGCTCTTTCAGAATTCACCTTAAAACCAACGGCGATTATCATCTGCAGGTTATAATGCTTCGTGTCATAAGATTTCCCGTCTGATTCAGTTATTCGAAAATTTCGAATAACTGAATCTTCTTCCAATTCAGAATCCTCAAAAATCTTTTTTATATGATAATTAATTGTATTTGGCTCAACGTCATACAAAACGGCAAGCATCTTTTGCGTAATCCAAATATTTTCGTCTTCGTAGCGGACTTCTACGCTTTCTTTGCTGTCACCAGTCGCCGCACAAAAGTCAAATATTCTGCGGCTGAACTACGGATTGCTATTTCTTTCTGACGTTTCTTTGCCATTTATCTTTCCTCTTTTATGGTTTCCCAATGACCGTTTTTCGTTGCTCCAACATGACGAAGCAGTCCGTCATCACGAAGTTGTTTCAACTGCCATTCAACTCCCTGAATCAGCATCAAATGATTTAACGAAAGTAGGTTCACCAACACTACCGTAGTCTTTGTTATCTCTGATTAATTTATCTGACATAGTTTTTCCTCGACTATCTTTTATTCTAGCACATTTAAGTGCCAAATAATGTCACTGTTTTATTTTTAATTCCTTTTTCCTTAAGACGTGTCCAAAGTCTACTGGAATCTACTTTCATAGTAATAGAACATTATAGCACACTTTAGGATTTTAGCGGATAAAGTATCACATTTTGTCAAAAGCTTTATTAATTCTTTCCATGTTAGAAAAATTGTGTGTCAAACTGGGGAAGAAAACAGCTTTCGATTACATCATACCACTACCTGTAAATCCCCCATTCCACAGACTGCAGAACTGCCATTCCACTGACACTAAAACTGTCGTACCACAGACCGCAGCACCGCTGGACTCTGAAGGCAATGTGAGCAAAGATGAATCTGCATGGATTGAAGTAGCAAAAGAAATAATCAGCTGTCAGTAAAACTGTTAATGTAGCAGCATAGTTCTGATTTTCAAAAAAACGTTACCCCGGAATCTTTTGTTTTTTGGGGTAACTCTAATCCTATAAATCTATAAAGACAAATGTTGAGTTTTAATTATTACCATACTTAATTCCAAAATAATCTAAGCTAACCTTCATTGCATCCTGACCGGTTAGACATGTATCTCTTAAATAGCCTCGCTCATTTTTCCATTCTTTAATTCCTTTGTAGTAATACATTTTTAGTTCTTCTGTAATGATAAACGGAACAATGTTATGCTTGAGACATTCTTTAAAAATAATCAGGCGGCCTACACGTCCGTTGCCGTCCTGGAACGGATGAATTGATTCGAAGCGAACATGGAAATCCAGAATATCATCAAAGGTGATTTCGGATTTTGAGTTATAGTCAGCAAGTAAAGATTTCATTTCTGCAGCAACATTTTCAGGCCGTACAGTTTCACTTCCTCCAACCTGATTTTCCAGCATCTTATAATCCCCTGTTCTGAACCAGGATTTCTGGGCATCTGTAGTTCCGGTCTTAAGAATATAATGAAGCTGTTTTATAAAGCTTTCAGAAAGTTTTGTTTTTGCACCTTCAATGGCAAGATCTATACAGCGGAAGTGATTTACAGTTTCTACAATATCATCAACCTTTACTGCCTCATCTGTAATGCCAATAGTTTTAGTTTCAAAAATAAAACGTGTCTGATCATGAGAAAGTCTTGAACCTTCAATATTGTTTGAATTGTATGTAAGATCAATCTGGATTTTGTGATAAATGCCGCCCTTAAGGCTGGATTCGAACGCTACGGATACTTAATTCCCAGAGTTTTGAAGCTTCTTCAACAGAAATATATTCAATCTTTGCCACAGGCAAATCATATCATGTTATCGGCAAAATATGAAGGTATTTGTTTGTGCAAATATTGGTTATATTTTGCCGATAGATTATTTATTTTGCTTTTACCGGAATCCAGATTTCTGTGTAAGTTCTCCCGACATTTTCGGTGATTATTTGTCCTTTTTAACAGGATGCCGGATTACCGTTTTCTGTTTATCAGGAGTGGATTTTCTTGGATCAGATAAATAGATTTCATGGTGCAATCGAGTATCACTAAAGTCTTTCTCATAACCATTTTCTTCAAGATATTTATCCATTTTTTCTAGTGATGCCGGTTCATCATCAAAAGAACCGATATGCATAATCTGAACACAAAGACCTTCTTCAACAGTAAAAAATTCAGCACATGAACAATCTATCTTTTTCTTTTCAGATGCAGTTTTTACAGCCCAGTCAAAATTTTCACGGGTAATAAAATCTGGAAGACGAATAAT
>SAMEA3663241__coassemble_174_pt1 | contig 17934 bp, 15 predicted proteins | sample SAMEA3663241__metabat2_high_PE_014 | metagenome-assembled genome bin SAMEA3663241 (sample SAMEA3663241) | pig gut metagenome | biome: pig gut; feature: pig-associated habitat; material: faeces | place: China | collected 2013
TTCGTCATCGCGAGCAAAGCGTGGCGATCCATGTATACTACAAGGTCTCAAGAAATTCTATTACTTCTTCAGCTCCTGACACGAGGACGCCGCCCATCCCCATCTCAAGTGGCAGGGCAAGGTCGATGTCATGGCGGTCGCCGATGGAGATGCACTGGCAGGCTTTCGATCCCGTGCGTTCCAGGGCAAGCTCAAGAATTTCTCTGGCCGGCTTTGATTTTCTGCAGGTGTCAAGCCCGATTATCTGCGGCAGGATTTCATCGATGCCAAGAACGCGGAGTGTCTTTCTGGCGGCCGCCACCGGGTTGTTTGTCACGCAGATCAGGTTGTATTTACGGGCGGCAGCTTCCAAAGTTTCCTTGAGCTGCCTGTTTGGTTCAAGGTAGTTTTCCGGTTTAAGAAGTTCGATCCTCCACTGGATGCTTGTATCAATATCCACACCAAAGTTAAGGAAAACATTTCCAAGACTTATTTTCTTTCCGTCGTTTTCAGATGCGTATTTTTTTCTGAAGTCCGCGATTTTTTTTCTTGCATCCTCGTGTGTCATTCCCTTGAGGTCTGCCCAATGGCGTATCTGCACGTCTATCTGTTCCTGAACAAATTCACTGCTGGTGTACAGAGTTCCGTCTATGTCAAAAATAAGTGTCTTTGGATCTTCAGGTATGTTGTAAAGCTTCATTTATTCCTCAACGCTTGGAACGAAAAGCTTTTCCGGCTTGAAAAGTTTTTTGGCGGCTTCCTGTATGGAACTGTAGATTCCCATTCCGGCAAAAGCCATTGCTGCGTCTCCAAGAAGTTCACTGTCGGAACAAGATGGAACTGCAATCTTTATTCCGGTAATGTCGGCTTTCATCTGGTTGCGCTTGTCGTTGCTTGCCTGTCCGCCTGTGATGCTCATTCTGTCAGGAAATGGGAGTCCTTTTTCGAATGCAGCTTTCTTTAGAAGATCCAGAGCACTCCTTACATCAAGAGCAGTCTGAATGAGAAGGTATTTTCCCTGATCCAACGTTGCGCTGCTTCCGTCGCTTTCAATCATTTTGTCCACAAGGTCATTGTACTCGATTGATTCGCCAAGCTCACGGTCGATCTTCTGCTTGAAGGCCGCAAACTTTGATCCGCTGTCAGGAAGAAGGACGCTTGCATTCCAAAGTCCAGGAATGATAGACGGAAGTGTTCTGATTCCGTCGCCGTAAAGAGGTTCCTTTGTGCAGAAATTTATTCCTTCGCTGGAACCGGCTCTGTCGCAGATTGTGTTTTCGACAACTGTTCCTGTTCCGACAAGGGCTGCTATGAAATCCGGTGCTCCCAGAAAAACAGGAAGTCCGTCTGTTATTCCGTGGTCTTCCGCGCCAAGGAAAGAGACAGCTTTGTGTGTAAGACCGCCGATTTTTTCTGATGACATCTTGAAAGGCGGAAGTTTCTTTACATCATCCTGATATAATCCTGCAGCTGCAAGATCTTCATCCGTCCAATAGGCTTTTCTGTATCTTTCTTCCGGAAGAATTGTGCATGCCTTGTCCGTCAAAAGCCATACAAGATATTCAGGAGCTCCGAAAATATATTCTGTCTTTTCCCAGACTGAAGAATATTTGTTCTTGAAAGTTACGATGCGTGGAATGAACAGAGAAGGGCTTTTAAGCTGAACTGCATCTTCGTTCCAAAGGTAGGTTTCGCCGCTTGTTGCGACAAGGGTTGGTCCGTTTCCGCTTATGCAGATTCCGTCAACCTTTGATTCCGGAGCCTGCGAAAAAAGTTCCACTGTCGCATTCTGAAGGGCAGGGAACCATTCCTTTGATGAATGTTCTGTCTTTACGAGAAGAAATTTTCTGCGGCTTTTTGCATGAACAGTTCCCTTTTCGTCAATGAGTGCCGCCTTGAGGGAAGATGTTCCGATGTCTACACAAAGAATTGTCATAAAAAAAATTATATCACTTTAAAAACAAAAACCCAACATTTCCGGTCAAGAAATATTGGGCTTTGTTTACGTCATTAAATTATGTTATGGAAAGCAGCTGTCATTGAGAGGAGTAGAAACTTAAAGTTTCTGCGACGAAGCAATCCATACTTGCCTTGCTTACTGGCATGTGGATTGCCACGCCCGTTCGGGCTCGCAATGACGCGATTGGCGTTCGGGCTCGCAATGACGCGACAGGCTCACCGATCCTAAGCGACCCAGGATCCCTAAGTGCAAAGAGACAAGGATCCCTGAGCGCAGTCGAAGGGGCCGGCACACAAAGATAAACCGCAGGACGGTTCGACAGGCTCACCGATCCTAAGCGACCCAGGATCCCAGAGCGCAAAGAGACAAGGATCCCAGAGTGCAAAGAGACAAGGATCCCTGAGCGCAGTCGAAGGGGCCGTCACACAAAGATAAACCGCAGGACGGTTCGACAGGCTCACCGATCCTAAGCGACCCAGGATCCCAGAGCGCAAAGAGTCAAGGATCCCTAAGTGCAAAGAGTCAAGGATCCCTGAGCGCAGTCGAAGGGGCCGTCAGTTCAATTACTGTTCGTTGCCGCCTGCAGGTGTGCTTGCCTTGATGAGCTTGTCGATGATTGAGCGGTTGTCAAGGAGGTCACCCAGAGACTGGTTGTGATGGAGTCTTGTGATTACGTTTGCAAAGAGCCCCGAAACATTTGTGCTGATATACCATTCGCGCTTGAGGAGATCTTCGTGGTAAACGGCGTTTGTTCCGATGATTCTGTAGAACAGACCCTTCTTGTATGCTTCGTCAAACTGCTCGATTGCATTGCCTGTGAAGAATGGAAGGGAAATTGCTGCGATAACCTTTGTAGCTCCGTTGTTGTGGAGGAATTCCATGGCCTTGAGCAGAGTTCCGCCTGTACCAAGCATGTCGTCTGCAAGGAAAGCAACCTTGCCCTGAACATCACCAAGAAGCTTTACGCTCTTGATGTTTGTATTCTTTGCATCCTGTGTAACAACAGAATAGTCTCTCTCCTTGTAGATCATGGCGAGAGGCTTCTTGAGTCCTGTAGCATAGAACTTGTTGCGGTCGATGGCACCTGTGTCCGGTGATACGACTACAAGGTCTTCCTTTGTAAGGTCTACGGCTTTTGCAAGTTCGCGGATGATCTGGTAAGAAGCATGGAGGTTCTCACAGTGTGTATGTGCGAATGCGTTTACGATTTCGCGTGAGTGGAGGTCAAGAGTGATGATTCTCTTTACTTCCATTGATTCATAGATATGTCCAAGGAGAGCTGCTGTAAGACCTTCGCGGCTCTTCTTCTTGTGCTGGCGGCTGTAAGGGTATGCAGGAACAACCAGTGTGATCTGTCTTGCTCCGGCCTGACGTACTGCGTCGATTGTAACGAGAAGTCCCATTACGTGATCGTTTACTGAAAGCTTGAGCTTTGCCTTTCCACCGTTCATGAGGATTTCTTCATGGTTTTCAACGTCCTGGAAAATGTAAACATCCTTACCGCGGATGCATTCGTTGAGTTCGCACTTGAATTCACCGTTTGCAAAGTAAGTGAATGATGCGTTTACCTTGAATACAGGCGGACGATACTTCTCGATGTTGCCACGGATACAAAGATCGCTGGTGTGGACGTCATTGTCCAGGTTCATCTGCTGAACAACTTTTTCCTTCTCAATTCCATAGCGCTTTGCGATTACATCACTCTTGAGGGAAAAACGGTGTTTGTACATGTGACGAAGATGAGTGATTACTTCATTGGCGAAGGATTCTCCACCAGGACAGGCAACGACAGCGAGGTCGGTTGGTTCAGAATACGGCATTATTCTTACCCCTTGTAAATAAGTATGTGGGATACCGGGTATGTGGATGCCCGGCATCCTTTAAATATCCAGAGAACATCATGCAGGACGAATCTGCAGATTTCTGTTGGAATTTCTTTGAAAATAATACTGTTTTGTGCAGTCTTTTTCAATCGGAATACATTGGAAAAATCAGAATGATGCGGCTTTATATCAGTTGCTGTTGAATTTCTGGGCTGGAGTTACAAACCAGATTGCTTCAAGCGGTTCTGTACCTGTATTTTCAAGATGATGGGGAAGGTTTGCGCTGAATGTGACGCTGTCGCCCTCGACCAGGGGATAGCTCTTGTTTCCGTGGTAAAGGATTCCTCTTCCCTTTGTGATGAGTCCCATTTCCTTACCTATGTGTCCGTAAAGACCGCGGTGGGTGTGGGACCCGGCTGGAATTGAGACAGTGTAGCTTTCAAAGGAATTCTCGCCGTTTCCGCTGTATGAATCGGAAAGCTCCGTGTAGACAACATCATCTTCGTTGAGGGTTCTGCCTTCTTCCCTGTGGGTGATCGAGACAGGCCTGTTGCGTGTGTATTCCTCAAAAAGGTACTCAAGGTTGATGTCCAGGGCGTTTGCAAGATCAAGGAGCGTGTCGATGGCCGGAGAAACCTTGTTGCGTTCAATCTGGGAAACAAGGCTTTCGCTGACACCTGCAGCCTGGGCTACGGATTTGAGCGTCATGTGTTTCTTTTCGCGCACGTCCCTGAGTTTCTCACCAAAATGATATGTCTTCTTTTCTTCTTCCATAGTTATCTGCTCACCATTGTTGCCTTAGAAATATTCTTTTGCGAAAGTGTCGTTCTTCTGTTTTTCCCTGTTCTGCTCCATGATGAACTTGAAGAAGTGGTCTTCAAGAGTGTTTTTTGGACCAGGGAGGTGAAGCCGTCTTCTTGCGCGTGCATTGTCACGGCGGACTGTATAAAGGAGGTAGAAGTCGCGGTAGTCCAGGTTGATATCTGTCTTAACGCGTTCTCCAAGATATGCGCTTACTTCATCACGACTTATGGACTTCACACCCTGATCGCGGAGTATGCCTTTGAGCCTCAGGATCTGTTCGTATGAAACACCAAAGAGGAATTCCTCCATGGCCTGGGTTACATCTGGGTCGGCAAGCTTTTCGCGGATGAAATTGTTCCACTGGTCGTCCATCTGCATTGTAACCATCAGAAGTTCGCTGGTTCCCATCATTGTTCCGAATGCCGGGGCAAGTTTTCGGCGAGCCGACCATACGGACTGGAGGACCGGAGCGACATCGTTGATGGTCTGGTCACTTCTGTGTTCCCAAAGGATTATCAGGAGGTTTGCAAGTTCTCGGCGGATGTCCAGCGAGATGTCCTTGTCCTTGATTAGGCTCAGGTAAACATCTTCTGCCATGAGCGTGAACATCATGGAGATCGTTTCGTCGGAATATTCCTTCACTTCCTTGTCAGACATGCATGCGTAGTTTTTCGCAAGCTTTGACATGGAGAAGAATGTATGTATCTTTGCTACAAGAAAGCCTTTTCCAAGGATTGCCTTTGAAGGCATGTGGAGCGTGGTATCACCGTCTTCCTGGTAGGAGATCAAAGTCTCCACAAGGGCTTCCGGAGTTCTTGTGGATGTTGTCGTGTTTGCTCTTTCAAGTAGTGAAGGAAAGTGTGCGATTGCCTGCGCAAGGTTTGTCACGTCCTTGATTCGGTCCTGGAGCCTTTCGATCCTTTCCGGGGCATTCTGCGCAAGTGCCGTGCTCAGACGGTCTATGAGTTTCTGCTGGTAGTCCGTGAAGACAATGATACCGGTCTGAATGATATCTTCTTCTTTTTGAGAATCCTGATCAAAGAATTCGTCGATGCTCACGGAAGAGAAAGTTGAATTTTTGATTGCTTCGAGAGCCTCTTCCTTTTCAAGCTTTTCCAAAGTTTTCCCCACCCTTCATTTAAAATTACTTTTTTTATTTTTTTCTATGGAAATCCTTTGAAAACCTTAGTTTCCTGAAGAAATCCTTACACCATTATAAACGATGTGGGAAAAATTGAAAAGTGTGAATTAAGACTGGGTAATTTTTTTTAATTGCGGCTTAAGTTCAGAAAAAATACTGATAATCTTCATGGAATGTATGTTTTTTCCCGATATTAGGATTATGGGAAAAAGGCTTCATTTTGTTTTATCGTTGATTTTGTTCAGCTTGTGCGCAGGTGCCGCGGTTGCCCAGCAGACAAGGGGAATTGTTGAGAGTCCGGAGATGCAGATCCTGGGAACCGACATTGTTGTCAGTGAGCATACTGGCAGTGACGGCAGGAAAAACGGTGTCGACATCTACATCCGCAAAAAAAGTTCCGTAAAAAGCGTCATGCTTGTGGAAACTACAAAAGATCCGGAAGGCAAGGCGGACAACTATGCCTACAGGGCTGGAGAGTGGAATGCGGTCAATGGAGATGAAATCCGTTATCTTAATGGCCGAGAACTGCAATCGGAGCATTCAAAGTTCAGCCTGATTTCTTCCACTGTTGTAAGCCACGAAAAACTTGGGGAATGTTTCCATATCTATGTGCCTGAAACAATCTATTACGGATATCCCTGGTCCCGCAACGGAAGCATAAAGATCGGCAAGGGAACTTTCATAAACATAAGGACTTTTGAGAAGCCCTATGGAGATTACACAGGTCGTTTCATGGACAACGCGTTCATGTTTGATATTGGGAAAAAGCCGGAAAAGAAGGTCGTCCCAAAGCCGCAGCCTGTTCCCGTCGTTGAGGAGATCGTTCCGGTCGAGGAAGTTCCGGCTGAAGAAGAAATCATTCTCACTGATGACTACAATTCCGTGGCTGCAGAAAAATTCGCGGAAATCGCAAAGGATGGCGCTGGATTGCTCTACTATTCCAAGGTTGAGAAACTTACGGATGATCTTCTTGCGGCTGTTGAAAACATTACGCCCCATGACAAGGCCGATATTGTGTTTGCCATAGACACTACAGGCAGCATGAAGGATGACCTTGAAATGCTGAAAAATGAATGGGTTCCAAAACTTCTTGAGCAGGTGAAAATTTTTGATGATCTGCGTCTGGGACTGCTTTTTTACCGCGATTACAATGATTCATACAACTACAAGGGATTGCCGGTTAAATTTTTTGATTTCACACGGAACACGGCTCAGTTCGTTAAAAACCTGAATACCGTTACCATCCGCGGCAATGAGGGGGGCGACATTCCCGAGGCTGTATATGAGGCTTTGTTCTCAAGCCTTACCCATTACGAGTGGCGTTCCGATGCAAAGAGGAAAGTGATTCTCATAGGGGATGCGGAACCACATCCCAAACCAAGGGGTTCCAAAAAGATTTCACAGGAAAAAGTCATGGCACTTGCAAAGGAAAAGGAAATAGTCTTGGACTGCATCATTGTACCTGACGAAAAATCAAAGAAGTAAAAAAAAATGGCCACTGGAAAAAAAATCCGGTGGCCCGTTCTATATGTATGTTTTTTACTTGCTGTTCTGCCCCAGTTTGTCCTGAACTTTTTCAAGATCCTTCATGGCCATTTTCCTGTATGCTCCTGGAAGTGCGCCAGGTGCACTTGAGTCGTAGATTTCCTTGAGCTCAAGAAGGATCGGTTCCGCATCCTTGTATTTCTTCTGCTTTACGTAGACATGGGCGATTTCATAACGGGCCTCGACGTAAATGGCAGGATTCATTCCGTAGCGCTGAAGAAGAATCTCGTAGTATTTCACGGCATCATTTTTCTTTCCCTTGTCAAAGGCCGTCTGGGCAAGCTGAATGATTTCCAGTGATGTTGCTTCCGGGGCAACTGCAATCTCCTGCGACTTACATGAGAAAAGAAATATTGAATATGCGATGAGTCCTATAGATATGATTTTTTTCATAGTGCTTTTTTCCATGTTTTGAAGTTTATCATTCTGTACAAATAAAATCAAATTGACTTCGGAAAGGTTACATGGCGAAAGCGATTGCTCAGGATTGCTGAGCTACCACAGCGCAGGATTGCTGAGTTGTCGCAGCGCAGGATTGCTGAGCGCAGTCGAAGTAACCTGCGTATGACTATTAGGAAATCGGACCCTTCGACTACACTCAGGGATCCTTGGCGAAAGCGATTGATCTGGTAGGTGCCTTCCGCCATATAACTTTCGCCACAAGAATTGCGTGGCAATTCTACGCAGACAGCCTTTGAAGTTTATGCGATTTTATTCTAGAATATTCGTCACAATGGCAACGAGAAAATCCGTGCAGACAAAAAAACGTTCTCCAAAAAAACGCAAGCCAAAGGTCAAGCTTGACAATAAAAAAGTAATGGCACTTGCGGCGGTGATGATTTTCATCTGTGCCCTTGTTCTGGTTGTTACTTTCATGATATCGGGTCCAGAAACAAAGAAATCCGAGCAGAAAAGCCGGAACGTTGTTGAAAGACAGACGGAAACCCCGAAAACTGTAAAAGAAAAGGCAGAAAAAAGAAAGGAACAGAAGTCTCCGGAAAATAAAAAAAGTACCGTGAAGAAGGATGAGCCGAAAGTTCAGCCTGAAAAAAAGAATTCCACAAAGGTAAAGACGGAACCGAAAAAAGAGCCAAAAGCTGAAAGTGAAAAAACATCTGAAAAGGAAACAAAATCGCAGACCAGACCGGAACAAAAGAAAGTCCAGAAGCCTGAAGTAAAAAAAGAAGAAAAAACTCAGACAAAGACAGAGCAAAAGGTTGAACCTAAGAAAGCTGCTGTAAAATTCAACATTCCTGAAAGTTCAAATCGGGCCAGGCTTTGTTTTATAATTGATGACGGCGGACAGAGCACCAGCCACATCAGAAAATATACGACGCTGCCATTTCCTGTTGCCATTGCCGTCCTACCGCGCCTTCCTGCCACAAAGGAATGTGCTCGTATTGTAGTTTCGGACAGAAAGGAACTCATGCTTCATCAGCCTATGCAGGCCCAGAACCTTAAGATGAATCCAGGTCCAGGTGCGATTCTTCCAGACATGGGCATGAGTGAGGTCTATGCGACAGTTTCCCAGAATCTTGCTGAACTTGGTCCAGCCGTCAAGGGATTCAACAATCATGAAGGTTCACTTATTACCTGCGATCTGAACATGATGGGAGCTGTTCTTGATGCCGCCCATGACAACAATGTCTACTTCGTCGATTCGAGGACTTCAAAGGACACGATGGCACCGTTTGCAGCCCTTGAGCGTGACATGAAAATTCTTGAGCGCGAGGTTTTCATAGATGACGTCATTGACCGTGGTGAAATGCTCAAGCAGATCATGCGCGGAATAGACATAGCAAATAAAAAAGGAAAGGTAATCATGATCGGGCACGTGGATAAATCCGCAAAGATTCTTCCTCAGCTTCTGTCAGAACTGTATCCGGAACTAAAGGCAAAAGGATATCAGATCGTCTTTCCTTCACAGCTGTTATAGCAGGTTTGTTACTATGCTCTGCGGTTGCTGTGCACAGTCGAAGTGCAGGACCCTTCGACAAGCTCAGGGATCCTTGGACTATAGGCTGACTTAGCGGAGTCGAAGTCTGTCATATTATTTTTTTTGAGGATATATGAAAGTATTAGGAATTGAATCAAGCTGTGACGAAACAGCCTGTGCGATTGTTGAAGACGGAAAGAAAATCTTAAGCAATGTTGTTGCAACCCAGATTCCTTTCCATGAAATTTACAAAGGTGTTGTTCCGGAAATTGCCAGCCGAAAACATGCCGAATGGATTCTGCCTGTTGTTCGTCAGGCGGTGGAAGAAGCCGGGCTTAAACTTGAGAATGTTGATGCCATCGCCGCCACAAACAGGCCTGGTCTCATGGGGTCTCTTCTTGTCGGCCTTACATTCGGCAAAACACTAGCCTGGTCACTGAACAAGCCATTTTATGCGGTAAATCACATGCTTGGACATATGTACGCCGCACATCTTGAAAATGATATTCAGTATCCATATCTTGGTCTTCTTGTTTCCGGCTGACACAGCATCATTGCCAGAGTAAATGGATTTGACGACCTTGAAATCCTTGGAACTACAATCGATGACAGTGTGGGAGAGGCTTTTGACAAGGTTTCGAAATTCTATGACCTTGGATATCCTGGAGGTGTGATCATTGATCGCCTTGCGCAGAGCGGTGATCCAAAAGCATTCAGCTTTCCAACTCCTAAGATCGACAAGGGAGAGCACCGATATGATGTATCCTTCAGCGGACTCAAGACTGCTGTAATTCATCAGGCTGATGCATTTTTGAATCCAGGATATGAAAAAACTGTGGAGAACATCGCCGCATCTTTCCAGGAGACGGCCTGCCGGACTCTGGTTTCTCGGTTGATGCGTGCCGTTGAAGATACCGGACTTACAACGGTTGTCGCCGGTGGTGGTGTAGCAGCCAACTCCCGGTTGCGTTCAATGCTTGCCGAGCATAAGGAGCTCAACTGCATATTCCCGCCATTGAAGCTCTGTGGTGATAACGGAGCGATGATAGCCGGTGTTGCTTATCATTTCCTTGCCCGTGGCGAAACAAGTCCACTTAATACAACTGCTTGCGCAAGAATTCCGCAGTTCAAGCGCGGACTTGCAAATCTTGAGGCTTTTGGTCGCAGATAATGGGCGAAAGCCTTGCTGTCTAGTGACTTCAGGCGGTCTAACTTTCGCCCCACGAATTGCGGGAGGCAATTCGTGAAAGCTGGCGAAGATGCCAGGAGCGAAAGCCTTGCTGTCTAGTGACTTCAGGCGGTTTAACTTTCGCCCCACGAATTGCGGGAGGCAATTCGTGAACACCTGGACGACAGGCTTGCTGAGCGCAGTCGAAGCAGCCTGTGCCTGTGCTTATTGCGCGGGTGCAACAAAAAAGGCTGTCTGAATTTTTCAGACAGCCTTTTTGCATTCTTTGATTGATGTTCAATTATGCCTTGAGGTAACCGAGAATACCTGCAACCCATCCTACGATGATACAGTAGAAACCGACATAGGCATGCTTAACAAGACCCTTTCCGATTGCCTTGTATACAACATTGTCATTGAATCCGATTATGAGAACGATTGCTCCGATAATGGAAACTGCAAGAGCTGCTAGCTTGAGAGTCTTGCTTCCGTTGCTTACGAAATTGAATACAAGTCCTGCAATTCCGCCTGCGATGATCATAAGAGATCCGATTGTACAGAATCCAGAATTCTTGAAGTTGATGAACTTAAATCCGTTTGGTGTCTGTCCAAGAACCTTGAACATTGGAAGAATGAAACCGATAACTACAAGAGCCATACCGATCAGGTACAAGTTTGACATTATGCTGTTTTTCTTTTCCATGATAAACCTCCTTATGGGTATAAAATAATTATACGTTAAAAAAAGCAATAATTCTAGGACTTCTAGAATTCAGTGTATTTTTTGATTATGAGACATCCGTTGTGTCCGCCAAAGCCCAGGGATCCTGTTGCTGCATAGTCGATGTTTTTTTCAAAGCCCTTGTTTGGCGTATAATTCAAATCGCACCCACCGTCTATGTCCTGGTTGTCCAGGTTTATTGTAGGCGGAACAAAAGAATCGTTGATCGCCTTTACGCAAAAAAGCGCTTCTATGGCTCCGGCAGCACCTATCATATGTCCTGTCATGCTTTTTGTCGAAGAAATGCTGATGTCATAGGCATGTCTGCCCAATGCAGTCTTGAGCATCTGTGTTTCAGCCAGGTCGTTTATCTGGGTTGATGTTCCATGGACGTTGTAGTAGTCAAGTTTTTCAGGCGGAATACCAGCATCTTCAAGCGCGGCCTTTACGGATAGTGCGGCAATGGATCCGTCTTTTACCGGAGATGTTATGTGGTATGCGTCGCAGCTGGAACCAAATCCTGCGATTTCCGCATAGATTTTTGCTCCCCTTTTTTTTGCGTGCTCAAGTTCTTCAAGAATGAGCACTGCGCTGCCCTCGCTGATGGTGAATCCGTCCCGGTCCTTGTCAAAAGGCCTGCATGCTTTTTCCGGAGTGTCGTTGAAATTGCGGCTCAATGCCTGGAGTGCGTCATAGCAGGCAACGGAAAATCTTGTAAGCGGTGCGTCAGTTCCGCCTGTGATGCAAAGATCACAGCGTCCGGCTCTTATGAGGTCTGCGGAAAGTCCTATGGCGTCTGTTCCTGAAGAGCAGGCAGTCCCCATGGTGTAGGAAAAACCGTTCAGCTCAAAGAACATGTTTATGTTTGCGGCGGCCTCATTCGTTATCATGAGTGGGGTGGTCAAAGGCGGCATTCTGTCAGGCGTTGATGTGGCAAGCTTGTCAAAACCTTCGGCCGCAGCTTCGATTCCACCGATGCAGCATCCCATAAAGACTCCGCATTTTTCCTTCTGAAGTGAATCTTTGTCATAGCCGCTGTCCTTTACGGCCTGATTTGCCGCAGCAACTGCGTAGCGTGTAAAGCGTGCCATCTTGCGTGTCGATTTTTTCTCAATGCCATAGTCCTGCGGATTGAAATCTTTTACTTCGCCTGCAATATGCACCCTGAGGTCTGATGTGTCAATAAGAGAAATCTTTGAGATTCCGCTTTTTCCATTTTTAATGGAATCCCATGCTGCCTCGGGAGAATTTCCGACAGGAGAAATGCATCCAAGTCCAGTTATAACTACGCGTCTTCTGCTCATCAAGTGTTTTTCTCCGACTTTCTGGAATTTTTCTATCTGAGCTTGAAGAAGATGCCCATCATTGCGATTGTGATCAAAAGCTGGATGATGAGGAATTTTAACAGAACCTGTGTAGGAGACCATCCAAGATTTTTTCTCATATGGTCGTGGAGAGGGAATCTGATGTTTTCAAAAATGCAGATATGGAAAAATCTTTTGAGTGCAACCTTGAGAAGTCCGACACCACCGTTGATGAAGATGATGGATGAAGTTGCCAGAAAAAGAAGCGGATTGCCGCTGATCATTACGCATACACCGATGAAAAATCCCAGTGCGCGGCTGCCTGCATCTCCCATCAAAACGGAACTAGGAAAAGCATTGTGCCACAGGTAACCCATGAGTACACCTGCAAGACAGAATGTGATGATTGCCCATGAAGCTCCGTCTTTCAAATGCGGAACAAGAAGATAAGTTGCAATGTCCTTGTGTCCCAGGATGACATAGAAGATGAATCCCATTGTAAAAAGTGCCACCAGTACCAGAGTTGAACTCAAGCCATCGACACCGTCCGTACAGTTTGTCGTGTTTACAGAAACCCAGAGCATCACCACTGTGATGATGACATAGAGCCATGACGGAATTACAAGCGGTTTTGCAAAGAAAGGAAACCAGAATGAAAGAGTTCCGTCTGCAGAATTTGAAGAAAGATAATGCATGAGGAGAAATGACGCTGCTACAGTGATCACCAGGTCAAGAAAAGCCTTGAGGTATTCCCCCCATCCTTTTTCGCTGCGGTCATCAAGATATCCGGTAAGCATCATGAACCAGGTGAGGATCAGTATTCCTGACTGGAGATAATCAAGGGGTGCAAAAAGAACTGAAAGGATTGCAAAGACTGTTATGAAAACCACTCCGGAACCGGTTGGCTTTCCCTTCGCAGCCTCCTTTGTCAATGTGAATTCACGGCCTCTGTCAGAAGGAAGAAATCTATAAAGTTTTGGAAGAATGAATTTTACAAGTGCGAAACCAGTGTAGAGAGCAAGACCGATAAGTACTGCATATGACTGAAGAAGTCTGGCTGGTCCCCAGAATTCCTTGAACATGCCACCAAGATAGTAAATCAAAGTTTATCCCCTTAATTGTGTTCTATAATAAGATAGCATTTTATTGAAAAAAATCACAACTTACAATAGAATAAATTCCATGGGTGGAAAAATCGAAAAGAAAGCAACTCCGGTTGCGAAGAAGACTGGGGCTGGTAAGGCTGCGTCTGCAGCAAAAAAAGCATCGTCTGTAAAAGCGACTGCTGCAAAGAAGACCGCTGCTGCAAAAACTGAGGCAAAATCTCCTGTAAAGGCACCTGCAAAAACAGTGGCTTCCAAGGCTGCTTCTAAAGCTGCCGCAAAACCGACGGCATCAAAAGCTGAACCGGAAAAATTCAGTGCATGGGCCAATGCAAAAACTGTAAAGAAGACAAAGAAGGCTTCGGCAGAAGACAAGGGTGTCCTCAAGGCAGCGACAAAGGCTGAGGATGCAGAAAAGAAACTTGCCGCAGCAAAGCAGATAGATCCTGCAAGCCAGCGTGAAAAGAAGGAAGTCCAGGATTACGGTGACGACAAGATCAAGCATCTTGATGCCCTTGAGCACATCCGCCTTAGATCCGGAATGTACATCGGACGTCTTGGTAATGGCAATAATGAAAATGACGGTATCTACGTTCTCATAAAGGAAGTGATCGACAACTCGATTGATGAATTCATCGTTGGCTTCGGTAAACAGATTGAGGTTTCCGTAGTAGACGGCCGTGTAAAGGTTCGCGACTACGGACGTGGCATTCCTCTTGGAAAGGTCGTTGAATGCGTAAGCCAGATCAACACCGGTGCAAAATACAACGACGATGTTTTCCAGTTCTCAGTCGGAATGAACGGTGTCGGTACAAAGGCTGTAAATGCCCTTTCTTCATTCTTCCGCGTAGTTTCAGTCCGCGACGGAAAATGTACCGATGCAGTCTTTGAGAAAGGCAAGCTCATCTCCCAGAAGACAGGAGCCCTCAAGAATCCTCAGAAAAACGGAACATACTTTGAATTCGTACCTGATGAAGAGATTTTCGGCAAGTACACGTTCAACATGGAATATGTCGAAAAAAGGATGTGGAACTATGCCTACCTTAACCCGGGACTTACACTCAAGCTCAACGGAGTTGAATACAAAAGCGACAGGGGACTTCTTGATCTTTTAAATAAGGAACTTGGCGGAACGGACGATTCAAAGCAGAACGAACTTGCACCTCTCTATGAAATAGGCGATTACGACGGTGATCATTTGAAATTTGCATTCACCCATACAAATGCTTACGGCGAAAACTATTTCTCATTTGTAAACGGACAGTATACATCTGACGGCGGAACCCATCTTGCGGCCTTCAAGGAAGGTTTCAGAAACGGAATACGCGACTTCTTTGGTGTAAACTATGCTCCGGAAGATATCCGCGAAGGTATGACTGCGGCAGTTCTCGTCAAGATTAAGGATCCAGTGTTTGAAAGCCAGACAAAGAACAAGCTTGGAAACACGGACATCAAGGATTGGATTGTTGCGGAAACTCAGTCAGGCCTTGATGCATGGCTCCATAAAAATCCAAAGGCAGCCGAGCGTATCAAGCAGAAGATCGAGCACAATGAAAAGATGCGCACGGAACTTGCAGACGTAAAAAAGAAGCAGAAGGAAGCGGCAAAGAAAATGAGCATCCGCATTCCTAAACTTGATGACTGCAAATATCATCTCGAAGATGGACCAAAGGGTGAGGATTCCATGATCTTCATCACTGAGGGAGATTCTGCGGCAGGTGTAATGACCCACTCAAGAGATGCGGGCAATCAGGCTATATTCCGTCTCAAGGGTAAGCCTGAAAACATGTACGGAAAGCGTCAGAGCGACATCTACAACAACGATGAGCTTCATCAGCTCATGTGCGCCCTTGGTATCGAAGACAGCGCGGAAAACCTCAAGTATTCAAAGATCGTCATCGCAACTGATGCCGATAACGACGGTTTCCATATCCGCAATCTGCTTCTTACATTCTTCCTCGGCTACTTTGAGGAACTTGTGACTACGGGACGCGTGTTCATTCTGGAGACTCCGTTGTTCCGCGTGCGCACAAAAAAAGAGAACATCTACTGCTATTCTGAGGCGGAACGTGATGCAGCCCAGGAAAAACTTGGAAAGGGCAGTGAGACAAGCCGCTTCAAGGGTCTCGGTGAGATCAACCCAAGTGAATTCAAGCAGTTCATTGCGCCGGAAACGATCCGCCTTACTCCGGTTGAAGTAAGCCAGCTCAAGATTATTCCGCAGCTTCTTGCCTTCTACATGGGTAAGAACACACCGGAGCGCCGCAAGTTCATCGAAAAGAACCTGCTTTCAAATGCTGAAATTGATGCCTGATGTTTCTCGTCGGGTTCTTAGGGCAGAGCCCTAAGCGGTGCCGGGAAGAGAAGGGAGTTTGATGGGAGAGAAACCCTCGCTTCCGAGTAGGGGGTTCCTCTCCCCTCAAAGAAAGGGGGATTATTAAGGGGGACTCCCCTTAAGGAGAAATTGTGGCTTTTGTAAAGAATATATTTGACAAGAACTTCATAGAATACGCTTCGTATGTTATCCGCGACCGTGCGATTCCTGACCTTGAGGATGGACTCAAGCCTGTTCAGCGCCGCATCATGCACACTCTTTTTGAAGTGAATGACGGACTTTTCAAGAAGGTTCAGTATGTCGTCGGACGCGCCATGGAATACCATCCCCATGGTGATGCTTCCATTTACGGGGCTCTGGTAAACCTTGCCAACAAGGAAATCTTCATCGACAAACAGGGAAACTTCGGCAACAAGTTCACTGGCGATGGTGCATCGGCAGGGCGTTACATTGAATGCCGCGTTCTTCCCATCGCAAAGGAATTCCTTGTAACAAACAAAAACATCACCCACTACGTTCCAAACTATGACGGACGCAGCCTTGAGCCGGAAGTTTACCGTGCAAAGCTTCCTGTCGTTCTTCTCATCGGAGCTGAAGGTATTGCAGTCGGAATGAGCACAAAGATCCTTCCGTACAACCTTCTTGAAGTCATCGATGCGGAAATCAAGTGTCTCAAGGGGGAACCATTTGCCGTTCTCCCTGATGTTGCGACGGGTGGTCTCATAGATGTAAGCAACTACAACGATGGAAACGGAAAAATCGTTACACGTGCAAAGTTTGACACAAGCGATGAAAAGAAAATCGTAATCACTGAACTTCCTCTTGATACCAATGCAAAGGCGCTTCTTGATTCCATCGACGCTGCCTATAAAGCAGGCAAGATAAAGATCAGTTCCGTAGAAAACTTTACCACTGACCACTGTAACATTGAAATCAAGCTTCCTCGTGGTGTCTACTCCAAGGATGTTGTCGATGCCCTTTATGCATATACTGACTGCGAAAAATCAATTTCATGTCAGATGCTTGTAATCAAGGACAATCAGCCTGTGGTCATGACTGCAACTGAAATCATCAAGTATTATGCAAAGAAACTTACCGCCATCATCAAGGACGAGCTTGAATTTGAACGCGGCAAACTTACTGATGAACTTCACATGCGCACTCTCGAGCGTATCTTCATTGAGGAACGCATCTACAAGGCAATTGAAACCCAGAAGACTCAGGAAGATGTCTATAAGGCCGTCTACAAGGGATTCGTTCCATTCAAGGATGAACTTGTCCGTGACATTACGGACGAGGATGTGGAACACCTTTTGCAGATTCCAATCCGACGCATATCACTTTTTGACATCAACAAAAACCGGGAGACCGTAAAGGCCATCAATGACCGCCTCAAGGAAATCGCCCGCAAGCTCAAGAACCTTACTTCTTGCGCTGTTGAATACCTCAACTCGATGGTTGAAAAATTCCGCAAGCTTGAAAAGGAAGCTCAGGAAAATGACAAACCATTCAGCCTTGAACGCCAGACGACAGTGACAACCTTCAGTGCTGTTGACGTCAAGACAGTTGTCAAGCGCGATATTCCGCTTCGTTATGATGAGAAGGGCTATCTTGGAACAAAGGTTTCAGGTGGTCGTGAAATCATCAAGGTTACTCCATACGACAGAATCCTCATTGTGCGCAAGACTGGTATCTGGGGTGTCCAGGATGTGGCAGAAAAAACTTTCGTTGACCAGGGAATGTTCTATTGCAACTACGCTGAAAAGGAAATCATAAACAAGGTTCTGTTCACTGTAATCTATCGCGATCCAAAGACACTGCAGTGCTACATCAAACGCTGCCGAATCGCCGGCTGGATCATGAACCGCGACTACAATTTTGCTCCGGACGGAATGGAAGTTCTTCACGTTGACACAAGGGAAAAATTCAAGTTTACCCTCAATTATGTAAAGAAGCCTCGCATCAAGACTTTGACCCAGGAATTCAAAGCTCAGAATTTTGAAGAGAAGGGACTTAAGGCTGGCGGTGTCCGTCTCGATACAAAGGAAGTGGAATCTGTTTCCGTTGAATCTGCAGATCCACAGGGAAGCCTCGGCCTATGAGAAAACTAATCCG
>SAMEA3663241__coassemble_175_pt1 | contig 17839 bp, 8 predicted proteins | sample SAMEA3663241__metabat2_high_PE_014 | metagenome-assembled genome bin SAMEA3663241 (sample SAMEA3663241) | pig gut metagenome | biome: pig gut; feature: pig-associated habitat; material: faeces | place: China | collected 2013
CAGCATGTCGCGCATTTTTGGAATGAGATCCAGAGGACTTCGTTCTTCCATATATTCAAGGATTGTCTGATTGCCTGAAATTTTTTCCGCGCTATCCTGGCTGAAGTATCCGACTGAAACGCCAGCGCCGTATTTGACATTTCCAGTGTAGTCGCTGTCTACCCCTGCAATCATTCTGAGCAAGGTTGATTTACCTGCACCGTTACGACCTGCAACAACAAGACGCTCACCCTTTTCTACAACCAGATCAAGGTTATTTACGACATTTGGACCGCCGTAGTTTTTACAGATTTTCTCAAGGGTAAGAACCAGCTGACCTGAATGAGGAGCTGCAGGGAAAGTAAAGTGGATTTTCTTAAGGCTCTCTGGAATTTCAATTTTGTTTTCAAGGATCTTGTCCAGCATCTTCTGGCGTTCCTGAGCCTGAGCAGCCTTTGTTGCCTTGTATCCAAAACGGTTTATAAATTCTTCAAGATGCTGAATTTCCTGCTGCTGCTGATTGTAGGCTGCAATGAGGGAATCAAGCTCCACCTTGCGTACTTCTTCATAGTGGCTGAAGTTTCCGGGATACCGCTTTAAGTCTCCTCCAAAAAGTTCATAGACTTCATTGATTGTATGGTCAAGGAAGTAACGGTCATGGGAAACAAGAAGGAATCCGCCGTGAAAGTCCGAAAGGAATTTTTCAAGCCAGTTGCGTGCTTCAATATCAAGGTAGTTTGTAGGTTCGTCAAGAAGAAGGATATCAGGTCCGCACATGAGGGCTTTGGCAAGGGCAATACGCATCTGCCATCCGCCTGAAAATTCTTCAGTGCGTTTTGCAAAATCGCTGCGTTCAAAACCAAGTCCGATGAGTACGCTTTCCGCAAGAACTTCACGGCGATACCATCCGCTTTCTTCAAGCTTTGCAAGAAGTTCTGAATGTTCAAGCGCAATTTTGTCACTGTTGGCAGGATTGGCTTTAAGCTGTTCTCCAAGTTCATCTGCCCTGCGCTGAATTTCATAACCCCACTCAAAGGCTTTGTCAGCTTCTTCTTTCAAAGTGCTTCCGCTGTGGACAAGTCCGCTCTGCGGAAGGTATGCGATGCGTGCATCTTTCTGGGCAACGCGCTCACCACTGTCCGGTTCAACAAGGCCCGCCATGATTTTAATAAGTGTCGATTTGCCGGCACCGTTGGCACCGGTCAAGGCGGCCTTTGTTCCCGTCGCAAGATTTACTGAAACATTTTTTAGAATATCTCTGTCACCAAAAGCAAGTGACACTTTTGAAAACTGAATGAATGCCATTTTTATTCCTAAATTATTTCTGGAAGAACAATACAATCGAATTGGATGGGAGAGACACAGTGCTTATGTTCCTTCCAGTGATTGAATCATAGCGGCGGCTTATATTTCCTACCGCAAGACGAATTCCATTGTCTTCTCTTTTATACAAAAAGTTCACTTCCTTTTCTGCGCTGTCAAAATGAAAAGTCATTATGCCGTCCCATGATGACTTGAGTTCAGCAGGAACAAAATACTTGATCTCGATTTTCCCGTGTCCCTTTGCGCCAGACGGAATTACAGACGGAACAAGTTTGTTGAAACCTGACCATGAGAACTGATTGCCGTCGTTGAAAGAAATTTTTCCATAGTTTCCGCTTTTGAAATCAGGACCAGAAGTTGAGATCGTCTTGTACTCGTTCTGTCTTCTGTCAATTTCATCGGAAATCAACTGCTCCACATTTCTTCCGCCAAGCGAAGTAAAATTATATGAATGAGGCATACCCCTTTCATCTGAATATTTCAACACGATGGATCTTGGACTTCTTACGGTGATGTGAAGCGGAGTATCGTTGAAATCATATTCCCTGTCTTCGGTTTTCGTAGTACCTGCAAAAGGATAGTTCAGCTCAAGCTCTGGCAAGACGATGGAAACAGTTCCGCCTGTAAAACCCGTAATGAATTTATAAGTTGTATTGAAATACTCAAGATCGATCTGTTTTTTTGCAACCATGGAACTGTAGTATTCCGGATACCAGACAGTATTGAGGATTTCATCTATGAGATTATCTTCTTCCTCCTCAACGCTTTCCTGCACGGAAGCATCCTGGACCGCAACTTCATCTGCCCTCATTTCATAGAGACGAAGGTTATAGCTGAAACACCAGCCCTCGGTTCCGTCTGCAGTAAGGACATGAAGCCACTCTCCCTCAAGCGGAACTCCACCGTTTTGAGGAGCCACACCGTTGCCTTTGTACAGAGTTTTAACCGTCTCATTTTTTCGCAGACGATAGACCTGTTTGGATGTATTCACCTTGTCGGCGCGGATAGGAAGGCCGTCGATCGCACTCTTCGCATAGGTATTTTTATATTCCTCGTACTTTGCGGCACGCTTGATTGCCTTTGATTTTTTTTCAGGAGCCGAAAGCTGCCACAATGGAACTTCCACTTTTTCTTTGGAATCAGGAAGCCCGATTACATATACCTTTGAGATGTTTGATTTTAGATAGACAGGCACGACAGTTCCGTCTGAAAGTTTATGTTCAGTGTCATTCCACAAAAGAACCCCGTAACCGATAATACCGGAACAGGAAAACATCAAAATCGAAAAGACTGATAAAAAAATTGCAGCGCCAAGCTTGTGAAAAAATTTCATAGACTCAATGATACTGAAAAAAAGAATGGAATTCAAAGGGTGGTACTACGGAACTACAACAACAGCAGGATACTTCGACTGCGCTCAGCAATCCTGCACGCTTAGCAATAGTGAGAGTTTAGCATTACTGTGGTCTCAGCAATACTGATGAAAAAAAAGAACCGCCAGAATTACTGACGGTTCCTCATTCAATTAGTTGTCTGTTCCAAAGATTCTGTCACCGGCATCACCAAGACCAGGGCAGATGTAGGCATTTTCGTTGAGACAGCGGTCAAGGTGTCCAACATAGATCTTCACATCAGGATGTGCCTTTGTCATACGCTCAAGTCCTTCGGGAGCTGCGATGATACACATGAATTTGATGTTCTTTCCACCGCGTTTCTTGATCATGGAAATTGCATCAATGGCAGATCCACCCGTTGCAAGCATAGGATCAACCACAATTATCGGACGCTGGTCAAGAAGATCAGGCATCTTGCAGTAGTATTCTTCCGCCTGGTGAGTTTCCTCATTGCGGGCAAGTCCAATGTGTCCGACCTTTGCCGATGGAACCAGATCAAGGATTCCGTTCATCATACCAAGACCTGCGCGGATGATCGGAACAACAACCATCTTGCGGCCTGCAAGCATAGGTGTCATGCACTTTTCAATCGGAGTCTTGATTTCAACATCCTCAACCGGGAGTTCACGAAGAGCCTCAAATCCCATCAGCATGGTTATTTCTTCAACAAGCTTGCGGAATTCATTTGTTCCCGTATTCTCATCACGAAGCCGGGAAATCTTATGCTGAATAAGCGGATGGTTAAGATAAAAAATATTTTCAGTGTCCATGTTTAGTCTCCACTTCCATTATATCGTAAATTCCATAGACTGAGAACAAGAAACCACCAGGTAAAAGTGTAGAACTGACAGAAGACAGTTCAGTATAGAATAATCACAGTTTTAATGAAAAATATTTTTCACAATTGTCTATATATTCATTATTTTTCCCTTGAGAAACATTGGATGAATTCAAATTATTAATGTCAGAAGCTTCAGTCAAATAATAGGAAGGAAGTAAGGACGGTACATGAACAGTCTTTATTCCTTTTTTAAGCTCATTGAATTTCAACCATACATCATCAGCTTTCAGACATAGATCTGTAAAGACTTTGGAATTAAAAGTTTCTACAGGCATGATTGAAGGTGGATATAGTACACCGCCGACACCTGTAGGAAACAATTTAAAAGACGGCTCCAATATTTTTTTATAATTCCATTTCCATTCATTATAAAATTTCCGATTTCCATCATCGTCATAGGTCACCAGGTGAGTTCTCATTGCGGAAATGCAATCAGGAAATTTTTCATATGATGAGTAGAGTTTCTTAATCAGATTTTTTGAATAGATAACATCATCATCTACTGTCACAACGCATTTGTCCGGGTAATCTTGAAGCGCATAGTAATATTTTTTATGGCCTTTGAAGTCTTCGCAAGAATTTTTTATCTCCACGCCATATTTTTCCAATGCACGAATTTTGTCAGGTATTGAATTCATTTCTACAGTTTCATCAAGATACAGAACTATTTTTTCAGGCTTCATTTTTTGATTTATGAGACTTTTCAATACCAGATGTAAAGTCTTGAACCTTGGCTCAAAACTGGTCAGGGATACGACAACTGGAACCATCTCACCCTTCACCTTAATTTTCTCATGCTTACATTTTTTTATTACGAATACGGTTGAAATCTTATATATGGTTTTTCTGAAGATAAATGAAATCTTATTTTTCCCTTTACGAAAAAAAAATTCAAAATTTGAAAAACTGAATCGAGAACTATCAGTTGCTTTCATATTGGTCTCCCATCGAAAATCTGTAACACAAACTAATCAGTGAACAGATATTTTTTTTCACTATACAGAATTACCCCCCCCGTCAAGTGAAAGATGAATTTTAAATATGGGAAACTTATATTTGCAAAAAAAATGCCCGGCAAATACCGGGCGACCTGTGTTCAGAAAACAAACCTGAAAGTGATTTTTATTCTACATCCTTCCTGATTGATGTTTCACCTGGATCAGAACGTTCCGGTAAAATTGCGTTGAGGATAATTCCGACGAGGGAAGCAACTGCAAGACCTGAAAGTCCGATTGTGATCGAACCACAGTGGATGTTGATTGCTCCGGCTGCGCTGAATTTGATTCCGATTGAAAGGACAAGGATAAGAGCAGCGATGATGACATTGCGGCTTTCCTTGAAGTCCACCTGGCTTTCAACGATGTTGCGGACACCTACAGCAGAAATCATTCCATAAAGAACGATGGATATTCCGCCTACAGTGGCTGCCGGCATGCAGCTGATGAGGGCTGCAAATTTTGGAGAGAAAGAGAAAAGAATTGCAAAACAGGCTGCAAGACGGATGACGCGAGGGTCATAGACTTTTGAAAGTGTAAGTACACCTGTATTCTCGCCATATGTTGTGTTTGCCGGAGCACCGAAGATGGATGCTGTCAAAGTTGCAAGTCCATCGCCAAGAAGAGTTCTGTGGAGACCTGGATCATCAAAGAAATTCCTGTTTACAGTAGAAGAAATTGCGGCAATGTCGCCGATGTGTTCCATCATGGTTGCGATTGCAAGCGGCATGATTGTAATGATCGATGTGATGATGAGGGATGTGTCAGGATTTTTGAAGATTGCAAAAACTGTGTCTTCTGCTTTTACAGGAAGTCCGATCCATGAAGCATTTGCAACTGGGCTGAAGTCAACTTTTCCCATGATTGCAGCAACAATGTAAGACGCAATTGCAGAAAGAAGAATAGGAAGAATTTTTACCATTCCGCGGCCCCAGATATTGAGGACTACAATTACAACGATGGCAACGAGGGCGATGATCCAGTTTGTCGAGCAGCTGTTGATTGCCGACTGAGACAGTGTAAGTCCGATAGAGACGATAATAGGACCTGTTACAACAGGAGGGAAAAACTTCATTACCTTTTTTACACCAAAGGCCTTTATGAGACCGGCAAGAATAAAGTAAAGAAGTGAAGAACATGCAACTGCAAGACATGCATAAGGAAGAAGTTCCTTTTCACCGTGTGGTGCGATTGCAAAATAGCCTGCAAGGAATGCAAATGAAGATCCAAGAAAAGCCGGAACTTTTCTCTTTGACACAAGATGGAACAGAAGGGTTCCAAGACCGGCAAAAAGAAGGGTTGCCGAAACGCTTAATCCTGTAAGCTGTGGAACAAGTACGGTTGATCCGAACATTGCAAACATGTGCTGGATTCCAAGCACAAGTGTCTTTGGTGTGCCAAGTTCACGTGCATCGTAAACAGGGCCTGTGATTTTTGTTTTTTCCATAATTATCCTCTAAGTCAGCTATTATACTACTATTTTCAACATTTGTTGTATTGCAAGAATGCAAAAAAATACCCTGACATTTCTGCCAGGGTATAGTATCTCAAATTGCTACAGCACTATGCTATTGCTACTCTGAATCCTGAAGTGCATGGAGCACCTCCGGTGCTCTCACGAACATGCAAGCATGTTCGCGACTATTGCTATTCCGAATCCTGAAGTGCGTGGAGCACCTCCGGTGCTCTCACGAACATGCAAGCATGTTCGTGACTATTGCTATTCCGAATCCTGAAGTGCATCATATCCAGATTCACCAGTTCTGACTTTGATTACGTCTGCAATGTCGTATACGAAGATCTTTCCATCTCCGATATGGCCTGTATACAAAGCCTTCTTTGCAGCCTCAACAACATCCTTTACAGGAACCTTTGCAACTACAATTTCAACCTTGATCTTTGGAAGCAGCTGGATGTCAACAGGAACACCGCGATAGTATTCGCTTGCACCCTTCTGCATACCACAACCCATTACGTTTACAACTGTCATGCCCGTTACACCGATTGAGTTCATTGCAAACTTGAGCGCGTTGAACTTGTTCTGGCGTGTTATGATTACAACCTTGTGCATTTCGCTTTCTTTTGAACTTGGTGTTGTAGCAGGAACAACAACTGGAACTGCCTGATCGATGCTGATTCCAACCTCTGCTGCTTCTGCAACTTCTTCAGATGAATACTGAACAGAAATACCGGCGTAAGAAGACTGGATTCCGTGTTCAAGCTTATCAAGACCAACAATTTCTTCTTCTGCTGTAACACGAAGTCCCAGTGTCTTCTTGATGATTGTAAACACAATAAACATTGTCACGGCTGTATAAAGAGCTACACAAACAAAACCTGTAAGCTGAAGTCCAAGCTGAGTGAATCCGCCACCGTAGAAAACACCGGCACCGATTTCTGAAGCGCCTGGAACCTTTGGATTTGCAAATAGACCAACTGCAATTGTTCCCCAGATACCGTTGAGACAGTGAACGGCAACAGCACCAACAGGGTCATCGATGTGAAGAACATAGTCAAGGAACCATACACCGAAGATTACAAGAAGACCTGCCACAATACCGATGATTGCAGCACCTGAAGCGTCTGTAACATCACAAGGAGCTGTGATTGCAACAAGACCTGCCAATGATGCATTGAGACACATTGAAACATCAGGCTTCTTATATTTGATCCATGTAAAAATCATACATGTAACTGTTGCGATTGCAGGAGCTACTGTTGTTGTAAGGAAGATTGAAGCAAGCTGATCAAGGGAAGTAGCAGCTGCACCGTTAAATCCATACCAACCGAACCAGAGGATGAAACAACCGAGGGCACCCATTGGAAGGTTATGTCCAGGGAAAGCATTTACCTTTGTAATTTTCCCGCTCTTGTCGTAAGAGAATTTTCCAAGACGAGGACCGAGCATTTTTGCACCGATAAGGGCAGAAATACCACCGACCATATGGATTGCACAGCTACCTGCAAAGTCGTGGAAACCTTTCTGAGCAAGCCAACCGCCGCCCCAAATCCAGTGTGCTTCGATAGGATAGATCAATCCTGAAATGACTGCTGAATATACACAGTATGAAAGGAACTTTGTACGTTCTGCCATGGCTCCAGAAACGATTGTTGCTGTTGTTGCGCAGAATACAAGGTTGAACACGAAGTTTGACCAGTCAAAGTTTGCATATGAACCAAAAAGATCAAATCCAGGTTTTCCGATAAGACCTATAACATCTTCTCCAAGAAGAAGACTGAAACCAATAAGCATGAACGTTACTGTACCGATACAGAAGTCCATCAAGTTTTTCATGATGATGTTACCGGCATTCTTTGCACGGGTAAAACCAGTCTCAACCATTGCAAATCCGGCCTGCATCCAGAAAACGAGAGCAGCACCGATAAGGAACCATACTCCGAAGAGCTGGCTAGTCAAAGCAGACAATGCTTCTTCCATAAAAAAACCTCCAAAAAAAGTAATAAAAAGGCGCACCGGGGTCGGACTCTACATTTTTTAGGGGTTACTATAAAAACCTAAAGTCCGACTCGCGACACGCCATTGTGCCTGATTAAAATTGTTTCTCCGGGAACTTCATCATTCCCTTTTTGATTGGCTTATACACGGAACAAAAGATCTTCGTAGCATGGGAAAGGCTTGTAACCTTCTCCAATAAGACCTTCCATCTCGTCGTATACTGCACGTGCTTCTCCCATCAAAGGAAGAACTGTATCTACATAGCCACGTGCAACAGCCATTGTGTCGCCTGCGCTTTCTGCCTTTTCATGAGCTGCTTCAAGAAGTTCAGCTTTTGAAGAAAGCTCATCTGTAAGTGCATCAAGTTTTGCAAGAACCTTTGCCTGTGCTCCAGCCTTTGCACCTGGTACTACAGCCTTGAGGTCAATCACTGTCTTGCTTACAGAATCGATGTACTTGTATGCAGCAGGGAGAATATCCTTGTAGATCATTTCGATCATTGTGTTCACTTCGATATTCAGAATCTGGCTGTACTTCTCAAGTTTTGTCTCGTAATGTGCTTCCATTTCTTCCTTGCTGTAAACACCAAGGGAAGTGTAAAGTTCTACGTTCTTTGCATCCAAGTAGTGCGCCATGGCATCTGGAGTTGTCTTGAGTTCCATGAGACCGCGCTTTGCAGCTTCTGTCTTCCATGACTCATCGTAACCGTTTCCGTTGAATACGATTCTCCAGTGTGCCTTGACTTCTCTTTCGATGAGGGCGTTCAATGCCTTTTCAAAATCAGAAGCCTTTTCAAGTTCATCAGCATACTGCTTGAGTGTGTATGCAACGATTGAGTTCAATGCTGTGTTTGGACCTGCGATTGAAAGTGAAGATCCACATGAACGGAACTCGAACTTGTTACCTGTGAAGGCAAATGGTGAAGTTCTGTTGCGGTCTGTAGAATCCTTTGGAATTGCAGGAAGAACATCGGCACCGATTGTCATCTTGGAAGACTTGTCGTTTGCATATGGCTTTCCGTCCTTGATTGCTTCAAGAACCTTGTAAAGTTCATCACCAAGGTATACGGAAATAATTGCTGGAGGAGCTTCGTTGGCTCCAAGACGATGGTCGTTTCCAGCAGATGCTACAGAAATGCGCAGGAGATCCTGGTTCTCATCTACCGACTTGAGAATTGCAGTAAGGAACAAAAGGAACTGAGCGTTGCTTTCCGGTGTCTTTCCTGGTTCAAGAAGATTCTCTCCTTCGTTTGTAGACATAGACCAGTTGTTGTGCTTACCAGATCCGTTTACACCTGCGAATGGTTTTTCGTGGAGAAGACATTCAAGACCGTGTCTCTTTGCAACTTTCTTCATTACTTCCATTGCCAGCTGGTTTTGGTCAACAGAAAGGTTTGTTGTGCTGAAAATAGGAGCCATTTCGTGCTGGGCTGGAGCAACCTCGTTATGTTCTGTTTTTGAAAGAATTCCGTACTTCCAGAGAGTTTCGTTAAGATCTTCCATATACTTTACGATTCTTGGATTGAGTGCTGCAAAGTACTGGTCTTCCATTTCCTGACCCTTTGAAGGCTTAGCACCAAAGAGTGTGCGGCCTGTCATACGAAGGTCCTTGCGCTGTGACCAGAGTTCATGGTCAACAATGAAGTATTCCTGTTCAGGACCTACAGTTGTTGCAACGCGGCTTACATCCTTTCCAAAGAGCTTGAGGATGCGTTTAGCCTGAACGTTCAATGCATCCATAGAACGGAGCAAAGGTGTTTTCTTATCAAGAGCTTCACCTGTGTAAGAACAGAAAGCTGTTGGAATACAAAGTGTATGTTCCTTGATGAATGGGTATGAGGTTGGATCCCAGACTGTATATCCACGAGCTTCGAATGTTGCACGGTGACCGCCGTTAGGGAAAGAAGAAGCATCAGGTTCACCCTTTACAAGTTCCTTTCCACTGAATGTCATGATTACAGTGCCGTCATCCTGTGGATTGATGAAGCTGTCGTGCTTTTCTGCTGTAATTCCTGTAAGTGGCTGGAACCAGTGTGCGAAGTGTGTTGCACCATTCTCAATTGCCCATTCCTTCATTGCGTGAGCAACAACATTGGCGACATCAAGCTGCAGTGGTTCACCGTTATCCAAAGTCTTCTTAAGAGCTTTGAACGTTTCCTTTGGAAGACGATCTTTCATTGTCTTCTGGTTGAAAACCATGCTTCCGAAAAGTTCTGGTACATTTGTCATTTTATAACCCCCATAAAAATAAAAAGACGACATGAAATGCGCAGTGACAAAAAATGCCATTACACGACCCCATTGTCGTCTTTTATAAAGTTTACTAAAAAAAATAACGCCGCTGATACCTTCATTGGAATCAACGGCGCCTTTGTCGTATGTCCATAATCTACAGTAACCGTAAAAAAGTTACTTGTATTTTTCGGAACTAAATTACTTTTTACTGCCTGCTTCTACACTGGCCTTTATAAAACCAGAGAAAAGCGGATGAGGTCTGTTAGGACGGCTCTTGAATTCAGGATGGAACTGAACTCCAACATAGAAGTCATTTTCCGCAATCTCAACAGTCTCAACGATGTATCCGTCTGGACTTGTTCCGCTGATTGTAAGACCTGCGTTTTCAAGCTGCTCACGGAATTCATTGTTGAACTCATAGCGGTGACGGTGGCGTTCACTGATCTTTTCAGCACAATAGCATTTTTCCATCATAGTGCCGCTCTTGATCTTGCAAGGATATGCGCCGAGGCGCAGAGTTCCGCCTTTATTTACAGCATCATTTTGATCAGGAAGGAAATCGATGATCTTGTATTGGTTGTCAGGATCAAATTCACCGCTGTTTGCATTTTTCATTCCGGCAACATAACGCGCAAAACTGATACAGGCAATCTGCATACCAAGACAGATTCCAAGATATGGCACATTATTTTTTCGGCAGTAGTTTGCAGCAAGAATCATTCCTTCGACTCCACGCTCACCAAATCCACCCGGAACAATAACACCGTCAACTTCTGAAAGAATTCCCACAACTGTAGAATCGTTTATCGTCTCACTGTCGATCCATTTGATCTCAACATCAGCACCAATACCATACCCTGCATGGCGCAAAGCTTCAGCAACAGAAAGATAGGCATCATGAAGCTGAACGTATTTGCCGACAAGACCGATGGTAACTTTCTTGTCAAGGTTGTGTATTTTATCAAGCATCGCATTCCATTCGGAAATATCTGCCTCCGGACTTGTGATTCCAAGGAGACGGCAGACAGTATCACTCATGTGCTGCTTTTTAAGCATGACAGGAACTTCATAAAGGCTTGGCAATGTCAGATTTTCAATCACACAGTCTTCTGAAACGTTACAGAACATGGCGACCTTCTTGAAAATTGAAGGCTCAAGTTTTTCATCACAGCGTAGGACAATGATATCCGGCTTGATTCCCATTCCCTGAAGTTCCTTGACGCTGTGCTGAGTAGGTTTTGTCTTATGTTCATCTGAACCGCTCAGAAACGGAAGAAGCGTCACGTGAATATAGATGGCATTTTCATGACCGACTTCAAGACCAACCTGACGGATAGCCTCGATGAATGGCTGGCTTTCGATGTCACCTGTCGTTCCACCAACTTCTGTTATTACAACATCAGCACCAGTTTCCTTGCCGACGTTGTATATGAAGCTTTTGATTTCATTTGTGATATGCGGAATAACCTGAACTGTCTCACCAAGGTATTCACCACGGCGTTCCTTGTTAAGGACATTCCAGTAGACTTTTCCAGAAGTGAGGTTGGAATACTTGTTCAGGTTTTCATCGATGAAGCGTTCATAGTGTCCAAGGTCAAGGTCTGTCTCAGCACCGTCTTCAGTAACATAAACTTCACCGTGCTGGTATGGACTCATTGTACCAGGATCTACATTGATGTATGGATCAAGCTTCTGTGAAGCAACCTTGAGTCCACGGGACTTTAAAAGGCGTCCAAGAGATGCTGCTGTGATTCCTTTACCAAGACCGGAAACTACTCCGCCTGTCACGAAAATATATTTTGAATTTTTCATAACAGACTCCTACAGATTTGAATAGCCCATAAGGAACCTGTCGATTTCCCTTGCGCATTCGCGACCTTCAGCAATTGCCCAGACAACCAGAGACTGACCGCGTCTCATGTCACCGCATGCAAAAACCTTTTCTACGTTTGTCTTGTATTTGCCTTCGTCGGCAGCAACAGTTCCGCGTGGTGTCATTTCCGTTCCGAATGCTTTTGGAGTGTAATCTTCAGCCCCAAGGAATCCTGCGGCAACAAGGATCATGTCGGCCTTAAGTTCCTTTTCCGTTCCTTCGATTTCACAGAGTTTTCTCTGGCCCTCTACATTTCTGAATTCAACCTGAACAGTCTTAATGCCTGTTACATGGCCGTCCTTCTGGTAGATTTCCTTGATTGTCGTCTTGTATACGCGAGGATCTTCTCTCTGTGTTGCAATCACTTCCATCTGGCCGTAGTCTGTCTTGAGGACCTTTGGCCACTGAGGCCATGGATTGTTTTCTGCACGTTCAACAGGAGGCTTTGGCATCATTTCAAGGGCAACAACATTTGCTGCTCCAAGGCGAACACATGTTCCTGTACAGTCATTTCCAGTGTCACCACCGCCAACGATGATTACATGTTTTCCCTGAGGATCCATATCACCCAAAGCAATAGGTCCCTTCGACAGGCTCAGGGATCCTAAGCGAACAACTTCCTTTGTAACGGCTGTAAGGAAATCAACTGCAGGATAGATGCCCATTGCATCTTCACCTGCAACATTGAGCTTGCGTGCCTTCTTTGCACCGCAGCAGAGGGCAACGGCATCAAAATCTTTGAGAAGTTCTTCTGCCTTTTTGTCTGCGCCAACATTTGCATTTACAACGAATTCAACGCCTTCAGCCTTCATAAGGTCAACGCGGCGGTCAATGATTTTCTTATCAAGTTTCATGTTTGGAATTCCGTACATAAGAAGACCACCAACATGGTCTTCGCGTTCAAAAACAGTAACGCTGTGTCCCCGGCGGTTCAACAAATCTGCAACAGCAAGACCTGCAGGACCTGAACCTACGACTGCAATTTTCTTTCCGCTTCTAACCTTTGGAACCTGTGGCTTCATGTAGCCTGATTCAAAAGCCTTTTCAATGATGTAAAGTTCGTTGTCGTGGATTGTAACAGGATCCTTTATATCCTTTCCATCGCTGTAATCCTTTTCCATGCTGATGCAGTTGCAGGCCTTTTCGCAGAGAGCCGGACATACACGGCCTGTAAATTCAGGGAAGCTTGAAGTCTTTAAAAGTCTCCAGGCAGCCATGTCATACTGTCCCTTGTAAAGTGCATCATTCCATTCAGGGATGAAGTTGTGGAGCGGACATCCTGTTACCATTCCGCCCAGCTTGATTGCGCTCTGGCACATTGGCACACCACAGTTCATGCACCGGCTTGCCTGCTTGCGGCGGTCTTCGTCATTGAGCAGGACATGCATCTCGTTAAAATTCTGAAGACGGATCTTTGGATCAATCCAGTCATTTTCAATTCTTGTATATTTAATAAATCCGTTAGACATTCCCATAATAAAATCTCCAGTTCACAATTACTAATTCATAATTCACAATTCTGAATTACTGATTTCTATCTATGAATTGCAAAATTTCACTCATGCTGTAAATTTTTTGAAAGCATTCAAAACTGCATCATCATGTTCAACGCCACTTGATTCTTCATCTGCAATCAGCTTAAGCATTTTTGCATAATCATTTGGAATGATCTTCTTGAAGCTCTTGAGGCTCTTATCCCAGTCAGAAAGGATTTCCTTACCTCTTGCACTGCCTGTTTCGGCAACATGCTTTTCAACGAGGGATTTTACCACATCGATGTCATGCTGTTCAGAGACTTCACTCATGGTTACAAGTTCACCGTTAAGGCGCTGGTAAAGGTCATGGTTTTCATCAAGAACATAGGCAACACCCCCGGACATACCGGCTGCAAGGTTGCGTCCCGTAGAACCGAGGATTACTGCTGTTCCGCCTGTCATGTACTCAAGACCGTGATCGCCGCATCCTTCTGCAACAACTGTAGCTCCTGAGTTTCTGACACAGAATCTTTCACCGGCAATACCGTTGATGAAAGCCTGTCCGCTTGTAGCACCAAAGCAGCATACGTTACCTACGATGATATTTTCTTCAGCCTTGTAAGCTGCATCCTTAGGAACAGAAACTACAATCTTACCGCCGCTCAAACCCTTTCCAAGGCCATCGTTTGCATCACCTGTAAGGCGCATTGTAAGGCCCTTTGGAATGAATGCACCAAAGCTCTGTCCACCGCCACCGATTGCATTTACTACGAAGCTGTCTTCTTCTAGGCTGTTGCCGAATTCTTTCTGGATTTCAGAACCAAGGATAGTTCCCACAGTCCTGTCTGTTGAGCTGACCTTAACTTCAAAAGTGCCCTTTCCGTTCTTCTTAACCTTTGCGAATTCTTTAAGAAGGATGCTTTCGTCAACAGTCTTCTCAAGTTCAAAGTCAAATACATCTTCAGGAACAAAGTGAGTAGCGGCCCCTCCGACTGCACGGTTGCTGAGTTTATCGAAGTACAGGGATCCTGATTGTGAAGAGAGGATCACTGAGCCTGTCGAAGTGTCCCTTGCTAAAATTCTTGACATGTCTACAAGGTTTGCTCTTTCGAAGGCACCCTTTTCCTTGATTCCAAGAAGTTCGCTGTGACCGCACATTTCTTCTACGCTGTGGAAACCAAGCTTTGCCATGATTTCGCGCAGTTCCTGTGCAATGAACTTCATGAAGTTTTCTACATATTCAGGCTTTCCTGTAAATCTCTTGCGGAGCTCGCTGTTCTGTGTCGCAACACCGAATGGACATGTATCAAGATTACAAACACGCATCATTGCACAACCCATTGTGATGAGAGGTGCTGTTGCAAAACCGAATTCTTCTGCACCAAGCAGACATGCAATTGCAACATCACGTCCGCTCATAAGCTTACCGTCTGTTTCAATTACAACGCGGCTGCGCAGTCCGTTCTGAATGAGTGTCTGATGTGTTTCAGCAAGACCAAGTTCCCATGGAAGACCTGCGTGATGGATTGAACTCAACGGAGCAGCACCTGTACCGCCGTCGTGACCTGAGATGAGGATTACCTGAGCACCAGCCTTGGCAACACCGGCAGCGATTGTTCCGACTCCTGCTTCTGAAACAAGCTTTACGGAAATGCGTGCGGCCCTGTTTGCATTCTTAAGGTCGTAGATAAGCTGTGCAAGATCTTCGATAGAATAAATGTCGTGGTGTGGTGGTGGCGAAATAAGGCTTACACCTGGAGTTGCATAACGAGTCTTTGCAATCCATGGATAAACTTTCTTTCCAGGAAGGTGTCCTCCTTCACCAGGCTTTGCACCCTGAGCCATCTTGATCTGAATTTCCTTTGCGCTCAAAAGATATTCTTCTGTAACACCAAAGCGGCCGGAAGCAACCTGTTTGATTGCAGAGTTTCTGTCTGTTCCAAGGCGCTCCGGTTTTTCACCGCCTTCACCTGAGTTTGATTTTCCGTGGAGATGGTTCATAGCAAGAGCCATGCATTCGTGGGCTTCCTGAGAAATTGAACCGTACGACATGGCACCAGTCTTGAATCTCTTTACGATTTCTTCAACGCTTTCAACATCATCAAGCGGAATTTCCTTTGCGTTTTCAAAGGCAAACTTGAGCATTGCACGCAGAGTATGTGGATGTGCATTGTCATCAACAAGTGAAGTATATTCCTTGAACTTTTCGTAACTTCCAGTTTTTGTTGCTTCCTGGAGAGCAATGATGATTTCTGGAGAATACAAGTGATCTTCACATGTCGGACCACGGCGGAACTTATGAACACCAACTGAATCAAGGTGAGTGTTAACTGTAAGTCCAAGCGGATCAAATGCCTTGTTGTGGTGGAAGTTAACATCTTCCGCAATTTCCTTAAGGCCGATACCGCCAACACGGCTAACTGTATTTGTAAAGTAAAGGTCAATTACATCCTTTGCAATACCAACTGCTTCAAAAATCTGTGCAGACTGGTAAGACTGAATTGTGCTGATACCCATCTTTGCTGCAATCTTTACGATGCCGCCGATAATACCCTTGTTGTAGTCGTCGATTGCAGTGTGATAATCCTTGTCCAGAAGTTTCTGGTCAATGAGTTCTGCAATTGCTTCGTGTGCAAGATATGGGTTGATTGCTCGTGCACCGTAACCAAGGAGCATTGCACTCTGATGAACGTTGCGAACTTCTGCAGATTCAAGGATGATTGAAATTGCAGTGCGTTTTCTTGTGCGGATAAGGTACTGTTCAACGGCAGATACGGCAAGCAAAGAAGGAATTGCAACATGGTTTGCATCAACGCCGCGGTCACTCAAAACGATGATGTTGCTTCCGTTTCTGTATTCGCGGTCAATGGAAACAAATACATTGTCCAAAGCATCCTTGAGGGAAGTGTTCTTGTAGTAAAGAAGCGAAACAACCGAAGTCTTGAGACCTGGGAGATCAAGAGCCTTGATTTTCATCATGTCTGTTCCAGTAAGAATTGGATTGTTGATCTCAAGGACAGTACAGTTCTTTGATTTTGGTTCAAGAAGGTTTCCGTCGCTGCCAACATAAACTGTTGTATCTGTAACGATCTTTTCGCGGAGGCTGTCAATAGGAGGGTTTGTAACCTGTGCAAAAAGCTGCTTGAAGTAGCTGAACAATGCAGGGTGCTTGTCGCTCATGACTGCAAGCGGAGTATCAACACCCATTGCGCCAGTTGGTTCAATTCCGTTCTGTGCAAGAGGTAGAATCATTTCGTTTACATCTTCATAGTTCCAGCCGAAAGCACGGTACATGATGTCACGTTCTTCCTGTGAATAGACCGGAATCTTCTTGTTAGGAATCTTAAGGTCACCAAGGTGCTTGAGGTTCATGCTGAGCCATTCACCGTATGGATAGAGGTCTGTGTATTCTTTTTTAGCATCAAAGTCGCTGATGAGTTTCTTCTGCTTTGTATCAACGAGAAGGATACGTCCCGGCATGAGACGGCTCTTCTTTACAATCTGGCTTTCAGGAATATCAAGAACACCAACTTCAGAAGAAAGAATGAGTTCATTGTCTTTTGTAATGTAGTAGCGGCTTGGACGGAGGCCGTTGCGATCAAGGGTTGCACCGACAACATCACCATCAGAGAAGAGGATTGCGGCAGGTCCATCCCAAGGTTCCATCATGGTTGCCCAGTAGTGGTAGAAATCCTTCTTGCGTGGATCCATGCTGTCGTCATGTTTCCATGGTTCCGGAATACAGATCATGACAGCAAGTGGAAGTGGCATTCCGTTCATTACGAGGAATTCAAGAGTATTGTCCAGCATTGCAGAGTCGGAACCCGTTGTATCTACGGCAGGAAGAATCTCATGGATTTTTTCGTCGCTGAATACAGGGGAAGCAATTGTTTCTTCGCGGGCAAGCATTCTGTCTGCGTTACCGCGGATTGTATTGATTTCACCATTGTGGGCGATGAATCTGTTTGGATGTGCACGCTTCCATGATGGCTGTGTATTTGTAGAAAAGCGTGAGTGAACAAGAGCAAGAGAAGAAACATACTCCTCGCTCTGAAGATCATCATAGAAAGTTCTCAACTGCTGAACAAGGAACATACCCTTGTAAACAATAGTTCTGCTGCTCATGGAACAAACATATGTATCAAAACTTGAATGTTCAAACTGGCGGCGCACCGTATAAAGCTTTCTGTCAAAGGCAATTCCCTTTTCTACATCAGCAGGTCGTTCAATGAAACACTGCCAGATTGCAGGCATGCATTCACGGGCTG
>SAMEA3663241__coassemble_183_pt1 | contig 17245 bp, 10 predicted proteins | sample SAMEA3663241__metabat2_high_PE_014 | metagenome-assembled genome bin SAMEA3663241 (sample SAMEA3663241) | pig gut metagenome | biome: pig gut; feature: pig-associated habitat; material: faeces | place: China | collected 2013
GCTGAACGCAGTGCTCACCGGTGTCGCAAACATTCGTGACGCCATAAAGGAAGCGGAAGACAAGAAAAATCTTTACGGCAGGAAAACAATTCTCTTTGTAGATGAAGTCCACCGCTGGAACAAAAGCCAGCAGGATGCCCTTTTACCATGGGTAGAAAACGGAACAATAATCCTCATCGGAGCAACAACTGAAAATCCTTTTTTTGAAGTAAACAAGGCCCTTGTAAGCCGAAGCCGAGTCTTTCAGCTCAAGCCGCTGGGAAAAGACGATCTCATCCATGCCGCAAGACAGGCACTTTCTGACAATGAACGTGGATACGGAAAATGGAAAGTTCAGTTCGAGGAAGGAGCCCTTGAACATCTTGTGGAGACTGCAAACGGAGACTGCCGTTCTCTATTGAATGCACTTGAACTTGCAGTTGAGACAACTCCAGAATCCTGGCCACCTATGCCGGGCACAGAAATATTCATTTCGAAGGAAGCCTGCGAGGAAAGCATCCAGAAAAAAGTTGTCCTTTACGATCGTGACGGCGACTATCATTACGATATAATTTCTGCATTCATAAAAAGCCTTAGGGGCCGTGATCCTGACGCAGCCTGTTACTGGCTTGCACGAATGGTAAGGGCCGGAGAGGATCCTCACTTTATTTTCCGCCGAATGCTCATAAGTTCCTGCGAAGACACAGGACTTGCCGATCCAAATGCAATTTCCGTTGTTGAAAGCTGTGCCGCAGCCTTTGACCGCGTGGGCTTTCCTGAAGGAAATTATTTTTTAGCCCACGCAGCCCTATACCTTGCAACGGCGCCAAAATCAAATTCAAGCATGGCATTCTTTGACGCCATGTCGGCAGTTGAAAAAGAAGATGTGGAAGTTCCAAACCATCTGAAGGACAACAACCGCGACGCAGAAGGTTTTGGACACGGCAGAGGTTACCTTTACCCTCACGCATACCGCGACCACTGGGTTGCACAGCAGTATCTGCCTGACGCCCTCATGGGAAGAGTATTCTACACTCCGACGGAACAGGGATACGAAGGCAAGATCAGAGACGATGTACTCAGCCGAAGGGAAGCTCAGATCGCAGCGATTCTTGAAGATGCTGACGGAACAGAATGTCTTGCCGTAAATCCTGTTTCAGACTGGTGGGCAAAGGCCGGTCATTTTGCTGGTTTTGAAAAAGCGGAAGAAAACCTCACCTTCACTACTGAAGACAGATCAAAAGATGATTCCCTCAGCAAGGCAGAAAATGCATGGAAAGCAAGGACGGAACTCAACCGCGCTGAAACACTGCTTGAGACACGCAACGCAATGATAGCCTCGGCAGAAATTCTCAGACACCATCGATGCCTTGCGGTCAATGCAGATGACGGACTTCTTGTTTTTGATCTCATCAGAAAAACTCCTGAAGGTCATGTCTACGGAATCTGCAGGACAGAAAAAGGAATGGATACACTGAAACAGTATTCCTCTACCCTTGCAGAACTTGACCAGCCGGAATACACAGTTCAGCCGGCTGGTAATCTCTGGGCAGATGGAAACCTGGAAAATGCAATAGGAAATTTTGGAGACATTGAAATCGACAGATTTTTTGCAAGAAATATATTTGCCACAAAAAATGATATGGACAATGCAGCCGGAACTTTTACAGCCTTGAAAGAAAAAGGCATGCTTGCTGATAATTTCAGGATCATCTTGAGCCAGATAATTCCTTGCGGCGGCCAGCATTTAAGCAGACTCCTGAAAAACAACGGCAGCAAGTGCATTGAAGAAATTGCAAAGGCAGAAAAAGAATTCTTTGCAAATGCAGAAAACAATCTCTTTAACTGGGATGAAACAACAATTGAAGAAACCTTCAGTACCAAAGGATTTGAATGCAAGTGCATTCCGTTCGTACAGACAGAAAAACGCCGCATTACAGAAAAAGACTGCGGCAAATGGTTTGATGAAGAAAATTCAGCTTACGGTAAATTCATTTCAGAAAAGGCCGGCAAGGAAAACTTCCAGAACTTCAAAAACCTTTTCCTTCAGGAAGCCCAGAAAAACACCTTCGACTGGAAAGTCAAGAACTGCATCATAATCATCGGCTGATTTTTTAGAAAGTTGTGTCCACAAAAAGTGTTGCTATTCTATAGGCAGGCTTCGACGTTGCTCAGCCAGCCTACAACTAAAAGATCCCTGAGATGCACGGCAAAAAGACCCATGAGTTGCACGGCAAAAAGACCCATGAGTTGCACGGCAAAAGTCCCTTGAGCCGCACCGCATAAAGGATCCCTGAGCCCAGTCGAAGGGTCCTATCTAAATATCCTTATTCCTAAAACAGGACGGTTCGACTATCGCTCACCGATCCTAGGCAGCCTATACACGAATTGCCTTGCAATTCGTGGGGCGGAAGTTATAAAAGGTACCGGCATCCAGGCAGCAAACGCTTCCGCCCATTCATTGATTTTTTACGGCAAAACCTATATATTTTTCTGCTATGGATTTAATCAAAAAACTCGATGAATGTGAAAACAGGCTCAAAGAAGTTCAGCAGCTTGTAATGGATCCCGACCTTGTAAAGGACCAGAAGAAATACAAAGACACAATGCGCGAAAACGGATACCTTACCGAGGTATGCGAGCTCTATGCGGAATACAAGAAAATCATTCAGGGCATCAAGGATTCCACGGAAATGATCACCATGGAAGACGATGTTGAGATGAAGGAAATGGCCCGTGAGGAACTCAAGGAGCTTGAAGAAAAGAAACCTCAGATGGAAGAGCAGATCAAACTCAAGCTTATTCCGCCTGATCCTCTTGATGAAAAGAACATCATCCTTGAAATACGTTCAGCAGCAGGAGGTGACGAAGCTTCCCTTTTTGTACGCGACGTTTGGGAAATGTACATCCACCTTGCAGAACGCAAGGGCTGGAAAACCGAAACAATGGAAGCACAGGAAACTGAAGTCGGTGGGTTCAACAAGATTGTAACTTCAATCAGCGGGAAATTTGTATACGGAACATTACGTTGGGAATCGGGAGTTCACCGCGTTCAGCGTGTTCCTGCAACAGAAAGCCAGGGAAGACTCCAGACATCAACAGTAACCGTAGCAGTTCTTCCGGAAGCAGAAGAAGCAGACATTACAATCAATCCTGGCGATGTTCGCGTAGATGTTATGCGTGCCGGTGGACCAGGCGGACAGTGTGTCAATACGACCGACTCTGCAGTTCGCCTTACACATATTCCAACAGGCATTGTTGTTATTCAGCAGGACCAGAAGAGCCAGATCAAGAACAAGGAAAAGGCATGGCAGGTTTTGCGCGCACGCCTCTTTGACCTCAAGCAGGGAGAACTGGACAAGGAACGCTCAACAGCCCGCAAACTGATGGTTGGTAACGGAGACCGTTCTGAAAAGATCAGAACCTACAACTATCCTCAGGACCGCATCACCGACCACCGCATCAACATGAGCGTGCACAATCTTCCGGGATTCATGATGGGCAACATGGATGACATGCTTGACGCCCTCAACGTTTACGCAAAGGAAGAGCAGTTCAACGAACTGGACAAATAAAAGCAAAGGCAGCAGGTGCACGAATTTCCATCTGCTGCTTTTTTTATCAATTCACCTCAAAAGCAGACAGTCATGACAATCCAGCAGTTCAAGCAGTCAGCATTACAGAAATTATACTCTTCTCCAAGTCCGGCACTGGACGTTGATGTTTTTCTTCAGTGGGCATTGGACAAGGACAAGACGTTCATTCTGTTCAACAGGGACATGGAGCTTTCACCCGAGGTGCAGGAAAAACTTAAGGGGGCAGTTGAAAAGCGTAAGACAGGGCTGCCGGTTGCCTACATCACGGGGCACAAGGAATTCTTTGGACTTGATTTTCATGTGACGCCAGACGTACTCATCCCCAAGCCTGATACGGAAGTGCTGGTGGAAAACGCCGCCAACTGGTTGTTTGACTGCTACAGCCGCCGCCCCCAGATTTTCAACATCTGCGACATGTGTACCGGCAGCGGCTGCGTCGGCATAAGCCTGATGAAGTTCATCGGCGGCGGCAGCGCAAGCGGCAGCCCCGTAAGCAAGGAGCACCTGCCTGGACTTACCATGTGCGACATAAGCAAGGAGGCACTTGAAGTCGCAAAACTCAACGCAGACACATTGCTTTCCAAAGCGGAACGCCAGAAACTTCAGTTTGTCCACACAAACCTTTTTGACAACCTGGGCAACACAAAATCCGGCATATACGATCTTATAGTTTCAAATCCGCCATATGTGCCGGCTTTAGAAACCACGGAACTTTTAAAAGACGGCCGCAGCGAACCACGACTTGCCTTGGACGGTGACGTTACCCATGAAGGAAAGCCAAGCGGAACAATGGATGGCCTTGAACTGATCCGTAATCTCATTCCGCAGGCATACAGGTTCCTGATTCCAGGTGGAATGCTTATCCTTGAGACAGGGGAATACAATGCGAAAGAAACTAAAAAAATAATGGAACAGAACGGTTTCAAGGACACAAAGCTTTACTACGACCTTGAAGGCCAGCTCAGAAATGTAAGCGGAATAAAATAAGAAAAAAAATACCCGGAAAGCAAAAGTGCCTGCCGGGGTCATTCATTCGGGATTGTTCCCGTTATTTCAGAATTTCCTTGTAAAGGTCGATTACCTTTTTCTTTGTAACGGCCTTTGGATTTGACGCAACGAAGGTACTCTTAAGTACATTCTCCGCAAGGAAGTCCAGGTCATCCTTTGTAAGTTCAAGCCCTTCGATAGCCTTTGGAAGCTTGAGTTCCTTGGCAAGCTTATCTACAGCCGCAACAGCAGCTTTCCTGTATGCCTCAGGCTTAGCAGTAGCGGAAACCTTTGCTCCCATTGCCAGGGCTATGTCCTTGTATTTAGTTCCGCTTGAAGGAGCATTGTGCTGCATCACGGAAGAAAGCAGAAGTGCGGAAGTAAGTTTTGCAGGAATTCCATTGGCTGCCTCAAGTGCATTAGCCATCGCCGTAGCAAGTCCCGCACTGCTGTTTGAAACAGCAAGACCTGCAAGATACTGGCCATATAGAATCTGGTCCTTGGCAGAAGCAGTTCCCTTTACGGCATCCTTGACATTTTCGCAGATGATCTTGATTGCCTCGACAGCGTTTATGTCAGTCATAAGCCAGGATTCCTTGCAGACCAGCGATTCGACGGAAGATGCGATGAGTGCAAGTGAGGAAACGGCAAAATCCTTTGACGAAGCAAAAATATCCGAATCACAGATGACAGCGTCAGCAAGTGCATTAACATCAAAACATTCAATCTTCCTGCGCTGTGCCTCATCATCAAGCATCACGTCATAACCGAATCCACGGGCATTTCCAACTGAAGAATACACAAGATAAAGTGGAAGTGCAGGTTTCTTAGACTTGTTGCTACCCTCAAGCTTACGAGGATCAGATATGTCAGGATTACCAAGAAGAACAGCGGCTGCCTTTGCTGTATCCATGACGGAGCCTGAACCAAGGGCAACAATGACATCAGCACGGAAAGATCTTGCAGTATCCACTGCGGAACGAACATTATTCACTGTTGCGGCCATGTTTACACGATCGTACACCTGATAAACAAGCTTGTTTTTTGCTATGAGTGCTGATATCTTCTTAACGGCACCACTTTCAACAGCAGAACCATCTGTTATAACAAGAACACGCTGAAATTCACGGTTCTTGATTGAGTCCATTAAATTTTTTATAGCGCCACTGCCAAAAAAGGAAAATGCGCTTGTTGCTATCTGATTAGGCATCTAAATCTCCAAAAATTTACGCAGTCATTATGACTGCAAATCCCCTTATGGTCAAGTTAATACTTTACAAAAATACGTTAAAATCACTATCCCATCTTGCAACAGTTCACCCAGAAGTTTATATTGTACGCATGAGAAACGCTATTAATAGAAAAAATGTTGTTCTCTTCATTGCAGCCACGGTTCTTTTTCTGATGTCCTGCGCTCCAAGGAAAGCTTCCGGAGTTCCGCCTGTAAAAAAAAATGAAAACACTATAAAAATAACAGCTACTTTCTACCCACTTTATGTATTGCTATTGAACATTACGGACGGTATCGACGGAACTGAACTTTCCGTGCTTGCCCCTGCCGACACTGGCTGCCTCCATGACTACCAGCTTACGACAGGTGACATGAAAAAAATCGAGGACTGTGACATTCTTGTCGCCAACGGAAGCGGAATGGAAGACTTCATGGAAAAAATCATCGGCACAAAAAAAGATTCCATCATATTCGCAACTGAAGGCTACGATCTTCTGGATGACAATTCACATGTATGGGTTTCTCCATCAGGTGCAATTTTTGAGACCAACAGAATCACCGAGGGACTTTGCCGACTAGACCCAACCCATGCCGCGGAATACAGAAAGAATGCCGGCATCTACATGGAAAAACTTTCTGCGCTCAAAGACCATATGCATTCAACCCTCGACAGCCATTCAGGTAAAAAAATCGTCACATTCCACGAGGCTTTTCCCTATTTTGCAAGAGAGTTCAATCTTATGATAGAATCTGTAGTTGAACGTGAGCCGGGAACAGCACCAAGTCCACGGGAACTTGCTGACCTTATTGCCACCTTGAAGAAAATTCTTTCAGACGGAACCCATATCGCACTCTTTGCTGAACCACAGTACTCCTCCAGTGCGGCACAGGTCATATCGAAGGAAACTGGACTGACGGTCTACGAACTTGACCCTTGCGTTACAGGCGACCTTTCTTCTCCCGGAACCAAGGATTCCTACATCAACGCAATGAAACAAAACACTGATGTCTTGAAGAAAGCATTGGAAAACTGAACAGGAACACAAATGCCTTGCTTAATAGGAAAACAACACGTCTGCTGCACCCGCATTGCAGGACTCAGCGTAATAGCCGGAAATGACTACATTTTGAAAGATATCAATCTTCACATTCATTGCGGAGAACTTACCGCCATAGTCGGACGTAACGGTGCCGGGAAAAGTACGTTCATGAAGGCCCTCCTCAATACGATTCCCCACACGGGAACTGTCATCTACGAAGGAGAACGCTGCGCCGGCCACTGCGGAAAAGACAGAACAAGCGACCACGACCGCTACTGCACCTGCCACAAGAAAATTCCATACACGACGACGAAGCCGGTTTTTGGTTATGTTCCTCAGTCCCTTTCCGTCGAGCAGGGAACTCCAACCAGCGTAGAGGATCTGGTCCTTTCCTGTATTTCACGGCGACCTGCATGGCTCCCCCACAGAAAAAAGGACAAGGAAAAGGTCGCCGAGATTTTAAAATCCACCAATGCACACGAACTTGCATCCCGTCGTGTATGCGATCTTTCAGGAGGTGAACTTCAGCGCGTCATGCTTGCCCTTGCAATCCATCCTGTACCGGACATTCTTCTTCTTGACGAGCCTGTAAGCGGTGTTGACAGAACAGGACTCAAATCATTCTATCAGCTGGTCTCTTCCATAAGACGGGACTATGACATAACGGTCCTTCTCATAAGCCATGACCTTGATCTGGTTGCAAGACATGCAGACAGAGTCGTGTTCATAAACAACAGCAGTGCCATAATCGGAAGGGTCGATGAAGTATACGCAAACAAAGATTTCATTGATGTTTTCGGAAATGTTGAAATCGCCTCAGACAGAAACGAAGGAGGCGATGAATGAATCTGATCTATTCACTGATTGACACAGCACTTCCTTTCCGATGGCTTTCCCCTGTTTTCATGAAAAATGCTTTTCTTGCCATCATTGTGGCCTGTCCCCTCTTTGGAATGCTTGGCACTTCCGTAGTCTCAAACCGCATGAGTTTTTTCAGCGATGCCATAGGTCACAGCGCACTTACAGGAATTGCACTTGGCGTAGTCTTTGGCATCAGGGACGTAACCATTTCAATGATTGTCTTTTCCCTGCTTCTGGGATTTGCGATCATCTCCGTAAAGATAAAAGGGAAATCTTCCAGCGACACGATCATTGGAGTTTTTTCATCCACAGCGGTGGCTCTTGGGATCGTTCTTCTTTCCGCCGGAGGAAATTTCGCAAAATACCAGAAATATCTCGTAGGTGACATTTTAAGCATTCAGCCGGAAGAAATTCTCATGCTTGTGGCAGCCGCACTGATCCTTCTTTCCGTGTGGGTTGTTTTCTACAACAAGATGCTTCTGGTTTCCATGCACAGTGTTTTTGCCCAAAGCCGCGGAATAAAGACATTTCTAATAGAACAGATTTTTGCACTTCTCACAGCAGTAATCGTAACCGTCAGCATCCGATGGACAGGTCTCCTTGTGATCAACTCGCTTCTTGTTCTGCCGGCAGCGTCATCAAAGCTTGTTTCCCGTTCAACCGGAAGATACACTTTGCTTGCAGTGATTTTTTCTCTGGCTAGCGGAATTACAGGACTTGCCTTGAGCTATCAGTTCAACACGGCAAGCGGAGCAACCATCGTTCTTGTAAACGCCGGAATTTTTCTGGGCTGTCTTTTTACAACAATCATAAGGAAAAGAAATTGAAAAACATAAAAGCCGTAATTTTTGATTTGGACGGAACCCTGCTCGATACAATCCAGGACCTTGCCGACAGCTGCAACAAAACCCTAGAACAGCTTGGAATGCCACCTCGCACTTTGGAAGAAGTCCGCAGTTTTGTTGGCAACGGAATTGCGCGCCTTATGGAACAGGCAGTTCCAAAGGGCAAAGACAACAAGGATTTTGAAAAATCAGTTGAGCTGATGAAAAAAAACTACAGCTCCAACTGGCACAACAAGACAAAACCCTATGACGGAATAATGGATTTGATTTCTGCACTGAAAGAACGCGGAATCAAAATCGGAATAAATTCAAACAAGCCGGATCCACAGGTTAAGGAACTTGCACGGCTTTATTTTTCAGAAGTTGTAGACGAAACTACGGCAGTGGGAGAAAAAGAAGGATTCAAAAGGAAACCTTTTCCTGACCTTGCCAATGAAATCATCCGCATCATGGGTGTTGAGAAAGAGGAAGTTGTCTACATCGGAGATTCTGAAGTTGATGTGGCAACGGCCCGCAATGCAGGCATCAAATGCATCAGCGTAACCTGGGGATTCAGAAGCAGAAAATTACTCGAGGAAAACGGAGCAAAAATTTTTGCAGACAAACCGGAAGAAATTCTAAATTTAATTGAACGGCTATGAACAAAGACATTTTTTTACAGGGACAGGTAGCAGAGGATTTTGATTTCTACAGAATCCGCGAGGCGATCTCACATTTTGCACAGAGCGAAGAAGGTCAGGAAGAAGTTCTTCACCGTGAAAGTTCAACCGAAAAAGAACACATTGATCTGTTGAAAGATCTTGGCCGCCAGTGGAACACATACCTTGCATCAGACCATCCTCAGGCCTTGTTTGCCTGGCCACCAGTCAAGGAATTTTTTTCTCAGCTTGGCATTGAAGGCGGAACTCTGAATCAGGAACAGATTTTTGCGCTGGGATTATTTTCTCTTTACACAGAAAAAACACGCGGAGCAATAAAAGGAGCTGAAGACGACCTTAAGATCCCTGTTCTTGCAAAAAAAGTTTCGGAACTCCCATATCTTGGACAGGCCGCCGAGGATATATTCCGCATCATAGATGTTTCGACAGGTGAAGTAAGAGACCTCCCTGTTCTACGCGAAATCAGAAACCGAATTTCTTCACTCAAAAAAGAGATTGAGAATTCAATCAGGAAATACACTTCCGACTCAAGCTTGAGCCAGGCATTACAGTCAAATGTTCCTGCTTTCCGTGCAGACAGGGAACTTCTTGCCGTACGCGCAGACCGCAAAAATGCCGTCAAAGGAATCATACATGAGGTCAGTGCGACCGGTCAGACAGTTTACATCGAACCAGAGGAAATCGTAAGGACAAACAATGAACTTGTCGAGGAAGAGTTCCGGCTGCAGTCAGAACTGAACAAAATTTTCAGAGAACTGACGGAAAACCTTTCAAAATACAAAAGCGATTTCATTGAGGCACAGAAGACAATGCTGCTTCTCGACAGCACATATGCCGCAGCCAGATGGCAAAAGTCCATCAACGGAATTTTTGCGGAAGACTGCGACATGCAGGAAGAGCCACCGTTCATCAGCAGGGCCCGACATCCACTTTTGGGAGAACGGGCTGTTCCAGTGACAATAACTTTCATGCAGGGCAAAAAGATCCTGATCATAACGGGACCTAACACAGGCGGAAAAACAGTGACATTGAAAACAATTGCTCTCTTTGCCCTTCTAAATCAGGCAGGATTTCCAATTCCGGCGGAAGAAGGCACAAGACTTCCATTGTTCAGTTCGATATTCGCAGACATAGGCGACGAGCAGTCCATAGACGAATCTCTTTCGACATTCTCAAGCCGCATGAAAAAAATCGCCCTCGCCCTCAACAATGCTGATGAAAGATCCCTTGTACTTCTGGACGAGCTTGGCAGCGGAACAGATCCGCTTGAGGGAAGCGCAATCGCAATGGCGACTTTGGACAGGCTTCTTGAAATAGGTTCATTCGTAATCACGACTACCCACCATGGAGTTCTGAAAAACTATGGATACACAAATCCATATTGCGTGAATGCAAGCGTTGAATTCAACACGGAAACACTTCGTCCAACCTACAACCTTCTGATGGGAATACCTGGTGAAAGTCATGCCATTGAAATCGCACGCCATTCAGGACTTCCGGTGGAAACCGTAGAAAAAGCACAGACATATATTTCAACTGAACAGGCCGATGTAAGCACACTCATAAAGGGTCTTACATCAAAACATGAAGAGCTTGAGGAACTTCTGCGGCAGCAGAGGATCAAGGGTGCTGACCTTCAGAACAAGGAACTCAAAATCCACAACCGGGAAATCAAAATTCTTGAAAGGGACATTGAGCTCAAGGAAATTGAGAACAGGCAGAGTTTTGCATTTCTGAGAGAAACAAGAAGCAAACTGGAAAACCTTGTGAGGGTTTTGCGTGAAGGCGAAATCACAAAAGAAAAAACACAGGGCGTAAAAAGATTCATAAGCGACCTTGAGGATTCCATCGAAGAGCAGAAAGTTCAGCTGGAACAGAAAAGAAAGGAACTTGAGGATGAGATGGACAAGCTCCGGGCAGAAGAGGAAAAAATCGCAGAAAACGGAATGCGCATAAAAAAGGCAAAGGAACACGGAGTTGCAAAAGGCAAGAAAACCAGGCAGCGCATGTCCAACGCCGAAGCCCTTAAAACTGCTACCGTCGACGAACATCAGGTTGAATTCGCAAAGAAACAGAAGGAACCAAAGAAAACGGTTCCAGCAAAAATCGTTTATACGGAAGGCATGGAAGTTTTATGCGGAGCTGAAAAGAGAAAAGGAACTTTGATCCGTCTTGTCAAGGAAGGGATCTGGCAGGTTCAGATTGGATTCATGAAGATGGAAGTACCTCAGCGCCAGATGATTCCGGCTGAAAAACCAGTCTACGAAAATCCACGGGCAGACTATTCTGTTGAATCGGCTGCAACTGAAATTGACGAAGCACCAAAATTTGAACTGCGTCTTCTAGGAATGCGCTGCGAGGAAGCAATGCGAGTACTTGAACACCAGCTTGATCTTTGCGCCATAAAAAATTTCAGGAACTTTTCGATTGTCCACGGAAAAGGAAATGGAATTCTGCAGCAGGCCGTTCACGACTACCTGGCACACTACCCCGGGGTAAAGGACTACCACTTTGCACGCCCGGAAGAAGGTGGCAGCGGTAAAACCTATGTGGAACTGAACTAGATTTTATATGCAGGGTTGCTGAGTATGTCGAAGTACCCTGCTTTTTTGACTCTTCGGCAGACCCTTCGACTACGCTCAGGGAGCCTAGACTGCTCAGGGAGCCTAGACTACTCAGGGAGCCTAGACTGCTTAGGGAGCCTAGACTACTCAGGGAGCCTAGACTACTTAGGGAGCCTTTAATTAGACTTCAAGCTCAGGAATTTTTTCCTTGAGTCTTGAAAGGAATTCCCTGCCTGTGACACCTTCTCGAAGACAGACAAAAATGCAGTTCTCACCGGCGATGGTTCCAAGTATTTCCTCGATGTTCATTGAATCAAGGGCATTGGTGACGCTGTGTGCATAACCACCAAGAGTCTTTATGACGCAGATGTTTCCGCTGAAATCAATGCTGATGTAACCGCGAAGAAAATCCTGGGCATAGATCTGGTCATTCTCGGAAAAACTTTCCTCTTCAGGAATCGTGTAGACATAGCCGTTGTTTCCGTCGCTGACCTTGCCAACTTTCATTAGCTTAAGATCACGGCTCAAAGTTGCCTGAGTGACCTCAAAACCGTCAGCAAGCAGCAGGTTCAGCAGTTCGTCCTGGCTTTTTATCTTGTTTCCTTTTATGAGTTTCTTTATCGTCTTTAGTCGTAAGTGTCTGTCTTTCATATATGCAGTAAATATACATAATTTTGCATAATTATGCAAAATGTTTCGCGTTTTGTTGTAATGTTTTCTATTATTTGCTATATTTTGCAATTGAAAAATAGAAAATTTGCTATTTAAGGAGTATTTTATGGCAATTTCATGGAATAACCTGGACACACTTGAATCATTCAAGAAACTCCAGTCTCTTAAAAACTCAGTTTCAGTTGCAAAGGAACTTTCTGGTTCTGACGGCGCAAAACGCGTTGCAGAATATTCAATTCCAATGGCTGGCGGACTTACATACAATTATGCAGCAAAGCAGGTGAACGCACAGGTTCTTTCAGTACTTGAGGAACTTGCAAAGGAATCACAGCTCCTTGAAAAATTCGAAGCACTCTACAACGGAGACGTAATCAACACTGGAGAAAAGCGCATGGTACTCCACCAGCTTCTCCGCGGACAGCTTGGCAAGGATGTTATGGCTGACGGCGTAAACAAGCGCGAATTCTACATCAACGAACAGAAGAAAATGGCTGATTTCGCAAACAAGGTTCACAACGGTGAAATCGTAAACGAAAAAGGCGAAAAGTTCACGACAGTTTGCCAGATCGGTATCGGTGGTTCTGACCTGGGGCCACGCGCAATCTACCTTGCACTGGAAAACTGGGCAAAGGCAAACAACACATTCAAGATGGATGCAAAGTTCATCTCAAATGTTGACCCAGACGATGCAGCAGCAGTCTGCTCTTCAATCGATATTTCAAAGACAATCTTCATCCTCGTTTCTAAGTCAGGGACAACTCTTGAAACACTTACAAACGAATCATTCGTAAAGGACTTCATCGTAAAGGCTGGATGCAACCCATCAAAGCACATGATTGCAGTTACTTCAGAAACATCACCACTTGCAAAGAGCCCGGACTACCTTGCAGCATTCTTCATGGATGATTACATCGGCGGACGCTACTCTTCTTCTTCTGGTGTAGGTGGAGCAATCCTTTCACTCGCATTCGGACCAAAGGTTTTCGCAGACTTCCTTGACGGTGCAGCAGCAGAAGATGCAACAGCAAAGAACGCTGACATCAGAAAGAATCCTGCCCTTCTCGACGCACTCATCGGTGTATACGAAAGAAATGTTCAGGGATACCCTTCAACAGCAGTCCTTCCATACTCACAGGCTCTCTCAAGATTCCCAGCACACCTTCAGCAGCTTGATATGGAATCAAACGGAAAATCTGTAAACCGCTTTGGTGAAAAGATCAGCTATGTTACAGGTCCTGTAATTTTTGGTGAACCGGGAACAAACGGACAGCACTCATTCTACCAGCTGCTCCACCAGGGAACAGACATCGTTCCACTCCAGTTCATCGCATTCAGCGAGAACCAGACAGGAAAGGATGTTGTAATCGAAGATTCAACAAGCCAGAAAAAGCTCTGCGCTAATGTTACAGCACAGATCATCGCTTTTGCCTGCGGAAAGGACAATGAAAATCCAAACAAGTTCTTTGCTGGTGAACGCCCATCAAGCCTTATCTACGGAAAGCAGGTCAACCCAACATCTATCGGTGCCCTCCTTGCACACTTCGAAAACAAGGTAATGTTCCAGGGCTTCATCTGGAACATCAACAGCTTCGACCAGGAAGGTGTACAGCTTGGTAAGGTACTTGCAAAGACAGTACTTGGCGGAAAAATGGACGGAGCACTTAAGGCTTACGCAGACCTGCTTATAAAGTAAGCAACAGCTTCGACCTTGCAGGATTGCTGAGCAACGTCGAAGCATCCTGCGACCATTTTGTAATCTGACGGCCCCTTCGACTTACGCGGCTTGAAGCTGCGCTGCCATTTCAGGGATCCTTGGCGACAAACAATATATTGTCTGCGCCTCACAAATGACATTAAAAACCTTCTGATGGCTTTGGCTGTCATAAGGTTTTTTGTTTTCTACAAATTGATTTTTTGATATACTGAAATCCTATGACAAACACACTTCGCCTTGGAATCGATATTGGGTCAACAACAGTAAAGGTTGTTGTATATGACAGGACAAACGACAGGATTCTTTTTCAGAAATACCAGCGCCATCATGCAGAACAAAGAAAAACTGCAGGAAAACTTCTTGAAGAAGTAATGAATCTTTATCCACAGGAAGAATTCAGGATCGGAGTCTGTGGTTCAGGCGGAAAAATTGTCGCAGACCTTATCGGGGCACATTACATTCAGGAAGTCGTGGCAAATTCATCTGCCATACGCGCCAAATATCCTCATGCAAGAACAGCTATCGAACTTGGCGGCCAGGATGCAAAAATCATATTCTTTTACTATGATGAAAAACAGCAGCAGCTTATGACAAGCGACATGAGGATGAACGGTTCCTGTGCAGGTGGTACAGGTGCCTTCATTGATGAAATCGCATCCCTGCTCAAAGTACCAGTAGAAGAATTTGAAGGACTTGCAGCAAGGGGAAAAACCGTCCATTCAATTTCAGGACGATGCGGTGTATTTGCAAAGACAGACATCCAGGGACTTTTGAACCAAAGCGTAAGTAGAGAAGACATTGCTCTTTCCTCTTTCCATGCCATTGTAAAACAAACCATCGGAGGACTTGCCCAGGGGCTTGAATTGAAGGCTCCTGTAATTTTTGAAGGTGGTCCGCTTAATTTCAATCCGACCCTCATAAAGGCTTTTTGTGAAAGGCTGAATCTTAAGCCGGAAGAAGCAATCTTTCCGGAACATCTGGATACAATCGTTGCACTTGGATCTGCCATAGCAGTTGATGAACTGTTCCCGTCTGAAGACGGCAGCAAAGATACAGTAATCCTTTCGGAAGCAATCGCAAAACTTGAATCCTTCAGTTCCGTTTCTGAACTCCGGGAAAAACCAGATGAAAAATCAAAGCCATACTTTGACAGTGAAGATGAATGTCTTGACTGGCGAGAATCCCATAAGACATCAGAAATCAAGGAGCTTGATCTGAAGGAAGGGGATGTACTGGACATCTACATCGGTATTGATGCAGGCTCAACAACCAGCAAACTTGTTTTCCTTGACAGGAATGAAGAAGTAATAGACAGATTCTATGCAAACAATGAAGGTGATCCTATACGCATCGTCAAGGAAGGTTTACGCCACCTCTACAAAAAATACAAGAAACTTGGAGTGACCCTCAATGTCCTTGGACTTGGAACGACCGGATACGGAGAACTTCTTCTTGGAACGGCATTCGGTGCTGACTACCACACAGTGGAAACAGTGTCCCATGCCACAGCTGCAAGAAAATACATGAAGGATGTCAGTTTCATTCTTGATATCGGCGGTCAGGACATGAAAGGCATCTGGATAAATGATGATATAGTCACGAACATTACATTGAACGAAGCCTGTTCTTCCGGCTGCGGATCATTTCTGCAAAACTTTGCGACATCGCTGAACATACCTCTTGAAAAAATTGCCGATGCAGCCTTTGCCAGCCGGCATCCAGCAAACCTTGGAAGCCGATGTACGGTATTCATGAACAGTACCATAATCACCGAACAGAAGAACGGTCGCAACGCTGAGGACATCATGGCTGGTCTTTGCCGCTCAATCATCGAAAATGTCTTCACGAAGGTTGTCAGAATCTCCGACACTTCAAGCCTTGGAAAAAACATCATGGTCCAGGGAGGAACCTTCAAGAACGATGCCGTTCTCCGTGCTCTTGAACAGTACCTTAATGTAAACGTAAACCGTGCACCATTCCCTGGAGAAATGGGAGCCATCGGTGTTGCTCTCCTTACAAAAAACCATGCTCCTAGCAGGACAAAATTCATCGGATTTGAAAATCTCAGCGGATTCACATATGAACAGGAAGACAATAAAATCTGTCCTTTCTGTGCAAACCATTGCAACCGTACAGTAGTAAAATTTCCTAACAACACTGCATATATTACAGGCAACAGATGTCCACGCGGGGAATCCCTCGAAGACAAAGCTCCGGAAATCAAAAACGTACCTGACCTTTTCCTTATGCGGGAAGCACTTCTCATAAAGAAGTACAAATATTCCGAAGTAAGCAAAAAGAAGAATCTTACAGTCGGTCTTCCACGATGTCTTGAATTCTGGGACAGCATGCCCTTCTGGACAACTTTCTGGCGAGCTCTTGGATACGAGGTAGTTATTTCAGATCCGAGTACAAGACCAATGTTTGAAGAGGGACTTCCTTTTGTTGCCTCAGACACAGTCTGCTTTCCGGCAAAACTTGTTCACGGGCACATCCAGAATCTTGCCAATAAAAAAGTAGACATCATATTCATGCCTATGATCATGAACATGCCTCCGAAAGATACTGAAAAGAAAAGCAGCTATGTCTGTGCTGTTGTAAAGGGATATCCGCTTGTAATCTACAATCAGGAAAACCCAGCCGCAAGATGGAACCTCCGCTACGAAAATCCTATGTTCCACTGGTATTCAGAGAAGGACAGATTCATCCAGCTTTCAGAATACATGGAAAATAAATTCAGCATTCCAAAATCAGAATCAAAGAAAGCTTTTGATCAGGGAATGGAAGCCATGAAGGAATTCCGAAGCACCCTCATAAAAACAGGTGATTCTATTCGCGCAAAGGCCAAGGCTGAAGGAAAATTCGCAGTGGTGCTTGCAGGTCGTCCATATCACACCGACCCACTCGTAAGCCATGATCTTTCCCGAGTGTTCACAAAGGAAGGTATTCCGGTCCTTACAGTTGATTCTCTTTCAGGACTTGAAGACGTCGACCTCAGATATACACGGGCGGAAGTCACAAACAATTTCCACACAAGAATGCTTGCCGGAGCATATCTATCGGCAGCTTCACCAGAACTGGAATACGCACAGATTGT
>SAMEA3663241__coassemble_185_pt1 | contig 17099 bp, 14 predicted proteins | sample SAMEA3663241__metabat2_high_PE_014 | metagenome-assembled genome bin SAMEA3663241 (sample SAMEA3663241) | pig gut metagenome | biome: pig gut; feature: pig-associated habitat; material: faeces | place: China | collected 2013
TAGATATCGTCGCTACATTCAAAGCCCGGCAAGGAAACTATCTTTCCGGGCTTTGTATGTTTTAGCCTTCCTCAACCTTCCCTCTTGATTTTACATTTGATTCATCTATTAAATTTTTAGTTGAAATTCAACTTTCATCTTTCAATTTTCAACTACCCTATAGTCCCAATTGTGCTTAGGATATCGACCCTTCATTTCCCTGCAGATCTCAGGCCAGCTTGTCGTCCAGAAATTTTCAAGATCGTCCGTAATCTGCAAAGGTCGTGAAGCTGGGGACAATAGTTTCAGAAGCACCTTTTTCCCCATGACCGTCGGTGTAGCAAAACATCCAAAAACCCGCTGAATTATTACCTCTACTACAGGCCTGATCTTTTCGTTTTTCTCATAGACGACTTTGAATTTTCTTCCGTTTGGAAACTCAAGAACCGCAGGAACTTCCCTGTCGATTTCAGATCCTTCAAAAAACCAGAACAGGCCGTCATAGACGGTCTTTGCATCAAGTCTCTTTACACCATTCAGAAATGGACCAAGCCATTCCTCAAGTTTTTCACTCAACAGATCATATATTGTGCCTTCAAGATTTTTCTGCTGTCTGTAATATTCAACCCTAAGAAGGAATTTTCTGCAATTGTCATCCATCGGCAGAACATCAAGACCTTTTCTTGACACTTCATTTTTCCAGGCAGGCAAAAGGTCTTCAGCATCTGGTGTCATTTTTCGTGAGGAAAGGACAATTCGACCAAGGATTTTCTGTTCTTCCTTGCATAACTTCCCGTCCTTGAAAAAGCTTTCTGTTTTTACTGTTGAATTGGCCTCAAGCCAGGAGTCAAATTCAGTTCCGCCTGTTTCCTCTGCCCTGTAGATCAAGGCACAATTTGTACCGGCATCAGCCTCAAGAGCAACAATCCACTTTCCATTGGTTTTAACCCCGTAATGAAGATAAGCTTTTCTGCCGCTGACAAACTGATACTCGGCATTTTTATCTCCCGGTGCGGACAGCCGCATGGCAAGTCTGTCTGCAAACCCCTCAAGCAAAAGCATACTACCATCTGAAATTTCTTTCTGGCCCTCATAGGACATTTTTTCAAGACGATGCAGAACATCATCCCATGCCTTTTTTTTCATGGAATCGGAAACGTTGCTATAGTTCCCATATTCATTAAACATCTGCCTTGCATATTTCATGAGTTCAGGATTTCCTTTTGCAGCAAGAACAACACCTGCAAGTCTGATGTCCATTCCAAGTTTCAAGGCACTTCTGCCTTTTTTCGTAATCCTGCCATCTTTTATCATGGAAGTTTTTTCAAGAAGAAAAACACTTTCATTCCAGAAGGCCTTTGAAGGCTTGTCCAGAAAATCTAGTTTATCAACATCTGTCATTCCTCGTTCTGCACATTCAAGAACAAGAGTTGAAAGTTCCGTCCTAAGAATTTCCGGAAGAATCTCTTTTTGTCTGACATCGTTCCGGCTCCATAGACGGATGCATTTTCCTTTCTGAATACGTCCTGCACGTCCAGCTCTCTGATCCGCTGAAAAATCACTTTCATTTGCAGTCACAAGTTTTTCCATTCCAGCAGTCGGATTGAAAATGTTCATGCGGCAAAGACCACTATCTATTACACAGGTGACACCTGGCACCGTCAAGGAAGTTTCAGCAATGGCGGAAGAAACAATTATCCTGCGTATTCCAGATGAAACTGGGCTTAATACATTCTTTTGTTCTTCGATGGATATGCTTGAATGAAGAATCAGAATTTCAACAGCGTCATCCTCACCAAAATGAGCGCGAAGCTTTTCGACGCATTTCCTGATTTCGTAAATTCCAGGCAGGAAAACAAGGATATTTCCATCATCAACTGAGCTGAAGGCATCGATGACTGCTGACTCTATCCCAACATTGGGTTTATATTCGATTTCAACAGGAAAAGTCCGTCCAGGAATTTCTACAACCGGTGCGTCATTGAAATAAGAGGCAATTCTTCTTGCATTGATGGTAGCGCTCATCACAACCACGAAAAGGTCATCCCTCAGCTCCAGAGCTTCCTTGAGGAAAATTGAAATCAGATCAAGGGAAACAGAACGCCCATGAAACTCATCAAGTACAACCACATTGTATTTTTCCAGCGCCATATCATCCTGAAGCATCCGTACAAGAACGGCTTCCGTCACAACTTCAAGGCGTGTTTTCTCTGACATCCTGCTTTCAAGATGGATCCTGTAACCGCAGGTATCACCACATTGCTCATCAAGAAGATCTGATATCCTGTTTGCTGTACCAAGAACACCAAGTCGTCTTGGTTCAGTCATGACGATGTGTCCATCAAAATTATCAAGAAGTCCAATTGGAAAGACAGTAGATTTTCCGGCACCGGTTTCCGCAGTCATTACAAGACAACGTCCCTGTGACCCTTTCAATGCATCGCATATATCATCCATATGGCTGAATACAGGAAACTGCCTCAGTCTTGATTCATCATATTTCATTGTGACAGAATTATACGATAAAATGATTTTTTTTTCTTTCCCCTGATACAATGAGCAGAACGGCAAACAAAAAGGGGCCGTCCAATAAGTATTTATGCCAGGATCATTGCGCCGCATGTCGAAATGTCCAATAACACCAGCCATGGTGGTTTCGACTACGCTCAACCACCCTGAAATACTTTTAAGACAGCCCCTTCTTGGTTTTGAGGTATGTAACTATTACTTTTTTATATCACTATGCTTTAACGCTTGAGACCTGCTGCAGTCTGAAGCATATTGTCGCTTGTCTGAATGGCCTTTGAGTTGAACTCATATGCTCTCTGGGCAACAATCATCTGAACCATTTCATTTACAATTGAAACATTGCTCATTTCAAGGAACTTGTGCTTTACGATACCCATTCCATCCTGACCAGGACGGGCAGCAATTGGATCCCCAGAAGCATTTGTAACCTTGTAAAGATTGTCTCCAGTATTCTCAAGACCAACAGCATTTGGAAATCTATAAAGTTCAATCTGACCGATTTCAATCGGATCAAGCTGACCGTTTACCTTTACGTTCACACGTCCAGTATCAGAAATGCTGAGAGTCTCAAGCTGGAATCCTTCCGGCATGATGATCTCAGGCTGAACACGAAGTCCATTTGCATTAACAAGCTGACCTGTAGAATCAACCTTGAAAGAACCATCACGAGTATATGCCCATGATCCGTCATACTGCTGAACACGGAAAAAACCGTCACCAACAATAGCAACATCAGTATCAACACCGGTTGCCTGGAGTGAACCCTGACTCATGATACGCTGCGTTGCTCCCACCTTTACACCGCTGCCCATCTGATGTCCTACAGGAGTCACAGTATCTTCAGTTGCTGGAGTTCCTGCAAGTTTTACATTTTGATACACAAGATCTTCAAATTCAGCACGATGCTGCTTGAAGCCTGTTGTGTTTACGTTTGAAAGATTGTTGGAAATTGTATCAATATTCATCTGCTGACCGTTCATTCCAGTTGCAGCATTCCATAAACTTCTTACCATTTTTATCCCCTTGAATTAGATTTCCAGCCTGTCAATTAACGGTTTACAGTCACAACCTTAGACCAAAGCGTATCCATCATACTGTCCTGTGTCTGGACAGATTTCTGGTTGGCTTCATATGCACGGTTGACTTCAATCATCTGAACCATTTCATTCACAACATTCACGTTGCTTGTCTCTGTATAGCCCTGAAGGAATCTTGGTCTTTCATCGCCTTCAGCAATATGTGGCTGACCGGCAATGTCATTTGTATTCCATAGGGAAGATCCCTGCTTCTTCAGAAAGCGTTCATTTTCAAAACGAACGACCTTGATTCTGTCAACAAGGACATTATCTTCTTTGTTGTAAATCATTCCGTCCTGGTTCACATAGAATCTGTCATCTTCTACATGGATCGGACCGTTTTCACCAAGTACAGGATATCCTTCCTTTGTAAGGAGAATTCCTTCCTTGCCAAGGTGGAAGTTACCATTGCGTGTGTAGCGTTCTCCGTTTGGAGTTTCAACTGCAAAAAAACCTTCACCGCTCAAAGCCATGTCCGTTTTTGTGTCTGTGTTTTTGAAAGACCCCTGCTGAAAATCTGTGTAAAGTTCATTGGTCTCAACACCAACACCGATGCTGCCGATTACTGGTGCAACATCGCAGGAACCAAAGCCAGTCTTGTAGATTCCGTCTGCCTGAGTCCTTCTGAGAAGAAGCTCGCTGAATTCTTTACTTACAGGAATTTCTTTCTTGAATCCTGTAGTATCAACGTTAGCAAGGTTGTTGGAAATTGTGTCCAGCCTGTTCTGCTGAGCATTCATTCCGCTTGCTCCAATGTACCAACCTCTAATCATATACCATACCTCTATTATTAATATCGGCCACGAAAGTTATCGGTTTAGTCAAATTTACATAAATTCGTAAAATTCGTATATATATGGTAGGAATTTTTCAAATTTGCCCATACTTTCTTAAAATAAGCTTAAGTACACTTTGAAATTTTCTTGAAATAAACTTAAATCAATTCAAAATCAGTCCGTATCATATTTTTAATATTACTGTCAAAATAATTCTTTACAATTCTGCGCAAACGGTTCTATACTAGATTCTTGGGTGGAATCAATTAAAATAGGATGTTAAATGAATAAACTGTTAGAAACTTTTTTCTCCGCCAATGCAGTCGTACTTTATACACAGGTTATCGTATTTACACTTATACTCTTTGTCGTAGCACTTCTTCTTTTTATTCTCAGAAGAAAAAACCACCAGCTTGAATTTGACAGCATAACAGGGCTTCCAAACTATTCACATTTCAAGAAACGGGTAAGAAAGGTTCTGGCTTCCGCAGTACCAAACCAATACATGATTTTGTCATTCAACATTGACAATCTTGGGATCATCAATGAAACCTATGGAATTTCAACTGGCAACGAACTTCTCAAGCGTGTCGGAAAGCATTTCAACAGACACTGCAGCAAAAATGAATTCGTATTGAGGTTTTTTGCCGACAACTTCATCTATTTTACACGGAACCCTGGATTCTTCTGGAATGTAGAGGAACGTGTCTACGAAATGACGAATTTCAAGGATTCCCTGAAAGACATTCTGCCGGAACATTACAACTTCACTTTTACGACAAGTGTTTACTATATAGAAGATCCCCGGGAATCCCTTGATTCCATGATCGATAAGGTAAACCTTGCCCAAAAGCTCAGGAAAAACAATTATGCAACACATAGAGTAATCGAATATACAAATGAAATGAAGGACTCCCATGAGTGGAACCGCGAGATAACCCTCACGATGGAAAATGCATATCAGAACAAAGAGTTTGAAGTGTTTTACCAGCCTAAATTTGACTTTACAAATGAAAAGGTAGTTGGTGCAGAAGCCTTAATCAGATGGAACAATCCGCGCAAGGGATTTCTACAACCTGGAAAATTCGTGCCACTGTTTGAGGACAATGGATTCATTGAAAAGATCGACAAGTTTGTTTTCAACAAGGTCTGCGACTTTCTCGACAAATGGAACCATAGTGCAGAATCAAAGACCATATGCCCGCTTACGATTTCATTCAATTTGAGCAGATATCATCTCTACAATCCTAATCTCATAAGGGAACTTAAGGCCATTGCCGCAAAATATGACATCGGTGAGAATAAAATTGAAGTTGAACTTACGGAAAGCATAATGTTTGACAATCAGCAGCGCCTCATAAAAGTCATGAAGGAAATCAAAAAAGCAGGATTTTCCGTTTCCGTGGATGATTTTGGTTCCGGCTATTCTTCCCTGAATCTGTTGAAGAACATGCCGGCTGACGTCATAAAACTTGACAAGGAATTTCTTTCCGTAAATCCTGAAAACCAGAAAGAAAACATAATCATATCATCTGTCATCGACATGGCGAAAAAACTGAAAATCAAGACCGTTGCGGAAGGCGTCGAAACGAAACTTCAATGCGAAATGCTCAAAAGAATCGGCTGCGACATCGCACAGGGTTTCTACTATGCAAAACCAATGCATGAAGACAGCTTCAGGACTCTTCTTTCGCAGTCAGCAAAACCGATCTGCTGATTCTAGATTTTTGTTGCTTTTTGCAAAAACTGATTTATAATTAATTCAATAGTTTTGATAGATTTCGGAGGAATTTAATAATATGGCAGCTAAAACTAAAGAAGAACCTAGGGTTCTTGCAATCATCCTTGGTGGTGGAAAAGGAACACGTCTTTACCCTCTCACAAAAGAACGCTCAAAGCCAGCAGTTCCGTTTGGCGGAAAATACAGAATCGTTGATATTCCTATTTCGAACTGTATTAATTCGGGTTATAAAAAGATCTATCTTTTGACCCAGTTCAACTCTGCTTCGCTTCACCTTCACATCAATAATTCCTACAACTTCGACCGTTTCTCAGGCGGATTCGTTGAAATTCTTGCAGCTGAACAGACTCTGGAACATTCCGGATGGTACGAAGGAACAGCAGATGCAGTACGCAAGAACTTCGGTCACTTCCGTGTTCAGAAACCGACACATTACATCATCCTTTCCGGAGACCAGCTCTACAAGATGGATCTCAAGGAATTCATGAACGAACACATTGAAAGTGGCGCAGAAATCACCATCGCCGCAAAGGCCGTAAACCGCCGCGATGCTACAGGATTCGGCATCATGCAGGTAGATGATACAAACAGAATCACAGCATTCATGGAAAAACCTGCCGCAGACCTCAACATCGACCACTGGAAGATTCCGGAAAAATCACGCGGAGACCTTCCTGCTGATCTTGAATACCTTGCTTCAATGGGTATCTACATCTTCAATGCAGACACAATGGAAAAGCTCCTTGACAACGAGAAGACTGACTTTGGTAAGGAAATCATTCCAATGGCAATCAAGGATCACCAGGTCAACAGCTACATCTTCAATGACTACTGGGAAGACATCGGTACTATCCGTTCATTCTATGAAGCAACACTTGATCTTACAAACCCAGTTCCTGCATTCAACATGTACGAAGAAACAAAACCTGTCTATACACAGATGAGCAACCTTCCTCCAAGCAAGATCAACAATGCAACTCTTACATCTACTCTTGCAAGCGAAGGATGTGTCATTACAGACAGCAGCATCAAGAAATCTGTTATCGGTGTTAGATCGATTATCCGAGAAGACTGCGACCTTAAGGGCGTTGTAATGATGGGTGCCGACTTCTACGAAACAGAAGAAGAAAAGGCTGCAAACAAGAAAAAGAAGATTCCTGACATGGGAATCGGTAAGGGATGCAAGATTGAACGTGCAATCATCGATAAAAATGCCCACATCGGAAACAACTGCTGCATCAATGTCAGCGGAAAGAAGTATGATGACGGTGATCACGGTCTTTTCTACAGCGCAGAAGGAATCATCGTCATCCGCAAGGGTGCAGTAATTCCTGACGGTACTGTAATCTAAGTTTCAATGTTATCCCCGCTTACAAGGAGATGGGGAACATATATACGGGCTTCAAAAGAAGCCTTGTTGGAAAAAGCACAGTGTTTGTTCTGGGTTGTGTTCTAACACTTTAAGACCCTTTTCAAAACTGTGCTTTTTTTATTTAAGCAGTCAAAGCTACTTATTTTTCTCCAAGATAATTCATTATAAGTTCAAAAGATTCCACAACCTGACGTGTCTTGTCTGTGGCGATTTTTTCAAGAATTGCATTGCCGGTGTGCTTATCCGGATGAAAATACTTCAATCTTTCCTTGTAAGCTTTTTTCACTTCATCTTTTGTAGCACTGACAGTGATTCCAAGGTTTCTGTAAGCTCTCATGATTTCAGGAGTCAATTTTTTTAGGAAAGGTACAGGTTCAGCAGAAGCCATCTTTTTATGACCCGGATTTTTTCTGCGTTCCGTAGAAAAGTTCCTCTTATGTTTTTCTTTCTCAATTGTCCCGGTATCTTCACTCTTTTGTGGCTTTCTGTTTTCGTCTTCTTTGTTTTCTACCGGAGGTTTTACAAATTTGACATGTCCGGCTTCCAAAGTTTCATTTAGCAGATCACCAAGTCTATCATACATTGTCTCCATCGCTACTCTCTCCATCTTCTATGCCCCATTCGGCAAGTTTTCGCTGCAATGTTTTTCTGCCTATGCCAAGAATTTCCGCGGTCTTTGTTTTGTTGTTTTTCTGGGCAGCAAGGTTTTGTTCAATAACAATCCGTTCAGCATCATTAAGAGAAATGCCAAATGGAACAGAAATGGTGTTTTCTGAAGAACTGCTGGCAATGTTTACAGGCAGATCATCAATCGTGATTTCATCACCACTGCACATGACAACAGCGCTTTCAACACAATTTCTAAGTTCCCTTATGTTTCCAGGCCAATCATAGGAATTCATGGCAGCCTTGGATTTATTGTCAAAGCCCTTTATGCTTTTTCCGTTTTCCTCATTAAATCGGGAAAGGAAAGATGCCATAAGAAGAGGCAGATCGCTTTTTCTTTCTCTCAATGGAGGAACATGAATATGGATGACATTCAACCTGTAAAACAAATCCTCTCTAAATTTGCCCTCTTTTATCTCATTTTCCAGATTTCTGTTGGTTGCGGCAACTACCCTTACATCAACAGCAATGGTCTGCTCTCCACCAACACGCTCAAATTTCCTTTCTGCAAGGACCCTTAAGATCTTGATCTGTGTACTCTGATTGATTTCCCCGATCTCATCAAGGAAAATGGTGCTTCCGTGGGCTCTTTCAAAGCGGCCCTTCTGAAGATGGTCTGCACCTGTAAAGGCACCCTTTTCATGTCCAAACAATTCACTTTCGAGAAGGGTTTCGCTGAGGGCTGCACAGTGAACATCTATCATGGGTTTTCCATGCCTTGAGGAAAGTTCATGAATGGCACGGGCCACAACTTCCTTACCGACACCACTTTCTCCAGTAATAAGAACGCTCGCCTTTGAATCCGCAGCTTTCTTTATTATCTCCTGAATCTTCTGCATCGCAGGTGATTTGCCGATCATGTCCTTGAAGGCATTTTTTTCATCAACGGATTTCTTCAAATCCTGATGCTCAAGTTTGAGTTCGCGGCTTTCCAGAGCCCTTTTTACGATCATCTCAAGCTGATCAAGATTCAGCGGCTTGGTCAAAAAGTCATAGGCTCCATGTCTCATTGCATCGACGGCAGCATCAATGCTTCCATGACCTGTAAGGATGATCACCGGAATTCCTGGAGTGACAGTTGCAACATGCTTTAAAACTTCTTCTCCACTTATGCCAGGCATCCTCAGATCAGTAATCACAAGATCAATATCACCTTTAGAAATGAGCTCGATTCCTTCCTCACCGGAAGATGCAGTCTTTACATTGTAGTCTTCAAGTTCAAAATTGGCTGCAAGCCCATCGCGTATGTTTTTCTCATCATCAATAATCAATAGTGTAAATTTCACTTAACGGCTCCTTCAAGAAGCATGGTTGACTGCTGTGGCACGGGAATTGAAACCGTAAACACAGTTCCTTTATCGACTTCTGATGTGACTGAAATGTCTCCCTGGAATTCCTTGATTATTTTATATACAGTAGTAAGTCCAAGCCCGGTTCCATTGGCTTTTGTCGTGTAGTAAGGCTCAAAAACATGAGAACATGTATCGCTGTTCATACCGCATCCATTGTCTGCAACAGTAAGAATATATCTGTCATTTTTTACAAATGAATTTACGCCAATCTTCAAGAAAGACCTGTTCTTTGCTGACAAAACAGCAGCTTTGGCATTCTGAATCAAGTTGATGATTATTTCACGCATAAGCTTTTCATCAATAAGAAGCCTTGTTTCATCACACAGATCGACAGAAAGTTCAATTTTGCCATTCTCAAGTTCAGGTCTGAAAAACTCAACGCTTTTTCTGATCACTTTATCAGGATCTGAAAGCACAAGCTGGACTTTTACAGGCCTTACGGCAAAAAGGAAATCCATCACTATTCTGTTAAGATTATCTATTTCCTCATTCACCACATCGAGATATTTTTCAACGAATTTTTCTTCAGGAAGTATTCCGTCGCTATTACGGCTTTTTCTGATGGCTTTTTGAAGAAGCTGAATATGTATGCTTATGGCCCCAAGAGGATTTTTGATTTCATGGGCAACTGATGCTGCCAGATTTGTAAGACTCTGAAGACTGTCCATTCTATGCAGAAGAATTTCCTGCTGTCTTTTTGCAGTCATATCACTTATCGTAATGATTGAGCCGGCGATATCCTTTTTCTTCACCAAGGGAAGAACGGAAATAACAATGAATGAAGTGGAATTTTCAGAGACCAGGGAAAATTCACGGCTTACATTGTAATTATTATCCGAAGCAGTCTTAGAAAAGAACTCAGCAATGTCGGAGTCATCTATCAAATTCCAGAAAACATCATTACGTTCTTTATAGTGGGCAACCAGAGGAACAAGTCTTTTTACAGCTTTATTAAGTTTTATGACATGCCAGGATTTATCAACAACGACAATACCGGCAGAAAGACTTTCAAGAATGGAATTAAAAATATCATTCTCTTCCTGAATCGTAGAAATAAGCCTTTCTACCTGTTCATCAGAAAGTTTTTTTAATTTCTCGGAAACCTTGCCTACAAAATCACTCATTTGCACAGCTCCTCATGATACCATCATTCAGGAAATTCAATTCCATGATGCTTCGGGTAAGCTCCTCAAGGGCAGATGAGGGATTTTGATTATAAAGCGTAACATTGTTCAATGTCTTTCTTAACAGAGCAAGTAGTTTTGCGGAAACTTCAAAACCAGCCCCATTGACCTTCATTTTTTTCTGGGCTTCGATAATTCCACGAAGGAAAATCTTAAAAAGCACTTTTGGTTCAAAACCACAGCAGGAATCTACAACTGCCGCAATGTCAGGAACATGACCTTCTGCAATCTTATTGAAGAATTTGTCAGCATGAAGGTAAACCTCATCGGGTTTCACGGGCAGGAAAGTCTGAAGGAAATCATTGATCGTTTCAACTTCCGCCCCATTCACATTGCATGTCGTATGAAAGACACGCTGGATCAATTCCTTTTGCTTTTCTGCAGATCTTTCAACAAAACTGTAAGTCCTGAGTCGTGAAAGAATCGTCGGTAGGATCGCACCTCTTTGTGTTGTCGTCAAAATGAACATTGTATCCCGGGGAGGTTCCTCAAGAATTTTCAGGAGGGCATTCTTTGATCCTTCCATCATCTGTTCGGCATTTTCAATTATTATCACTTTCTTGCCGCTGCTTGAAGTAAGATGAGCCCAGCTGGAAAAATTTCTGATCTGAGACACAGGCAAAGAATCATAAAGATAGGAGCTCTCAAGCTTTTCGCAATCCTTGCAGACAGCATCAACTATCTTTTTAAGCTCCTCGTCATCAGGAAGAACTCTTCCCGGCTGAAGAAGCTCAAGATTATCATTTATTGCTTCAAGAATCGGAGAGAATTTCGAAAGCTTATCATCACCTTCCCATAGGACATGACTGAACCGTACTGTAAGTTTTCTGACAGCCCTTAAAAACAGGTATCGGCTTGCTTCAAGATGCCGTGAATTCTGAAGATTCATGGTGACCAGTGTATTGCGAGCGGCATTTATTTCAAGGGTTTTGTTACCAGGACCTGCGATAAGGACGTTATGGCTTACCAGGGCCTTGTGCTTAAGACAGCTTGAACAGCAGCAGATCCACTCTCCCCCGTTCTCACAGGAAAGTACTCGGGCAGTTTCAAGGGCACAGGAAAGCTTACCAGAAGATGCAGGTCCATAAAAAAGAACTGCGCCAGGCAGTTTATGTGCGAGAATATTTTCCTTAAGCTGTTCCGTTACACTTTGGCTGATGATATTGTCAAACATTCATGGCACCCAGACAATTCAAGAAAGCGGTTTTAGTTCCGTTCAAAGACTCATTGAGAACATTTAGCGGAATAGAAATTACAGGCCCAAGAAGCTTCAGATAAATGCTTCCGGCCAGAAGACTGTTGGTATCGAACCAAGGCTGTGCAAGAAGAACTATCAGCACAACACAGACCAGTGCAATGCCTTCAAAAGCACCAGCAACAAGCCCAAGAAATCTGTCCAAAGACTTGAGCACATATCCACTGAAAATCGATTTCAAAATAAGCTGCAGGATTTTCAGAACGATAAAACACGCGATAAAGACTATGAGGAAAGCCAGCACCACTGCGACAAAATGCATGTTCACATTTTTTTCGATGGGTTCCACAACATATCTGAATGTCATGAAAGCTATCCAGATTGAAACAATCGGAATGATTTTACCCATGACTTCATTGATGAAACCGTTGATCATGCCAAACAAAGCAAGAGCGATGATGACAATCGTAAACACCATATCAATAACAGGAAGATTCATAGACCAATTTCCTTTAGCACAAGTTCCGCAATCTTAGAGACCGGTTTAGTTCCGGCTGTAAGAAGCAGACATCTGGAAGACATTTCTTTTCTCCTATTTTCATCAAGGAGGGCAAGCAGATTTTCAAGAAGTCTGCCTTTTTCAGCATCTTTACCGACAAGAACTACAGCAGCCCCCTTGCTTTCAAAGAACCTGGCATTGTCAACCTGGTCTCCTCTTGTTCCGGATCCAGAAAGAGGAATAAGAACCATCGGCTTTGCGCACACTGAACACTCTGAAAGGGAATTTGCACCCGACCTGGAAAGAACCACATCAGAAGCCTGGATTACAGCAACCATTTCGTTGTAGATGAACGCATAAGGCTTGTAATTTTCATCGGCGGAACTCATTATGGCCGGATTATCATCAGCGAAAGATTTTCCAGTCTGATGGACGACGATGAAATTTTTCTTCAATTCAGCAAGGGATTCAGTTACAAGATTATTTATCTGCAATGCCCCAAGACTGCCACCAATTACAAGAAGAACCGGCTTTTTGTGGTCAGAAGGAATTCCAAGAAACTCAAGACCATCCTTTGAATGATCCTCGTAAAAAACAGGTCTTACAGGATTGCCCGTAACGACGCATTTTGACTTTACGGATTCAGGGAAATACTTTTTTGTATCCTCGTATGAGACAAAAACATTTTTTGCCTTTCTGCTGTTTATCCTAGTGGCAAGACCAGGAGTAAAATCACATTCATGGGTAAAAAAAGGGATACCAAGAATTCCTGCTGCCATACATGGAGGAACACTGACAAATCCACCCTTGGAAAAAAGGCAGTCAGGTTTCATCCTGGCAAGAATGAAAAAAGCCTTGATGAAACCTGCAAGAATTTTAAATAAATCAAAAAAATTCCTGATGGTAAGATATCGCCTGAGTTTGCCTGAAGGGATTCCATAGAAACGGTCTATGCTTCCACCATTTGACACAAAACTTCTCTCAACCAGATTCTTATCCATTCCCCTGGAGGAACCGATCCAGTTGATTTCAAGATCAATGTCTTTACCGGAGATTAAATTTCTTATTTCATCAGCCACGGCGATTCCAGGATAGATATGACCACCTGTACCGCCGCCAGCGATTGCAACAACATACTTTTTTCTATTTTTTTGCATGATCTACTCTTTTTTAGGGAACTTATTCATGATTTTGATAAGATCCGCATTTTTGAAAAGATTTGCATAACTTCTGGCGCTCATGCCCATTCCATCCTGGACATCCGGATCAGCTCCGGCTTTTAGGAGAGCCTCAACAATCTTTGCATTTCCATTTCCAACGGCAAGAACAAGGATAGGCTGTCCGTCGCGGCTCATTATGTTCAGATCGGCACCAGCCTTTATGTAAAGCTTCACCATCTCAAGATTCTTCTTCCAGACTGCATCCATGACAGGAGAATAACCACGGTCCTTGGAAATGATATTTACATCAGCATTTCTTTTAAGAAGCCATTTAACATATTCAAAATTGCCACATCTGGTAGCTGCGCAAAGAACAGGAACTCCATCTTCAGTAAAGGAATTCAGATCAAGACCTGCCTCATAAACAAGCTCGACGATCTCCGGCTTATCTTTCTCAATGAAGTGAGCCATACAGTCTGCGTTGAAAGGAAGTCCACGTGAAAGCAGATCATTCAATGCAGTACGCTTTTTGTCAGCATCAAAATATGCCTTGAAATTTTCTTTCAATGTTTTCATTGCATCAGCTTTCTTTTCAGTATAGAAGAAATCCGCATTCTCAGGATTGTATGGCTTGAGGTTTTCAGCGTTTTTACCCTGGAAAATTGCAAAGTGTCCCCTTTCAGAAATACGACCGAGCATAAACAGAAAAATACCGTTATCCATAAGTCTATCACTGTCGAGCAGAATATAATTGTCAGCATTCTTTATTTTTGAGAAAAGAAGGGTGTTGTCTTCATTCAAAGTGGAAATTTCAACAGAACAACCTTTAGATTCAAGGAATTCTGCGAATTTTGTAGTTCCATCTGTTTCAGTAGCAATAATCAAAAATTTCATATGCATATTATAATCCAAAAAAATGCTTTTAACAAGAAAGGCGGAACTCCCATGATATTGTTGCATAAATGTTGCAAGGGTAAAAAAAAAGACACCTCGTAAAGAAGTGTCTTAAATTGCCAGCGATCAGAATCGAACTGATGACATAAGGATTTTCAGTCCTCCGCTCTACCAGCTGAGCTACGCCGGCAATCGATGTTTAGATAATATATAATTACCCATTTTATGTCAATAGCAAAAACAAAAAAATCATTATTTTTTTTCATATTTTTGCAAAGACTGCAACTACTGCTCTTCCCTTGATTTGTTTTCGAATTTCGTGTAGTTGGAAAGGAAGATGACATCGACATCACCAACAGGACCGTTACGCTGCTTTGCGACAATGATCTTTCTCTGCTGGACAGGATCATAGCCTTCATTAGTCTCCTTGTTTGCCTTTCTGTCACCATGAATGAACATGACGACGTCGGCATCCTGTTCAATCGAGCCGGAACCACGGAGCTGAGCAAGATTAGGTTCATCACCTTCTGCAGCACGGGCAACCTGGCAGAGGACAACAATTGGAATGTCAAGCTCACGGGCAAGGCTTTTGAGCGACTTTGAAATGGCGGACTGCTGTTCAAACATCTGCGCATCTGGATTTTCACTTGTAATGAGACCGATATAGTCTATGAAAATAATCTCAACCTTCTGGTTTACCTTCATTCGTCGCGCCATGGCACGGATATCCAGAAGCTTCATGTTTGGTACATCTACGATATACAAAGGTGAATTGTAGACAAGACCTGCAGCATCCTGAATCTTCTTGAAATCCTCAAGCTTAAGCATACCGTTACGGATCTTCTTACCGGAAACGCGGGCAACCTGGGAAACAAGTCGCTGTCCTATCTGGAGGCCAGACATTTCAAGACTGAAGAATCCGCATGGAATTTCACGCTCAATGGCAATGTGCTGCATCATAGAAAGTGCCAGAGCTGTCTTACCCATGGAAGGACGGGCACCGATGATGATCATTTCACTGTTCTGAAAGCCGGAAGTCATGCTGTCAAGTTCCGTAATTCCGGAAGGAATGCCAGAAAATGCGCTCTTGTTCTTGTACCTCGTGTCGATCATCTGAATCGTCTGAGGCATGATGTCTGTCATTGAATAGACTTTGGTAGTCTGATTTCCGTCGGTAAGGCGGAAAATTTTCTGTTCCGTCTCTTCAAGGATTTTCCTGCTGTCCTTGGTGTCATCAAAGCTTTCAGACTTGATTTCAGCTGAGAGGGAAATCAAATTTCGTCTGGTGGATTTATCCTGAACAATCTCGGCATAATGGCCCACGTTGGCTGCCGTCGGAACAACATCAGTCAGGGAAGAAACATAGGCAATTCCGCCTGCTTTCTCCAGGTTGCCGTTTTTCTTAAGGTCGTCTATAAGAGTAAGAAGGTCACCGCGAATACCGGCAGTAAAAAGATGCATCAGAGATTCAAAAATGACCTGATTCTGGGGACTGTAAAAATTATCAGCCCTCAAATACTGAACAACGTCATTGACTGAACTCCAGTCAAGCAAAAGTGCGCCTAAAGTTGCCTGTTCCGCTTCAAGGCTATGTGGCGGAATCTTGTCCTTAAAATCCATAGGTTGCAATTATACACGAAAGCAGGTTCCACTTCAAATAAAAAAAATAAAACCCGGACATCATACAGACATCCGGGTTTCATCATAAAGAAAAAAATGGAATTATTCAGCCTTTGCTTCAGCTCGAGCTTCTTCCTTTGCTTCCTTCTTTTCTGCAGCAGCCTTCTTAGCTTCAAGTTTCTTTGTTTCTTCAGAAACCTGACCTGTTACGACTACCTTTACTTCTGCAAAAGAACCTTCATAGAGGTGAACCTTAGCTGTGAAGTTACCAACATTCTTGATTGTGCTGCCAGGAATTTCGATCTTCTTGCGTTCGATTTCGAAACCGTTCTGAGCATAGAAGTTCATGAGTGTTACAGAAGTAACAGCACCAAAGAGCTTGCCGTTGCTTCCTGCTGGCATTTCAAGCTTAACTTCAAGAGCTTCAAGCTTGTCCTTGAGGCTTGCTGAATCCTTGCGCTTCTGTTCCTTGCGAGCTTCAATTTCTTCCTTCCTTGTTTCGAAGTAAGCAAGAGCTTCTTCTGTACATGGTACAGCAAGTCCGCGTGGGAAAAGATAGTTGCGGAAGTAACCCATTGCAACATTCTTTACATCACCCATTTCACCAACGTGTTTAACATCATCATTAAGAATAACTTTCATTTTCGAGCTCCTAAAAAGTATAACGGCTTTGCCGGGAGTCGGCAAAACCGAATTATTTTGGTTTTATCCTGTACAGGCCGACCGGATTAGTCAGCTACGTAAGGAAGAAGACAAATTGCGCGTGCACGCTTGATTGCAACTGCAACCTGCTTCTGGTGCTTTGCACATGTACCTGTGATGCGGCGTGGAAGAATCTTACCGCGTTCTGTTGTGAAGCGACGGAGACCATCTGCATCCTTGTAGTCAATCTTTGCCTTGTTTGCACAGAAGCGGCATACCTTCTTGTGGAAGAAAGCCTTGCCCTTTCCGCGTCCACCACGAACTTCATCTTCGCGGCCAGAATCCTGCAACTGTTCCTGAGTTGCGTTTGTATTTTCGTTTACAGCTTCCATGTTTTCGTCTGCCATAGTATTG
>SAMEA3663241__coassemble_190_pt1 | contig 16780 bp, 15 predicted proteins | sample SAMEA3663241__metabat2_high_PE_014 | metagenome-assembled genome bin SAMEA3663241 (sample SAMEA3663241) | pig gut metagenome | biome: pig gut; feature: pig-associated habitat; material: faeces | place: China | collected 2013
AGAAGCCAGGTCAAACTGTTCAAGATAGTTTTCCTTGTACTCAGGCCATACCAGGGCTCCAAAAATCGGATGCCTCATGTCCGGATTTGAAATCTGAGCATAAAGAACTCCGTCTTTTGTACGTACAAGGGAATGAATGAGACTCTGCGGATGAACAACAACCTTGACTTTGTCTGGAGTAAAATTAAAAAGACGTACAGCCTCAATGACTTCAAGGCCTTTGTTTCCAAGGGTTGCACTGTCAATTGTGATTTTTGGTCCCATGTTCCAGGTAGGATGTTTCAGTGCATCTTCCACGGTAACATTGGAAAGTTCTGCCTTTGAAAGTTTTCTGAATGGTCCGCCACTTGCGGTAATCACAATTTCCGAGAGATTTTCTGTACCGATCTTTTGTGTAAGATTGAATATTGCACTGTGTTCACTGTCAACCGGAATGATGTGGCAATTATTCTGACTTGCAAGATCCTTTATCACATGCCAGGCCATTACGACTGACTCTTTGTTTGCAAGGGCAAGATCAATTCCTTTTTTTAATACAAGAACGCTTGGTTCAAGACCTGCGGCACCAGCAATCCCATTGACGGCAATATCTGCTCCACAGGTTTCTATAAGTCTTTCAATGCCGGCAATTCCATCCCGACTGAAAACTGTTCCGCCGCAGTTGAATTCCCTGCAAAGTTCTTCAACAGCTGATTCGTTACTGCCTGCTGCAACACCGCAGACTGTGAACAGGTCGCTCATATTGCGACAAATATCAATGGTTTGTTTCCCAATGGAGCCGGTACAACCAAGAACTAGAACTTTTTTCATCAGTTAAAAGGTCCGAAGAAAATTGAAAAAAGAAGATAAAATACAGGTGCTGACATTACAATTGAATCAATGGAATCAAGGACTCCACCACGCCCTGGAATTATATGTCCGGAATCCTTGACATCTGCGGAACGTTTGAAAACAGATTCCGCAAGATCTCCGACAATCGACGAGAAGGCTATGAGGATTCCTGTAACAGTAAGCTTTACAAGACCACCATCGAAAATATCATGCCATACATAGAAACCGATCATTCCGGCTCCAATGGCGCCAAGAAATCCACCAAAAAATCCAACGAGGCTTTTGTTTGGACTTGCCTTTACAAAACCACGATTGTTTTTTCCAAAAAGAACACCCATGAACCAGGCGATGCTGTCTGTAAAGAAAACCATAAGGAGGAACATGCAGATGCCTGGAATTGTAATACTTTCACCGTTCAGCTTCCATACAGTCATTCTTGAGATGAAAGTCATAAGAAAGCCTGTGTAGGTGATTACGAATGCCGATGAAACAATTCTGTCAATAGACTCACTGAATTCTTTTGCATTGAATACTTCACAATAAAGGATTGCGAGAAGTGTAAGGATGTATACAAAAGTTACAACTTCCTGGCCTCCAGGCACAGTAATACCAAGGAGATCTGGCAGCACTGCATTCAGGCCGGCTACAACAGCAATCAAACCTGAACATGTAACTATAAATTTCTTTGGAAGAAGCTGGTGTTTTTTTGAAAAAATATCCCATAACTCACAGGCACCTGCAGAAGCTGCAAAACAGATCAAGACATGCAGGGGAAGATGGTTCATCACCGGCCAGATGACGATGCCGATGACAATGGGAATTCCGAAGAAAAATACCAACAATCGGGAAGCAACTTTACTCATACGGGTACAGCTCCAAATTTTCTAGTTCGTTTTTGGAATTCTACAATGTTGCTGTAAAACTCCTCTTTATAATAATCCGGCCAGAGAGTATCAGAAAACAAAAGCTCAGCATAAGCAGAATGCCACATCAAGAAATTGCTTAACCTTTTTTCTCCGCCTGTTCTAATCAGCAGGTCAACATCAGGAAGTTCCGGGATATCAAAGCTTCCTGAAATGGTCTTTTCATTGATCATGTCCACGGACAATCCTGACTCTAAAAGTTTCTTGACACCACGGACAATTTCATCGCGTCCACCATAATTAATGGCAAGACATATTGTAAGTTTGTCTTTGAATGAGTCTGTATCTTTTTCAACCTGATCTATGTCTTCCCTTACGTTTTTTGGAAGACCTGTCCTGTCACCAAGGAGTTTTACCCTGATATGATTTTTTCTGAAGAAATCAAGTTCTCCGACAAGGTAAGTGTGGATAAGGTTCATCAAAAAACCAACTTCCTGCTCAGTTCTTTTCCAATTCTCCGTTGAAAAAACATAAAAAGTAATATAACGGATACCAATATCAGAAGCGGCAGCAGCTATTTCTTTTGCACGTTTTAGACCTTCTGTATGACCATTTGTGCGGATCATATTCCTTTTCTTAGCCCAGCGGCCATTACCATCCATGATCAATGCAACATGCTGTGGCAGATGGGCTGGGTCTATTGAACTGAAGAAATCAGTTTTTACAGAATCATCCATGGGAAATTATTCCATTATTTCCTTTTCTTTTGATTCGTAAACCTTGTTGATCTCATCAATGTATTTGTCTGTAAGCTTCTGAAGCTTGTCAGTTTCTGTTTTTAGCTGATCTTCTGTGATTTCTCCAGCTTTCTGCTGTTTTTTAAGATCATCATTACCGTCACGACGGATATTGCGGATAGTTGTGCGGTAATTTTCAGCAGTTGCCTTAGCCTGCTTTACAAGCTCCTTGCGGCGGTCTGCAGTCAGAGGAGGGATGGCAATGCGGATTACTTTTCCGTCGTTGTTTGGGTTCAATCCAAGTTCAGCCTTCTGGATTGCCTTCTCAATGTCGCTCATGATTGACTTGTCAAATGGAGAAATTACAAGTGTGCGTGCGTCAGGAACTGAAATTGTTCCTACCTGACTGAGAGGAGTAGGTGTTCCATAGTAATCCACGCGAACTTTATCTAAAATTGAAGCACTTGCACGACCTGTGCGGATTGTGTTGTATTCATCCTTGAGAGCATTAACTGTTTTTTCCATGCGGCTTTCATTGTCTGCCATAATTTTCCCCAAAAAAATAAAGTATTTTAACACAGCAACAAGGCTGCCATAAACTTAAATAGCGGTCAGCCCCGAAAAGCAGACCGCCATTCTTACAATTCAGTAATTATTTTCCAAGAAGGAGAAGGTTGATGTCAGCAAATGAAAGTGTTGCACCAACTGACTTTCCAACTTCGTCAAGCTTTGCCTTAACTGTTTTCTTGTCATCCTTAACGAACATCTGATCCTCGAAACAGATTTCAGCAAGATGCTTGTTGATCTTGCCCTGAAGGATTCCTTCCTTAACGTTGTCTGGCTTACCAGCCATCTTTTCATCCTGATCCATCTGAGACTTGAAGATGCTCTTCTGTTCTTCGATGTATGTAGCTGGAACTTCAGCTCTTGTGTTGTAAGCAGGAGTTTCTGCAACGAGGTGCATACAGCAGTCGCGGGCAAATTCCTTTACCTTGTCGTCTGCTGAACCCTTGATTACTACAACAGCTGCCTGCTTGTAGTCTGTGTGGATGTACATTCCTGCAGAGCAGTCTGCTGGAACTTCAATGAGCTTAACTGTGCTCAAAGACATGTTTTCGCGTGTGCGTGTTGCAAAGTCGAGAACCATGTTCTTGAGTTCATCATTAGCCTCTGTGTAGCCCTTTGCAAGAACTTCTGCGAGAACCTTTTCACCTGTTGCGATGAAGTCAGCGTTCTTTGCAACGAAGTCAGTTTCACATGTAACTGCTACGATACCGATCTTGTTGCCTTCCTGCTTGATATAGATGCGTCCTTCAGATGTTGCTCTTTCTGAACGCTTTGCAACTGCAGCAAGACCCTTTTCCTTGAGGATCTTTTCTGCTTCTGCCATATCTCCATTAGCATCTGTAAGTGCCTTCTTGCAGTCAAGCATACCAGCACCAGTTGCCTTGAACAATTCTTTTACCATTGCTGCTGTAATAGCCATTTTAGTATCCTTTTGGAGCCCGTGTTTCAGGGCCCCGTAAAATTATTTGTTTGTGTAGTTGTCTTCGTCGAGAAGTTCGCTTTCCTTCTTGTCAGCTTCTACATCTTCTTCCTTAGCTTCTGTAGGCTGATAGTTTGAATAGTCAACGATCTCTTCGTCATCCTTCTTTGTTGAAGCGTCTGTTGTAACTTCTTCTTCGTCACCGAGTGTGTCGATGATCTTGAGTCCCTGTTCATTGTCTGCTTCGATTACTGCGTTTGCAATGATTGATGTGAACAATGAGATGGCGCGGATTGCGTCGTCGTTTCCTGGGATAGGGTAGTTGATACCTTCTGGGTTACAGTTTGTATCAACAATTGCAACGATAGGGATGCCCATGCGGCGTGCTTCAGCAACAGCGATCTGTTCCTTGTGTGTATCGATGATGAAGATTGCTCCTGGGAGTTCCTTCATATCCTTCATTCCGCCGTAGTTCTTTGTAAGTTTTTCCTTTTCCTTGAGGAGGTTAGCTACTTCTTTCTTTGTGAGGTTTTCGAATGTTCCGTCGACTTCCATCTTTTCAATCTTCTTGAGACGGAGAAGGGACTTCTTGATTGTTGCAAAGTTTGTGAGTGTACCACCGAGCCAGCGGCTGTTTACGTAGTACATGCCACAGCGTTCAGCTTCCTTTGCGATAGCCTGCTGTGCCTGCTTCTTTGTTCCAACGAAAAGAACTGGTTTTCCAGCTGATGCAACCTTGCGGATAACATCGTAGCTGTCTTTGATTGCAGTGATTGTCTTCTGCAAGTCGATGATGTGGATTCCGTTGCGTTCTGCGAAGATATACTTCTTCATACGTGGATCCCAACGCTTTACCTGGTGACCAAAGTGAACACCTGATTCAAGCAAACTCTTCATGGTTACTACTGCCATTTGAGTACTCCTTCACCGGAAAAACCTTATGACCTTCCTTAGGCAGGTTCTTCCTTCCTGATCTTTTTCTCGTGACTGCCTGAGCAGCCCGGATGATTACGTAACACCAGCAAGCATACAGCAATGCATGGTGCCCGGCAAAACGTTCATTCTACGAATGAACTGCTTAACTTTTAAAAAGTCTATAATTTTGCTCGCGAAGAATATCACAAAGTTCAAATATAGGCAAGCCCATGATGGAACTTTCAGTACCTTCTATTTTTTTTATGAAACAGGAGCCGTTTTCCTGAATGCGGTATCCACCGGCAGCGCCGTGCCATTCGCTTGTAGAAAGGTACCATTCTATATCTTCATCAGACATCTCTGCAAAGGTAACTTTGTTTATGCTTGTCCTTGTGGACATGTAATGGACGGCACCATTATACAGCGCAACCCCTGTGATCACCTTGTGCGTGTTTCCGCTGAGCGTTTTCAGAAACTCTCTCGCCTCGTCCATATCCTTCGGTTTTCCGTAGATCCTGTTTTTGTATACTACAACCGTATCTGCGGCAAGTACCCAGCCGATTTCCTGTTCTGTAGAAAGTTTTCTCACGACGGCATCAACTTTGCGGGCAGCAATATATTCAGGCGCATCGTCAACCTTCATGCCTTTGGGGACGGTTTCGTCAATGTCTGCCGGATGAACGATATAAGGAATTCCCAGGGATTTCAGTATCTGCTGTCTGCGCGGTGATGATGATGCAAGGATTATAGGTTCCATGGAATACAATATAATACGTTTGCAAATTTATTACCATATGTTATCAGCTTGTTTTAAGAGGAGTCTTGATGCTTCAATTGACAATACCTTGTCAAAATTATATCTTTAGTGCTTGATTGAGAGATTAGCTCAACTGGATAGAGCGTTGGCCTCCGGAGCCAAAGGTTGTGGGTTCGAGTCCCGTATCTCTCGTTTATTGCCGGGAGGAGAAAAAGTGTTTGTTCATTTCTGGGGTGTAAGAGGTTCCTTGCCTAAGCCACTCAACAATCAGCAGGTTCAGGCAAAACTGACAGCCGCCATTGCTAGGATGACACCTAAGGATCTGGAATCACCAGAGTCGAAGATGAAGTTCATCTCAAGTCTGCCAGACTGGATCTACGGAACCTATGGTGGTAATACGCCGTGTGTTGAACTCAGACCCAAAACTGGAGAAGTCATCCTTCTCGACTGTGGAACAGGTCTCCGTGACTACGCCATATACGGCAAGCAGCCGGACAACAAACATTATACAATATTCTTATCTCACCTGCATTGGGACCACATCCAGGGATTTCCTTTCTTTGGGCCGTCTTTCAATCCCACAGTGACCATCGACATTTATTCTCCATTTGAAAATGCGGAGGAATGTTTTGAAAAGCAGAGTTCAACTCCATTTTTCCCGCCAAACGGATGCTGGAAATCAGTGAAAAACCAGTGCCGTTTCCATAAGATGGAAGAAGGTGTTCCGATTGAACTTTACGGAATGAAGGTTGAGTGCCACAAAATGTTCCATCCGGGAGATTCATACTCATATTCCTTCCTCGAAGGACACAAGAAATTCATCTACTGTACCGACGCGGAACTTCAGCAGAGTGACTTTGACAAGACTGTGGAGAGAAATTTCTTTTTCCAGGATGCTGATGTCCTCGTTCTTGACAGCCAGTACACAAATCCTGAGGCTGCAAAAAAAGTAAACTGGGGACACAGTTCATTCAGCAGGGCTGTTGAATTTGCTTCCCTGTGGAACGTAAAGGATCTTTATTTCTTCCATCATGAACCTGCTTACGATGACAAAAAACTGGACGCAATTCTTTCAGCCGGAATAAATTACCACAAGTATAATTCCGAAGGTTCAAATGTCGGTATCCACATGTCCAGAGAAGGACAGGAAATAGAATTCTGATGAAAAAAATCCTTTCAAAACTCATTGCTGCTGTCGCCTGGATCGTGGCTTTCATTGCCGTAGGCATCGTGTTTCTTCTATCGGGCTGGTTCTACGTCACAGGGCCGGTAACAGACGCTGAAAATGAATATGTCGGCAAGATAAGTGTTCCGGCAGGAACTTCCGTAAGACAGGTCGCTGAAAAACTTGAGGCTGAGAAATTCATAAAGTCATCAAAAGCACTTTACATAGCGGCAAGGTTCAACATTTTTGACAGAAACAGCAATTTTTCTCTTAAAAGCGGAACATATACGGTAAAAAGTTCCATGTCAATGAAGGAAATCTATCAGCTGCTGCAGTCAGGAGAACAGGAATACATTACGGTCGGAATTCCTGAAGGTCTGACAAAATCAAAGATAGCGCGAATCCTTGAAGAAAAAGAGATCTGTACCGCATCGGAGTTTCTTGAAGCATGCAGCGATGAAAAACTGCTGGCAGAATACAATATTCCAGCCTCAACTTTTGAAGGCTATCTTTTTCCGGACACATATTTCATGATCCACGGAATGACTGGAGAAGATGTAGTCAAAACAATGGCCGGCAATTTTTTCGAAAAGATCTCCCACATACCTGAATTCATGGGAATTGACGCGCAGAAGCTTCATGAAACCGTGATACTTTCTTCCGTTGTAGAGCGTGAATACAGGATAAAGGAAGAAGCTCCAGTCATTGCAAGTGTCTTCACAAACAGACTCAGGCACAACATCGGGCTTTATTCATGTGCAACAATAGAATACATCATCACTGAAATTCAGGGGTTGCCTCATCCGGAAAGGATCACATACAAGGACCTTAAGATAGACAGTCCTTACAACACCTACATGTGGGCAGGACTTCCAGAAGGACCTATATCAAACCCTGGAACAGTAGCCCTTCAGGCAGCAGCAAATCCGGCAAAGACCAGCTACTACTATTTTGTACTTACAGATCCATCTACAGGACGTCATACCTTCAGCACAAACTTTGACGAACATATTGCGGCGGAAAACACGAACTACGTATCAAAATAATGGCAGGTTTTATTTCTCGCGAATCAATCGAAGAAGTCTCAAACAGAACCGACATCGTCCAGGTGATTGGAGAAAGGGTTCAGCTGACTCAAAAAGGTCGTGACTGGTGGGGATGCTGTCCTTTTCATCAGGATAAAACACCATCATTCAGCGTATCCCCTGAAAAAAAGTTCTATTACTGTTTCAGCTGCCATGCTTCCGGCACAGTAATAGATTTTCTCAAGGAGATGGATAAAATATCCTTTTCAGAAGCTGTTTCGATTCTTGCAAAAAAAGCGGGAGTTACGCTTAAATTCGAAAGCGGAGGATCTGAACACCAAAGGGAAGATCCTAATGCAAAACTGAAGGAAGAATACAGGACACTTTATACAAGGATCGCCGGAACTTTCCATTACGCACTCATGGAAACCAGCGCCGGGAAATTTGCCCTTGACTACATCACTAAACGTGGACTCACAAAGGAAACCTTGGAGAAATTCAAGATAGGATACAGTCCGGAAGACAGGTTCTGGCTGAGAAAATTTCTTGAGGGCAAGAACTATTCAAAAGAATTCCTTGACAATTCAGGGCTGTTCAACAGGAAAAGACCTGACACTGCTTTTTTCTGCGGCAGGCTCATGTTCCCCATCTTTGACAGAAACGGAGATTGTGTCGCCATGGGTGGCAGGTTCCTCAGGGGTAGTGATTTTGAGGCCCAGTCCAAATACAAGAATTCACCGGAACTCATGCACTATAAAAAAGGAAACATTCTCTATGCCTTCAATTTCGCAAAGGAAAGCATAAGGCGGAACAAGAAAGTCATATTCTGCGAAGGCTACATGGACTGCATTGCATATCACCAGTGCGGAATCGATTATGCCGTCGCGACTCTTGGTACGGCAATGACCCTTGAGCACATCCATATTGTAAAGCCTTTTGTCGATGAAATTTACCTGTCCTTTGATTCTGACGGTGCAGGGCAAAAGGCGACAAAACGTTCGATATTGATGTGCAGAAGCCTTGGGATACCGGTCAAGGTAGTTCAGCTGCAGGGAGGAAAAGATCCTGCTGAAATTATGCTGAGTTTTGGCCCCGAATACTTGACAAACGAGGTGAACGAGTCTAGATTTGATTTCGAATTTCTTATATCTAAACTGCAGGAATTGTATCCTAAAGACTCCCCTTGGGGAAAATCCAAAGCTTCTTTGGAATTTTTCGAGTATATAGATTCGCTGCAGTCGAATGTAGAAAAACAATCATGTCTGGAGTTGTTCAGCCAGGCATATTCTATTGACAAGGATGCGCTTCAGGAAGATTTCGAGAAAAGGGAAAAGGTTCACGCAAGGCTGAATCAATCAAATACACAGGCAGTTGCGGCAAAGCCAAAGAGGCTTGTTGTTACGGCGGAACTGCAGGCTGTTGTCACAGCGGTATCTGATCTGGAACTGTTTAAGAAATTGCGTGAGGAAATCTCTATTGACGATCTGAAAGAAGAAAGTTCTCGTCAATTATATTCTGCCATGGAAGCATGCAGCCGGAACAACAGTTTTTCAGAAAGCGGTATACTGAACTGCCTTGAGAACGACGAATTGAAGGGATTCCTTATCAAATCCACTAATGTCCCGAAGGACAATGTCGTAGAGTCGGCGGAAAAAAGTCTGCTGTATCTGAAAAACAAGGTTCTTGAACGTAAGAAGCATGAAATTAAGGAAAGGATGGAAATTCTTTCCAGAAGTTCTTTGCCTCAGGACAAGATCGAGCTGGAAGAGCTTGTGAAGCAGAAAATGGAAGTTGATTCCAAAATTCAAAGTATGAAGGGTTAATGAATGGCCAGAAAGCAACCTGAAAAAAAATCAACAGATAAAAAAAGTACAAAGAAAACTGCATCGGCAGCAAAATCTAAAAAAGCCGTATCAAAGAAAGATGACGATGAAATCCTTGACCAGGATGAAGAACTCGAGGAAGAGGACGAGGAAGAAGATGATTCTCCCGATGACGAGTCGATTTCTGCAAAGACAGATGATTCAGAGGAGTTTTCTGATGATGATGTTGAAGAAGAAGGGGATGAACTTGAACAGGATCCTCTTGTCAAGAAATTAATAGATTATGCAAGCAGCAAGCAGATTATTTCCTGGGACGAAATCACAGAAATTCTCACTCCGGAATTCGTGAATTCCCCAAAGATGGAAAGCGTTCTTCAGTTGCTTACAAAGAACAATATTCAGGTTATGGAAGAGGATGATCTTCTTGATGAAGACGAAGATGACTCGGATGATGAGGATGACGTTGAAAATGAGGAAGACATTTCTGATGAAGACGGAAAAGATGGCGACCTCAACAAACATCGTCTCGTTGCCAATGATAAAGATTCCGGCATTGATGATCCAATACGCCTTTATCTCAGGGAAATCGGAAAGGAAAACCTTCTTACCGCTGAACAGGAAGTAACTCTTTCGAAACAGATGGAAGATGGACTCAACATCATCAAGAAAGTAATCAGCAATTCCGGCATGATTATTCCTGAATTCTATACGATATGCCATACAATCTACAAAAAAATTGATCCTCATGAGCCAGGAAAGGCAAGAAAAGAGATAAATGAACTCATGGCGGAACGAAGACGCCTTAGAAGCTGCTATGTCGAATACGTAAAACCGATCCGCGAACAGATGAGCGATTACATGTCTTTGAAAAAACAGCTTCACACCGAAGATCCCTCGATGAATATTTTCAATGATGAAAACCTCATAAGGCTCAAGGCCCCTATCAAGGAATCCATTGCCAGCGTAGAACTCCAGACTGAGGAAATTGAGGCATTCAGCAATAAATTCATTGTCGCATCCAAGCAGATTGACGAATACCACACGATCCAGGACCGCAGGATGAAGAAGCTCCGTATTTCTGATGCTGTAGGCTTGAGAAGTATCGGACGCCGCCTTGCAATCAGGACAGAATCCGTAAAGCTCGAAAAAGAACTTGGCATGACAGCAGACGAGATTCGTTCCGACTATACTGAAATCCAGAAAATTGACAGAAAACTTCGTGAGCTTGAATATGACTTTGAGAATTCTGTTGATGAGATCATCGAAATGAAGCAGGAAATCGAACGTGGACGCAGACAGCTTGAAAGGGCTAAGAACCGCCTTATCAATGCCAATCTCCGTCTTGTAGTTTCCATCGCCAAGAAATATACAAATCGTGGACTCCAGCTCTTTGACCTCATCCAGGAAGGAAATATCGGTCTCATAAAGGCTGTTGAAAAATTTGAGTACCGCAAGGGGTACAAATTCTCAACATATGCCACATGGTGGATCCGCCAGGCCATAACGCGTTCAATCTCTGACCAGGCACGCACAATCCGTGTTCCAGTCCACATGATTGAACAGATCAACAAAGTTGTACGCGAAAGCCGTCAGCTTATGCAGAAACTTGGCCGTGAACCGACCGACGAGGAAATCGCAGCACAGCTTTCATGGCCATTAAGTCGTGTAAAGCAGGTCAAGAATGTTGCCCGTGAACCTATTTCACTTGAGACTCCGATCGGAGAAGAAGAGGACAGCTCACTTGGAGACTTCATTGAAGACAAGGAAGTTGAAAATCCAGCAAATCAGACTGCCTACACACTGCTTCAGGAGCAGCTGCGCACAGTTTTGAGCACTCTTCCTCAGAGAGAACAGGAAGTCCTCAAGATGAGATTCGGTCTTGACGACGGATATTCGCTCACACTTGAAGAAGTAGGTCTTTACTTCAATGTTACCCGCGAAAGAATCCGTCAGATTGAAGCAAAGGCTTTGAGAAGACTGCGTCATCCTAGACGGGCAACAGGTCTCAGGGACTATATTGATTCTTGACTTTCTTATGTCATACAGGATGCCTCTTGATCTCATTCTTTTGGGGTTGTAGAGGTACCCTAGACATAAAATTGGAAATTATGTAAACTTTACAGACGCAAATTTTATGCTCTGCACAAAAATATAGGGATTTGATGTCCCCAGTTTTACTACAAGAGGTTGCTGTATGCAAATGTCAGAAGAATTGGATAGACTTAAGAGTCTTCAGGAAGTACTTGCTGAAAAATATGAGATTGAGGCAAAGGTAGAAGAACTGCCAAAAACACTCGATGGAAGTACAGAAAGTCTTGACCGCTTCAAGAAAGAATATATCCAGAGAAATACAGAATACGAAGAGAAGAAGGCTCAGGTAGCCCAGCTTAAGGCAGAGCTTGATGAAGCCCAGAAAAAGCGTGAAGAAGGTGAAAAAGGAATGGATGCCATTTCTACTCACCGTGAATATGAGATTCTCCAGAAGCAGATTGACGAGGCTCAGTCTGTTGAAGATGAAAAGCGCAAGGAGCTTCAGAAGGAAGAAAAGGCTCTTGCAGAATTGAATGACATTCTCAAGGGTGAAGAAGAACTTATTTCTTCAACAGAAAAAGACGTAAACGAATCCCGCGAAAATCTTGACAAGGAAGTTGCGGACCTTAACAAGAAACTTGATTCGCTTACAAAAAAAGAAAATGAGATCTGTGATGGAATCGATCCTGAGATCATCATGAAATTCCAGCGCATCATCAGACGCAACAGAAAAGGTATTGTTGCAGTATCAGGAAACGTTTGTGACGGTTGTCACATGGTTCTCCCTGCTCAGTTCGCAAATGAAGTTCACCACGGTGAAAAGATTTTGTTCTGCCCATACTGCAGCCGCATTCTTTATTATGAAGAAATGGAAAATTCTGTTGTATATTCTCTTCAGGACGACGAGTCCATGGACGATATGGATGAAGATCTTCTTGATGATGAAGATCTTCTCGACCTTGAAGGTGATGAATCTGAAGATGGGGATTCTTCAGTAAAATCACTGGATTATGAAAACTAAAAAAATTAAGGATATGTGATCGCGTCGGTCAGGGTGATGATACTCTGAGCCGATGAGGTAAAGTCCGGGCTCCACCGGAAAAGATGCCGGGTAATAACCGGGCAGTAAAGGGAAGTTGCATTTTTTTGTATAACCCCTTGACTGACAGAAAGTGCTACAGAAAATAACCGCCTGGGAGACCAGGTAAGGGTGAAAAGGCAGGGTAAGAGCCTACCGCGTTTCTGGCAACAGAACGGCATAAGTAAACCTCATCTGGAGCAAAATCGGACAGCAGTTTGGTTTCCGGCCTTATACTGCGGGTAGGTTGCTGGAGATACCTGGTGACAGGTATTGCGGATAGATGATCACGCATTCTATATGAATGTGCCAGAACCCGGCTTACCATATCCTTAGCCTTTTCAAATATAATTGGGTGGATTTAATGAAAGGGAGATATGGACTTGAGCTTTATTATCATAAAAAACGTGTTGTCGTTTTTTGGGTAATTGCTTCTTTGTCAGGATTAATTGCAATTTCTATTCTCTCTTTTTTCCTTGTCAAGGTTTTCAGAGACAAGGTGTTGAATCTTGATTCCGTCTCATCACTCTACAAGAATTGGGATCTTCATACGGCGGAAGGATACAGTTCCGTCTACGAGACATCTCTCCAGATTCTAGAAAACAAACCTTATCATAATACAGCCCTCGCATTTCATGGTTACAGTTCCTTCATGCTTGCAGAATCAGAGACAGACAACATGAAGTCACAGCAGCTTCTGGATGAAGCAATTTTCAGTCTTAGGACAGCAAAACGAAACTGCAGGGAAGATGTTCTTCCGCAGATAAACTATATGCTTGGAAGAGCCTATTTTTACAAGGGAAAACTTTCAAACTACCATTATTATTCAGATCTGGTTGTCAAGTACCTCAACCTTGCTGTAGATGCAGGATATGTTTCAGACGACATACCACTGCTGCTTGGTTTAAGCTATGCTTCCCTGGGTGATACGGACAACAGCATCGCAGCTTTTACAGAAGCCTTGCTGGTGAGAGAATCTGACACTTTGCTTTTCAATATTGCTAAACAATATTGCAACAATGAGCAACATTCAGTTGCAAAGCAGTATCTTGTACGTGTTTTTGAAACAAGTGAAAATGAAGATCTGCTGAACAAAAGCCACATTCTTTTGGGGCAGATTTACATAAATGAAAAAAACTATGATGATGCAGAAGCCGAATACAATTATATACTTCAGAAGGATGAAAATTCAGCTGATGCTCATTATGGTCTTGGTCTTGTCCATGAACTGAGAGGAGACAACATCAAGGCCCGTGCAGAATGGAGAAAATGCCTGAAAATTCAGTTCAACCACCCTGGTGCTCTGAAAAAAATGGCTTAATAATTGAATGCTTAAATTGTTTTTGATCATTCAAATATATGAAAATTAAAAATTATTCGTTGGAGGATTAATATGGGTTTTTTCGATAGTTTTACAACTGATATCGGTATCGATCTTGGAACATGCAATACATTGATCTATGTTCGTGGTCAGGGAATTGTTGTTGATGAACCTTCTGTAGTTGCCGTTGAAAAAGGTACAGGACGTGTTGTTGCAGTCGGCAAGGAAGCAAAAAGCATGCTTTGGAGAACTCCAGGAGATATTGAAGCCATTAGACCTCTTGCGGATGGTGTAATTTCTGACAGTGATTCAACAGAAAAAATGCTTAAATATTTCATTCGCAAAGTAATTCCAAAGCATCACCTTTTCAAATCGATCCGTATGAAAATTGGAATTCCTTCTTGCATCACTCAGGTTCAGCAGGATGCTGTTATGGCAGCTGCTTTGAAAGCTGGAGCAAAGGAAGTCAAACTTATTGAAGAAAGCCTTGCTGCAGCTATCGGTGCAGAGATCCCTATCTATGAACCTGCAGGACACATGGTTTGTGACATTGGAGGCGGAACTACTGAAGTCTCTGTCATTTCTCTTGGCGGTATGGTAGTGACAAGTTCCATCCGTATTGGTGGAAACGCATTTGACGAATCAATCATCAAATACATCAGATCTGAACACAACCTTGTAATCGGCCAGCAGACAGCTGAAAAACTCAAGATTGAGATCGGAAATGCCATGGCAGAAAAAAATGTCGATGGCGACAAGATCCGTAAAGTGGAAATCAAAGGTAACGATGCAATCACAGGTCTCCCACGCAGACTTGAGGTTGATTCAGTTGAAGTTAGAGAAGCCCTCAAGGAACCAGTCAACAAGATCGTTGATGAAATCAAGAGAGTATTCCAGGTTACTCCTCCAGAACTTGCAGCGGATATCATTGAACGCGGTATCGTCATGGCAGGTGGCGGCTCGATGCTCAAGGGTCTTAAGGATCTCATCAAGGACAAGACAGGCGTTCCTGTTCTTCTTGTTGAAAAGCCACTTGAAAGTGTTGCAAAGGGAGCAGGTGAGGCATTTGAACTTTTCAGGGAAATGTCATCCAGCCGTTCCGTATACGAAAATCTTAATGATTAAAACTGGAAATTGATTCATGGTAAATCTAAAGAAATCCATCAAAATAAAAACTGCTGAAATATTACTCTCATTCATGATTCTCTTCAGCGGAACAATGCTGGCTTTTTCCAGCGGTAGTTTTATCGTGAATTTCAATACAGTCGGATTTACTGTTGTTTCTTCTGTGCAGGAAGGTGTGTTCACAGTTTTCAGCTACTGCAGGAAGTTCTTCTCGTCCATACACGACATTGCCGTCCTTCAGAAGGAATATCGTGAACTTACTGAAAAACTCAAAGATTATGAGTACATGCAGAGAAACAACACGGAAATCAGAAAGGAAAATGAAAGGCTTAGGGAACAGCTTCAGTTTGCGACCGACCTTGAATACAAAAACATATCATCGCAGATAATCGGTAGAAATCCTGACAATCTATATTCAGGAATCACAATCAACAAGGGCTCAAGAAGCGGAATCAAGAAGGGAATGCCGGTAATTGCCATTCAGAACGGCAACATCGGCGTTGTCGGAAAAGTTGTTACGGTTGGAGTAAGCACAAGTCTTGTCATGCCTGTCTATGATTCCAAGTGCAACATTTCCGCCCGTATCCAGAACACAAGGGACATCGGTATTGTTTCTGGTTCCGGTTCTTATGATTCACCCCTCATGTTGAATTATATACGAAAAAGGGTTCTTGATGATTTCAACCATGGTGACCTTATCGTTACCAGCGGAGAGAACGACAATTACATGAAAGATATTCCAATCGGAAGAATCTCAAAGATTACCGTCCTGGACTATGACTCATCATTGAGCATTGAGATTGATCCGGTCATTGACTTCATGAGACTTGAAAATGTTCTTGTTGTTGACAGGAAGCATTCCAACGACAGACCTGCCATCAGTGGAGAATAAAACAATGATACGATCTTTTCTTTCAAGCATTCTTATTCTTCTGGGTGTTTCAGTCTTTGAGTCTGCAATTTTGTCAAATATCACTTTTTTGCCAGCCATTCCTGACCTGTCGCTTCTGTGCGTTCTTTTTTTCTCATTGAACAACGGAAAGATTCTTGGCGAGAGTACGGGATTTGTGTCCGGTCTTCTCATGGATTTTTTAAATGCATGTCCATTTGGTTTTAATTGCATGGTTCGTGCCATAATCGGCTATCTCGGTGGCAATTTCTGCAAGATCCTCAACACGGAAGGTTTTTTTGTTCCGTTTTTACTGGCCCTCATCGTAACGGCCATAAAAGTTTTCATAATTCAGATCATCTATCTTCTTTTTCCGTCTGTGGATGTTTCTTATAAAATTTTCTCTTTTGATTTTTTGTTTGAGCTTTTGGCAAACGCTTTCCTGGCTCCTTTCATCTTCAGGTTCCTCAGGGTTTTCAAGAACTCGGTAATCCTCAAACCGGAGAATGTGCAATAAATGATTGACCACCGCCGAATTAATACAGCTTTTGAAGATGTAAGGCATACCGACAACTCCATCAGGAAAAACTACAAGATTGCTTTTTTAGGGCTTCTCATAGTTGTTACGTTCGGTCTATATGCATTGAGGTTGTTCACACTCCAGATCATCAATGGAGACGATTACCGCAAGCAGTCAGTCAGAATTTCAAGAACAATTACTACAATATCTCCGC